>Ga0247824_10002538_pt1 | contig 10238 bp, 15 predicted proteins | sample 13C_PalmiticAcid_FD_194412 | JGI IMG/M metagenome (GOLD analysis project Ga0247824, IMG submission 194412) | Soil microbial communities from agricultural site in Penn Yan, New York, United States - 13C_PalmiticAcid_Day48 | ecosystem: Environmental > Terrestrial > Soil > Agricultural land... | reverse complement strand
CGGGACGGTCGAGGACCCGACGGGCGAGGAGCTCCAAGCGAAGGAGTTTGCGGAGAGGATGTTTGGGGCGCCGCCGCCGCCGGAGGAGGTGAAGGAGGTGGGAAAGGAGGAGGACAAGCAGAAGGAGTGGCCGCTGAAGGGGCCTGAGGGGGAGGACGCGTATTGGGAGAGGAGGCAGGCGGAGGAGGATGAGAGGGTCAGGGAGGTGAATCGGATTGTGGGGATACGCAGGGCGCCGAGGATGAAGATTCTGGTGGATCGGTGGGCGCCGGGGTTTGTGGCGGATATGATAGTTTAGAGGGGGAGGGTGGGAATGTGTGTGTGGTGCGTTGATGCAGGGCTGGTCTGTTTGAAGTAATTTCAGGAACTCGAAGAAAAGAAGAAGGGGCGTAAACACCTGTCGAAGAGTGCCACTGGAGGTGGTCAGGTCCTGCCCGCGGTGCTCCCTGCCCCCGAAGCCCCAGCGCGTCTGGCGTGGCGCTCCTGCGCGTCGTCGAGTCTCGGTTCCGAGAAGCAGCGTCGGGCAGAAGATGGCAGCCGTGGACCCGGGATTGATATTGGACTGCAGCTGCGGGCGGGACCTGAATTCGGGGCCTGGATGCAGCGACGCATGCGATCCGAGACCCTTCCCAAGTTCCAGTTCCAGTTCCGACCCGCACCTCCCTTTCCCACTCTGTCTGTCTCAGAGCAGCCTCAACACCAACGCACGATGGAAAGTGCAGAACCCAGGACTGGCGCGGAATGCAATGGCAGCGGCAGAAGCACGACCCTGAGCTGCAGCTTTCCTCCTGCCCGGACTTAATCGGGGGGATCCCGCTGCCCTGTCCGGTGCTTCCCCTCCCAACTCCGCGGCAGTCCGGACCACCGAGCACCTGCTGCAATTAACTTGCGGGAAGCAGCATTCTTTTTTTATTTTACACGAGTGCTGAAAATAAATCCGGCCTGGCGTCTGATTTCTGTTTTCCACCTTGCGCCATCTTCCATTCTGCCCATCCATCCCACCAACACTGAAACACACACACTCTCTCGACCACACAACCGCACACACTCATCCCCAGACACTTTCCACTTCACACTTCTACCACACCCACACCCACACACCTCAAAATGGTCATCTCCGTCCCCACCGCCAGCCTCGAAGGCAAGGTCGCCCTCATCACGGGCGCGGGCCGCGGCATCGGGCGCGGCGTGGCCCTCGAGCTCGCCCGCCGCGGCGCCTCGGTCGTCGTCAACTACGTCTCGTCGGCCGGTCCCGCCCAGGAAGTCGTCGCCGAGATCACGTCGTACAACAACGGCGCGCGCGCCGTCGCCATCCAGGCCGACGTGTCCAAGGTGTCCGAGATCGACCGCCTCTTCGCCGAGGCCAAGAAGGCCTTTGGCCGCCTCGACATCGTCATGTCCAACAGCGGCACCGAGTCGTGGGACAAGACGGAGGAGGTGACCGAGGAGAAGTACGACCACGTGTTCAACCTGAATGCGCGCGCGCAGTTCTTTGTCGGGCAGGCGGCGTTCAAGAATCTGGAGCAGAATGGACGCTTGATCCTCATGACGAGCATCGCGGCGGGGCTGATGGGGGTCAAGAACCATGCGCTGTACAACAGCAGCAAGATGGCGGTGATTGGCATGGTCAAGGCGTTTGCGACCGACTTTGGCGTCAAGGGGATTACGGTGAACGGGGTCGCGCCGGGCGGGATCAAGAGCGACATGTTTACGCAGAACGCGTGGCATTACATCCCGGGCGGCACGCCGGATATCCCCGCGGCCAAGATTGAGCAGATGATGGCGGACCATTGCCCGCTCGGGAGGTGTGCGGTGCCCGAGGATGTTGCGCGTGTTGTGGCTTTCTTAGCGAGCGAGGATGGCGGTTGGGTCAATGGTGAGTTCACATGGCTGATGGGGGTGTTGAGGCTGGGGTGTGTGCTAACGACATCGCAGGTCAGGTCATTACCATCTCGGGCGGGTCGTCGCAGTAGTTGGCGGTTGGGAGTTTGGGTTTTGTTGGGCAGGGGTCCGGGGTGTTGACGTTGGTGTTGGGCAAGAGGAATATACAATACACAAAATGGAAAAACAGACTTTTGCGTCCTGTCCTGGTGGAGATGTGCCAACGTGTTGCCGTGACTTCAGGGGTTGTGCGCCAATGTCTTGTCAGCCGCAGTCCTGGGGTACGACACAAGAATGACAGAGCTTGATCTCTTGTTGCTGTGCTATGTAGTATGGGAAACCAGGTGGGCGGAGAGTGGCCGGCCGTTTCTGCTGTCGTGGGACAAGCCTGTTGTGTCAGACCTGCGTGGGCTGGCTGTGTGCTAGCTCTGCGGAGTGATTTGTTTCCCGAACTGCAACTATCATCTGTCAGTAAAACCAATGCCTGGTCACTCCAGAACCACCAACCACGCATGTTGGGCTGTGTTTGTGCTCTGTCATGAGGATCAAGGGAAATGACTGGCTCGGGGGGAACTAGGTTGTGCCATCTGGCGTCCGTTTGTCTGCCTGGTAAGCGGGGGCGAGTTGTTGCGGTGGTGGAAACGGAGGTCGATCTGCAAACGGCGGTGGATCAAGTGTTGACGCAGCAATGACTGCCCTTGCAATGCCAAAACCGTCCAGTCATGGGGAAGGGGAAGGGTGCGGTAACCAACATGATGCTGGTGACAGTTGCGGCGATGACTTTTCTGGCTTGGGAGCCATTGGCGATGAGGGTTTGGGCAGTTCAAAGGACAAACGAGCCCATGGAGGGCGAGCTGGGGATGACTGGAATGAAAGGAAGGGCCGCGAGGGGTACTTAAGGGACCCTGCTGCCCCTTCCTTCCAACCAACACTGTAGACTAGGCACCGCAAGGTGCAATGGTGCAGTGGTAGAGCTGTGAGAACGTACCGGTCCTCCCCCGCCGTGCAACCCAGAGCCAATGGGCCTTGGACTGGTCACAGTTCAATTTTTGGGCGAGGCTCTCTTTTTTTTTTTTGGTTTTGGGGTTTTCTGCCTCTTTGTTTACCCCTGGGCCCCTTCCCCTATCCACATACGCTTCCTCCCGCTCAAGGGTTGACAGTCTCCTTTACTTCAACCTACTTGAAGGCCATTTGACAATAAGGGGGGCTATTGTTGTCAGAGCAAGCGAGCGCGGTGCTTGACCACTTATGCGAGGATGGCCTCGTCGCAAGCACGGATGCCTACACTGTTGACAGACATGATAACCAACCCGCGTATATCAACTTCTGCCCTCCCTATCTCGCCCTCGACGGACTGAGCTCGAAATTGAAAAAAGGGGAGTGTCAAAATTTTCGCCAGAAGTTCGATCTGAAGACCTACCACCTGAGCCAAGGCAAGATCAGATGTACCTCCCGCGATGCATCTACAATGCTGACTCGTTTTCACAAATGCATAGGTTTCACCTGGTTTCATGAGCTTCTCCACATCAATGACGTGTCGAAGGCGACTGACGGAAACGAGAAGCTTATTGATTTTTGGCTCAAGGTCCTCGCTCAGAGACCGGGGGGCCCAGTCACGCAGCGGGTTGACGGCGAGGGGAGCGTGGTTGTTGAGGTGCAGAACCGGAGACGAAGCAACGGCTGGTGGGTTTATGTTTCTGTGGCACGACCACTCGTCGTCTTCAGAAGGAATCTCGACGACGTCAGCCGGGGGAGCGGGAGTCCTCGGGCTCGGGGCAGGAGACGAGGGAGGTGCGGAAGGCGGCACAGGGGATAGTGCTAGGGCTAGGGAGGCCGTCCAGGGTTTCCAAGAGTTAGTTTCCCCAGTCCCTGATTTCATGTACATGGTAGGGTCCATCCCCCGGGACTCCAACTTCCCGAACCTGCTCATGTCGATCTTCCTAATGTTCCTATTGGTATGAAGGACGTAAGGGAGCAACTCTCGCCACTTCTTGCCTCGGCCACCTGCCATCCGCGTGTAATGTTAGTGGAGTGACAACGCATGCTCCAATGGTGCCCCTGGTTGCAGCTTGCAGCGTACAGCATACGTGCAGTGCAGCGGGCACTTCAAATAGCGTATTTTCTCAAGTGAGCAATGTGATCTAGCTCTCGGTCACCCTTGAACAGGTGCTGGACAAACTCCCGTGCATCCTCAACAGAGAACGAATGGAATGGAAAAGCCCCAGTCTTCGCGAAGATGATAGCAGCAGCGAGCGCGACAAAGCAGCTGTGGCGCGCCAGTGCCGTAGGCGGGTCTGGTCCAACCTCGCCCTCGAACCCTTGAGCCTCGTCTGGATCCCACCAGCCCTTGTCGCGAATGGCCTTAATGATAGCGCAATAATCGGCGCTGACGTTCTGGCCAAGTTCGCGATCAGAGTAGCGGCAGCCTCTGACCGGCATCCAACGCTGCCCTGCGATGTCCGAGGCCATCGTGTGTCAGAAGAAGAGGAGGAAGAAGAAACTGAAAGAAGCTGCTGGGGCCTTCGACAATGCCAAATCCTGAACACCGAATACGATGTATGTCGGCAAGATGGAGGGAATTGAAGGCCGAGGGGAGGACCAGGTGCAAGCCTTGACTTCTGACCGTCGAGGAAGAAACTGAGATGATCTAAAAGTGTCCAGTTCCTGCCGATTTGAAGATTCCGGGGGACGAAGAAGCGAAGGTCGCCCACCCAGAAGAATTCAACCTAAGCATCATGGGTAGCATCTGTTTGAACCAGCAAAAAGATCACCACCACAGCGGTTGTATGGGGGGTTCAGTTGGGCACTGAAAAAACAGGTAAAAGCGATGTGTTCAGAGTGTTGGGAATGGCTTCAATTTCGCTCTGTCTCTCCTGTGTACCCATGGCCCAGGGCGGTTCCCTGGGCCCTTTTGACCTGCAACGTGCCCTGCCCCCGCCCTTGGGGGCCTCCCATGATGCCTCCATGATGCCACCACCGCAGTGTCAATCCTTGGGCCTAGTCCAGCTGACACCATCACCACTGCTGCTGCCCACTGGCCAATGGCCTCCTTTGGTGGTGTTGTTTGCCTGCGGCTGGCCTCTTGGCCTGCAAGCCGTCGGTCTGCCCACTGCAGCCACTGCCAGGGAAAACCTCGGTTCTGACAGCATCATCTTCCGAGAGCCTCCCGCGCTCGAACTGTTGTTGCTGGTGTTGTACAGCGCCACATCTGGGGTAACTACGACCAGAGAGGTAAAGTGAACAATAGCCGCAGAGGCTGGCGCAGCTCAGCCCCAATGCCACCTCATCTTGTCAACGTAAATAACGTCACGAAACAAGCGGTCAAGCAACGCAACGCTGGGCTTAACATGACGGATACATAAAAAGCGGCGGAATCCAGGCAAACATAAAACAAGTTTACCACAAATCTAGCCATGATTGAAAAACTCATAATGGCGACCAGCATCCCTACCCTCCTCGGCACACTGGCAATGACAACGCCCGGAATACACTATTCCCCCCTAGACACCACCCGCCGCTCCATCCGCACCCTCCAACTCCTCCCCGGGCGCTGGCTCGACCCCATCAACTGCACCGTCCACACCGTCTCCCTCGACGACAACCCCCCCTTCGACGCACTCTCCTACGTCTGGGGCGACCCAACCGACACCCTCCCCATCCAAGTAGGGTCTTCACCCTTCCACGCAACTAAAAACCTCATCGCCGCCCTTCGACGCTTACGATCGAGCGTGGAGACTAGGACGCTCTGGGTAGACGCGATATGTATCAACCAGGCCGACAAACAGGAGAAGATGGAGCAGGTGAAGATGATGGCTGAGATTTACAAGGCCGCTACCTCGGTGCGCATCTTCCTCGGCGAGAGTGGTGTGCTCGATCATGTCTCGCAGGAAGAGCAGGAGGGCTGGGATAATGCGCCGAGGTTTGAGTGGCAGAGGGACTATGTGTTTTTGGTGCAGGCGGATGCTCCGAGAAGTAAGATTGGCGTAGGTGGTAAATGTTCCTGTTTCTGCTGTTAGATCTCTGGCTTACGTTCTCGGCCGTGTGCAGGTCGACGAACGGGGATTCCTCACAGACTGGCCGGGATCGCTACCGTCGTTCAAGCCTGGCGACCCGGGGTACGAGCCAGCCGATCCTCGGGAAGTGCCCATGTGGGCGCAGGTAAGGACAATGATCCATCACTGTTATTCGCCTCGCGGCGACTAACAGACAACACCCAGATAATGCCGCCAGAAGGCCTCAACGCAGAGGACGAAGAACGAGTCGAAGCGTTCTTCGAAAGACAACGACAAGATCAGGATGCTAACGTCGGCACCTCAAACGTCCCCAGCCCTCTTGAAACACTGCGGAACAACCAAGTGGGCGCCTTCGCCATAATGAAGATGCTCTCCAACGGCCGATGCCTCAAGTCCTGCCTCCAAACCACCCTCAACTCACCGCACTGGACCGGAGCGCTAGACGTGATCAACCACCTTGCGAGCCTCCCGTGGTGGACGCGCGTCTGGGTTCTCCAAGAGGGCATCCTCAACCAACGCGACGTACTTGCCATTTACGGCGAAATCGTCGCGCCTATCGGCCTGATTGAAGACTCGGGTGCCATCCTCCCGCGGCACCACGAGAGTGGCATATGCTGCAAGCGTTTCTTTAGCTCGCTCCCACTCCAGCAGCAGGAGATCCTAGGCCGATTCTCCAGCAAGATGGGACCGCTTGAGCAGATGCGCGAGTCCCTCGGCATGATTAAACAAGACCAAATCGACAGGTTGCACTACCTCCTCGAGAGCACGCGCTTTAAAGAAGCGACCGACCCGCGTGACAAGATCTACGGCCTCCTGGGCCTTATCCACGACTCGCCGAACCCCATCGACTTGGTCCCGGATTACGAGGTCTCCGTCCCGGAGCTCTACACCTCAGTGGCAGCCATGTTCTTGGAGCACAACACCAATGTTCTCCTCAACGACGAAATCAAACCCCTTAACTCTCCCATCCCATCCTGGGCGCCTGACTGGGGACCGACCTACAGCACACTCCGGCCCCCCCTTCTCAACAGGAGGCTTTCCAGCTACAGGGCCTGGCCACCGACCTTTGGCCCGCGCCCGGCACTCGCCCCAGACGTACACCCAACGGCGCTCCGCATCCTCACAAAACCTGTCACTCGAATCACGGCTGTCACTCCACCCATCACCAAGCCCAACGGCACAGGACCCTCACCGCTAGGAACCCTCCTCTCAACGCTCGAAACTTTTCTTTCTTCCTCCACACCAGACCTCCTCCTCGAACCTCCGTACCCCCCGACCCCTTCCATGCCCCTTACCATCGCCATTGCACGCACTCTGACAGGCGACTTGATGGCGCAGCTCGACTACTCCATGAAAGAGGGTACCGTGACCTTCAGCCGTCTCTACGCCGGCGACGCGGCCATGTTCCGCACCGCGCATACGTCTATGCTGTATCCAGATATAATCCTGGTTACTCCGCAGGGGCGGCTGATGTCACGAGAGTCGGTGGAGCACATGATAAGTGTGGCGGCGGAGAATTTCTGGCATGCGTGTGAGGGGCGGGTGTTGGTCCGGGCTGAGGGGGGGTACATCGGGATAGCGCCGCCAGGGACGGAGGAAGGGGATGAGATTGCGCTAATGTTTGGGAGTCTGGTGCCTTTTGTGCTGAGAGAGGTGGAAGCTCCTGCTCAGGGTGCGGTAACACAGGACAGTGATGGTGCTCCGAGGGTTTGGAGGCGGGTGGTCGGCCATGCGTATGTGCAGGGGATCATGGATGGGGAGGCTGCCCCAGGGCGGGGACAGCAGGAGAGTGGGTATTTGGCTACTGCTGGTGTTGATGGGGTTCTTGAGGTGTACGCCGTATAGATCAAGTTGGCTCAGGTAGGCTGAGTCACACTGGAATTGTGTGAATCGGGATAAGACGCCCCTCTGTGGTTCCAAGGATAGAGACCACATCTGGTGAATAGCTCGATGATGGACAGATGCCCTTCTTGTTCAGGCTCGAGGTTGGAAAGGGGCAGTTTCTCCCTTTGTTGCGTCCCCCGAGCAAGCCACACGAGCCGTCAGGGCCGAACCAAGGGTTGGGGTTGCGACTCAAAGCTTCAGTGAGTTCTATAACGGCGCGTGCATGGCCTCTTGAAGTGGAAAACCCGTCAACCTCCATCTAGCCTCTCTGTTGAATTTTCCACACTAGGATAAGCATTGCCTTCAGACCACGGAACAGGTCCATCCTCTTGTGCTGGCGTAGTCTTCAGGAGAATATTGACTGTCGAAGCCGGAAAGAGTTCCTCATATGATCGAGCTCATCTCCCATTCGACGACAAACCCATTGGGAAGCCTCTTCGTCATCGGCGCCTACAGTGCCAAGGATGATATACCCCTTTCCACATGCAGGCGTAAAATTGCAGGCTGCAAAGCGTCTGGTCGCCCGTCCGGCTGCCAGAGAGAATACACAACGCTACACGCCATCCATTATCCAAGCACGATCCCGCAGCTACAGTTGCTGTGGACGCAGCTAGGAACCGGAGATTTAGCAACGCCAACGCCAGCGGCAACCAGAGACAAGGTCCAGTCTCCTAGCTGCCCCGCACGGCGCGTCACAAGCAATATACGCCTGGGGCTCGTTTCGCTTTCATGAGACTTTTTGTTGGAACATACGCAAGTGGAGAGACTGACAGGACGTTTGAGGGTGAGTTTGAGGGCGTTTTATTTTTTGTCGTTTGGGCCAGTGGCTCCAGAACAGATCAATGGAGTAGGGGGCATGGTGCGACATGGCCGGTATTTCCTTTCAAGATACTACTCTTATGCCAGAGCACATGGATGTCAACTTGATTGTTTTGTATCATGCATCGCTCCTTAATTACCTAGCCCTGACACCAGCAGTACCTAGCATAACTCTCGCGCGGCCCGCGGCGTACCTCGGCTTCCCTTTCTCATCACAAGGCCATTTCTGTCCATGATCCAAGTGATGGATTTGTCAGCCCGACTTTTCGGCCCTTTCCTGTTTCTTCTCCCCCCCTTCCTCTCCCACCGACGTGCCATCTGGACTGCAGTCTCCCAACTCTCCCTCCTGCACCCGTTGGTTCACCATCCAACACAGGAACCAGCCCCGGCGCTGTGGCCGCCATCCCACCATCATATGCACAGGTCGTGGATCCCACCGCCCAAAGGGGAGCGGGGCCGCCACCTTCCCGTTGGGTCCGTCCGGAGCTTGCTCGCTCGCCAAGGTCCGAATGTGTGTGAGATGCTCGGCAGCAGGCGGGAGTTGATGTCGAATGTCGGTGAAAGGGGCATACTAGGTGGGCTGGGGCCGATTCGGCGACTCTCCTCCTCCTTCTGGTCGTACCGATAGCCGCAAGCAGGGCTGAACCCGGCTTCTTCGGGCCCCGACGACTGAGACCTGGTAGCAGCGTGAGGGTCTAGACCGTGCGGGCCCCGGGCGCCGCGAGCCTGCGCTGGCAGCCCTCGTTTGGGTTTCTACCGACCCCATCGTTGACGCCAACCGCTGCCCTATCTGGATCCGTCCGGCTGGGTGAGAGGAGCCGTCGTCGTCCACGAGGAAGCCACTGCCCCTGGTCCTAACGGCGGCAGCCACGGGGGTGGCGGTGTAACTTGACGCGGTTGTGTAGCCGGCCAGTCAAGCCGTGCCAAAGATAGCAGTGGAGAGGCTTGTGGGAGAGTCAGAGTCAAAGCGTCCGTCGCTACAGCAGCGGGCGAGACTACCCGCAGGCCAGGAACTGACAACTCAGTCCACCCGCCTCAACCATGAATCAACCACCCCAACAAACCACTCGCGCTCAGCACACCCTCCCCGTCTCCTCCCGCCGCCAAGGCAGTACATTACATCACCGACCACGTCCAATATTACACCGGAATGCTCGGCCGCGTAAAAAAAGTCTTGGTGTCTCGCAAGGAACCGAAAAAACCGGGCGAACACGGCGGCCGCGAGGCACCCCTCCACCCTCCCCTCCGCGATCGCCCCTCGCAGAGCCATCGGGAAACACTCCCAACACCGGGGCGGGCACCCGCCACGCCAAGCCTTCAGGGGCCCGTCTCCCGTCGCACAAAGCCGCCCGCACGCACGCACGCAACTCGCCCGTCGGTCGCCGGCGGGTTGGCGACAGGCAGTTCAGTCTCCCTCATCGGGAGAGGAAGAAAGGGCCCGAGTCTGGGCGGCCGCCCTCGGGGACCGAAAAAGGGGGGGTGGTGGTGGCGGCCAACACTAACGCCAGACAAGCAGACGCGAGAGCGCGAGCCTACCACACCGCCACGCAGAAGGGGGAAGGGGAAGGGGGGAAAGGCGGCTTCTCGCCTGCTGCCAGTGACGTTCTTGTGACCCCGACCATCACCTTGGCGGTGTTGAGC
>Ga0247824_10002536_pt1 | contig 10242 bp, 6 predicted proteins | sample 13C_PalmiticAcid_FD_194412 | JGI IMG/M metagenome (GOLD analysis project Ga0247824, IMG submission 194412) | Soil microbial communities from agricultural site in Penn Yan, New York, United States - 13C_PalmiticAcid_Day48 | ecosystem: Environmental > Terrestrial > Soil > Agricultural land... | reverse complement strand
GAGTGCAGGAGGGGTGGGGTGGGGCGCGGGGCGAGGGAGCTGCGGCGCGGGAAGGTGGGTTTGGTTGGTTTGGTTGTTGTTGTTGTTGTGGTGGTGATGGTGGGAGTGAGATCTTCGGTGCGGTTGGCGGTTTGGAGGTGCGGTGGGAGTGAGTCGTCCAGGAGGTGGGCGATGACTTCTTCGGTGTTGTCGGCGTACTCGTCGAGGAGCTTGGCGATGAAGCCCGTGCCGAGGTCCGGGAAGAGGTCCTGGACTTGGGAGATCTGGCTCATGCGGTGGATGTGCATTTCTTGCTGGGCCTGGGCTTCGTCGTACTCGGCGAGACCCTTGCCCTTGTCGATTTTGCGCCTGACGAGGCGCTTGGGTTTGGACATGCCGCCGCCGGGCTTCTTGAAGGTGCCGAGCTCGGTGAGGACAGATTTGGCCCGGCTTGGGGCATTGGCGGATTCTTCGAGCTTGCGCTGGAGCCGTTGGAGAAGGGGGGTCGAGGTCACAAGCTCGGCGACGAGCGAATCGTTGACGTTGAGAGGACCGGCCTTGTGTGCATCCGCAGCCGCCTTGAGAGAGTACAGCTGGTCCGTAAGAGCTGACATCTTCTGCCCCTCGGCCAGACCAACCAGACAGAGGTAGGTGGTCGCGATCAAGGCTCTCCTCAACGGGGGGTTGGTGATCTTGTAGCAGCTGATGAGGCCGTCCACAAAGTCGCTTCCTGCAAGAAAGAACTCGGCCACCGACGGGGCGGCACTAATCAGGTCGTTCACCCTCTCCAGCCGCTGCTCAATGCCCTTCAAGTCCCCTCCATCAAGACCAGCGTCGAGGTTGATAATGAGAAACTTCTTGAGAGAAGCCAGAGAAGAATCCAGAGAGCCTTTTGAAGTTGTCGATAAACCGTCTAGGAGAGTCGCAACCTTCTTCTTTCCATAAACCCGGCTGACATCGGCGAGGAACTCCCACTGCGCCAATCCACTGGGTGGCGATGAGGACTCAAGCAGCCTGGTCGTGAGTGCCAGGCACTCTTTCAGGAGCCTCTTTGCTGAGGCAGAGGAGCCGAGAACACCGGCACCGCCCAGGGCAACCTCTCGTGTGAAAGTGGTGAGGAAAGCTTGTAGACTGTCATCCTTGGTCGAGAGTGACGAGAAGTCGGCATCGGACAGTGTGAGGTGGCTGTCGATGAGAGCAAGCCAGGCATCGAGACAGGCAACCCATTCGTCGGGTAGAACTTGGTCCCGCCAGGTCGCGATTGGGAAGAGCGCAAATGCGGGGAGTCTTGAGCTGGCCATGGTGTTGACAAGAGCCAGGGGCAGGGGTTGCCAAGAAGCCTAAACAAATCGCTGAAGACCCCGTGATGAGAATCGACTTCGGTGGGGTGGGCGTGGTCAAGCCTGAGCTCGCCAAAAGACGAAAAAACGATCGAAAAATATTTCGATGGCCGAGAGCCGAGGAAGTAATGAGTGGCTTCCAGAATGGCGGCAAAACCGACACAAGCTCGTGTATTTATGGCGTTGATGCAACGTGATGGGAGTTGCTTCTGAGCGTTGTTTGCCCCTCAGTGAGACAGCGAATGGAGCTCACCGAATGTGTCATTGACCGTTTGGCTGGGGAAATGCAGGGGCCAGAAGCCGCGAGCCACAGCAGGCAGCAGGCGCCACAGTTGGGTGGGGCGCAGCCGTGCCCTCGCCAAGACTCAACCCACCGAATCGCAAAAAATGTGGAAAATGAAAAAAAGTTCGCGATCGTGAAGTCTCCGCCGAACAACACAGCAACCGCTTCTTCGCCTTCATCACTTTGCCGAACCGGTACGTCGCTCTGACTGCTAGGCCCGATGGCTCTCCTCGTCGTGCGCAATCCGCGCAGGCGCGCAACGGGCAATGGTGCCGCAGGAGCTAACCAAGCGCAGCCGACCACCGCGTTCGAGTCGTGAAGGACCTCTCCGCAGTCAATCAACAACCGATTCCTCGATCCCCTCGATCAATCCGCCAAGATGTCTTACAACAAGCCCGAGAAGGAGTTCGGCGAGGCCCCCAAGGTCCACAAGATCCGTCCGTAGCGCCCAACTGCCTCCCCTCGCGAACACGCCGACTAACAACCAACCCCAGGCATCACCCTGACCTCCCGCAAGGTGCAGGCCCTCGAGAAGGTCTGCCAGGAGCTCATTGAGCGCGCCAAGAACAAGGACCTCCGCGCCAAGGGCCCCGTCCGCCTGCCCACCAAGACCCTCAAGATCATGGTACGTTCAATGTCCTTGTCACTCGAATCCAGGCGTGCAGGACTGACGGAGTACTCGCGAGCTAGACCCGCAAGACCCCCTGCGGTGAGGGTTCCAAGACCTGGGATCTCTACGAGATGCGCATCCACAAGCGCCTGATCGACCTGACGGCCCCCACCGAGGTTGTCAAGCAGATCATCATCAACATCGAGGCTGGTGTCGAGGTTGAGGTTACCATTGCTGCTTAAGCAGGAGAGGAGAAGGAGAAAAGAAGTGAAAGAAATCCGGGTGATGGTTAGCTGGTAGTTGATCGCTGGTATGTAGTGACAATACATTGCGCTGTTCCGGATCAAAATCTTGCTGTGTCGTTGTGCCTTGTGGGAGTGCTCAAATAGTGCCGAACATGTTCTTGACGCGGGAACGAGAGATGATTCTGGGCATGGAGGCTTTGTGTGACAATGGTTATGCCGAGAGACGGGTCTCGCTACCTACTTTGGGTGCTACCCTTCTTACTTTGTACGCCTTGTCTTTCCCTTTGCCCTCGGGTTTCCCCTCACTTGTGGCGGCATGGTGTTCGCAACCATCTCCATCGTCTTCCAGCCGGCAGGATCCAAGTACGATTCCACCCCGCTGGTGTGCATGTGCTCGGCGAGCCGGGTGGCGGCGGCGATGTAGTTCGCCTGCGACACGTACGCGCCCTTGAGCCAGCGCTCGCCGCCGCCGCCGACGGCGAACTGCCGGCGGCCGTGCAGGACGCGGCGGTTCTCAAAGATGACGCACTCGCCCGGCTTGAGCTTGACCTCGACCATGTTGCGCTCCGACTCGACGATGGTCTGGAACGCCGTCGCGGCCGCCTTCCACTCGCGCAAGCGATCCCTGCTGCTGTGGGGCGGGAACGTGACCTGGAACGGCGGCGCCCAACGCGTCTCGTGCGGGTGGCCGTCGGACCCGGTCTTGATGGTTTCTCGCGGTAAGTAGTGGTGGTGCTCGCCCTTGTGGTAGCCGAACCACGTCCTGGACCTGAGCAGCGTGGTGTACGCCTCGGGCTGGCCGATCATCATCTCGTAGGCGGCGCGCACGCCGTGGCTGAAGAGCGACTCGCCGCCCTCGCAACTGTTGTGCAGGCAGTGCAGCAGCTGCAGGCCGGGGATGGGGTCGTGGTACATTAGGTCCTGGTGGAGGCCCAGGAACTTGCTCGTGTACGCCACGTTCTCGGCCTGCGGCTTGGACTTGACGTCCCACGTCCAGCCGTAGAAGGTGTGCATCAGCGGGCCGATGCGGGTCGCGATGCGCTCGACCTCCTTCTCGTCCGACGGCACGTCGGTGACGAAGATGAGCCCCGTCTGGCGGAGGTCCGCCAGGGCGGCCCAGAAAGCGTCCCCGCCGGCGACCCAGTCATTGTAGCTCACGCGGCAGCGCTCCTCGGCCAGCAGGGCCTCGTACATGGACCGGTTCCAGGGAATCGCATCCGCTTTCCTGACCGTTGCTCCCCTGCGCCACTGGAAATTCAGCAGATCCCTCGCTTCCTGGGTCGGGAAGATGGTGGTGTGCGACGCGCCGCCGCTGGGGCCGTCGTTGGCCCAGACCAGCTTGAGAGAACCGTCTGGGGTCACCTCGGCGTTCGCGAGGTCAGGAGTGTCGGCGAGGTCGGTGGTCGAGAAGTTCTTCTGGCCCGAGTCGGGGTCGACGCAGTGGGGGCAAGCGCACGAGTCGCGCAGCCACAGGCGCGACACTGGCTCAGACCATTTGCTCGTCCCCACGCAAAACGAGACATACTGCTCGTTCCATCGGACTTTGCCGGTACGCGTATTCTTGAACTTGGGGTAAAGGAGTTCGTCCGCAGGCCGCCCTAGCCCTAAGGACAAAGGATCCTCGGCATTGAAGGTCGCGCTGGTTGACAGGCAGCGGACTGCTGTGTCCGGACGCCGCCCAAGTCCGGGCTCGCTGGCGAAGCGCGCTGGTCGCGAGGCGTTGCATTGTTGCCAAGGCCGAGCAGACGCGAGAGCCGCGGGTGCGCAGCGCGTCCTCAGAAGCCCGCCAGGGACAACGCGCAGTGCTCGTCCCATTGTTGGCCGGTGCCAGGGGTCAAAATGTCGACGTCGGCGGTCGAGGAGCGAACGGGGGAAGACAAGTTGCGGGGAGGTTCGATCGGATCAGGTCATCTCATGTTGGGGAAAGAGAACAGGACCCTGGTCGTCCCGCATTTAAATGGCCCAGCCGACCCCGCTGGTCGGTTTCATGTGGGGTTGAGACGAGGGACTTGCCGACTGCAACCCGAACTGCAGGTGCATTTCATCTGATCAACCGAGACTCTTCTTTTGAGGGGCAGGCACATGCACATGCGCATTTTGAGTTGAAATGCCTGATTATCAGCATCTGTTGAGCCCCGATTTCGACAGCACCCGTGTACATGTACACGTGTCTCCTAAATTGTTCCCGAAATTTCAGGCATCGGCGCAACGCCAGGTCTGCAGAAGGAGCCAAGGACTTCGGAAGCTGTGACAGGGCATGTCCTGTGTTTTTAGAGCTTCAGAGGTAAAACGATGTAAATGTGCATGGGCTTCTCCAGAGTACGGATTACGAAATATTCAAAGCCTCGACTGGGTAGTGCGATGTGAAGCTTGTCTCGGGTACGCCTCCCACCAACCCGACCTAACGGGAACGGGACCTACGCTGATGATCTCTGAGTCTGGAACCCCGTCATCCGTCGCTGACGTCACCTCGTTCCTTCTTCTCTCTCACAGATTCATCAACTCGCCCGACACTCCTCAAGCTGGCAAGGGACCATTTCCACTTCATCTTTAAGTCAAACCAGACGCGCATTTCCATCCAGCCAGCCTTTGCCTCCGGAACCGCACGATGAACCCGAACCCTCTTTCAGACCGCGAGAAGGCGTTGGAGAATCAATGGATCAGGGAGAAAGAGTGCACTTCCCGACTGCTATCAGTGTAGGACAGGCTAACAGACTGCAGGAAGCAGCTGGCCAAGGACAGGGCTGCGAAGAAGCAGCAAGCAGCCAAGGAGACCGAATCTGAGAGCAAGGGACAGCAGCAGGCGGGCCAGGAACTGAAGTAGAAGGAGCAATTCGGCATTCCCGTCGACAGTGATCAGCCCCCGCAATCAGACACGGAACCGTCAAACGCTTAAACCATTAGCCTTGCAGCTCCCGAGTGCAGAACCAACCTAATGACATGTAGCGAAGCTGGTTTGCCGTGAACTCTGTCTCTGACCCTCGCATTGCGCCGTACCCCGACATACCATCTGAAACACGAGTCTTGCTCCTGTTGCGCTCCGACCCAACTCCAGTCTACAACTACATAATTAGATGGGCAAGTTTTCTGACTACTGGTCTTTCACTGCCCCTCTTTCACTGACGTCCTTCGAATACGTCCTTCAAAGTCATCGACATACCACACTGCTGCCTGCCACGCGTTGCCGTTCGTCATGGTTGTCTTGGGATACAAGGAAAAGGAGGGAGAGTCCCTCACCACTTTCTACAACCTCATCACCACCAAGTCAGCCCAGCTGAAACACAGCGTCAAGCCCTGGCAGGAGACAACCAACGGCGAGTTGGCTTCTCGGCTCTACGACAAAGAGCGCATCCTCAACTACGCCGCAGCTCTGCAGCTGATTTCCAAGAAGACGACCATCCCCGTCCCGCGGCTGCTCAGTTTCGGCGAGAACGACGACGGAACAGCCTGGATCGAAACGGAGCGCACCCGCGGCGGCGTGTGGCTGGACGTCGTGAGGGACCAGTGCCGGATGCCGACTGGGAAGAAGCACGTTGACGATGGCGGCGAGTGCGACGAGTGCGACCGTATTGCCCGGGTCAACGCGCGCCGGTTCATCGCCCAGGAGGTCGTCCCACAGCTCAGCTCGCTCACCTCGGACACGACAGGTCTGGGTGGGGTGGTGATCCCGCCCCTCTGGGTCATGTTCCACGACAAGACTGCCTGCTGGCCCCCGAAGAAGTCGATGTCTGGTCAGGAAGAATATGTCTTTTGCCACGGCAACCTGCATGCGCACAGCATCCTGATGCATGCCGAGACGTTGCATGTTCTCAAGATTGTCGGCTGGGACGAGGCTGGATACTTTCCCCCTGACTTCCAGGTGTGGTCCGTGAACAGAGCTGATTACGAGGCGCTGTATGAGAACGAGGAGCAGCGCAGGAGGCTCACGGAGCTTATGCTGTAAAGGGGCGTCCTGCATTGGTGCGACAATGGCACGGTCACCACGGATGGGAACTGGGAAGGTCCTCGATGGCGTGTCAGATGTACGTAGAATAAATACTATGACTAGAAAAAATATCGTCGACTCTGGACCGAGCACAACATCAAGTCTGCGCAAATGCACACTCACTCTGGACACGCGTGCCAACATGACCCAACAGTGGCCTGGCAGTGACTGATTCTAGCCACAACTCTGAACCACCTCAGATGTACACATTTCCGTACCCGTCGCCCGGCCCCCGCAGCGCATCCACCCGGACCGGGTCGACGACCGGCCGGCCATTAAACTCGGCCGGCGGCTCCGGCAACGGCAGCCCCCGCCAGACCGCCTGCAGGCGCTGGGCCGTCCGCAGGAAGCGCGCGCGCGCCTCGGGCCAGCCCCTCGCGACGAGCTTGCCACCACGCTTGGCCCACTTGCCGTCGACCAGTACGGCCTCGATGTCGCCGACGCTCGCGTGCAGGATCACGGCGGCGACGGGGTCGACCCACCCGAGCAGCGCCGGCGACGTGCCGTCCCAGACAATTAGGTCCGCCTTGGCGCCCTCGGCGATGATGCCCAAATCGGGCCGCCGCAGCGCGAGCGCGCCGTGCCGCGTGGCGAGCAAAAAGGCCTGCTCCGCCGACATGGGGTTGCTGCGCGGGAGCTTGTTCTGCTCGAGCACGTCGAGGTATCGCTCGTAGCGCGCCTGCTGCAGCCAGAGGCGCGCCTGCGTTAGGATGTCGGTGCTGAAGGTGATGTGCGTGTCGACGCCGAGCGAGGCCTGGTCCTGGATCGAGTAGCTGACCGGGTGCGTCTGGCCGTAGTGCATCTCCGACTCGGGCGTGATGGAGATGTACTGGTTGGTGGACCGCAGCAGGTCCGCGCCCGCCGGGGTCAGGAACGAGGCGTGCGAGAAGACGATGGGGATGGAGATGTTGAGGTAGTTGAGCGCGTGGATGTCCTCGGGGGAGTTGTTGAAGCCCCAGGGCCCCTGGAGGGAGTGGGTTGTGATCACCGACACGTTGAGCTCCCTGGTCAAGCACTGTTAGCTCTCTCCGCGCAACACTGTCGACAGAATTTCTGTCCTTACTTCGCGAGTTCCATAATCTTGTTGATCTCCCCAACATTTGGGTTCGGACCCCAGCCGTCATAGGCAATGCCCAACGTGGTAGGGGAGTTTTTCAAGCCCGGCTTCTTGGCCATGGCCCGGAAGACTGGGTACAGCTGCTCAACCGTGATCAAATCGGTGATATTGGCAAAGGTGAAACCCCAAAAGACTCTCGCCCCGCTGTCGATACAGGCCTGTAGACCGGCCTCGGCGGCGTCCTTGGACCAGGTATGGGTGGCATGATCGAGGGACGACGTGACGCCTGCGTTGAGGGCTTCATACAGACCCGCGAGCTGACTGTCGTAGATGTCGGTGGCGTTCCAGAAAAAGGGGGCGACAAACGAACTGTAGCGGCCAAAAAACTCAATCAGGGTGGTGTTGGAGGCCATGGTCTTGAAGACTGTCTGCCATCCGTGGCGGTGCGTGTCGATGAAGCCTGGCGTGATGATCTTGCCCCTGATGTCGACGATCTCGGTCCCCCCAGGGACTCTTGTGGGCGCGGAATCAAACACGCCGGCGATGCGGTCGTTCGTCACCAGAACGGAGCCATCGCGGATAACTCGTAACCCCTGCATTTGTTTGTTGAATGCGATGACCGTCCCCCCTCGGAAGAGTATCGACGCCGCGCTCACCGCAGTGAGAAACACGGGCAGGATGGCAATTCCGTTGACGGGTCTCATTGTCGGATGGTCTGCTTCGTGCTCCTGAACGATCCAGACACCGAGAGAAGGGCAGAACCACGGGAGGCTTCGCGATACTTAGATAGGTGCGCTGTTGAAGCACGCCAGGTCCGGCCGTGCGCGCGCACCCGATTTCGTTGTAACTATTGAGCGGGACAATCAATAATGGCTCTCTTAGCACTGCAAAGCATGCAATATATATGCAGACTCCCTGTCATATGTCAGACGGTACCAGAACCACCAGCCTGTGAGAGTGAGTTTAGACACGGGACATCTTGGCCTTCGCAGCCTCATGTAACCTCAAAAGTGGCCCTACAGGTCCAACCCGGACTGGACCAGCCTCTGAGACTTTGATTGCTAACCAAACCAGACTGACCTGCCACGGGGCCCTAATCCAACGCAAAGCCCCGCAGCGGCCGACTTCAGCTCGGATCCAACTTAAACGTCCGATATGACTGTGAAATAATACCGATGTCTAACCCGAAAACCGAGAACCTCCCCGTCTTGTTTCCTATCACTTCCCATTTTTGTTACAATCAAGACCATCTGGGAATCTACCGAGATCGGGTGGCAGAGCGAGAACCGGTGTTGAAGATGAGGGCACGGCAAGCGTTTGCTAAAGAAGCTGATAACAGAGGGCAGTGGACTCCCAGCTCGGTCTATCAAGAACCCAGACAACCAAGGAACTATTTACATCCAGTCGAAGACGGAAAGATGCCGACTTCAATCTCCTCCCTCAGCTTGTCTGCCCAATACCCACCCTCCTCAGCTCATAACCCGCCTCAACATCTCTCTGCGCCCCTGTCCCCTCATACCTGAGCTCAAACACTTGCGTCTGCACAATTCCCCCCTCCATTCGCCCTGTTTCTCCCCCGGAACCCTCCCCAGCGATGTTCACGAGCACCCTCTGGCTGCTGTTCTCGGCGATTGGATAGGGCCTTACAGCAGGATCGGCCGCAGACTTGGGTTTGCCCATGAGAATTTGGCTCACCCTGCTGCGACTCTTGCTAAAGTCCCAGTACGATCCCCAGGATTTCATAGACGCCTTGGGCTCTTCAGTTCCAGTCTGGGTCGGCAGGTTCTCTGTGATATCGGCAGTGTTGCTCTTTGAAGCCACGACGGTTGTGTTGACGGGGCTGACCATTCCACCCTTCGAGGTCTCGGCTGTGCTGTTTGACTTGCGGTACTGGTAGTACCGTCGGCCTGGGGTGCCGCTGATCTTGGCCGGGTGGGTATCCCGCAGGTCGCGGAAGAGCACGCGCAGCACAGGGATGCAGGAGGCCATGATCGTGGTGGCAATCTCGGCGGCTGCCCAGGTTATGAGGTGAGCGCCCTCGTCTGTCCAGCAGTCAGCCAACGGTTGTGATTTCTCAGAGTTGTATCCGCAAAGACTCACGGGTGAAGTTCTTGGACCCCAAGCTTAACAGCATAACCGACTTGACAAACGCCGTGGCGCCAGCACTTGAACCCACCATTAGCCGCAACACACCACACCCACAACCCCCAGAGAGATACTCACATAACCCCCATACTCATCGCCACCACCACCCCCACCTTCTCCTTCTTCCGCATCCTCAACCCCCACACCAAATGCCACGGCAGCAGCGCAAACAACACGTCACACACCCCCGACAACACCCCACTAAAGAACCCATACCCATTACTCACCCTCAAATCCCAACACCACCCCGCCACCCCAGGCCGCCAGTTCTTCTCGACCGGCGCGCATTTCACCCACACGAACACGGCCTGCAGCAGCATGGCGACGTTCATCGCCACCACGACGACCAAGACAAACCGGCGGAGGCCGTCGCGCGTCAGCCGGAGGATGGTGATGCCGAACGAGGTTTTCGACCACACGATGGCGAGGATGGTGAAGGCGGACCCGAGCCCGGCGCCCTCAAAGGCGATGAGCGGGAGGTTTGCGGGGGGAATATCGCAGGGGTATTTGCCGAAGCCGCGGGAGATGACGCGCTGGCAGAGGAGGGTGGAGGCGAGGAACATGGTCTGTTGGGGAGGAGGGGGGTTAGGGTGGGAGC
>Ga0247824_10002532_pt1 | contig 10246 bp, 6 predicted proteins | sample 13C_PalmiticAcid_FD_194412 | JGI IMG/M metagenome (GOLD analysis project Ga0247824, IMG submission 194412) | Soil microbial communities from agricultural site in Penn Yan, New York, United States - 13C_PalmiticAcid_Day48 | ecosystem: Environmental > Terrestrial > Soil > Agricultural land... | reverse complement strand
CGACGGGGGCGGCACCGCCCCATACATCGGCGGGGCCGACGCCGGGTGCTGGATGCTGGCGCCGTCGGCGGCGGGGTATCCGCCGCGTCCGCGGAAGGGTGCGCCGCCGCCGCCGCCGCCCCGGCCGCCGCGGAACTGTCCACCGCCACCGCCACGACCACCACGGCCCTGCCCGCTGGAGCCGCTGTCCGGCTGCTGCTGGTGCGGACGGAACGGCAGGTTCCCGTGGATCGAGCCGCGGCCGCGGTTGCCGCCGTTGAGCGCGCCACGCCAGGTACCCTGCAGCGGGCCCGGGGCGGCAGCGTCCTGGTAGCGCTTGCCGTTCATGTGGTAGCCGCCGTGGGCGGTCAGAGTGGTGACCGACGGGCTGACGGGCTGCCGCGCGACCTGCGTCTTGGACCCGGCGACGACCTGGCGGGTCGTGAGGTTGAGGAGCGCGGTGGAGGGGACCGTCTGGCCGCGGAACGGCGGGCAGCGGTCGCCCAGGGTGGTGCCGCTCATGAAGGTGACGTCGAAGACGACGTCGAGCAGCTTGGCCGTCGGCGTGCGGCTGATGCCGACCACGGTGCCGCGGAACGAAATGGGGACCTTGCCGGTGCTGGCGACGTAGGCGACGCGGTCGCCCAGCGAAAAGTTCTGGTTGCCGAGGCGGTGCTCGGCGTCCTCGGGCCGCATGAGCGCGTTGCGCGGCACGCCGTTCATCTTCTTAGGGTTGGAAGGAATCGCGCTCAGCTGCAGGTTGTCGGCTTCGGTGGCGAGCTGCATGACCACATCCGAGTCGAGCTGCTCGGCGTCGAGAGGCACCCGCTCCATGGAGCTGGTCTTGAGAGTCTTGAGCCAAGCGCCAATCTCCTTCACCCTGGTTCCCGCGACGGCGGGGTCGGTCCAGAGATCAGTCTCCCTGAGCTCCGCGTTTGAGGGGTTCCTCTTGACCCCGGCGAAGAAGTCGGGGAACCGCGTCATGTACTCGACGATCAGGTGCAGCGCGGCAGGGCTGAACTCCCAGCCAGTCTGTGACTTGCGCGAATAGCCCAGGACCTTCTGTTTCCTCGCCTCGAACTTGAGGTTGAGACCCAAGTTGACGCGGAGGTCGCCGACCGTCCGGATGAAGTAAGACGACGTGATCTTGCTCAGCGTGAGGGGATGCAGATCAAGCTGCTTGGCCACCATGTAGGAAGGCAGGTACTGCATGCCCCGTTGCGCGTCTTGGATGATCTTCTTGGCAAAGTCGGGATGGCGCTTCTCTGAGACGGCGAGCCAGATGGTGAGCTTGCCCCCCGTATAGCCGGCCACTTCCAGGGGCTGGCCGTAGTTGTAGTCGCCAAGGAAGAAGCCGACCGACTTGAGGGGAAATTCTTCCTCGACGGGCAGAGCGGCCTTTTCAATGAAGCGCTCGTCCTCGTTGACCACCTCGTCCACAATGATCTGCGAGGCGTAGTCGGTCTCCATGCCTGGGATCTCGCCGTACTCCTTCACGGTCGCTCCCTCGTCAGTCTTGATGAGACCCTTCAGCATGTGCACCGTGACCAGCGACTCGACGGAGCCGATCAAGATTCCCAGCCGCTTGCTGTAGAAGTTCTCGATCCGAGAGGCTTTCTTGGTCCAGTCCTCGATATCGCGGGGCGAGTGGTTCCTGGGAATCACCTGGCCGCTGCCGTCCTCGGCCAGGGTGTAGTCGAAGAGCTCATCCGACACCTTGATGATCTTGGCCTCCTGCAAGAACGGGTAGCCAACGAAGCAGCGCTGGCCAAGCTTAACCTTGGCAGCCTCGGCCCTGGTGCGCATTTCGGTCCCCAGGAGGTGGACAACCATGCTCTCGTTGCGGCTATCTTGTTGGAAGACGTTGACGCCATGGAAACCGAGATTGGCGACATACGGCAGCGTAGCCAGAGAGGGAAAGCCGGCCAGGGCTTCGATGCTGAGTAGGGCGCCTTCGGTCAAGCCAGCCCGATACTCCAACCCTTCCACGGCGGGGAGATCGAAAATGTTCTCCACGCAGTGGCAATGCGCGATGGGCGGGAAAACGTCGACCAGAGAAGAAGGGTAGACGAAGTCGACTGTGTCGGAGTAGGTGAACTTGAGGGGAACTCCAAAGTCATTGCGGGCCTTCTCGTCATCGGAAAGGAGTAGGTCCTTGGGCGCCATGGCAGACAACAGCCGCTTCTCGTCAATGAAGGGGATCTTGACGACGGCTTCCCAGTCCATCTTCTTGCCGTTCATGTCGAGCTCAAAGTCGCGAGGGTAGAAGTCGATGATGGGCGACTTGGGGTCCGTCATGAGTTCCCAGTACACAGTGGGGACGATCTTCTTGCTGCGATCGGGCAGAACGCCCATGAGCTGCTCATTCGGCCTGAAAGGCTGGCCCAGCTTGAAGTCGAGGTCCGCGTTCAGTCCCTTCATGACGTCGGAAATCATGGGAGAGAAGTGGTAGCCGTAGAACCAGGGCCACGAGGCAATACCGCGATAGTAGTAGTAGAGCACCCACTGCAGGCCTTGAACGTAGTTCTCGGTCAGCTTCCGGAGCTCTTCCTCCTTGTTGGCGGGGGTCCAGTCCTCGAATTTCTTGAAGTAGTACTCGTCTTTCCACAGCTGGAACATTTGCTGGTACTTGGCCTCCATCGCGGCCTCGGCATCAGCCGAGGTGAGGTCGAGGGCCTGGGCGTTGTCGTACCGCTTGACGATCCGCAGGACGGCGGCCTTGGACTCCTCGTCCGACTCCTCCTCCTCCTCATCCCGCGCGGGGAATGACAGGATGAGGTGGCGGTGGCCCTCGTCATCCGGCTTGGTGGCCCAATCCAGGTGAGCAGCTTCGGCGAGGTCCTGGACAAACTTGCGGTCCGCGGCCTTGAGATTGGCACCAAGATCCAGCGACTCGGAGGTGCGGTTGCTTAGGAATTTCCGAATCTTTTGCTTCCAGAGCGTCTTCTGGTCGGAGCTGACGATGAGGTTGCCCTTAGCTCTCGCTCTCGCCTTCGCGGCCTCGTCGTTCTCGAGCATCTTCTTGCCCCGCAGCCAGCTCGCATCCTCATTCTCATGCTCGAAGAAGCGGTACTCCTCCTTTCCGAGCTCATCTAGCAGCATGCCAAGTCTCTTGAGATTGACGGTTCCATTCTCGTTGATGTAACCGTCGCACTTGGGGAGCACGGCCTTGTATATCCTGAACATGGTGGCGAGGGCGCCCTCGTTGATGTGGAGGTGGGGGAGGTTGGGCAGAAAGTCGTTGCCGACGAAGAAGGCCATGAGGATGAAGTCGTCGATGACTTTTTCCATGTCGAATGGGAATGACATGGCGCCGTCGCGCTTGAGGTCTTGGAACTCGAGCTCCAGGTATTCTCGGACGATGCAGAGGTGCATCAGGTAGAAGTTTTGGTGCTCCAGCTCCTTGGACTTGTGCTTGGCCTGGCGGCCAAACGTCACCTCCTCGCGGAGGAGGCAGAAGTGTGGGTCGTGGCTCAGGAGGCCCAGCATGATGAGATCCGCGTCCAGGCCGTAGAGGCAGTGGCGGACGTTGGGGTTGTATTCGGGCTGGGCGCGGGCGTTCCGGATGTACTCCATGATCTTGTGTTCGCCCTCGCCGGGAACCTCGTGGCCCGAGAGGACGATCTCGGGTTGTTGCCAGTCCCTGTCCTCGGACACCTTCTTGTTGATGAAGTACTTGAGCTGCTGGGTCAGCTTGGCCATGAACTCGGTTCCTGGAGGAGAGAGACTCGGTTAGCGACGGAAGCCCAGGCAGGCAGAACGGAGCGGCATGTAGACTGGGTCCATACCGGGCGTGATGCAGTTGCTGTCAAAAGGCTCCTCCTTGGGCAGCTCCTTGCCCTCCTTGACTGCCTTGTCGCGGGCCTTCTCAGCCTCGAGGGCGGTTCGGAAACGGCGGGCACGCTGCTGGTTCATCTTGGCGCGCGGGGCGACGCCGTCTATCGCCATGAAGAAGAGCTGCTTGGGCTTGATCTTGCCAAAGAGATGTTCGATGTAGTTGAAGATGGCTATGAACATCTCCTCCTCGCTGAGACGGAATTGGACATCGTCCGAGTCCTTGTGGGTGCAGTTGTGGATGATACCATTCATATCCAGCTACAAGGGATCGGTCAGCGGAGGGGAGAGCGGGAGAGGAGCAAGGCCGGCAGGCTTCTTCTGGGGAACTGCCGGAGAACTGGGAGGCTGGCGTACGTAGAGGCAGTCGAACTCGGGAATTCGATTCTCGGCGATGAGCTGCGAGATGGCCGGATAGCGCTCCGAGAGCCATCTGAAGAACTTGGGAACACTGCGCAGCTTGTCAGCATCGCGGGGTCGCGGTGAAGGCGGCGTCGGTGGAAGCTGGGCGCATACCCCATGTTGGCGATGCAGCAGGGTGCGAGAGGTGTGTTGTCGCTACCAGGCCGTCTGGCTGGTCTTGGTTGTTCAAGCGGTGCGGGGAGGGGAAGGGTCGAGATCGAGGTCGAGGTCGAGGTCGAGGTCGTTTGAGTCGTCGCAGTCGTCGACGCGAATGGCGCTGGCCGCAAAGTTAATACAGCGGGGCTGAAGGAGAGCTGACGATGCAGGGGACAGAGACGGCAGCGCAGCGGGTGGTGGGTTGCCGGCACTGAATAAAAACGGCCGGGCTTTTTCTGACTCGATGCGAGAATGGAGGGGCGAAGAAAGTAAACAGAAGACACAGAAGAGCCGGACGCCGAAGACGCAATAACTAGCAAACTCCCGCCTTGAGTTCCGGTCCGATGCAGGCACCCACGAGTATAAGGGATATCTTGAGGGAAGAAGGTGGCCGAACAAGGCTCGCGTTGGAAACGACGCTCGGCGCTGACTGGGTCGGCGAGCGAAGATGGTGCCTCAGGACCTGTACTTATTGAAGAGCACCGACCACTGAGGACGGAACAGCAACATGCTCGGTGCTTTGCCTGGCGCTGAGGCCCTCCCCCGCCTGTGGCCCTCCACAGCGGCCGCTTTGGAGGCTGCACGCAGGTCGCACCAATGGCGTGGCCCGTGGAAGGCAGCCTGCCCCACCAACTGTGCCCCACGCAAATGCCCCCCTGTCAGCCAACTGCTGGACCACGCACTAGACGAATCCGGCCAAGCGCGTTTCTGGCAGCGCTGGGATCAATTAAGATTCACGTCGCGTCCCGTGGATCGCGCTTCTCACAGCCTCGAAGAAAGCCAACTCCAAATTCCATCACCAACCGGATTCTCTTCACACTCCCGGTTTTTTCACCGGCCACCTCGTAATTCCCCATCAGCAGAACCCGCCGGAATCCGCATTTAAGGAGTTTTTCCCCGGCACGACGCCCTTGTCCTCCATTTCCCTCTGTCGCAATGGCCCCTGGCGAAGTGGTCGACGACGTCGACAGTATGTCCTTCCCCTCCTCCATTGATGTGCAATCGCGACAGGCCCTAACTATGCGCAGTCAGCATGGACGACCAGGATGAGGCCGACATGGAGCAGAGGCTCATCAACGAAGGTATGTTGCTCTGGCGCCTCTCACTGATGGCCAGGATGGCTGATGAGCTGCTGCTGCTGCAGAGTACAAGACGTGGAAGAAGAACAGCCCTTTTCTCTACGACATGATCCTGAGGTGAGACCATTTGAGTCGGCCGCTTCTCAAAATTCTTGCTGACTGGTCCAAGCACGGCGCTCGAGTGGCCCACCCTGACCACCCAGTGGTTCCCCGATGTCAAGGATGTGAAGGATAGCAACTACACCGTCCATCGCCTGCTGATCGGAACCCACACCGCCGAGGGCAAGCCCAACTATCTGCAGGTCGCCGAGATCGAGCTTCCGAAGCTGGTCGATCCCAACCCGCGCGACTACGATGAGGAGCGGGGCGAGATTGGCGGCTACGGCAGCAAGGCCTCGTCCGGCGAGCCGCCCGTCATCAGGTTCAACATCACCCAGCGCATCGACCACCCGGGCGAGGTCAACAAGGCCCGCTACCAGCCCCAGAACCCCGACATCATCGCCACCCTCGCCGTCGACGGCAAGGTGCTCATCTTCGACCGCACCAAGCACAGCCTGACGCCCTCGGGCACCCCCAGCCCTCAGATTGAGCTGATCGGCCATAAGGAGGAAGGATTCGGCCTGAGCTGGAACCCGCACGACGCGGGCTGTCTTGCCACCGGCAGCGAGGATAAGACCGTGCTGCTCTGGTAGGTGCCAGTCTCTTTGTTTCTTGTACCCATGACATCTCGCTCACCGAACCGGCCAACAGGGACCTGAAGACCCTCCAGGGAACAGGCAAGACGCTCAAGGCGTCGCGCAAGTACACCCACCATAACCACATTGTCAATGACGTCCAGTACCACCCCATGGTCAAGCACTGGATCGGCACCGTGTCGGACGACCTGACGCTCCAGATCATCGACGTGCGCCGGTCGGATACCACGAGGGCGGCGGTCGTCGCCCGCGACGGGCACAGCGACGCTATCAACGCCCTGTCGTTCAACCCCCGGCAGGAGGTGCTCATCGCCACCGCGTCGGCCGACAAGACGATCGGCATCTGGGACATGCGCAACCTCAAGCAAAAGATCTACACGCTCGAGGGCCACAACGACGCCGTCACGTCGCTCTCGTGGCACCCGACCGAACCTAGCATCCTCGGCAGCGGCAGCTACGACAGGCGGGTCATCTTCTGGGACGTCAGCCGCGTTGGCGACGAGCAGCTCCCCGAGGACCAGGAGGACGGCCCGCCCGAGCTCCTCTTTATGCACGGCGGGCACACCAACCACCTGGCCGACTTCAGCTGGAACCTCAACGATCCCTGGCTCGTGTGCAGCGCCGCCGAGGACAACCTGCTCCAGATCTGGAAGGTCGCCGACGCCATTGTCAACCAGGACGACGTCGAGATGCCGATGAACGAGATGGACGCGTCCAACTAGAAGAAGGATGGAAAGAAGCCGGGGTTGTCGAGACCTGCTACGGGGAAGAATGGTGGTGGCTCCGGGACGGATGCCCGGGCGGAAGTGAAGGAGACCAACAAGGAGGATACCAACAAAGAGGAGGAGGAGACCAAGGAGGAGCCGCACTCGCCAGATTTACGGGTATCAGCCCTTTCGATTTCGGAGACAACGGAAACGTCAGACGGGGAATATGTGCCCGAGCAGCCGATCAAGGACGCCAATCCTGACTTGGAGGCACCCGAGGACCGGCCCAAGCTGACATATGTAACGACCAGGCGGGCGTGGGCTCAGCACGTGGCCGACAGCACCGGGCTCTCGGGTAAGGCAGCAGCGGCGGAGAAGCGAGGTAAAGGGTCTGGGAAGTGATATGGCGGAGGGACTGGCGCTCTGGCAATAGCTAGGTAGATACCTGCCAGGTCCTGGAAAATGGCAATGAGAAATGAATCTGACTTGATGAGTGAGGTTGGCTAGGGATGGATGTTCTGCAGGCAGCCCCATTATGCAGGTGCGCCGTCCTTTTCACAACAAGTCACTTCCTGGCTCTCATTCTCTCTGCAATAATGTATGTTGGTTAGTCAATGCAGAAACATCCCTTCTGCTTCCTTGGTTGTCATCCATGCAGTCCAGCCAGTCCCTGCATGGTCACGTCAACAAGTCACTTGCCTCTGCACTCGCGGCAGGCAGGTCTACGGTGTGACCAGGTCCCAGCTGGTCGATCAGTTGCTGTTTCATTCGATGAGGGTGTTATTGTGATGGCGGGTGAATGGCCGGGCTAGTATTGTGTGAGTGGGCGGGCGAGTGCATTGTTGCCGCATTGCTGCTATTGTTGTTGATCTACAATAGGAGAAAGTCGCAGTGCAACAACCCCAGCAGCCAGTCACTCCTCACATCACACACTCTGCCCATCCCACGCATCGCCGGTCGCCGAAACTTATTTTGGTCGGCCTGCTGGGGTTGCTCTCGTTTCTTTTCTCTTCAACACATCCCCGATTTCTGGTCTGTTTTTCTGATCTCATCCCACACCTTCACCACAACCAGTACCTCGACCACAACTCGATCACAACAACACATCGCTCACGCGAGCACTTTTCCCACTTTCCAATCACGCAATTTCCTGTTGCCTCTTTACAAATTCCCAGGCTGTGCCTGTCTTCTTTTCTTTTTCCATACCTTCGTCTGAAAACTCTCCATCTTCCCCAATGTCAGCTCCTGGCGGCTTCGGGGGCGGCGGCCTGCCTCCCGCGCCAGCTGAACTAGAAGAGCAGAGGTTGATCGCTGCCCGTCGTCGAATCGCCCTCGCCGAGATCGCGCGTGCCAACGCCACCCGCGAGGAAATCGAAGCACGCGGCATCAGGCCCGACACCCAGCAGATCGTCCAGCACATGAACAACAGGGTCCCTTCCCACTCGTTCAAGCGGACCAAGGTCGGCTTCGCCACAACCCACAAGATCTACGAAGACGAGGATGACGATGACGAGGCGGGGGGAGACGAAGACGAAGATGAGGAGGCCAAGAAAGAGCGAGAGGAGACCGAGTTTGAAGACAAATGGCAGGGCATCCTCGCCGAGGAGAACCTGCAGGACGCCAACATGTTCGTCCTGGCCGAGTTCCGCCAGACCGCCCGCCAGCGCCTGCGCACGCTCAAGAACACCACGTCCCAGTGGCGCTCCCTGTGCCGGCGCCCCAAGAAGGACCGCTTTGACCTGCTCGCGTCGCTGTGCTCCTGCACCGAGATGATCATCGAGGTGTGCAAGCACGTCCGCCCCCTCGACATCGTGCGCCTGTACAGCATCAGCAAGGTCTTCTACTTGACCGTCAACCAGCACATGCGCAGCAGCATCTTCGCCTGGGTCACCCACATGGCCCCCAACGCCGCCCGCATCTACTCGAGCCCCGTCTACTGCCGCTGGTTCATCCCGGACCCGGGCCACCGCCTCGTCACCCCGGCCGACCGTGAGCTGAGCCGCACCAAGCCGGGGCAGGCCAAGGTCGAGGGCCAGCCGCCGCTGAACGGCACCGAGGGCGAGGTGCGCCTGATCCCCGGCCTGCTGTGGCTGCAGATGGCCGTCAACCGCGAGATCCGCGTGCGCGACATCGTCGCCTGCCTCGCCCGCCGCGGCCACCGCCTCCCCGAGGGCGCCGCCAGGGCCCTGATGAAGATCTGGCTGCTCATGGACGCCGCCACCAGCCAGGCGCGCATGACCCTGCTCAACAACCCGGACTTCTTCACCAACGAAGACCTCTACACGGCCCAGCTCTTCATCGTCAAGCTGCTCCTGGCCTTCAACGACCCCGTCTTCGGCCCCCAGTCGAGCATGCTGATGCGCCTCATGCTGGGCCAGCGCGGCCTGTCGCCGCTTTGGGCCCTCCTCCGCGGCAAGAAGTACCGCTCGACCACCGAGATCCGCCAGCTCAAGCTCCGCTACGACGTCGGCCCAGAGCAGGTCGTCACCCTCGGCAACAGCGCCGCCCTGCACGGCCTCGACATCGACCAGCTGGGTGTCCTGCACTTTGAGGGCTGGGGTGTCGGTCCGGACCATCTCATGCGTCCGGACGAGCTGATCCCGCTCGAGGCTGCTCGCCGCCAGCTTGATCTCGACAATTGCATCGACGAGATGATGATCTTTGGGCACGTCGACTTCGCCACAGGCAACAGCCTGGTGCCCAGCCTCGACGAGATGTACATGAGCGACGACGAGATGCCGCCCGCCATCACCGGCTGGACGACCCTCAAGCACGAGCTCATCCACTCAGGCTGCGGCAACGTGCCCTTCGAGCCCGGCATGTGGATGCCCAAGCACGCGCGCAAGGCGCGGTGGAAGACGCTGACCGAGGAGGAGAAGGCCATGATCCTCGAGGCCGAGCAGGACGAGATGGACGAGGTCGAGGACCTCGGCCGCGCCCGCTACCGGTTTGACCTCGCCTGGGCCAACCTAGCCAGCCTCGCCTCGCAGGTCATGTACACCAAGCGGCTCGGGGCGACTTTCAAGCTGCTCGTCCCGTCTCAAGCCGACCTGGAGGAGGAGATGGCACAGTTTGCCCACCCCCGGCCTCTGCGCCTCGCCAGCCCGGACGCGATGGACGTTGACTCGGACGCCAGCCCGTCCAGCTCCGGTGTCGTGCCCTTCGCGAACCTCCCCTTCCGCCCGGCTCCTGCGCAGCAGCAGCAGCAACAGGTCCCTATAGACCCAGATGATCTCTCCAATATCGCTGATGACGACCTCGCGCTGGACCCAATCCCGGCCCCTGAGCTCCGCCGCCTCTTCCACTCCTTCCGCAGCCGCAGCGGCACCCACCGCCCGCAGTCCGAGTCCGAGTCCTCTTCATACCAAGAAGACGATGAGGAAGAGGAGGAGGA
>Ga0247824_10002531_pt1 | contig 10247 bp, 10 predicted proteins | sample 13C_PalmiticAcid_FD_194412 | JGI IMG/M metagenome (GOLD analysis project Ga0247824, IMG submission 194412) | Soil microbial communities from agricultural site in Penn Yan, New York, United States - 13C_PalmiticAcid_Day48 | ecosystem: Environmental > Terrestrial > Soil > Agricultural land... | reverse complement strand
CGGCCCCGAGGCCCGCCTGACGGCGGGCTCGGCGGGGCTTTCAGGGCACCCTCCATAGGCAGGTACGGCTACGGGATGGCTGAACGGTGTTCAGGTTGGCCTGCAGGGGGGGGGGGTCAGGTCACCTTCTCTCTACCATTCTGGTCTGGTGGACCTACCCCCACTCGGTAGAACGTGGGCAATTTTCTTCCTTCTTCGGGGGTATGGGGGTGTCCCCCATAGGGTCACCAGTTCAATATGCTGGGGGAATGGCGCTCTGGCCCCCTCCCCCGCGTCACCGTGTCACATTCCCTTGACCTCCTGGTCATGCTACTTTGGCCCCCGAACACCAGACCTGACGGAGGACACATGGCAGTCGAGTACCAGACCATCGCGCTCAAGCGGAAGGATGGCACAAGCTGGACGACACCCCCGCGACAACTTGTCGCACCCACTGACGGACGGAGGCTCACCGTGCGGTATGGAACCGAGATCACCCCCCGACAGATCAACTGGCTCTGGAGGCCGTACCTCCAGCGGGGCGCCCTCAACCTGATCACCGGCGACCCCGGCATCGGGAAGAGCACCCTCGTCTGTGACCTCATAGCGCGCCTCACGAGAGGGGACGCGCTCCCCGAGGGCCAGCCCCAGGCGCCCATCAACTGCTGGATCATGAACGGGGAGGACAACGCGGACGATACGATCATCTGGCGCCTCAACAACCAGGGCGCGGTGCTGCACCGGGTCAGCATAACGGACCAGTCCCGCGCCATCGACGCCGCAATGGCCACGGAAATCCGGGACGTGATCCGGGAGCGGGACATCGGCTTCGTGGTGATCGACCCCCTCCAGGCATGGATGGGCCGGGAAGTGGACATGAACCGGGCTAACGAGACCCGCGAGTGGGCCGGGATGCTGCGCGACGTGGCCCAGGAGACCGGCGCCTGCGTGGCCTTCGTGCGGCACCGCCGGAAGGGCCAGCCCGGCGACAACGCCCTGTACGCCGGCATCGGCTCGATCGACATCTCCGGCTTCGCCCGCAGCGAGATTTCCGTCCTGAAGGCGCAAAGTGGGGTCGCATACGTGACCCGGACGAAGGGCAACGTCGGCGGGAAGGGCGATGCCCTCTCGTACACCGTCGAGCCGCACGGCGACCCCGCGAATGACCACGGCATTCTGCGCTGGACGGGCACATTCAACCCGGAAGGCCCCGGCGCGAAGGGCAATGTCGTGCCCAAGAAGCTCGGGAAGGCCATGGAATGGCTCAAAGACCAGCTCGCGGACGGTCCCAAGCCCGCGCAGGGCCTCTTTGAAGCCGCCATGAAGGCCGGTTTTGCCGAGACGACCCTCAAAAGGGCGAAAATCCGGGTCGCGGACAGCTATCAGGAGCTGGACGGGGCCTCCCAGGTATGGTACTGGTCCTTGAAACAGCATGATGGGGCCGGACTTGACGCAGAACACCTCGCTATCGCCCCCCGCAGGGGGTGAGATAGCCCCGCCCGGGCACATCACGGGCCACGATATGGCCGTCCTGGAGGCCATAGTGCAGGGCAAGACCCTGGAGGAGGCGGGCGTGAACTCCGCTTTCCTCCTCCGGGTCGCCCAGTCGCACGACCTCGCCGTCACCTACGCCAAGGCGAGGGAAATGTCCTCCTACGCGCTGGAGGAGGAGGCCCTCGGACGCCTGCGCGCAGCGGCCACCGGCGGGAAGTTGGAACACGGCGCCCTCCGGGCCATCGACCTGCTCGCCCAGCAGCTCCGGTGGAGCGCCATCAAACGCAACCCGAACGTCTACAGCGAGAAGGCCGCCGTCAATGTCACCGTCCCGATCCAGATCAACACCAGCCTGGACCTCGGGGACGGCGCCACCAGCGGCACGAAGGAGTTCCCGAACATCTACGAGGCCACCGTTGTCGTCGAGCGAGAAGTCCCCCGCGCTGATCTCCCGGGAGACGGCCCTGCTGCGGATATCCGCTATGGCGGTGCCACACATGAAAGCCTCGTGGCGCAAGCGGGGCCGGTACCTGCCCCCGTCGAAGGTAGCGGAACGGAAGAAGAGCTGGCAGAGTTTCAAGTTGTGGCTCAGCCAAAAGTCTCCCGAGTGGCGCCGGCAGCAAAAGCGCAAAAGCGCGATCGCGTACCTAAAAAGAAAGCGAAAGGCCAACCCAGAGTGGGCACGCGAGCAGTGGCGGAAGTGGTGGAGGAACGGCCGTGACCGCAAGCGCGCTGCACAAAACCGACTTCAATCCCAACCCGGTCCAGCGGAACTTCATCGAGAGCCGCGCCAAGGCTGACCTCTTCAGCTCCCGCATGGGCGAGGGGAAGAGCACGGCCATCGCGTGGGCCGCCCTCTTCCACACGCGCCACAACCCAGGCGCCAGCTGGGCGATCATCCGGGATACCTTCGAGAACATCGTCGGGACGACGCAGAAGACCTTCTTCCAGTGGTTCCCGCCGGGCGTCTTCGGCGAGTACAACGGCAGCCGCAAGACCTTCACGTGGGCGTCCGGCATCGCGCAGGGCGACGTGACGTTCATGGGCATGGACGCCGGCCAAGACGCTACCAAGCTGATGTCCCGCGAGCTGGCCGGCTTTGCCATCGACGAGCCCGCCCCGGCCGTCGGCTCCGAGGGTGTCGCGGAGGAAATCTTCGACATCGCCCTGTCGCGCTTGCGCCAGCCCGGCATGAAGTGGTACGGCGCCAAGCTCGCGGAGAACAACCCGGACGAGGCCCACTGGACGTACAAGCGCTTCGTCACCTCGCCCGACCCCGACTTCAAGCTCTGGCAGCCCGCGATGCCGGAGAACGCCCTGCACCTGCCGCCCGGCTACTACGCGGAGCTGCGAAGACTGTGGGGCCACCGGCCCGACCTGATCCGCCGGTTCGTCGAGGGCGAGTTCGGCTTCCAGTCCATCGGCAAGAGCGTGACCCCGCAGTGGGCCGATAAGTTGCATCTGGCGATCCAGCTGACCCCGCTCGCCCGCACCGAAGTCGTCATGCTCTGGGACTTCGGCCTCAACTGCACGTGCGTGCTGACGCAGCGCTCGCCGCAGGGCCACTGGCTCATCCTCGATGCCTACTGCGGGCCGGACGGCACCGGCGTCGAGGAGGTCATCGAGAACTACGCCCGGCCCCTCTGGCTGGACCGCTATAAGCCCCTCAACTGCACCCTCCGTCATATCGGCGACCCCGCCGGGCAGCAGCGCGAGCAGAGCGCGGCCTCCCGCACCGCCGTCAGAGCGATCCTCAAGTCCATGGGCGGCAACTGGCGCAGCGGCCCCGTGAAGCCCGAGGAGCGCATCGAGCCCCTGCGGGCGGTCCTGACAAAGCAGATCGGCGGCCGGGGGCTCGTGCAGGTGGACCGTGAGCGGGCCTCCTGCGTGTGGTACGCCCTACGCGGCGGCTGGCACCATCACATCTCCAAGCAGGGCATCGTCTCCGGCGTGCCTGTGAAGAATGAGCACAGCCACCCCGGGGACGCGATGGGCTACGGCGCGGCCGTCCTCTTCCCCCTCGGCCGGTTGCAGGGTGCCCGATCTGGCCTTATAGTACCCCAGAGCGGAGGGTACTTCGGCAGCGGCCGTCGGCCCGCCCAGCAGAGTGGACCTTTCAAGGCTGCGGCCCCCGGCTGGACACCTCCGGCGGACGGCCAGCGCCAAGCCCCCTTCCGGACCCAGGTGGGTCAGCAGACACCAGTCACCAGGAGCTAACATGGCCACCATCACCCCGACCGCATCGACCGACGCCAGCGGCGCTTGGGTCGCGACCTTCACCAACGCCGGCCTCGGCGACGGCGATCAGGTCTCCACCGGCGTCGAAGTGCCGCAGCTCCTCAACGGCATGTGCGTGCAGTTCGCCGGCACCTGGGGCGACGACGGGTCCATCTCGATGCAGGGCAGCATAAATGGCACCACTTGGACCACCCTGCTCGACATCGCCGGCGACCCGGTCACGGCCACCGCCAACGCCCTCTTCCAGGTCGCGGTCCTGCCCCGCTATATCCGCACTTTGCAGGGCGAGGGACAGGCCGCCGTCACGGCCGTGAACGCCTACGCATCCGGCCAGCGCGGCTAAGCACATAGGGGGTCCTTGTGGACACCAAACCGACCATCGGGATGGCTGGGCCGTCCGAGGCCGCCGAGCGCGAGATCGTTCCGGTCCTCCAAGGCTACATGTCCGAGGCCGTCCAGGCCCGGAAAGGCGGCCTCAATCCCCGCGACGACAAGTGGGAGGAGTGCCTCCACCTCTACTGGAACCGCATGGACCACAGCGGCAAGGCCGAATGGCAGGCCGCTGAGACCCTCCCCGAGGTCCCGGCCTTCGTGGACCGTTTCGCCGCCGCCCTCAAGGAGGCCCTCGTCACCGGCCCGACCGGTTTTTACACCGTTGTGGACCCCGCCGACACTGAGGGCGACCTGACCTCCGCCGTCAAGCGGATGACCGACGTGTGGCTGTCCATCTGCGGCCGCAACCAGAGCGGCCATTGCCTGGGCTTCCCCGCCGTCTTCGAGGAGCAGTGCAAGCTCGGCGCCCTGATGGCCATGTGCGGGACCGTCACATGGAAGGAAGACGTGCCCGGCGGCCGGGTCGCCATCGAGACCACGGACCCGCGCCTCGTCTGGCTCGACCACACGTACCGCAACCTATACCGCATCCGTCGCATCGAGCTGGACAAGCACGAGCTGCGGAAGATGGCCTCTCAGACCGACCGGAAGGGCAAGCCAATATGGAACAACGACGCGATCCAGCGGATGCTGGCCTGGGTGGAAGGAGAAGCCCAGAACAGAAGGCAGCAGATGGTAGGGCATGGCGTGGAGGTTTCATCAACCCGTCAGCCCATCGTGATGGACGAGTACATCGCGACGGTGATCGGGAACGACGGGAAGGTGCTCGCCGAGGACGCCCTGATGGTCGTCGGGAACGATCAGTTCCTCCTGCGCGGACCGGAGAAGAACCCGTTCTGGCACGGCGTGGACTGGAACGTCTTCGCGCCGCTCGTAACCGTTCCGTTCAGCGTCTACGGCCGTAGCTACATGGAAGACTTCGGGTCCGTGGCCCAGGTCTTCAACAACCTCACCAACCTGATCCTCGACGCCGTCCAGATGTCGAGCATGAAAGCCTATGCCGTCGTGCCCGGCATGCTGACCGACCCCGGCCAGCTGAACGGCGGCATCATCGCGAACAAGATGTTCTTCCTCGAAGAGGGGAACATGGCGAAGGACTTCATCTCCCCCGTGGAGCTGGGGTCCATGAGCCCCGAGGTCTTCCAAATCTGGTCCGCGATGAAGAACGAGCTGCGGGAGGCCGCCGATATCAACGAGGTGGGCCTCGGCCAGTTCGCCCCGAAGGGCCGCACCAGCGCGACGGAGATCAGCCAAACCCAGGAGAGCAGCTCCGCGATCATCCGCTCGGTCGCCCAGACCATCGAGACCCGCTTCCTCAACGTCATCCTCGACCTCGTGTGGAAGACCGGCCTCCAGCACGCCCGCCCGAACGACCTGATGATGCAGAACGCGGCCGGGAAGGATATGTACATGGCCCTGCTGGGCCGGAAGCGGGAGCTGATCGCCCGCCCGATCACCTTCCAGGCCCGCGGCATCTCCACCCTCATCCAGAAGGGCAAGATGCTGAAGTCCCTCCTCACGCTCATGGGCTTCCTCTCCCAGAAGCCGGAGTTCCTCGCGGCCTTCATGCAGCGCATCGACATGGAGAAGTTCCTGAAGTTGATCTTCAACCTCTCCGACGTGGACCTCCAGAAGGTCGAGATCAGCGAGCGGCAGCGCCTTATGAACGACGTGGCCGCCCAAATGCAGCAGGGCGCCGCCGGTTTGACGGCCGGGCAGCCCCCACCGGGGCCGCAGGCGATGGCAGAGACGGGCCAGATGGCCCAGATGTTGGGAGTAGCGCAATGATAAAAGAGCCCGAGGCCCAGGCCCGGGTCCTGCACGACGGGATCGAGTATCTGGAACAAGCCCTCCCCCTCTTGGAGGAGATGATCGAACGGGAGCAGGCCCAAGTCCTGCAGCGGGTGGCCGCCGCGATGAAGGCCGGCACCCTGTCCGGGGACATGGCGGTCACAATGTGGCACCAGTTCATCGGCCCGGAAGCCTTCCTGACCCGTATCCGTAACCGGATCAAGGCCAAGAGCGTCATATTGACGCAGGTGGAGAAGCAAGCTAACGTCCCCACGTTGGGACAAATGACGGGAGACCACAAGAATGCCACGTAAGCGCACGAAACCGGCCCGTGAGGCGCCGCAGGACGACATCTTCGCCGCCCTCGCAAGGCACGGCACCCACAACTTCCAGGAACAGCCCACCCGGCGCGAAGCGTCGGCGCCTGCCGGCCCCTCGGTGGAGCAGCTCCAGGCCCAGATCACGGCCCTGACCGGCCAGATCGACGACATGAACCGCCGCAGCATGATGCGTTCGACCCCGGCCCCGGCTCCGCAGCCCGGACCCAAGCCCGTCTCGGCCTCGGACGTGCAGCTCGACCTTGTCTCCGGCATGCCCGATCCCTCCCTGGACCCGAACGCCTACCACCGCACGGTGCAGGACCGGGTCGCGGCCTTCGTGAAGGCCCAGGGTGAGGTCATCGTGCAGCGGGCACAGCCCCGGCAGGACGACAGCCAAGCCACCGCCGACCGCCTGTGGAACGACTTCTCCGAGCAGTACCCGGAGTGGGCGGAATATGGCGACATCGTGCAGGTCGTGGCCCAGCAGGTGGTCCAGCGCGAGCAGGCCAAGGGCATCGACGGGCAGCTCTACGTGATCGGCAACACCTCCACCTTCTTCAAGGACGTGGCGGCGGAGCTGGGCAAGAAGTACGGCGCCCTCATCGAGGGTGACGAGGACGAGGGCGAGGAGGGCTTCGAGCACGAGGTCGTCGCGTCCCGTCGGGATAACCCGTTCGAGGACGACGGCCGGACCGCCGGCGTTATGGGCGGGATGGAGAGCGGCGGGAAGCCCAACAGGGGCCGCCCCTCGACAGCGCCGGAGGGCTCGGATATGATCGCCGACCTGCAACAGATGCAAGTGAAGACCGGATACTATTGAGTTTCGGGGGGGTGCAGCGGCGGAAAGATAAACCGCAGAGCTGCCGATGAGGTGCAAGTCCTCTGCCCCCCGACCAGTTCGCAAGTGTGGGTAACGGCCGGCCAGCCGTGGCCCCTGGCGTAGCCCCGGCGGGGTCTCCCCGTCGCCTCGCCGGGGCCTCCTATTGCCTGTGGTTCCGTTATGTGGTAGTGCTACGGCATGCCAGATTGGGGAACCAGACGATCCGACCCAGCGCGTTACGCGAGGGAATATCGGAAAAAGAATGCCGCCGCACAAAGCGCGTGGCGGCGCGAGTACCACGAACGCCGGAAAGCAGACCCGGACTACGTGGAGATGCGGCGACGGAGCGATGTCGCCGGGCGGCGCAAGCGTAAGTACGGCGTAACTCGCGAGCAATATGCAGTTATGTTGACAGCGCAAAGCGGCCGCTGTAAGGTCTGCAACGAGTTCCGAGGTGACGGGCTTCGGGTTGATCACTGCCACGCAACGGGGAAGGTCCGAGGACTGCTCTGTGACAGCTGTAACAACGGCTTAGGGCGGTTTCGGGATAACCCAGAGCGGCTACGACGTGCCGCCCGTTACATAGAGGAGCAAGGTCCATGTCTTGGACTTTTCATGCGCCAACCGGAACTTACCGCAATCATGCGCTGAGTTCCGACATTCGGCGCCAAGCTATCGCCGACACCCAGTTCATGAAGTTCTTCCGTGCCGAACCCGGCTATGGGAAGAAGAAGGGCGAGAGCGTCACGATCACCAGGATCATGAAGCTGCCGCTCGCCACCCGCGTTTCCGAGACCGAGCGTCTCCCGAGCGGCCGTCCGGCCATCGAGACGAAGCAGGTGTCCGTCTCCCAGTGGGGCTACAAAATCCCCATGACGGAGTTCGAGACCCAGCTCACCCACTTCAACCTGATGGACCCGTTCCAGCAGGCGCTCAGGGACCAAATCTCCCTGACGATGGACGTGATGTGCGCTGACGCGCTCAAGCTGACCCCGCTCAAGTACACGCCCCTGACCACCGGCGGCGAGTTCGTGATCGACGGCTCGGCCGACAGCACCTCGAACAGGAACCTGGAAGTCCAGGACCTGCGGCGCATCCACGACCGCCTCCACGGCGACCTGAAGTGCCCGAAGTTCCGCAACGGCAAGTACGTGGGCATCCTGTCCACCCGCGCCGCTCGCGGCCTCAAGAACGACAGCGAGTACAAGGATTGGCTGGCTCCGCAGACCTCCGAGCCGCTGATCTCCGGCAAGCTGAAGTCCATTGAGGGCTTCGACCTCTACGAGACCAACCATACCGACGCGCTGGCCGATTTGATCGGTAACTCGACCACCACGGGCGAGGCGATCTTCTTCGGCGCGGACGCTGGCGGACTGGTCTCCGTGATGCAGCCGGAACTTCGCACGGGCATCCCCGAGGAACTCGGTCTGTTCCGTGAAGTGGGCTGGGTCGGCGCCCTTGAGGCGTTCCTCGTTTGGGAGCGTCCCACGATGGCCCGCGTCGTTCATCTGGCCTCGACCTAATCCGCGGCCAATAGGAGAACACCACCATGTCTCACGAAGTCATCAACACCCGTTGGCAGCTGTCGGCGGCGGACACGCCGAACATCGACAGCGCGGGTGCGGTCTCCGAGTTCGTCTTTCCGTTCCCGGTGATCATCAAGAAGGTCGCGCTGCTCGTCACGACTGCCGTTGTGACCGACGACAGCACGGCTTGCACCCTGACGCTGACCCGTCGCCCGGTTGTTGGCTCGTCCAGCAACGCGGTGACGCTCGGCACCTTCAACGCCATCGCCGCCGGCGTCGATCCCGCAGCGGGCTCCTTCATCTGGGCTCCCTGCATCATCGCCGACAACGATGGCGAGCAGCCGGAGGACTACGACGCGGACACCTCCCGCGCCGTCCGGTTCGAGGCCCCGAACAGCAACATCACCGCTCCGGAAACGGGCGAGGATGCCTGGACGATCCTCCCCGGCCAGTCCTTCGCGATGACCCTCGCGTCCAACGCGGAAGGCGATAGCGGTGCGGTCTACAGCGCAGTCGAGTACGTGGCCCTGCCGTTCAACGCGCAGTTGATCGATCAGGACAACATGACTGAGAAGACCGTATCGTAAGCACAGGGGGGCTTCGGCCCCCCATCTCTTCAGGAGCGTCCTATGGCCCTTTATGGCGGCTTGGACCAGACCAAGCATCTTGACGAGTTCAACACCCCGCTGCCCACAGCCCAGGGTGTTCTCTCGGCCGCTGCTCGGCGCGCACTTGCCATCGCCAACCTCTTCGGCGGTGACGACAGCCCGGCGGTGGAATTCCCCGATGACATGACCGTCGTCGGCGCTACCGTCCTTGAGGGCACGGCGAATGTCGAAGGCGTCTTCACCGCCGAAGGCACTGCCGTCTTCGAGGACACCGTTGAGTTCGAGGCCGCAGTCCAGAACACGACCGATGTCGGTACCGTCACCACTGGCGCGACCACGGTCGCTCACGAGGGCGGCGACGGCATCTGGCACGAGACCCTGCTGACGATGACCAACTTCTCGATGGGCAACGTCGGTGACAACGCCTCACTCGGTATCGGCGCGAAGTTCTACACCTTCCCCGCCGGTGAGATCGTTGTGAAGGATATGGTCCTCGCGGGCACCTTCTCCGCAGCCGTCTCCGTCACCGCGCAGACCCCGGAGTACGGCATCGGCTCCACCATCGGAACCGGCGCGACCGCGACCCTGGCGACCACGCTGGAGACGTATATCGACGGTGGCGCTGCTGGCGGCATGGTCGGCGGCACGGCGGTCCTCGCCGATCTGACCGGCGCGGTTGTCCACGCCAAGTCCACGCTCGCGGCTAACACCGAGGGCTTCTGGATCAAGGCGTCCGGCGGCCTCACGCATGACCTCTTCCTCAACGCAGCGTGCGCCTGGGCGGACATTGACGCCGTCGCGCCGTTGCTGTTCACCGGCACGATCAGCTTCCGGTGGAGGAAGATCACCTAACGCAGTCGCAACAAGACGGGAGACTACCAATGTCAGGCTTCACTCCAATCGGGCAGGGTCACTCGACACCTGCCCGCCCTTCTTCCGAGCGCAAGATCGACTATGATCGGCCGGGTGGCGTGATCATCAAGTTGATCGCCGACCTCGGAATGGAAGTCTTCATGTACCGGGCCGAGCCGGGCGTCTATCTGTCAGCCCACGGGACGGAAGTCCCAGAGGTCCTGGC
>Ga0247824_10002528_pt1 | contig 10252 bp, 9 predicted proteins | sample 13C_PalmiticAcid_FD_194412 | JGI IMG/M metagenome (GOLD analysis project Ga0247824, IMG submission 194412) | Soil microbial communities from agricultural site in Penn Yan, New York, United States - 13C_PalmiticAcid_Day48 | ecosystem: Environmental > Terrestrial > Soil > Agricultural land... | reverse complement strand
TTGGTGAAGGGGGCGTTGAGGGGGTTGTTGGGGTGAGTTTGAGTTGAGGACCTGGGTTGAGGACTGGGGGTGCTGAGGGTGAGTGGACAGTGTGGAAAGGCGTGAGAGGAGCTTGTGATGAGGTGGGGAGTGGTGTGATTGTATTTTCTTTACTTTGCTTTTGTTCACTTCTTCTGGCAATTTCGACGAGTGGTGTAAAGGTCCGTAAAGGAGGATGGTGGGCTTTGAGACTACTTTTCGTAATTACTTTAGAGTCCATGTCAATTCGTATTCAAACGCCCTCTTATTTGACGTTTGGTAGTTGTCTCTTGAGAGAGTGAGCATTGACAACTGCTCGCATCATATCACAGGACCAAAAGCTCCGATTAAGCCAGTCGACGTGAACTGGATATTGTAGTCCATTTGTTCTTATTGCCACCATGCCGCCTATTCAGGGGCAGGACCATGTATCCTGGCTTATACCACCCACGGGGGGTCCCAGGGACGCCGCATAAATCTCTCATGTATGTATAATCCCACCCTGTTTCTATTTCCCTTCCATTTACTCCGGCATGTGCTTGAACGGCTTGGCCAGGTGCTCCTGGCAGAAAGGCAGCTTGCCGACGGTCCAGATCTCGGTGTCCTATTTCTGTCAGTCCAGCAACCCACCGCCACCAACACAAGACAAAACATACCGGCTTCAGCCCCTTCTTGATCTCCGAGTCCAGCGAGCCACCCTTGAGGGCAATGATCTCCGGGGCGGCGTCCGGGTCGTGGGCGATGGGGGAGCCGCACTCGCCGCAGAACCAGCGCCACACGGCGTTGCCCGACGAGCCGGTGCCCTTCCACTTCTTGACGGGGCCGTTGACGGTGAGCTTGTCCTTGGGCACTACGCAGACGAGGGCTGTTTTGGGTGCACTGTGTTAGTCGTGGTGGTTTCGTTTTGTGGTTGGTCCGTGGTGGGGTGTGTGACGTCTGTGGAGGGATGGGGATGCGGGGGCGGGGTAGAATGCAGTGTTGGTTTCTCTGAGGGGTACACGCACAGTAGGTCGAGCCCGACTGGCGCTGGCAATCATCGCAGTGGTCGTAGCCGGTGAGGAGGGGCGCGTCGACATCAACCTTGTAGGTGACGGCGTTGCAGAGACAGTGGCCGGACAGAGGCATTTTGGGCTTTTCGGGATACTTGAGTTGGAGTTGAAAAGGTGACACTGGTCAAGGGCGGTTCAGAAATTGGAGCTCGTGAATTGTCCTGTGTGGATGGGAGACGTGAGATGGGGGAGGGAAGGCCCAAAGATGTTTAAATACACGACACGAGCCCATGCAGGAGCTCGACTGTGGGGGAAGGACTGGTCCGCTGGTAGCCACCAGGGAGGCAGGTACGCCCAACACCACTTCCCTCCGGTACCTCTCCGAGGCGCTCTGTGCGCCGTGATCTGCCACGTCAAGCTCCAGTTCCAACTTCCAAGCGCGGTTGCCGGCGGATCCAGCAGGTCGGGAGGCTGGAGATGTGGGTATCATTGGCAGTTTCCAGGCTCGGCTGCATTCGACGGAGCGGGTGTATTTTTGTCGACTCGGGTTTTAGTCACCATCTCATCCCTTAGCTCTCAATTGAACCCACAGCAAGCATGCCAGGCACATACGCAACCCAGCAAGTGGCTGCTTGAAGGGCAGTCTCTGAGTCAGCGACCTTGAGTCTTGCAGCTCTCTTTACGAAGTCGACGGTGTTCAAGGTACTTTCAGCTCCATGTATCGGAGCTCCCTTGCCTTATCTCATAGCACAGTGCGCACCCCGCCATCACAATATGCAGGTGGTTGCGGTGCAGCTGCCCAATGCGGAAGGCTCTGCAATTGCTCGAGTTCTTGAGATCCTATGTGTTTATCTGACGAGTCTGCAAACCCAGGTCCGGCAGCTGTCGGTTCTCGGAAGATCAAACCAGACAACGCGGCCTATCGGGATGGGGGTGGCTGCGCGAGCAGCTGCAAGACTCAGAGTACTGTGTGAGATCAGCTCCCCGCGAGGCACCTTATTTGTCACGGCCCCACCAAAGCTTGCCCCTCCTCTTCTCCTCCTGCGCCGCCCAAGCAGACTCGCCCAGTTCCATTGGCGGTGGGGAGCTGCAAGCTCATGTCGAGTATTTGGAATTCTCCTAATGCGGCGATGCATGCTGTACTGTGTAAGACATTGGCTTTCCCAGCGATTCGGGACTCAAAACTCCGAGTCCTTCCCGTCCATGACCCATGTCAGGGAAACTCCGAATTTCCGTTCTCTTCCTTCCCTTTGATGACCCCCTTCTTTGCCCCCTCACTGCATCAATAGTGATGCTGGAAGTCGCATCGTTATCGCCGTTGGATCCAAGCCCCGAAGCCCGACGACTCGGATCCTATGTCTGAAATGGAGTGTTCTGAGCCAAGGAGCGCACGCTGTTGGTCTTTGTTGGGCTATATCTGACACAAAACCCCCCTGCGCCATGACATCCGCCCGTTCTCATCCATCTGTGCATCCTGGAATGGGGTGCCCCTGGCGACAAATGGAGATGACCGTCCCTACCATTAACGAGAGCAGCCACCCTACCCCCGCCCGCAGCACCAACCGCACGTACCATCTGGATATGAGTCCCGCCTGCTGCTCCGTTGGGCTGGCTCTTCGGGGGGTGGTGCCCGCAAGGGGTTCCGGTTTAAACCACACGTGCAGCCTGCGGTGCACGAAAAGGCGGTACGCTTCCTTCAGGATGCGGGAGTAGGTGAGGAGGCCGACCCAGCACCATGTTGCGAGAAAGCGGAGTTTATGGGAAGGCGTCATGCCGGCAGGGTCGATGGCCGTGCCGACCGAGAAGAGTTTGGTGACCAACTTGAGGTGGCCCTTGGATGACAGCAGGTTGATGGCGACGGAAACTGGGCCGATGCCCTGCATGGTGGGGCTCAAGGGGTCGGTTGCTGTTACGGTGTACGATCCCTTGCGGGAGTTGAAAGGGGAGACATGGAAATCCTTTGGCCAGGCTTGCTTGAAGGTTTGAGGAGAGCACTTGCCCTGCTCTGGTTCCTCTGCAGGAGGACTACCACGCCGCCTTCGGCTGTCGGCGTCCGAAGGCAAGAAGTACATCCGTCGCTCGTCGAACGTGTTGTTGACTTCCAGGATCATCGCTGCCAGGCGCTTGTCGGCATCGTACAGGTACCAAAACGAAACAGGGTTGAAGTGGTACCCGAGGAAGCGGGGGGCCGTGATGAAGTAGGCATAGGGATAGGCTGCCGGGTCAGATCCCTGAGAGGTCAACATCTAGCTACCATCCATATCGCGACTGAGACTTACCTGGGCCCGAAGGTATACGTCTAGCTTCCCCCGCAGGCCGAGCTCAGACTTGCCACGCTCCAGGTAGTCGCCGGCATCGACGGTAAACCAACCTCTCGGAGACGCTGAAAGGAACCATGAAAGGAGGCCGGGGTTGCCCTTGGCCCCAACCGAGACCATCCCCCCTGCATGCCCCTCAAAGTCCACGGGGATGCCTACGGTGAAGTACGAGTAGGAGAACGAGTGCCTTTTGGGGAACACGCGGGAGTGAGAGGTCCGGCACGGGAACAGGAGGACCTTGCCTGGCCCGTCCCACCGCGTCGTCTCTGCTTTTCCTCGCAGCGATCGGATGGGGAAAAAAAGAAGCAAGGCAAAGATCGAGAGGCTGAGGCTGGTCTTGATTGCATCTCGAAGGATGGCGGAATCGAGCAAGGCCGCAAACAGGCACCTTTGCCGAATGGCCGAAAAGAAGACCAGAAGGGCCGCATTGACATAGCTAAGTGAAAGGGTGGAGTAAATGACCGCGAGGAAGGCCGCAGTGGGAGTGGCCGCGGGAGTGGCCATGATGCTTCATCAAGCAAAGCTGTTGGGAGTGGTTGAGGTGCGCGCCATGAGCTTGGGTTTGCAAGGTCGGTGGGGAGGAGTTCTACGAAACCTGAATTGCACATTGTGACGGCTTGGTAACACATGAATGTGTGTACTGTGTAGCCGCGGGAGCAGTTGTTTTGGTCTCTTTTGTCTGAAGTTGTTGTTGCACAACGACGATGTTGGTGCTCCAGAAAACGCACCAAAAACACACAGAGTTGTACCCATTTTCTGTGCAGCAAAAAGCGAAAGAGGCAGCTCAGCACTGCTTGCTGCACTGCCGGCTTGGCTGATCCCTGGTCGAGGCCGTCTCCACAGCCCCAATGTGGCGCAAACCGGGATCTTCGCCGCTCGAGTCACTGCGCAGTTCGACGGCCGCCCATGCGCTTCCGCCGCCGGGACCAAGGAGCCCACTGGTTTAAATCCCCGCCATGACCGTCTCACCGTGAAAGCCTGACTAAACCGAAACCACCATCCACGCCTTCTGCGCAAATTCCAGCCTTCGGCCTCGCCGTTTCACCCATTTCTTTTCGCCGCACCGCCATCAGTATATAAGGGCAAAGCCAGCAACAAACTTTGTTTGCCTCTTTGTCATCCCTTCAATACCCAACCACACCTCACCCACTCACCGACACCGCTCGAGGCTCCGCAATCGCCGACTGCCCCTCCAGCTTATCTGTCCCTCCCCAACCAAAACAACACCTCCACCACAAAACCGCACAAAATCCGTCAAGATGTCTGGCTGGGATACCGAGACCGTCAAGATCGGCAAGAACGTCCGCACCGGCGGCGCCGCTCGTGAGACGGTCGTGCGCAGCCAGTCGGCCCTCAACGCCGCCAAGCGCTCCGGCGCCGCCATCACCACCGAGAAGAAGTTTGCCACGGGCAACGCTGCTGTTCGTCTCCCTCCCTTCCTCCCCCAACTTCCACCCCACCATTTTATATCTTGTTTCAAAAACTAACCACCCCACCCCTCAACAGGGCTCCGGCGTCGAAGGCCAGCGCCTGACCATGGTCGACCGGTCCGACGACATCGTCAAGCCCAAGACGGTCGGCGTCGAGGTGGGCAAGGCGATCCAGAAGGCGCGCGCCGAGTTCGCCAAGCCGGACGGGACCAAGGGCATGACGCAAAAGGACCTGGCGACCAAGTGCAACACGACCCCGACCATCGTGGCCGGGTTCGAGCGCGGCGACGCCACGCCCGACCAGAAGGTGCTGGCGGCCATGGAGCGCGTGCTCAACGTCAAGCTGCGCGGGGCCGACATTGGCAAGCCCAAGTTTGAGAAGAAGGAGAAGAAGTAAAAGTCATGTCTCGTTTGAGATTTTGCGCTTTTTGGGTTTTCTTCCATCTATCTTCTCGTGCTTGGGTCGGATGGATGGATGGATGGTGAGGGGTTTCCCCCCTTTGGGAGGGAGAACCTTCCCGGGTCCGTGGTTAGGCTGGGCGACATCGGGAAGCGTCTTCACGACGACACGATAGAATCTAGCCTGACGCGGAAAACAAAATGACAGCAGCAAGATGCAGCTGGACGATGGATGATGGCACGCGAGGCTGCTGCATGGCTGGGTTGAATTTAGCGAGGACTGGGGCCATCTGCTTCTTGATGGCGGGCGTTGCACTGCACAGCATGGGGTTCGATGACGGTTCAGCAGATAGACCGGCCTTACGAGGCAGAATAGACCTTCTTGTCTTCGTATAAACTATATTCCCCTATTCCGGGTGTCTCCTGCTGTATCCTTGGTTCAGGCGGTATCCTAACAATCATGCTAACCATGCTTCGTGCTGACTCCAATGCTCCCTCCCGTGCTCCTTGCCATTGACACCAGACATGCAACCATACTCCATCCCATCCCAACCCAAACAAACAAACACCCTTCGCCCGAATAACCGTTACAAAACAAGCCACATCCAACAAAAACCAGCAACAAAAACAAACGCCAAAAACCAAAACCAACTACCCCAACAAAACCCTCGCCCGCTCCTCCACCTCCGCCTTGGTGGGTTGCAGCCCCGTCTGCACCACCACATTCTCCCGTCCCCCAATTTTGACCACCCGTAGCCACGCGGGCGCCACCTCCGCCGCCAGCAGCCGCACGCAAATCATGCCGTCCTCCTGCGACACGGGCGTGCGCATCGAGTCCTTGAGCCGCACCATCAGCGCCGCCATCGTAAACGACACGCGCGCCTGCCCGGAGCCGGCCGCCACCGTCGCCTTGCACAGCATGCCAATCACCGCCGCCACGTCGGCCGCGCGCTGCAGGGCCGACCGCCGCTGGAGCTCCGCGTCTGACGGTCCTTGCGGGAGCTGGGCGAGGGCGGATTCCTTGAGGCGGATCCGGTCGAGGAGCGAGAGCTTGGGCTGGTCCTGCGCCTGGGCCTGGGCTGCGGGGGTGGTGGCGGACTTGGTGGCTTGGCCCTGCTGCTGCTTCTTCAGGGCGATGTCGCGCTTGAAGGCGTCGAGGGTGGTCTGTTTGCTGGCGAGGAGGGGGTTGGCGCCCTGGCTGAGGCACGGCTTGATGGTCGCCTTGGGGAGCGTGCCGATGAAGACGGTTGCCGGCTGTTCGCGGGCGTTGCTGAGCCAGAGCGCGCGGAGGTTGGCTTCAAAGTCCATGTTGAGCTTGGGCTCGCGGAGCGGGCCCGGCTCGGCGCTCGCGTAAAACTCGATGCAGATCTTGTCGCGGCCATAGTCGCTGAGGAAGAAGGGCGCGGTGGGCTGGGTGGTGGCCGCCTTGGCTGGGGTCCAGGAGAGCACGCCGATGCACCGCCGGATGTCGTCGAGTGTGACGTGGCGCTTGCCCCAGGTGCGCGTCACGCTCGAGTAGAGGGTGCGCAGGTCGATGGGGGAGGTCGTGCCGCTGTGGGCATGTTGCAGGCTGAGCGTCTTGAGGAACGCCGCGTGGAGGTCGAGGAGATCGAGGAGCTCCTTGGGCAGGTCGAAGTCATTTTGAGGGGCGCGGCGGTGGACTGTTGTCTTGCTCCGCTTGCTGACGGGAGACTGGATGTTCAGACGCTCAAGCAGTGCCTCGGCTTGGTCGGTGTCGTCTGATTCGAGTTGGCGCTTGCGACTGGACGAGGGAGTTGCTGCTGCGCGGCTGGGCGTGCTGGGGGCAGCTTCTGGCTCGGCGAACCTCACGCTCTTCCTCTTCCGTGATACGGGAGTAGCAGGCGCAACTGGCTGTGCTTCGGACTCGCGACGGAGCTTCTTGGATGTGGACTCGACCTCGTCGTCTTGGCCCTTCCTCTTTCTGGATGGGAGGACGACCTCGATATTGGCGCTGCGCGTGGAGAAAGGTGCGACTGTCTGGAGTTTCTCTTTCCCAGCGGACTGGAGCTTCGAGACCTTGCCACCTGCAGTAGTCGTGCTGGACGATGCCAGCTTGCCGCGGGGAGTCCGCGTCTTGCGCAGGAGTACACCAGGCATCGTGCTTGCTAGTTTGACAATTGGTGGTGCAGAGGAGGAAGGTGTGCTTGAGTTTGTAACTTCGGAAGCAGTCAGAGTGGCATGAATGTGGAAAGTACAAATCACGAAGTGGTGAGAGTTGTGGAAGGTGGAAGTGGGTTTCTAAAGCCGAAGCAAGGGAGAGCTATCTGAGTTGAGCTGGACGCGTTACGCGTAAAGTGGGCGCGACGCGACCCGCGCTGAAATGAAATGACCGTTTTCGCGACCACCAGCTCCACAAGCCCCACCACAACACTGCACCACGCGATACGAGCCAAACGGGCAGAGCTTCAAGGGACTGAAACAACGATCCCATGCTCGGTCCACCTTACCAAGGCAATTGTCAATTGACAAAGACGACTGTCGAATTGAGCACCTTGGTAGGATGGTAACGCGCCACACTAACCAGACCGGGCCTGGAGTTTGGCCTTCAATCGAATGCGCCGCTTGATCGTTGAAAGGGCAACGCAAACCTCTGAAGATGTGTCTCGCCCCGAGACTCTGCACCTCAGCGATAACTGCTGGACTGGGTCTGGTGCATCTGCACTCGAGGATGCCAACAGTTCCAACTTGAACGCAGGATGCTTGTCGGCTTTGTGACAACCCTAACCCTCGATATGGGATGGCGGGGTTGAGGCACTGCTGCCCCTCGAGGTTCCCTTGTTTCAAGGCCTCGTCATCCTCGATCCTTCTGTTGGCCCAGTCCTCTCCATAAGCTCCGTTGACAACTCCCACAATACACCAACTACATCGCCAGTAAACATCTCCCACCATGAGCTCACCCGAGTTAGCGACCAAGTCTCCCGAGAGCGACGCGCAAGAAGACACCCGCGCCCTTCCTTCCTCCAGCGCTGCCCCAGCTCCCTCGACTCCCACACCGCCCATGGGCGAGCACTGCACGTCAGACCGACCGACCCCGTCCGGACAGTCCTCCACAGGCGAAATCACCAAACTGAACGATGTCGAGGTCAGTTCTTCTCTCCCCCTCGCTCACTTCCCCATCTGTGTCCTGTGCCTGTGCTAACCCCCGCAGGTCTACATCTCCAAACCGCCCGACTACCCGCACACCCCCTCCCGCCTCCTCCTCCTCCTGACGGGCGGCACCGGCCTGCACAGCGTCAACAACCAGATCCAGGCCGACCGCTTCGCGAGCGAGGGCTACGTGGTCGTCATGCCGGACCTGTTCGCGGGCGACCCGGCGCCCAACAGCTCCGCGGCCGCCGACATCGCGGCCGAGGCCTCGTCGGGCTCCTTCCTCGACACGTTCAAGATCAAGGCCGTCGAGACGGCCAAGAGCTTTTTGATCGACATGTGGCTGGCGCGGCACACCGAGGAGAAGGTGATGCCGATCCTGCACAAGGTGCTGGAGGGGAGCCGGGACGAGTTTGCGGATGCCGTGTCGCACGGCGGCGGGGTGTACGCGGTGGGGTACTGTTTCGGGGCGAGGTACATCCTGCTGTTGGCGGCTGAGCGGCCGGGGCCGGGGCAGGGGCAAGGGCAGGAAGGTGACGAGGAGGCGAACCGGCCCAAGACGGTCGGGCCGCAGATCAAGGCGGGCGCGCTGGCGCATGCGACGCTGGTGTCTAAGGGGGACTTTGCCGGGCTGAAGGCGCCGTTGAGCGTGGTCTGCGTGGAGAATGATCCGCTGTTTCCGGATGAGGTGAGGATCGCTGGAGAGGAGTACATGAGTGCCAACGGGGTCGAGCATGAGGTGCAGGTCTACCCCGGGGTGCCGCATGGTGAGTTTTTGTCCGAGAGCTGAGTGGATGGGTCGTGCTAACGAGAAGCAGGCTTCGCGGTCGTGGGAGACTACAACGACGCCAACATCAAAATTGCGCAGGCCACTGCGTTTGACCAGATGTTGAAATGGATCAAGGAGCATTAAGCAAGCAATTGGGTTCCTTCAGGCGTTCGGGCTCAGGGGCCGGGTTTCTCTGGTTTGATTATCGGCAGGCGGGTATCACTGATTCTAACTCTGCCCCAATCTCGGGTTGGTCCCCCCAACCTCACGAAATGGTACAAATAATCTTGCCCATGGTCTTGTTCGCCTCGAGCAGCTTGTGCGCCTGGATAATCTCCTCCCACGGCAAGACCGTGTCAATCAACACCTTCAACTCCCCACTCTCGAACTTGGGCAAGTACTCCTCCAACCGATCCCTCAGCCGGCCCTGGTACTCCTCGTCCCGGCTCCGCAGCGTGCTGCCCTCCACCCGCACCCGCTTGTACAGCAGCTTCCCAATGTTGACATCCCCCGCCACGGCCCCGCCCATCAGGCCCAGCATGCAGATCCTCCCATCCCGGGCCACCACATCCAGGTTCTTCTGGAAGTAATCCCCCCCGACGAAATCCACCACGTAGTCCACCCCCTTCCCGCCCGTCCTCTTGGTCACCTCGGCCACCCAGTCCTCCTCCTTGTAGTTCACCGCCCCCGTCGCGCCCAGCTCCCGCTCGACAAAGGCGCACTTGCCCGCCGTGCCCGCCGTCGCGTAGACCTGCGCCGCGCCCGCGAGCCGCGACAGCTGGATGCCCGCGATGGACACGCCCGACGCGCCCGCGTGCCACAGGATGCTCTTGTCGTGGGCGGCGTTGTCCGTGAAGCCGAGGACAAAGTGCAGCGCCTGCGTGGCGGTGATCCACGTCTCGGGGATGCCCGCGGCCTGCTCGAAGGAGAGGTGGGCAGGCTTGGGGAGGAGCATTTTCAGGGAGACGCAGAGGTACTCGGCGTAGGCGCCGCCGTAGGCGAGGCCGAAGACTTCGTCGCCTGGTTTGAAGGAGGACGAGGAAGAACTGGAGGAGGTGGGGCCGAGGGAGGAGATGATGCCGCTGAACTCGACGCCCAGGGTGCTGGGGGCTTGCGGGGGCAAGGGGTAGTTGCCCTCGCGCTGGATCAGGTCCATGCGGTTGAGGCCGAAGGCGCGGACTTTGACGAGGGCCTGGCCGGGGCCCGGTTGGGGGATGGGGG
>Ga0247824_10002526_pt1 | contig 10254 bp, 9 predicted proteins | sample 13C_PalmiticAcid_FD_194412 | JGI IMG/M metagenome (GOLD analysis project Ga0247824, IMG submission 194412) | Soil microbial communities from agricultural site in Penn Yan, New York, United States - 13C_PalmiticAcid_Day48 | ecosystem: Environmental > Terrestrial > Soil > Agricultural land... | reverse complement strand
ATGGCGATCAGTATAACGGCTTGCGCCGATCGGCTGATTGGTCGATCACTGATCGTTCGATCGGGTAGATTTCTTGCTATTTCCAGTGTGCCAGCAAACAAGGTTCTTGAAGTGGAGACTCGTGTAATGCGTTTGAATCAGCAAATATCGGCTCGTCTCGCCTCCGGCGCTGGCGTCATCGTCTTGTTGTGTGTGTCCGCATCCGGCCGCCAGGTGTTCGCATCCGAACAGCAGACGGCGCCGCGGGTCGTCGCACCGCTGGCAGCACCGCAGCAACCGACGGGCCCGGAGGTCCGGCTCACCGCGGATGAGGCCGTCAAGATGGCGCTCGAAAACAACCTCGCCGTGCAGTCGGAGCGGCTCGGCCCACGGATCGGCACGCTCAACGTGGCCCAGGCACGCGCACTGTTCGTTCCGCGCCTCCAGTCGCTCACCTCGACGCGCAGCAGCACGTCTCCGCCGGACTTCCTCGCCAACGCCGGCGCAACGGATACGACCACGTCCGACCGGGTCTTCACGACCGTCGGCGTCGCGCAGAACATGCGCTGGGGGGGCGGCAACTACTCGTTCGGCATCGACGGCTCGAAGACGACCGTCAACTACACGTCGAGCTTCAATCCGCAGCTCAACTCGAACATGAACTTCAACTTCACGCAGCCGCTGCTGCGGAATTTCCGGATCGACGCCGGGCGCCAGCAGCTGATGATCGCCGAGAACGATGAAGATATCGCGACGATCCAACTCCGCCAGCAGCTCGTCGCGACCGAACGCGTCACGCGCAACGCGTACTTCGACCTGATTCTTTCGATCGGCCAGCTGGAAGTGTCGAAGCAGTCGCTGGAACTGGCGCGCGAATCGCTGCGGCAGAACGAGCGGCGCGTCGAGGTCGGTACCATGGCCCAGATCGACATCCTGGAAGCGCAAGCGGAAGTCTCGCGCGTCGAAGAGTCGGTGATCATCGCCGAAGCGGGCATCAAGAGCGCCGAAGACAATCTGCGGACCCTCATCCTGAACCCGCAGCAGCCCGATTACTGGACCGCGCGGCTCGTTCCCACAGAACGACCGACGCTGACACCGCAACCGGTAGACGTCGAAGGCGCGGTGGCCAAGGCGCTGGCGGACCGGACGGACCTCGCGCAGATTCGTAAACAGCTCGAGTCGACACAGATCAATATCGACTTCGCCCACAACCAGAAGCTGCCCGATGTGAACCTGATCGCGGCCTATAACACCGTCGGCGTCGCCGGCACGCAGTTCCGCTTCGGGGGTGAAACATTCCCGCCGGTAGTCGTGGATCAGACCCAGCGCGGCTTCGCGGACGCGCTTCGCGACGTGTTCGGCAACAACTTCAAGACGTGGAGCCTGCAGCTGCAGATCAACTACCCGATCGGCACGAGTGCGGCGGAGGCGGGTTACGCGTCGTCGCGCCTGCAGCGCGAACAGCAGCAGAACACTCTGCGCGATACGGAACTGAACGTCACCGCGCAGGTCCGGGAAGCGGGCCGGCAGGTCAACACGGCGCTCCAGCGAGTCGAGTCGACGACGCGCGCGCGTCAGTTCGCGGAGCGGCGCCTCGAAGCCGAGCAGAAACGGCTCAACGTCGGTCTGTCGACGACGTTCCAGCAGTTCCAGGCCCAGCGCGACCTCGCAAACGTCAAGCAGCAGGAGCTGCGCGCGGTCATCGACTACAACCGCGCCCTGGTCAATTTCCAGGCTGTGCAGCAGGCACCGCTGGGAGGGCGCTAGTCTGATTGCGGACTTGTGATTGCGGAGTGCTGATCGACGGATTGGGGATTGCGGATTGGGATTGGTGATTGCTGATTTTGTTGCTGATTATGGAGTGACGATTGTTGATTAATTGACGATTGTTGATTGAGTGGTCGATTGTGGATCGACGGCCAGTCAGTCAATCCGCAGTCGCCAGTCAAATCCGCAATCTGCAGTGAATCCGCAATCGACAATCCAAACTCGGCAACCAATCCGCAATCAGCACTGCCAATTCCACAATCCGAAATCCGTCGATCCGCAGTCCGCAGTCCCCAATCCGCAATCGAGCTAAACTCGCCCTGTGAAGCTGACCGTTACGGTCATCACGTACAACGAATCCGCACACATCGCCGCCGCACTCCAGTCCGTTACCTGGGCGGACGAGATCATCGTCGTCGACTCGGGGAGCACGGACGGGACCGCTGACATCGCGCGCGCCAACGCGACGCGCGTGATCGTGCGCGAGTGGCCTGGATACAGCGAGCAGAAGAACTTCGCTGCGGACCAGGCGACCCACGACTGGGTCCTGTCGATGGACGCCGACGAGCGCGTCACACCGGCGCTCGCCGCCGAGATCCGCGAGCTGCTCATGCGCGGCCCCACGGCGCCGGGATATCGCATCCGCCGCGTGACCAATTATCTCGGACGGTGGATCCGTTCGACGGACTGGTTCCCGGACTACCAGCTGCGACTGTACGACCGGCGCCGCGGACGCTGGAATAGCCTGAGGATCCACGAATCGTTTCGCCTGACGGAAGGGGAGCCCGCGAAACTGCACGGTGAGCTCGAGCACTATGCGTATCGCGACATCGCCCACCATCTCTCGAAGATCAACGCGTATACGACGATGGTCGCCGAGCAGTGGCATGAAGGCGGACGCCGAACCAACGTCCTCGCCATCGCGATCCACCCGTGGCTCGCGTTCATGAGGAACTACGTTCTGCGGGCAGGGTTCAAGGACGGCACCCTCGGGTTCATCATCTCCGTTCTGAACTCGTATTACGTCTTCCTGAAGCTCGCAAAGCTATGGGAGCGACAACGACTCTCCTCGGCTGCGGCTTCGCAATCGGCACACTCCGAGCCTCGCTTGCCGACGCATCCTGCATCCGGCGCGGCAGACTCCGGACCCCGGAGTCCCACCTCCGCCAAGGCTGCGGCGGCCAAGCCGCACGCCGATTGAATGTTCTCCCTTCATATCGACACGGCAGTGTCGTGGCGGGGTGGGCAGAACCAGGTGCTGGTCACCGTGCTGGGCATGCGCGCCGCGGGGCATCGCGCAATGCTCGTCGCGCATCCCAATGGTGAGTTGAGGAACCGGGCCGCCGAAGGGCTCGAGCTGCTGCCCCTGGCGCCGCGCACCGAAATGGACCTTTCGGCCGCGTGGCGCCTTTCACGCGCCATCAAACAGCTGCGACCGGACATCGTTCACGCGCACGATCCGCATGGCGTGGCGATGGCTGCGCTGGCACTCTCGATGAGCACGCAGCCAAAGCGCGCGCCGCTCGTTGCATCGCGGCGTGTCGACTTCCGGCTCAAACAGAACGCGCTGTCACGCTGGAAGTACGATCAGGTCGACTGCTTCATCTGTGCCTCGGAGACGATTCGCAAGATGCTCGTCGCCGACGGGGTGGCGCCCATGCGCGTGGTGACCGTCCATGAGGGCATCGATCTCGAGCACGTCGCTGCCGCACCGGTCGCGCCGCTACACGAGGAGCTCTGGCTTCCGCACGGATCCCCAGTCGTCGGCAACATCGCCGCCCTCGTGCCTCACAAGGGCCATCGCCACCTCATCGAAACAGCCGCGCTCGTAATGCGTGATGTACCGGATGCGAGATTCGTGATCGCCGGCGACGGAGAGCTGCGGCCGAATCTCGAGCATCAGGTCAAGCACCTCGGTCTCGACAAGCACGTCTTCCTGACAGGGTTCCGGGCCGACGTGCTGTCGCTCCTGAAAGCGTTCGACATCTTCGTCATGAGCTCGGTCACCGAAGGATTGGGCACATCGCTGCTCGACGCGATGGCGTGCGCGAAGCCGATCGTCGCCACTACGGCAGGCGGCATTCCCGAAGTGGTGCAGGACGGCAGGACCGGACTGCTCGTGCCGCCGCGCGACCACCAGGCGATGGCCGCTGCGATCGTCAGGTTGTTGAAGGATGAGGCGCTGCGCCGCCGCATGGGTGAGGCAGGCCTGGCACTCGTAACCGCAAAATTCAGTGCCGAGCGAATGGTTCAGGAAACCCTCGGAGTGTACGAGCGCGTGGCGGCCGCGCATTCCACCGGTTGATGTCAACTCGCAACTGCGCCACAGAAGAAACACGGAACACAGGGAAACACAGAGGAACACAGGCGAAACACAGATTTTGGGGGCCTGTTCCGCCTGAGTTTTTGCTGTGTTCCTCTGTGATCCCTTGTGTTCTTGTGTTTCTGCGGCGTTCCCCTGCGTCAGCTGTGATTCTCCTGCCGCCAGGTCACCGAATCCCCGCCAGACCTGACCTGCACCCCGACGTCCAGCGCGGGCAATCGTCGAAGGTCACGGCCCTGCCGTTCGGGGCGAATGTGACGCCGCGGGCGATACGCGACGAGGGAACGCCGTCTGGTTCGACGAGATTCAGTTGCGCGACGAGTTTCCGCGGCGCCGCGTCGAACACGCGCAGCTCGTAGCCGTTCACGAGAAAACCCATTCGATAGCCGTCCGCCGACCAGGCGATAGCCTCGCACCGCTCTCTTCCATGGAGCGACGCGACCTCGATCGCATCTTCCTTCGTCGTCCCCAGCCAGAGCGACTGGCAGCGGCCATCGCCGCACGGCGATTCACGCACGAAGGCGACGCGGCCTCCTGCCTGCGGTTCTGCGGTGATGACTTCGCGCGATGGATGGGCGGCACGGAACGCCACCGTATAGCCGGCAGCCACGCCCGCGGCGGCGCCTAGTGCCGCCGCCGCGATGGCGACGAAGACGACCGTGCGCGCGGTCGGCACAGTCCGCGAAGAGGACATTGAGCATCTCCCTGCGCCCGGCCGTATCCGCAGGCACCCATCATGCCCACGTGACAGAGCGAGAAATCGAAACGGACCGGATCGGATGGATCGAGCGCGCGCTACGAGGCTGTGATGTCGGCCGCCATCTTCCAGCCCGGAGAGCTGTAGCGCGTGAGCCGAAGGCACCTGCCCAGACGGATGATGTGCGTGTCGAGCGGCACGACCAGCTTCGACGGAGGAATGCGCGTCCACACGCCGAGGTCGATCTCGTCATGCCGCACCATCCAGCGAAGAAACAGATTGAGCCGCTTGCACGCGCTGCCCGCCGAAGGACGCGGAAAAAAATAGCAGACGCCGGCACGCTTCGGCACCCGGCCGTACGCCTTGCGCACATCCAGCGCCAGCGCGCGCGTCGAAAAGCTGTCGAGTGCCGGGCCGATGTCGTCGTGCTCCGCAGAAAACCCTTCCGCGAAGAACGCTTCGATGCTCCCCCGCTGGTCGAGCATCTGGCGGAGGATCCACAGCAGCGCAACGAGATCGACGCCCCGTGTCCACCGGTGCACCATCGCGCGAAGGTCCGCGTGCGGCGCGGAGGGATCGAATCGCCTCACGTACCGCGCAGGGCTCGGCCCCATGATCTTCAGCAGCATCGTGATCGAGTTGATGACGCTGGCGACGCGCCCGAATGCCAGGGCACCCGCACAAAAACCCGCGATCTCACGATCCGCCGGATCCGCATATGGACGCACGAGGTGAACGGGATCGGTTGCAGACTCTTCGCGGTTGTAGTCGCGATAAAGCGTTTCCAGGGTGGATATCAACGTCAATTCCAAACGACAAACTTCAAACTGCAAAAACCACGAAACCAAGAATTCCGAGACTCCACGCCAGTCCTCGCCCTTTCCGTGTAGCTTTTCGGAGTTTTTGGAGTTTGGAGTTTGTCGTTTGAAGTTGACTCAGAAACTCGTGACAGCCTCGCCCGCCTTGCACATCGGACATTCCGCGGCGGCAAAGTTTTCCGGGGCGGGATATTCGACGAGCGCATAGTTCGGCACGCCGGCGTCCGCGACCGCCTCCATACGGTCGCAGATCTCGGCAGTCGCGAGCACGGTCCCCCCGGCCTGGCGCACGAGCGCGGCGCACTGCTCGAACGTCTTTCCGGTGTTCCTCACGTCATCGGCGAGCAGCACGCGTTTACCGCGCATCTGCTCGGCATAGAAGCTCTTGAGCGTGGCATTGCCGTCCGGCATCGTGAACGGCGCGAAGCTGCACGGCTGATGGGTGAGCGCCCGGCGTCCGTCGAGCAGCCCGGCCAGTGTGTGCGCGAGCAGCGCTCCCCCCGTCGCGGGGCCGGCGACCACCTCGGTCCGTTCGAGCAACTCACCCGGAAGCACGTCGAGCAGGTCCTGCGCGAGCCGCCAGATCGTCGACGGATAGCGAAAGAGCTGATGCGGGTTCAGATAGACACGGCCATGGAATCCATTGCCGTAATCGAAGTGCCCCTGACGCATCAGGACACCTGCATCATGCATCGTCTTCAGCGCCTGCCGCCGCAACTCGTCATGTCGATTCATTGCGCCTTCCACGGTGCTTGCCCCTTCCACCTTACTTGCCACCTTCATCCTTGCCCCTTACTTCAGCAATCAGCAATCAAACTTCAGCATTGCGATACACCACCCGCCCGCCTACGAGCGTCGCGACGATCCCTCCCCGCAGCTCCCATCCATCGAACGGCGTGTTCTTCGACCGGGACCGGAGCTTGCTGGCGCGGATCGTCACCTTCATATCGGGCGCGATCACGGTGATGTCCGCGATGGACCCTTCGGCGAGTGAGCCCCCGGGCACGTGCATCGCGCCCGCCGGGTTCGCCGAAAGCAGTGCTATGGCGCGAGAGATGCCGATCCTTCCGGTGTGAATCAAGCGGTCGAAGACCAGCGGCACCGCGGTCTCGAGTCCGACAATGCCGAATGGGGCCCGGTCGAACTCGACGAGCTTCTCGTCCGCGTGGTGCGGCGCGTGATCGGTGGCAATCACGTCCACGGAACCGTCTGCGATCCCCTCGAGCATGGCGTCGCGGTCCGCCGCCTCGCGAAGCGGAGGGTTCATCTTCAGATTCGTGTCGTACTTCACCGGGCCATCGAGCGCTTCGTCTGCCAGCGTGAAATGATGCGGCGCCACCTCACAGGTCACGCGGACGCCGCGTTCCTTTCCGGCTCGAACGGCGCGCAGCGACTGACGCGCGCTCATGTGCGCAATGTGAACGTGCGCGCCGGTCAGCTCGGCGAGCGATACGTCACGCTCGACCATGAGCGACTCGGCGACGCCGGGAATTCCACGCAGTCCCAGAGCTGAAGCGTGAAACCCCTCGTGGGCGACGCCGTCGCCTTTCAGCGAAGGATCCTCGCAATGATCGATGACCGGCACCCCGAGCATGCCCGCATACTCGAGCGCACGTCGCATGAGCAGCGCGGTGATCACCGGACGCCCGTCGTCGGTGAACGCGATACAACCCGCGTTCTTCTGCTCGCCGAGCTCCGCGAGCTGCTCGCCTCGCGAACCCAGCGAAACCGCGCCAATCGGATAGACACGCGCGAGGCCTGCTTCCTGCGCGCGTTTGAGGATGAACTGCGTGATCCCCGCGTGGTCGTTCACCGGCTCGGTGTTCGGCATGCAGGCGACGGCCGTGAATCCGCCGGCGACCGCGGACGCCGTACCCGTCGCCACCGTTTCCTTGTGTTCCTGCCCCGGCTCGCGCAAATGGACGTGGATATCGATGAGACCGGGCGCGACGATCGCTCCCCTGGGCACCTCGAACACTTCCGCGCCATCGACGGGGAGATCCTTTCCGATCCTGCGGATCGCTCCATCCTCGATGAGCAGATCGAACATGCCGTCCACACCTGCTGCCGGGTCGACGACCCGGCCGCCTTTCACTATCAGTTTCGCCAACCTAGCCCTCGCCTCCTGCCTCGCGTCCGGCCAGGAGGTACAGCACCGCCATGCGCACGGCCACGCCGTTCGACACCTGTTCGAGGATCACCGATCCCGGACCGTCCGCCACTTCCGAGTCGATCTCCACGCCGCGATTCATCGGTCCCGGATGCATGACGATTGCGTCGGACGCCGCATGCCTGAGCCGCTCGACCGTGAGGCCGAAGAGCGAGAAGTATTCGCGGACGGAGGGAAAGAAGTGTCCGTGCATGCGCTCCTGCTGAATGCGCAGCATCATCACCACATCGGCGCCGTCCACCGCCTCGTCGACCGAAGTCGTGACGCGCGCCGCGAGCCGGTCGAGGCCGACGGGGATCAGCGTGGCGGGTCCGCACGTCCACACCTCCGCACCCATCGTCTTCAGCAGCAGGAGGTTCGAACGGAGCACGCGGCTGTGCAGAAGGTCGCCGATGATCGCCACCTTGAGCCCCGACAGCCGACCCTTGTGCGCGCGGATGGTGAAGGCGTCGAGCAGCGCCTGTGTCGGATGCTCGTGCATGCCGTCGCCGGCGTTGACGATCGCCGAGCGGCACATGCGCGCGAGCAGGTGTGGTGCGCCCGAGGAGGCATGGCGCATGACGATCATGTCGGGTGCCATCGCTTCGAGGTTGCGCACGGTGTCGAGGAGCGTTTCCCCTTTGGTGACGCTCGACGTGGAGGTCGCAATGCTGAGCGTGTCGGCGCTCAGGCGCTTCTCCGCGATCTCGAAAGACGTCCGTGTTCGCGTACTCGGCTCGAAGAACAGGTTCACGACGGTTCGCCCGCGAAGCGTCGGAACCTTCTTCACCGATCGTGTGCCGATCTCCTTCATCGCTTCCGCGGTATCGAGGATCAGCGAGATCTCGCCCGCGTCGAGTCCGTCGATGCCGAGCAGATGGCGCGAGCGAAGCGTGACCGGCGCAATATCGGGAACGTCCTGCGCGGGGTTGTGATCGGTGGCTGCCGTGTTCATGGCTCCCCCTCGATGACCACTTCATCGGCAGCATCGATCTCGAGCAGCCGCACCTGCACGCTCTGGCGCGAGGACGTCGGCAGGTTCTTGCCGACGTAGTCGGCCTTGATCGGCAGCTCGCGGTGTCCACGGTCGATGAGCACGACCAGCTGGATCGCCTTCGGCCGGCCGAAGTCGATCAGCGCGTCCAGCGCCGACCGGATCGTCCGTCCCGTATAGAGCACGTCGTCGACCAGCAGGATCTTGCGGTCATCGATGGAAAACGGGATCTCGGTGCGCCGCACCACCGGTTGCGGGCCGACCGGATGCCGCATGAGATCGTCGCGATACAGCGTGATATCGAGCGCGCCGGTGGGGACGTCGTCACCGTTGATCTCTTTGAGCGAGCGCGCGAGCCGCCGCGCGAGCGGCACGCCGCGCGTGCGAATGCCGACGAGCGCGAGCTCGTCGAGGCCACGGTTACGTTCGAGGATTTCGTGAGCGATGCGCGTGAGCGCGCGCGACATGCGGTCGGCATCCATTACTTGCGGCATGGACGCCTCGGAGTGGGAGTGATCATCGATACCTCTTCTCGACCTCACAGGGCCGCGTTAAAGAGCTCAGTTAGGGTATCACGACCGATTGCGGAGTGGTGAATGCGGATTGCGGATCGACGGATCGTTGATTGCGGATTGGCATTGCCGATTGCGGATTTTTGCTGATTGGTGATTGAGGATTGTGGATCGAGTGCGATTGTTGATCGAGTGGGATCGCAGCCATCGCCATTCAATCAACAATCGACACTCAATCCACAATCCACAATCCACAATCCGCAACCAATCGGCAATCAACCATCCCAATCAACACTCAGCAATCCGTCGATCCCCAATCCACAATCCGCAATCCGCAATCGGACAGCTTTCACCGATAACTCGGTATGAACGTGACTGGGCGTTCAGCCGTGAAGTCGCGGGTGAAGAGGTCGGACCGTGCAAAGCCGTCCATATCTCTCGCCACGGGAAGACCGAAGAAATACAGCAGTGTCGGCGTAACGTCCGCGATCGAGCCTCGTTGCGGACGCCCGGGCTGCACGGCCGTTCCGAACGCCAGCATGAAGCCGTCCGGCGCGCGCTCGTGTGTGCCCGTGTAATCGGGGTCCTGCAGCACGCGCGCGAAGAGGCTCTTGAGCGGGTTCAGCGGCTGCATGCCGAAACCTGACACCACGAGGAGCAGGTCGCCGGCGCGCAGCGCGTTCAGCGCGATTCCGATCTCGGCGTCGACGAACGTGTAGTAGCTGTCGACGACCGTGCCATAGCGGCGCCGCACGTCCTCGGGCACATCGCGTCCGCCGCCCGGCTGCACGTAACGAAGATAGTAGTGGCCGACCGTGTCGAGCCCTTCGTAACGCAGGGCGAGCAGTCGCGGGCTACGTTCGAAGTTGAGCGCGCGGGCAACGCGGGCGTCGAAAAGGTCACGTTCGAAGGCGAGTGCCTCGGGGGTGCGAGTCTCGAACCCCGCGTGGATCGCCGGGTCGTCACCGCCATCGACGGGATGCGATGCGATGGCCTGGACCGTGCGCAGCGCATC
>Ga0247824_10002525_pt1 | contig 10257 bp, 18 predicted proteins | sample 13C_PalmiticAcid_FD_194412 | JGI IMG/M metagenome (GOLD analysis project Ga0247824, IMG submission 194412) | Soil microbial communities from agricultural site in Penn Yan, New York, United States - 13C_PalmiticAcid_Day48 | ecosystem: Environmental > Terrestrial > Soil > Agricultural land... | reverse complement strand
ATATCGTTCAAGAGGAGGGCATGCAAGGAGTGCTGTTCTATGAGGTGTGAGCTGGGGTTGCATACATCAGATTGCGATCGCGTCGACGGCATACAAGTGGGGAAGGGCTGTCCTGTTCAGGTGGAGGTGGCGATGAGTCAGCGGAGGGAAGGTGTCGTTGAAGAGATTTCGTTAGGCTGAGGGAGGAGGAGGAGAGGGTGATCGGGAGTAGGAGGGGGAGTGTGAGGGTGAGTGTGAGGAGGACGAGGGCGAGGTAGGGAGAGTGAGTGTGAGAGAATGAGCAGGTGTGAGTGCGAGTGAGGGCGAGTGAGAGACGGGTGTACGGGATGAAACCGCAGGAAAGGCACCCCTCGGATGGGGAGGAAGGGGGAGGGAAGGGCGGTTTGAAGCAGAAGAAGACAACGTCTCAACGAAGAAAGAAGAAGAAGAAGAAGAAGAAGAGGAGGGAAAGTGTGTGCTCCGTATCTTTCTGTCCACCCCAAAAGTGGAGTTCCAACTGCCGCTGTACAGTTTGCACCTATCCCGCGTTTGATTGGCAGCCAATCTCTCCCATATGCTTACTGCTGCTCGAGGTTACGCCGTCGAGAGCAAGCCGGCGGTATATTTTTGGCACTGGGAGTGTTGCAAGGTGGGAGTGGGACTCGGTCGGAGGTACTTTGATGCTTTGCCATTGGCACTTTCCTGCCCCATACTATCACCGGCAGCGGGCCCTGCTCCTATCCTTCCTATCGCCCTTCTGCCCCCCCTCTTCTCCTCCACCACCTCCTCCACTTCCCCCTTCCTCCGAAATGGTGCCTCTCGAGCAACACACAAGTGGTACGTGATCGGACGTCGACAGGGCTGGGGCCGAATAGGATGAACCCAAGCACAAAAAACAACGTTTGGGCGTCTCACAAAGCGGGGCGTGGTTTCTCCTCTCCTCCCCCCACCCAACCTGTTCAGGCTACTAGGCTACTGGCACCTTACTTCTCCACGACTGGACTCTTTCTACATAGTCCCGACTTGCAGACGTCCTATTATCAGATCGAGCCCATAATGGTCAATTGCACTGGTCACCCTTTCTCCGCTTGCGGGGCCTTTGTGCCTGTATCCAATCTCACATAAGCGTCTGATAGGAATGTGTGTGAAATGGCGGATAAAACTTGTGCGGGAAAATGAGCTTCCTGGGGCGCTATTTTCTCTTCGCCCACGCGTTGTTTATGGCTACTACACCGCTACACCGCAACACAATGGACTGCTTGAGTCACGTAGTGCTCACATCCCGCATCCCCCTCATCCAAATTGCAATATAGCCGACCCGCAAATGACCATACCCGCATGCATCGTACAAAAAGAAAACTCTGATCGGGTTGCCAGACTGCTTGTGATATGTTCGAGGACTGAAACCAACTCGATCTCTCACACACAACCTCCGAGGGACCTGGCTCGTTCATGCAACGAGAATAGAGTTGTGGAGCTGCGTCCATTTGTTCATAATACGAACAAACGCATACCTGTCCACATTCCCGCCTCCCTATCCACCTTTAAACCTTCATCGAAAGAAATGAAAAGAGCGCGCGCGCAAACGGCCATCCATGACACCTTCTATCACGGTCCAGAACTCTCCTCTCCCTCCACACCCCAACTCAATTGTCCATCGGAGGAAAGAGGGAATACGCTGCCAGGTTTGTTTTTTTTGAAGGTAATTTATTGCCAATGTCCGTGAACAGAAAAAAAAGAGTTGTACAACTTGATATGATTTCCAGAGTGTGACAGACAGGCTGACATTTAGTGGCGACGAGACTCGGCAATGACATTGGTCATCTCCTCGACCTTGCTCTTGGCGCGGACAAAGGTTCCAAGCTATCAAAACAGAGACAAATCCATGGTTGGTTAACGACAACGATCTCAAATCATACGATCGTGGGTCGGTTATTCGCTGCCTTTCTAGGCTCTCGTGACATCCTCATGCCATCCTCATGCCATTGTCCTGAGCATTCTACAATATGATTGTTGGTACGACGATGCTGTTGGTATCTCCCAGCGACAACAACCTGACGGTCAAGTTCCATTTGTTGCAGTAAGCATTGCCAGACCCTGTTTGAGGTGTATTGCTCCAGAGTACCTGCACTAAGCAATGCGATATCCATGAATCTGACATTGTCGCAGCTCCATCAAGGCTGTAATACATTGTAGCCGACATTGGAACTGCCAAAGGTGGGTCTCCGTCGTTGGTGAATCTCAATCCCAGAACCACACAGCGCATTGGATAGTTGTAACTGACTGTTGTTCCCGTTCAATAAGATGCGCGCAACTTTATCCTGACAGTCTCTAGTTGATCGTCGTCACTCTTTAAGCCAGTAAGATCACTCCATGTGCCACCAAACTGCTTCAATGACTTGTTGATGATGTCCTGTAAATACGTCCTGTAATACGTCCTGACGATAGATAACTGGGTACCACAGTGCTGGACAAGAAAGCGCTTCAATTGCTCCATGTTACGTACTCTTCTCTTGGCGAGCTTACGGGCACGCTTATCCTTGGAGTTCTTGATCAATTCCATGATACGGCGCTCATAAGGAGCAAAGCCAGCGACCTCACGAATGATGGAGCGGACAAAGACGACGCGCTTGCCAGCCTATACATGATTTTCCATTCCCGCGTGTCAAGTGGAAGAGGATAAAGAAAAGCGATGAGTGAAAAGGTGATCCTTGATGACTGTGAGGTGATTGATTCCTGCGTCCGATCAGATCCTCTCCCAATAAATCGTCGTCGTTATCGCTGCAGCCTGAGGCTTTCCCCTTTTGTTTCCCGAATGGTCAACCACATCCTGTTGGGTAGGTGCACAGCCATTGACTTTGGCAGCCCTTGCTGTATCACTCCTTGCGCCCTTGTGTATCATGGATACAGCTCTTCCGCCCAATCCACCCATCCATCCTCCCATCGATCCATCCATCGCCACCAGTCGGGATGCCTGTATCGACTTACAACACCCTTCTTGTAGGACATGGGGGTCTTCAACGCACGGACGGTGGTGATGTGTCCGTGGTTCTGGCCCGTTCTGATTCCGGTTCTCTGAGTAGCGGCCATTGTGATAAATTGCAAAGAGAAGGATCAGTGCCCAACGGGCTCACACTTCTCATATCTTCATACGCCCCTTAATCTATCTTTGTTGGATCTCTTTTCCTCAGCCTAGAGACGAGGCGATTGTCTTTCTGCCGCGACAGCGGATGTGTATTCGGGTGGAAGTCGAGGCGGTGCTCCCTCGGCCGACATATGGAGATACGGAGGGGGACCTTGACTTCGATTCCGGCTCAGAGTCGGTTGGAAAATGCCGGATCGACTGTGATTGCCTGGTTCCTGTTCAACAGCGCTCCTTGCTGCTTCTGGTACACCAAGAGTCGAAGGTCGGCGCTCAATGGTAGATGCATTGCTCATCTCACAGTATCCAGCCCGAATGATGGGTAATTGCCTGGTGTTCGCAATAGCGAATACCGCTGGGGGCGTGGTTGTCATTGGTATAAAGGCACCAGTATACGGTACGCCTTGTTCAAGGATAGTGGCAACCACTCTACTTGTACTATTAGCAAAACGAGCGCCAATCCGTCGAGCAGTTGGAGTTGCGGACGCCTCCGATGGAACGGTTCCAGATGTCATTGTCGAGTTGGAGATTGTGGTCGTGGTTGTTGCGGTAGACATGGACCTGGTCAGCATGCTTTCCGTGGAGCAAAAGCTATCTCTAGGCTGATAAGAGTCCAATGGCGGAGCGACAGGATATTGAAAATAGGCGACATGACCGGGATAAACTATCGCCACCTCAGGGTCAAAGCAGCGTTGGTCTTGGGCGTGAGAATGGTACTGAGGCGGTGGGGCTATCAAAAAAACGAGCATGCATTGTGAGTTACACACGCACAAATAACAGAGGGCGATTGGTGTCATCGTGATGTAAGGGTCCCTCACAGGGTTCAAAATGATTACCATCGTCGTCACTAGACGATCTTTGGACTAATGCATGATCTGCGCTGTCACACTCTTGCACTCGACAACGGCGACGGCGACGGTCTTTGAGGACATTGATCACCGTGTAGAGCACCGCGGCAACCAAGCCTACCACGGCGATGGAGTAGAAAACAGACTGGAGAGAGACTCGGGGAGCATCGGCTTCCGACCAATGGGTCTCAACAGGGGTAGGCGATGGTTTTTCAGATGCAGAGGGAAAGGTCCAAGAAGGGATACGATATATTGAAGTTGAAGTCGCTTCGGGTATTGTGGACGATAACGCAGTCCGAGAAGATGAGGTCGCTGTGGTTGTGTGAGAAAGAAAAGTGCTAGACATGTTGAAAGAGGTATCAGCGTCGGGAATTGACATGAAGATATTGCCTGTGCTGCTGCAATGTGAGCTTCAAAGTGAAAGAAAGGGTGAGATGGGGAGTGTGGTTCAGAAAAAGTGAAAGAGAGAAAGAGAGAGAGGAGGCTGACCAGGAACAGACAACAGGTACCCGTTACTTGAATCTGTTCTCCACAGCATTTGGAAAGTGATCGCACCTTAGCGTAATTCACGCGTCTTCCCAGTTGCTTCCACCTTGCTCTAGTCAGTCTAGGTTGTTCTTCGCTGCATTCATACCATACACAACAGCCCAACTTGAATTGAGTTTTTGCGTTCATCCATGACCATGCAATGCGTCCATGTCAATTCAGACCTACCAAACTTTGACCAATTCAGTCGCGTGAAACTGGTTACGCCGATGAGAACCAGTCATGTACGTGTGGCGTCTCGTCAGGGTCCAAAGGATTGACTCGTGTGTCCAAAAGCACCAACCTCGCCTTGATGGAGTGAGCATGGGCAGGCGCCATTATTAGATACTGAGGCATCAAAAACTGTGGGGATCACGAGCTGGACATCAGAGTCCCAAATGGCAAGATCCATGAGATTTGGTGGAATCTTGTTGAGGAGAACAGCCTTTGGGTATCTCGGTCATATTTGAAAGCATCGAGCGGCGATCGCAGCGGAATTGCGGGCTGTAGCTGTTCACGCAAGCGTCAAGCACCACTGTAAAAATAGGTACGAGAAAGCACACCCATGGTGTCTATGGGACCTTGCACTCTTCCAGTTGGACAGATATGCTGACTCCGAGTCTATAGTATCGACCGCCCTTTCGTCTCTTTTGTGTACGAAACTAAACGCGACTGCATCGTCCAGTAGGGCCATGAAAGGGTGCGGCAAGGGGAAGAGCAGGGCTGGCCGCCACCAGAGGCGGGGTGGTGGCAGAAGTAGAGAGCCATGGTGTCGACGAGGAAAAAAACAGGGAGAAGAAAAGAGACTCGCTGCCTCCTTTGAGCCCCATGCCATGTGACTGGCCCTGTGCCAGATAAAATGGTTTTTTTTTCATCCCACCCACCTCAGCACTCTTTCTCTCTTCACCATTCCCTTGTTCGCCTTCCCACGTATCACCGCTGTTGTTACTCTTGCCGCCACTCTCGCCTGCTTGGGCCTACCTGTGATTGCCATGGCGCACAAGTTCGACCTCAACCTCTACACCTACTTTGATGTCAAAATCGCAGCAGATGCAGTCGATCAGGTCTTGGCATGGACAAAGACAGCAGCCGTCGATAATGGATCATTGACTGGATTGGAATACATGGGCTACGTAGGAGAACTCGACAACCACTTGCTCTATCGAATGCCCAAGACAGCCCCGGCGAGTGATCTTAACAGCGTCGATTCGCATGGTCATCTTGACAGCGAACAGGAAGAAAAACGCAACAAGCAGATCGTTGATGCCATCTCTGCATTCCAAGGCGTACTCAATGTAGATATTCAAACACTACGACAGAGAGCAAAGCGAGACGAGCTCTGATCCCTGATACAACACCACCACCTACTACCTAATCCTAGCCTATTGATCCATCCATAAACCGTTTTCCTCTTGTCACACCAGGGATGAAGGTGGCTTCACTGGGATCCTCACCATGCACGTCACGTGATGATGTTCTTGCTTTCAGCTCTTTGTTTTCGGAACGAGCACAAGCGTCCTCCATCGTTCTCCCTTCCCCTCTACCTCTTTCACTCGTAACACATGGCTTCCCGCTTGTTGCTGTCCAACGCCTTCAGGGCCGGTCGTCCCTCTCTGGTCCGCCAGGTACCTTCACTCTCTCCCTTCCTCTCGTCTCCTCACAACCCACCCGCCTGATTCAGCTTTTTGCAACACCTCGGATAAGCTCCCTTCGGAAACTTGCTCCGACGCTCGCTTTTAGTCCTTCAACAATCGGAAAGACGACTATGGACTGAACCTGTGCATCGCTATGAATGCATCTCATGATCTGGACGAGCCGCCGTGCTCGCGACAGACAGTTGGGAAGAGAACTTCTTTTTGCCATCGCGTTTTGCCAGCCTGTTCTTTTACAGGAGCGCCTCCTAAAGGATCCGACTTCTTTTGGAAGCTTACAGCCCTTACACACGCCACGCCCAAAAAAAAAAAAACCAACACGCAACTTGCAATTGCCAGATCAAATGGATACACGCAACTTTTACTTGGGAAAAGAGGCGACCAAGCCTAGCTACATCGTATCGTACTTGAGATACTGACCGAGCAACACGGTGTCGCGCGTACTTTTATGTCGAATCGTTTTTTTTTAGGCTATTCGCCCCCTTGCCACCGCGGCCGCTACTCAGATCTCTGGTACCCGCATCACCTCGCTCAAGAATGGCTTGACGATCGCCACAGAGTCCAACCCCTCGGTCCAGACCGCCACTGTTGGCGTCTTCATCGATGCCGGTAGCCGTGCTGAAAATGCCAAGAACAACGGCGCTGCCCACTTTTTGGAGCACATGGCATTCAAGGTACATACACTTTTTTCACTTTGCAAAAAACGGAATCAGGAGAAGGATAGGAGGGTGGACATTGCAGGACTTCGAGAAGCATGGAGGGAGGAGGAAGGAGGAAAGGGAACCCTCGGAATGATATGGGGCCCTCGTATAACATTGTTCACGGACATTGAGGGGGGAGAAGAAGCGGGGAAAGGTTCAGGCATAAAGATGGCATGCGAACAACTTTTTGTAAGTGAGCCGGTCAACTGAACTGGTACACTCCCTTTTTTTTTCTTTCTTCTCTGTAGGGCACCAACAGCCGCAGCCAACATGACATTGAACTGCAGATCGAGAACATGGGCGCTCATTTGAACGCGTACACCTCACGCGAACAAACTGTCTACTACGCCAAGTCCTTCAAGGATGATATCCCAAAGGCAGTGGAGATCCTTTCTGACATTCTTCAGAACTCGACCTTGAGCAAAGAAGGCATTGAGCGTGAGCGCGATGTCATCCTTCGTGAACAGCAGGAGGTTGACAAGCAGATGGAGGAGGTTGTCTTTGACCATTTGCACGCTACTGCCTTCCAAGGTACAGCTCCTTTGACCCATAACGACTCTTATCCATCGCGTGGTTTAATGCGCTATCATGATCAAGACGGCGATTTTTTTTTCTCACGCTCAAATTGAACTCGTATCTGTTTGGATGATCATTTAGGTGAGGCTCTCGGACGCACCATCTTGGGACCCAAGGAGAATATCAAGTCTTTGACTCGTGATGACCTTGCCAACTACATCAAGACCAACTACACTGCTGACCGCATGGTCCTCGTCGGTGCCGGTGGTGTTGATCACGATGCTTTGGTCCAGTTGGCCGAGAAGCACTTCAGCAATCTTCCAGTGTCCGCTAACCCCACTGGCTTGGGCAAGACCTATTCTTTCGCCCCCAACTTTACTGGCTCTGAGATCCGTCTCCAGGATGATACCATGCCCCAGGCTCACATTGCCATTGCTGTTGAAGGATGCGGCTGGACCTCGCCCGATTACTATACCATGCTCGTGTTGCAGTCGATCATCGGAACCTGGGATCGCTCCCTTGGTGCCTCGGCTCACACCTCGTCCAGATTGTCCACCATTGTCCACCAGAACAAGTTGGCCAACTCGTTCATGTCCTTCAACACATCGTACACCGACACTGGTCTCTTCGGTATCTACTATATCACTGAGAACAAGGATACGCAGGATGACTTGGTCCACTTTACTCAGAAGGAATGGGCTCGTTTGACCACATCTGTCACGGAGGCTGAGGTGGAGCGTGCTAAGCAGCAGCTCAAGTCCTCCCTTCTCTTGGGCTTGGACGGCACCACCGCTATCGCTGAGGATATTGGACGTCAGTTGGTCACCACTGGCAAGCGTACTTCCCCTCAGGAGGTTGAGAAGCTGATCAGCAAGATCACAGCAGCTGATGTTCACCGCGTCGCATCCCAGTACCTTTGGGACCGTGAGGTTGCCATCGTCGGTGTTGGCCCCATTGAGTGCTTGCCCGACTATGGTCGTGTCCGTGGCAACATGTCTTGGAACAGATTCTAAACTTTAGACGATTTACACGCAACGAGGCAAAAAAAGAGAAAGTCGTGGTTTATTCAAATTAAAAAAAGAACTGGCGACAACAGCATTACAGTGCGCATGTTCCATTTCCCAGTCGCTGTTGCCTAGACGCAAAGTCGAGGGGGGGAGGAAGGGAGATATCTTTCTTCCTCCCCTTTTGAATGCTCCGCCGTTGTTTTAATCCTCAGAGGTCGGGTCCCCAAGTTTCTTGCCCTCGATAAAGCTGCTGATCATTGTCAAAGAGTTCTTGCTTTGGTCCATCATGGCCAGATGTCCAGCTCCCAGAATGGTCACTCTGGACAATCCAGGCACCTGGGTCACATAACCCGCCAACCTCCCCATGTCATTCTTCCAAAGTTCTCGTTCCGTCTTCAAGAACTCGGCTTGACCAGGCCATTCCAATTGATCCACCCAACGATGGGATCCAGCAGGTCCATCTCTGAAATCAAACATGCCCTGGTAAATCAAGACCTTGATCCCTTGTTGTAACAAGGAAGAGATCATCCAAACCGAACTTCGCATGATATCCCCCTCCATCGCCTTGATGACCGCCATGTCCTTGGAATGCTGTGTTCTGGAGCGTCCTTCTTCAATGCGTTGAATCTCTTCTTCGGGGACACCATGTTCCTTCAAGAACGCCATTCGAGGGCCAAAGACATTCAACGCGTCCTTGACAGGATCCGAGTTGACAAACAATTCCATCATGGTCCAATCGTTGGGAACGGATCCCTTTCGGATATCGTACCAATTCAACCCACCGGTCGCGTTTCTGAACACTTCAAACATATCCAATCGGTATTGATTGGCTGCCAAGAGCCGTCCTGTCTCCACTTCTCTCACAGCTTTCTCTTGAAGAGTACGCATCTGGTCTGCATGTGCCTTGGTGATCACCCCTGCAAAGTAACACTGATCCGCATGGACTTGAACCTGACTGACAGGATCCGACAACCCATTGCCCATCGCAACTCCCTTGAGCGGGAAGATGAATTCTGTTCGTGGTCTTGTCTCCCGGCAACGATCCTTGTCACCACCGCCCATGTCGTACTCGTCCTCATCATCATCATCACCGTCATTGACGGGGCAATCCGTGGTGTGCTTCTTGTTCCTTTCCAAGATACCAGTAGCCACCGCAGGCACAAATTTTCCCGCGTAGCTCTCTCCCGTAATATAAAGATCCTTGCTTCGCACCTCTGGGAACCGCAGGTAGAACTGATCCAAGAAGATCAACATATCCGAGACGACCCCGCGTTGGTCTTTCACATAGCCATTCGAGTAACGTGAAGCACGCGTCCGGATCATGTGCTCGAAACTCGCTGCCGACTTGTCCACCCCCTTCTTTCCTTTTACTCTTCCATCCTTCTGATCCCTCGTCTTCAAAGTCTGAAGAAGATCGGCCAAGAACTTTTGTTCTCTCGTTTGATCCTCCTCCAGTTCTTGATCCAAAGCGGCCAAAAGTTGATCCTCCATCCTCTTGGGATCCTGCATCCTGCTGCTGCTGCTGCTGTTACTGCTGTCGGGCACTCGGGTCACGTACGAGTAACCAGTTCCCACGGGTTGATCAATAAACACAATCGAGTATTCCTCGGCCCAGTGAAATTCACGGCGTTCTAGTTTCAACTTCTCGTTCACTTGAATAGGTCCATTCTCGTAGAAGAGTCCGATCAAGGACGTACTTCCAGGACCACCTTGAAGCCAACTAGTAGAAAAAAAAAATGGGCCGCCGAGTGCATGGGGAAGTGTTTAGGTGAAGGGCCAACGTCTCTCATAACTCCACGAGGATCAATGAATCCGCACTTTACATGAGCAATGGTGGGTCCTCGACCTTGGGCTTGATGGCCGGGAAGTACCAGTAAAACCTATTAG
>Ga0247824_10002524_pt1 | contig 10258 bp, 11 predicted proteins | sample 13C_PalmiticAcid_FD_194412 | JGI IMG/M metagenome (GOLD analysis project Ga0247824, IMG submission 194412) | Soil microbial communities from agricultural site in Penn Yan, New York, United States - 13C_PalmiticAcid_Day48 | ecosystem: Environmental > Terrestrial > Soil > Agricultural land... | reverse complement strand
CTGTTGTACGGTTCCGTCACCACCTTTCCGGATGCCCTTTAAAAGATACGCACTCTAATTCTAAACGAAACCCTCCACTGACATTTCGATGGCCGGGGCCGAATAACCCCGGTCATACTCTCTCATCTTGACCAACTCCTTGGCTATTACAATGTTAATCGCATCGCCTTTGCGCCCAAAACGACCTAGAAGATCAATTCGATTCCTGTATTGCTTATTGATGGTAGGCAGATCGAAATTGATGACTAGCGATGCCTCCCGGACATTGATGTCGCCTAACTCCGAGTCCGTCGCGATCAAGACACGAAATGATCCAGAGCTGAACCTTTTCATGATCTTCTCGCCCTGAGACTGCTCCCGAATCGCCTCGACAGCGATCTTGCGTGCAGTGAGCCTCTCCTTCAACCAGTCGACCTTTTGAAGGGTATTGCAAAAGACCACGATATGAGTAGCCGCCATCCTGTCGCACAGGCCGCACAGCGTATCCAACTTGGCTTTCTCCCTTTCCGCGGTCACGTAAAACCGCTTGACATCCACCAGAGGTAACTCGTCGTTGATAAAAAGAGGAGCAAGCACAAGTTGCGAAGTTATCCCTGTACCCCCCTTGGTCATCTTGGCTGCGATGGCCACGGTTTGGACACCCGAAGGTAATCGCTGAAATATGTCCTTTGTGTCGTTCGCAGAGTGTTTTCCGAGTTTCCCCTCCATGACGAACATCTTGACTGAGCCTGTCTTGAGTGCTCCACGTTTGATCATATCCAGTACACGTCCAGTTGTCCCAACAACAATCTGAGTTCCATTCTTGAGGGCACTGATGTCTTCCCTGACGCTGCTGCCGCCGATGCAGACATGACACTGGATGTTCATATAACCCCCCAGTACCAGGACGACATTTTGGAGCTGTGGGGCCTGCTCGTGTGAAGGCACCAAAACCAGGGCTTGGCATTGCTTGTTGGAGGTGTCGAGTTTTTGAAGTATTGGTATGGAAATGATTGCAACCTTGTCGGGTTCAGATTGCGCCTCTACAATTACGTCCTGGCCCTTGAGAATAGGAGGGATAGCGCGCTGCTGGATTGTTGAAGGGAGTTTGAGACTGGGATTAAGTGGAGATGGTGCAGCAATGAGTGGAAGGCCATAAAAGTGATATCCTTGAATGACATAGGCTTTCAAAGGAACATACCCATAAGCGCTGATACCACGTAGCAGGTCGGATTTCAAGTCCATGTTGTTAAAGCTGAACACAATCTTGTCCGGGATGCACTATTGATCAAAAGATGGAATTTGTAAGGAACAGGAGATGAGGTTGTGGTTCAGTATTGTTAGCATAGTGGATTCGTTCCACTCGGTGTGTCTCCTTACCTCAGGCTCCTCATGCCTGATCCATGAAGGGTGGCGCATAGACTTTGTCGTCAAATCCCCGAGTTTCGAGGCCAAATCCCCAAGTTTTGTGAACGTCTCGCTCAATAGAATCACTACTTGAGCACTCTTAGGAATGACTTGAAGGATGTTTTCAATGGCATCACTGGATCCTTTCGAAATCATCTTATCCAGGCGGTCAAGGACAATTACGCGGATACTACTGGTCATCAGAAAACCATGTCCAATGATCTCTTGCACGCAACTTGGGGTTCCGAGAATGATATGGGATCCTTTATCATGTATACTCTTCTCACTGATATGCTCTTGGTCCGAATTGACATGACAACGGATTGAGTGGCTCCCAAGTGCTGATACGATCTCCAAAGCGTCCATTGTTGTTCCGTGTGAAGGCGTGAGTATCAACGCTTGACACTGCAGGTTGGAGACATCCACTTTTTGAAGGACCGAGATACAGGCTGTTGTGGTCTTTCCACTCTTGGCGGGTGATTCCACGATCACATCTTGATCTTTGAGAAGCAGAGGAAGTGTATCCTTCTGAAGTTTGCTGGGTTTTTGTAAACTGGTTTGGGTCGAGAGCAGAGCAATGTCAACACAACGGAGGCAAACTATTTCGGAGATCATGTCGGAAGACATTGTGTCTTGTTATACAAATGATAACATACCCATGCTCGTGGATAGAATGAAGAAGCTCGAGGCTCAGGCCCATGTCTTCGAAACTGGTGACAGTCTTCTTCAACCTTGCCTATTCGACAGTTGACGACCAAGGAAGGCTATTAAGCTTGCATGATAACACTTGTAAACATATTGACTTGCTCATGGAAAGCTGTTTGTGTCTTGACATGCCTTGGTTCCAGTGCTATCGGTACTGGACAAAGTTAACATGGTGAAAGGCGCTGAAGAAAAAATGTGGGAAGCGAAGGAAAGAGGGAAACAAAATGCCAAGCCAAGTACATGCATATTGCATGTGACATGGTGACACAGCCGTCTCCTCCACAGCACCATCTGGTGACACCTTGCCCTGAAGCTCACAAGGACAAGATGTTCATGCACCTTGTCTATAAGGCCTCAGGATGAAAAGCTTGCTCTTTATTCCGACTCAGCGGGATCATCCACTGACATCTCTTGGACTGCGATCAAGTGAATCTGTTCCCATGTTTTCATCCTGGCTCTTTCCTTGCTTGTCAAGATGTTGATCACCACACCCTTGTTTCCTTCGGCACCTGCAAGACCGACTTGGCTCCTGTATCTCTTGATTCTGAACGGCATTTCGAAATTGATGATAAGCGCTACCTCGCGGAGATTGATACCGCTTAACAACTTGCCTTTCGCGACCAAGACACGGAACGATCCCAAGCTGAACCCCTTCAGGACTCCCCCCGCCTGAGCCCTCTCCTGAATCCCCTCGACAGCGTAATTTCGAGCAGTGAGCTTATTCCTCAGCAAGCTGACCATTGGAGTGCTATTGCAAAAAACCACGATATGGGTAGCTGCGATCTTGTCGCATAAAGTGCACAGCGTATCCAACTTGGATTCTGTTTCCGCGGCCACGTAGAAATGCAAGACCCGTTCCAGTGGTTCGCTCGTGTTAAACCTGGTGTCAACGCGGGTGGGCTTAAGCATGAGTTTTGAAGATATCACCGTAATCGCCTTGGCCCTGACGTGAATGGGTTCACGAATGAGTCTCGAAGTTATCTCTGCGACTCCCTTGGTCATCCTGGTAATGAAGAACAAGATCTGGACACTTGGAGGCAACTGCTGAACGATGGCTTCTATGGCGTCCATGGATTGTTTTGCAAGCATCCCATCCATGATAAACATCTTGATATAATCCGTCCTGAGTATTCCCCGATTGATCATATGCAGTACGCGTCCGAGTGTCCCAACAACAATCTGAGCCCCATTTCTGAGGGCATCCACGTCGTCCCTGATGCTGCTCCCGCTGATGGAGATATGCGATTGAATATTCATAACGGTCCCCAGTGCCAGAATGGCTGCTTGGATCTCTGATGCCAGTTCATGTGTAGGCACCAAGACCAGGGCTTGACATTGCTTGTCGGAGGAGTCGAGTTTTTGAAGTATCGGTATAGCAATGGTTGCAATCTTATCAGGTCCGGGTTGTGCCTCCACAATAACGTCCTGGCCCTTGAAAATGAGCGGCATGGCATCCCGCAGGACAGTTGAAAGGCTTTCGAGACTAGTTGTTGCGGGGTCAAGAAGAGACAAAGTGCAACAATGAGTGGGTGGTCTTGAGATTGTGATACCCCTTTGTGCGACTCAAGCTTCCGTCGGTACATACCCGTAAGCAGTGATACCACGCAGCAGCTCAGGTTTCAAGTTCATACCGTCAAAGCTCTCGACGACCTTGTCGTGTTTGTCGTATATCTTGTCCTGGTTATGATCGATCTCATCTTTGTTGCCGACGACCTCGTCCTGGTTGTCGTCGATCTCACCCTGATTGTCGCCGATCTCGTTCTGGCTAGACTATCAATCGGAAGATTGGAGCGTGTAAATAACAGGACGTCCAGTGTTTGAACATAATGGAGCCGCTTCGCCCACTGTGTCCCTCTACCTCGGATGGTTTATCGTCGGATCGATAAGCAGACACTGTCAATGTCTTGGAGTCATCAACTGGCTCTTCGGTACCACCACTGATCCATGTAGGGTCATACATGAACCTTGTTGTCAAATCCTCGAGTTGTGCGGACGTCTTGCTCAATAGAAGCACCACTTGAGTATTTCGAGGGATGACTTGAAGGATGTTCTCAATGATATCTTTGGATCCTCCTAAGATCATCTCATCCACACGGTCAAAGACAATCACACGGATGCTATTGGTCATCAAGACACCATGCTCAATGACCCCTTGGACACAACTTGGGGTTCCGATCACAATATGAGTCCCTTTCTCGAGACGCATCATATCCTCACGAAGGTGCGCTTGATCTGTACAGACATGGCAATGGATGCTATTGCTTCCAAGTGCCAAGGTCACCTTCAACGTCTGTAGTGTTGTTTCGAGTGAAGGAGTGAGTATCAATGCTTGACACTGCGGGTTGTAGATATTGACCTTTTGAAGGGCTGAGATGCAAGATGTTGTAGTCTTCCCACTATTGACTGGTGCTTTCATGACCACATCGTGACCTCTGATAAGGAGAGGAAGGGCATCCTGTTGAAGTTTGGAGGGTTTTTGTAGGCTTTTTTTTTTTTTATCAAATACAGCACAATGTTAACCAAGTGCAGAGTGGAAACTTGTGCTCATTCAGAATGACACCCGGTTGCCTTGTCGTGTGTATGGAGTAATGAACGTACCCGTATTTACGGATAGAGCGAAGAAGCTCGAGTCTTAAACCCATGCCTTCGAAACTTGTGGCGGCCTCGTTCAAGTTGGCCTATTCGAGGTGCGGTTGATGATCAAGACGGTCAATCCGACATGGTGGAGTGCCTCTAAATGTATCGAGGTGTCCATGGAAGCTCCTCATGCCTCGACATGCCTCTGTTCCAACGCTATTGTAGTTGGATAAAGCCGCCATAGCGATGGATGTTGAAGGTCAAGTGAAAAGGCAAATGGAAGAAACATGCAAAAGTTTGTGCCAAGCCAAGGTCATGAGTGTGCCCCTGCATGACTGTCTCGCACGCTCATATGACATAAAGACTCGACTTTCCCGCCTGCTACCCTCATACCCTCAATGCCCATTCATGTTGCACCCCCAAAGTTCCTGTGAGTACTGCTGGGTTTATTGTTAATCAGGCAGGTATTTTCTGAACACTAAGGGAGGGTATCTTCCACTGACATCTCCGAAATCTGGGTGGAATGAATCTGTTCAATCTTTCTCATCCTGGGTATCTCTTTGACTAGGACAATGTTGATCGCCGCGCCTTTGCGTCCAAAGCGACCTGCAAGACCAACGCGACGATTATAGTCCTCCTTGATGATTGGTAGGTCGTAATTAATCACCAGTGACACATGCTGTACATCGACACTGTACGCCTGCAAATCCGTTAGGATCAAGATACGGGATGATCCTGAATTGAACGCCTCCATGACCACCTCGCGCTGAATCTCCTCCATGCTATCATTAAGTGCTGATACACTGAGATCCTTAGCTGCGAGCTTCCCTGCCAGCTCTCTGACCTTTCTGCGCGTGCCGCAAAAGATCACGATATGGCTGGTCTCGATCTTTTCGCACAGGTCGTACAATGCTCCCAACCTGAATTCTTCCTTTTCCACGGTCAAGTAATACTGCCTGATATCCTTCAGCGGCAAGTGACTTTTCATGACCACGATGCGACCAAGTTCACGATTGAGATTGGATCCAACTGTCATGGCTCTGTTGGGCGACGTGGAAGATAAGAATACAAGCTGGATATTCGGTGCGAGCTGTTGGAGTTGGCCCAGCTTGTCCATAGATGCTGTGTTGAGTATCTCGTCGTCGACAACCAACAGCTTGAAAGCGTCCGTCTTGAATATTCTGCGATCTATCAGGTCGTATATACGTCCAAGTGTCCCTACCACAACTTGAGACCCTCTTCTGATGTGTTCTGCATCTTCTCTGATGCTGTTGGAATGAACCCCACCAAAGCAGACATGGCATTGGATCTTCGTAAAACTTCCTAATGCCATAATAACTTCATGGATGTGATAGGAAAATTCGGGCGCAGGGACCAAGAACAAGACTTGGCATTGGATACTTGAGGTGTCGATCTTTTGGAGTATCGCTATAGATACGGCTGCAATCCTGTCTGTTCCGGACTGTGCCTGAATGATCACATCTTGATTCTTGAGAATAGGGTCGATAGCGCGTTGTTGGACAGGCGACTTGCGTTTGAAACTAGTAGTTTTCAATGAGGACAAAGTGCAACAATGAGTGGAGAATCTTGCGATTGTACTATCCCTTTGGTACGTCCCATGCTCTCAGTTGGACATACCCATTAGCGTGGATACCACGTAGTAGCTCAGATTTCAAATTCATGCTGTCAAAGCCGTCCACCTTGCTAACGGCCTCTTCTCGTTTAGACTATTGATCGGTAAAAGTGTGCAAGGGGCTAGCCGTTAAGACCCGTTCCGGACGCTGTGGATGTTTGATGACGTCGCCTCTCTGGTATCTTCTTACCTCAATTTCGAACAGTATCTCCTCGGATTGCCGAGCGGATCCCGACAACGTTTCGCCATCATCAATTTCGGCTTCTTCCGTGTCATGATTGATGCATTCAGGGTTCCGCATGAATTTGGTCGTCAGTTCCTTAAGTTCCACAAACGACTTGCTCAAAAGAAACATCACTTGAGCGCTTCGAGGAATCGCCTGAAAAAGCTCATCGATAACATCCTTGAATCCATCTGAGAACATCTCATCGACGCGATCAAGGACAATCATGCGGATATTTCTGGTCGCTAGAGCACCACGTTTGATGATCTCTTGAACACAGCTTGGGGTACCGACCACGATTTGAGCTCCTTTTTTCAGTCTCATGTCATCTTCACGGAAGTCTGCTTGGTCAACACAAAAGTGGCAGTGAATGTTGTGACCACAAAGTGCCAAGATAACCTTTAGAGTCCGCAACGTTGTTCCGACTGAAGGGGTGAGGATGAGCGCTTGACACTGCAGGTTGGAAGTATCAATTTTTTGAAGGACCGAGATACATGATGTCGTGGTCTTTCCACTGTTGACGGGCGCGTCCATGACCATATCGTAGCCCTGGATAAGTCGAGGCAGCGCATCCTGCTGGAGTTTGGTGGGTGCGTGGAAACTGTTTGAGTCAAATACAGGACAAGGTTAACAGAGAGAAAAGTAGACGGAGCATGCGATTCTTGCTCTGTAGTGCGAAAAGGGCGGACTTACCCGTATTCATGGATGGAACGAACAAGCTCGGGATTCAAGTCCAAGCCCTCGAAGCTGGTGGCCCCGCTCCAGTAGGCCTATTTCGGCGACATGACGAGCAAGGCTATTAATCCTACATGATACAGTGCCTTCAACCGTACTGGCTTGTCCATGGAAAGCTCTTTATGTCTCGACCTGCCTCGGTTCCAATGCTATCAGTTCTGGATGAAATTGACATGGTGATAGGTGGTGGACAAGGTGTGGAAAGAAAAGAAAGGGGAAACACGCAAAAATGTTTGATGCCAAGAAAGTCATGCTTGCTCTGCATGCATGACTGTTCATGGTCATGTGACACGGACGGACCGTGTGTCGCTCTTGACCAAAATCGTGCTGCTCCCAATGCCTCACATGGGTGAATCGACAGATATGTTTTCAAGACGTTCAGTAGTATTACACAAGGTCTAACATGTTCATAGGCATCTCTAGGATCTGAATCGAGTGAAACTGCTCGATCTCCTTCAGCATAGGCTTATCCTCGTTTGTTACAAAATTGAGGGTCACGCCTTTTTGTCCAAAACGACCTTGAAGACCACTGCGACGGGTATAACTCTCTGTTCTGGGAGGGAGGTCGTAGTTGATGACCAAGGACACATGCTGAACATCGAATCCACATCCCAACAAGTCCGTTGCGATCAAGAAGCGCGATAATCCCGAGCGGAACTGATTCATGAGTACATCACGCTCAGCTTCCTCAATACCACGGTGAATCGCCGAGACAGTGAGCTTCCTGGCAGTGAGGTTTTCTGCTAGCCATTCGATCTTTGCCCGAGTGTTGCAAAAGATCACAGCCTGAGTGATCGTGTTCGTCTGGCACAAGGAGCACAGCCTGTCCAGCTTGTCTGCCTCTTCTTCCACGGCCGCATAAAACTGCTTGATGCTTTTGACCGGTGACTCTTCCTTCTTGACCGTGACGCGAATAGGGTCACGCACTAGATTGGTCGCTACCGCCATGGCCTTGTTGGAATAAAACGATCCAGATAAAAAGATGAGTTGAACACTAGGGGGTAATTGCTGGTAGAAGTCGCGTACCAGATCCATGAATGATCTGGAGAGCATCCCTTCATCCATGGCCAACATCTTGATGGAGTCCGGCTTGAGTATTCCACGATTGACCATGTCCAGCACACGTCCAAGCGTCCCAACAACAATATGGCACCCTCTCCTGAGACGATCCGAGTCCTCTCTGATGCTGGTGCCACCAATACCGCCGACACAGACATGACATTGGATCGTCATAAACTTTCCCAATGCCAAAATTACCTCTTGAATATTTTTGGCGATCTGCGTTGGGACCAAGATCACGGCTTGGCACTGTGTGCTGGAGGTGTAGAGCTTCTGGAGGACCGATATAGCCAATGTTGAAACTCTCTCCGGTGCTGCTTGTGTCTGTATGATCACGTCTTGGCCCTTGAGGATGGGCTCGATACCATGTTGATGAAGAGGAGAAGGACGTTCAATACTAGTGATTTGTGAGATCAAAAGACAAGGTATAACAATGAGCGGATGATCTTGAGTGTGACACCCCTTTCGTGAGATCCAAGCTTCCATCTAAACATACCCATAAGCGTGGATGCCACGTAGCAGGTCGGGTTTCAAGTTCATGGCTTCAAAGCTATCGCTGTTGACCTCGTTCCGTTTAGGCTATCAGAAGACAAAAATGGTAAGCCTGATGCTGTGTAACTGATGGCTTCGCCTCACACTGATTGATCCCTACCTCTATTTCGTAAAGCTTTTCCCTGAGTGGACGAGTGGACCATGGCGAGGTTTTGGGATCATTGACTTTAGGCTCCTCTGCGTCATGAGTGATGAATACAGGACCTCGCATGAACTTTCTTGTCATATCCTTGAGCTCAGTGAATGTTTTGCTCAGCAGAAATACCACTTGAGCGCTTCGAGGAATCGACTGAAAAATCTCCTCGATAACATCTTTGAATCCTCCCGAGAACATCTCATCCACGCGATCAAGAACTACCACGTCAATGTTTTTAGTCGACAGGGCTTCATGTCTGATGATCTCTTGAACACAGCTTGGAGTTCCGGTCACGATTTGAGACCCTTTGTCAAGTCGCATCTTATCCTCGCGCAGGTCTGCATAGTCTGTACATATGTGGCAATGGATATTGCGACTTCCAAGAGCCAAAATAACCTTTTGAGTCCGCAAAGTTGCTGTGAGCGACGGCGTGAGAATCAGCGCTTGACACTGCGGGTTGAGGACATCAACTTTTTGGAGGACCGAGATACAAGCTGTTGTGGTCTTTCCACTATTGGTGGGCGCATCCATGACCACATCGCTTCCTCTGATAAGAGCGGGAAGAGCATCCTGCTGGAGTTTGGTGGGTGCTTGGAAGCTAGTTTGAGTCAAAAACAGAGTTAACGCTTGCTGCGGCCCTTGCTCAGAATGCAATTGATCCCCGTCATGCAATAGGATGAACATACCCATATTCGCGAACAGAACGAAGGAGCTCGGGGTCCAAGTCCATGCTTTCAAAACTGGTAGCCGTCTCGTTCCAGTATGCCTATTTGAGTGTTTGAGCGACGGTTGACGGGCATGGTTATTAACCAACATGATAGAGTGGTCCTAGACGCATTGGATTGTCCATGAAAAAGGTCTTTGTGTCTCAACGTGCCTCGGTTCCGATGCTATCAGTTCTGGATGAGATTGACATGGTGATAGGTGGTGAAGGACAAAGGTGGAAGGGGACGGAAACATGCAAATGTGATGCCAAGAAGTCATCCCCCATCTGCATGACTGCTTATTTTTTATTTTTGTGCACGAGGGCGAATGTCGAGGGCAGGTGGGCAGGGGGAGAAAGCCGTGCTGAGATGAGTTGATACAGGCGCCCCGGCAATTAAGGAGGATATGCATTTAGGAGCAAGCACCAAGGAATGCTCAAACGTGCAGGCAACGTTGCATAGGATCTGAGCACAATGGGAACATGGCAATAAGACGCGCGTTCAACTTACCGAGGCAGAGCCGTAGAAAAACGCACCGCTCCACACGG
>Ga0247824_10002523_pt1 | contig 10258 bp, 11 predicted proteins | sample 13C_PalmiticAcid_FD_194412 | JGI IMG/M metagenome (GOLD analysis project Ga0247824, IMG submission 194412) | Soil microbial communities from agricultural site in Penn Yan, New York, United States - 13C_PalmiticAcid_Day48 | ecosystem: Environmental > Terrestrial > Soil > Agricultural land... | reverse complement strand
GCTGGAGGGGTGATGGTTGGGGCGAGGGCTGGGACTGGTTTGGGGGGAGGCGGCATCAGCTTTGCTGCTTCGTCGGCTTTGGTGGTCTGAGAAGATGATGGGGATGGATTGGGCGTGGTGAAGAAGGAGCTGTGTGTGAGTTTGGGCTTCTTGGGGAAGTTGATGTCGACGAAGTTGTCGACGAGGGGCGCGAAATCGGTGTACTCGCTCATGAAGCCCCGCAAGACGTTGGTTGAAGGGACCATGGCCAGGTCGATGATGTCCGAGGAAGAGCTCGCCCAGTCCCGCTTTTTGCTGATTTCTCTCTTTTGCACCGTCTCGTCGATGAGGCGTTTTCTTCTTTCCAAGAGAGTCGTCAGGTCGGCGAGAGGTGGCATTGCCGGATCCGCCGTAAAAGAAGGACTGGATTGTAAGCGCTCCTCGATCCAGGGGGACGTTTGCCTTGCATAGCTGTCTTCTTGAGGTTGGCTGGAGAGTGCTTGCCTCGAAGTGTCGAGAAGCTCAAGATAGTCGTCATCATCGTCCTCGTCATCTTCAGCGCGGAAGATAGCCAGCCCCGGCTGTTTATAGACGTAATCCGCACTGGTGAGAACCTCCCCATCATGGCATCTCGCCAGAAACAGATCGACGAGCTCGGCGTCAACATCGATGTGCTCTGAGACCAACTTCCTTTCTCTCATATGAGCCAGCGGTGTCCATACCATTCTTTGCTCGGCAGCCCTGTTGTGCGTCCATTTGGAACCTTGCCAGTCGACATCAATGTTCTTCTGTATCCAGCGGAACATCGCCTTTGCTTCCCAGAGACGCTGCTCCCACTCAGGGACGGGAATGGAGAAGTCCAGGATTGGAACGACGACCCTCGCCGTGGCATCAAGAGGTTGAAGCTTCTCCTGCTCGGCGCATCTCATCACGGCGGTTGCACGTTCGACAAAGAAGCTGACGAGTTGTCCTGTCGGGCCATCCGACCCGGAGAGCGTATCGCTACTCACCACCAGCTCTTTTGCCTCGGCCAAGTCCTCTGGGGCGAGGATTCTTGTCGTCTGCACGGCATCGCCATTGTCATCGCTGCATGGAAGCAGGGGAACATCGACTTTTAGACCTCGGGGAAGCGGCTGTGGAGATGAGGGCGAAACTGGTAGTCGGAACTCTCCTGCCCTGATCATCTCCGATACATCGACATCATCGTATCTCCCGGGCGAGACATCCTTCTCCAAAGTGGCAGCCCAGAACTCGTACTCATCTCCGAATATCCTGCTTTCAGCAGCCCCAATGTCATCACTAAGCCCTGAGCTCGGGTCGGAAGGCTCCGGTAATTCGCAAAAGTCGGCTTCGGGAACAAAGTATTCAGGCAGCGCCACGGCCAAGGGACTCAGCGGGGGCGTCAAGTGATTCCTGGTTCCAACCTTAGACTGTATTAGCACTGGGTAGTGCTGTTGGGAATCCTAACTTACCCCTTGGTAGGCCGAAACGCTGTCAACAAACTCCCACCGGTCGTTGTCTGCCATGTTCGCCTTCATGTTGTGCATCAAGTACACGAGCGTGTCTTTCGTCATCTCCAGGCTCTCCTCCTCGGCGGTCTTCATCTGCTCCCTGTCCATCTGGACCATACTCTGAGGAAACTCGAGCCCTTCCCCCTTATTGACGTCGACAGGGTGAAGCGGCAGGCGATGATCCGGCAACGGCTCCTCCCGAAAAGCTGTGACCCGACGTGCTAGCCGGCGGCAGTCGGTGCCATGATCACTGCGCAGCGCCGGGCTCTCCAGCTTCAGGTGTTTCCATCTCGACGTCTCGGTGAAACACTGCTGAGAGACCAAATCCGCCACCTCGTCCTGCTTGGGCCTGCCACACACCTGCTGGAGGATGTGTAGCGATGAGGCAGGCATCTGCCATTTCTCGGTGGTGGGGATGATGGCGCGAAAGAGACATTCTTGGAGCTGGATAGTTTCAATCAGCTGTCCTGGATTGAGATCAACCAGGGTAGAGCGGATGGCTTGATCACTGTCAACGAGCTGTGGCCACTCCAGCAGGAGGCTGTCAATTGTCAGCCCGTTGCGTCTTGCGTAGTGGTCTGCATCGACGGCCGACGGCGAGCTCTCTGGAGATGGAGAGTAATGACTTTGAATGGACTCCTTCAGCGAGATGAGGTCATCTCCAGAGTTGAGCTCCATGTTGACTCCGACACCTCTTTGCCCATGGTCCCAGTTTAGCAGTTCACCCTGGAATCTCACACTGGTCAATGGAAAGTCCGCCCTTACTCGTCTCAGGTTGAGAAGTTTGAACCAGGCAGCAAAGCAGTTTCTGCCTTACTCATTGGCATTCCCAAGAACGGGGCTCCCTGCTGCCGTCATGTGTCAAGGAAGGTACGGCCCAGTGGTCCTTCCCACACTGGAGCATCACCACAAGTCCAGGTCAAAGTTTGAGTCAAGTTTGGATTTTAGCTCCCGTCTTTAAGAACGCTGTCAAACAAGCTTTTGAGCGCCGTGATGCGAAGGGTGCCTGTGGCTGCCCTATTTCCGCGTCCGGCCAGAGACATCCATCTCTACCAAACATCTGATCACCACGATGTCAAGTTCTCAAACAAACCCTTCATCATGAATGTCTCTGCATCCTCGCAATCACTCCGACGGCCGCCTACCGCTGCCCCACACTGTGCGATTCACCATGTGCAACTGGCCCCTTGCTCGAGGAATACCTCGGCTTGCCTGGCGGGGTATAGCAACGACCTTCTCCTTTCGCCTTTCCGAGGTGTCTCCCATTCCTTCCAGTCAGGAATCTGCCGTCCAGCTTGGCAGCGTCTTCTGGCAACCTTGGGCAACTTGGTCGCTCGGCACGACACGTCACACAGGGGTTCCGTGGCTCGACTTGCCAAGATGGCAATGCCTAGCAGCTCAAGATTTGAACCATCTTGGCGGCCGTGCTGGTTCTTTTCTGCCACAATTTGGCATTGCTTGGAAGATTGCGGGGCTGGACTTTCCTGTTTGACACATGGGGAGTTAGTGTTCTGTCAAAGGTAAATGTGGGGATAGTTGGTGAGAACAAACCTGAAACGGCCATGGAATCATGCAGCAGAGGTCTCCGGGGTATCGCAGAGTACCGCCGAAGGCGTCGCGGGTACGTCAGCGGCAGAAATGGTTCATCGCCCCGAAGTCGGAGGCGTGGGCGCTCCAACACAAAGCTAGAAGGCGACGGCCAGTGAGGGAGCTGCTGCACAGACGAGAACTGGACTGTACGTATATGTGCCATGCTGCAATGGTACAGCCGGGCCTGCTTCCACATCTTCGGCTTGTGACGCCCAAGGTGCCTCACCGCGATCCGTACTCAATCTGGAAGGTCTGGAACGCTGAATTCGCCGCCCTTTCAACCGAAGAGACTGTGCAGCCCCGTGGAGCTCATCACGTCGAGCCAGTGTGTCCGGCGTGGGAGTTCGATCTCCTCGTCGTAGGCACTCCAAACGGCGCGCTGCAGCTTCTTGGCCACTTCGATCGGCTTAGGGGGCAGGCTGAGTTCGAGTTGGTCGAGCCGCTCCATGATGACAAGGCGGGCCTGCGACACTTTGACAGCCTCTCCAGAAAGGCCGGGGTTGCGGAGGTGGAAGTCGGGGTCGGGAGTTCCAAAGGTCGGCGTGGTCGGTGTGACGGGATCCGTGCTCAGAAGATAGTTGCGGTGTCCGCTTCCCAGCGGGACCTTGCTCTCATATCGGAGGCCGCTCCCGGCGCAGAGACAGAGGAGGGGTTGGATGCAGCTCAAGTTCCCTGGGGGGACTTTACTGAGCACGTCAGTGACGTGCAGCGCCAGCGGGGAAACCCAGGAGCGCCAGAGCACGGGGCCTTCAGCATCCTTCAGGTTCGGGATCCGTTTACTGCTCAAATCGGGAAAGGTCTCGTAAAGCTGCAGGAGGGCGCATAGACGATATGCTTCGGTGAGATAATGCAAATCTTGAGCGCGGTCCGAAGGTTGTCGGGGATCGGCGCATTCGCGAAGCTGTGGGACAACAACAGACAACAAGGCCTCCTCCACCTTGGTGGCTTCCTCGATGTCCTTCATGGCGTCCTGAAGGATTTGGTAGCTGGTTCCATTGTTGTGTCTCCATCGAGTGCGTGACCTTCGACACAAAGCCGTGGCTTTGCCAAACAGCCTCAGGACATCGGACGAGACGCCGGTCCATGGGTGTGGGACAGCCGGAATGAGGGGCCGCTGTATTGCTGGCTCGGGCCAACTGAGCATGTGTTTGAAGTCGATCTCCTCCTCGCTCACGACACTGCGAAGCATCTCCTCGTAGACGAGACATCCGTTGAAGAAGTCGAGGAGCTCCCGCGTCTCGCTGTCCAGATTCCATCCGTCTAGTTTCCTCAGCACGGTCCGTGCCTGCCTCACAAAATGCTGGCCGAGTTGGCGAGACTCCATCCAACACATGGAGGAACTCATGCAAAAAAGCGACAGGAGGAGCTCAGTGGGGAACTTGGGGCGGGAGCCGGTGAAGAAAGCCATCAACTCCTTGTTTATGGCGTCGACGGCGTGTCGCGGTGCGGCCCGCGCCGTGTCCCACATGACATGCGGGAGCCGTTCGACAAGGGAGGCGGCCGAGATGGATTGGAGGGCGTAGAAGACTGGGGTGGATGTTTGCCAGAGGTTTGCCGTCAGTCGCCTGTAAGGATTGGACTGGGAGTCGAGGGCCGACCACGAAGCGCAGACGGACTTGAACCAATGCTCGATCAAGAACGTCGGGATATCTACCACTGGTTGGACCATGGTCAACTCGGTCGTCTGATGATCCTCGTTCGGCCATCCGGGTTCTGATTTGGGCGCCACGGAGACCGGGGCCACATGGTTGTTGACACTCGCGGCAGGGTCCTCGTGTTGGGATGGCGGAGACGGCGTAGATGTTGGCGAGGATGACGACGGCGATGGGGACAGAGATCGCGATGACGATGGGGATGCCGAGGCTGACAGGGCGATAGATGGGACGGTGAGCCTGTCGGTGAACGACGGGACGGCAACCAGTCCAGTCGCTCCAACACGGCTAGACTCCTCGGCAGCCTTCGTGGGCTTCGAGACGATGGATTCGGAAGCGGCGGTGACCAGCTGGGTGAAGTTGGCTGGGCCGCTCGCGTTGGTGGTTGTGGGCTTTTCGTGCTTGGTGGACCACTGGAGACGCTGCTGGTAGCCAGGGCAGTCGTAGCCCTTCTGGGAACAGTTCCGGCACCCAGGTTTGGTTTCGTCGCATCTTAGCTATTGAGCTGGTCAGTGGATCTTTGACTCCTCTTAGGCTGACCCGACTCCATGCTGACAGACGGTCTCAGGCTCCGTGCCACGTGTGTGTGCGTCGGGGCTTGGATGGACTGGAAAGGGGCAGCACTCACCCGCCTGAGCTTGCAGGTCCGGCAACCGCTTCTCGACTTCTGCTTGTTCTTCATCTTGGCTGCTTCATCATCCGCTTGTCCCACTGCCAAGTCACAAGATGGTTCGATTTCCAGGTGGGGAGTCCGGGGGAGAAATATCGCAAGAAGACAGGCGCAGTTGGGCCCGTGGACATCGTCACCAAGCCACAAACTACGGCAGCAAGGCACGCGCTTCAGCCGGGGGCGGCGCCGCGGCGACCCCCGGCGTGAACGCCCAGCTGCCATGGCTTCCCTGTGTTTCTGAACCCATGCACCCACGTTACCCGCTTGACCGATACCGTTAAGCTTTGGTGCGGCAGCCAATCGAGGCAGATCCCGGAAATCATTAGAGGCCTGTCAAAAGCCCGAACGGGCCTGTCTGGCGGGGCGGGGGCCTGGCCCACAAGCAGGGCTCGTGAACCAACCGACGGCGCTGGAAATCAAACGCCACTCGCTGCGATAGACACCGAGCCCGAGAGACAGCAGCCTGTCCGCTAACCAAACCGGTCAGAAATTTCGGCGACAGCTCCGCGGATGCTCTGGTTGGCGGGCTCGAGAGTTGGCCCTTCGTATCCCACAGCCACCCCGTGTCTTGCATCCAGGGTTGCTCCCACATGCACTCCCGCACCCGCACAAGCTGAGACGCCTCCATGCTGTCTGACGGCGTGGCTTCGAAGCTTATGAGGTTCTGACAGGTTCCGCCGACATGGCTCCCGGGAAACGAGATCGACCGTCATCCCTGTTTGCTGGGTCGGCTGGGTCCATGATGGACATGACTAGGCCGCTTTTGTCGGCCGGTCATTCCCGCCAGATCCCACCATCGAAATCCAACGATCCACTGCAGAAGGCCATCCCTGTAATTTCTAGTCTCTCCTGGAGTCCTTGGTTGAGGTCGGTCGGCCCGCTGCCAAGGCGGTGGTGCACGGCAGCTGGGATTCGGCACTGTCACGCGAGTCTTCAGAGACGGGCTTGCATCTGCTGCGTTGCAGATGGCAGAAGAAGCTAAGGCGAGAGCGGGTCCGGGGCAACGGAGGCACAGTGCCTGCCGGAAGACGCGATGGCCCATTTCCAATTGCCATGTTGGAACTCGGGGCAAGTACACACTACCTAAGGTACATTCCAGGTTGTAACGTCTGAGGAAGATTCCATGGGACTTCTTTTGCGGGGCTACGGGAAGGAGGGAGGCGGCTTGGGCGGCTCAAACCTAGAATTTCAGGCATGCGGTCACAAACCGCTCTGGAACCCACTCCGTGCGTCGGCCGACAACTCGAGCAAAATTGATAGGCTCACAAATTTTTTGCGACTCACACCTCCCCTGGGCCCATATCGCAACCTGCCAGTGCTGTCCACGGTGCGCTCTGGTCACCCCGAATCAATACTTGGAAGAACCTGAAAAAAGCACCAATCCAGACTCAAAATGGCCGGCGAACCGGGAGAGGCTATGGCCCACAGCGCCTTCGACACCATTCTGGTGCTCGACTTTGGGTGAGCGATGGCCGCCATGCGCAACCCAAAATACCACCCGAGGCTAACTCCTCACTCAAACAGCTCTCAGTATACTCACCTGTATGTTACACCTGGCGGGGACTTTGAAAACAAAACCAAAGGCCTTGTTGTCGTGGCTTGGGCCTCCGGGCCTCGGCGCAAGAAACCCTTATCTCTTTCTCTCTCCAGGCTCCTGAACATCATGGCTGACTGTGGGGGCCAAGGATCACTCGCCGTCTCCGTGAGCTCAATGTCTTCTCCGAGATGCTGCCGTGCACTCAGAAGCTCTCGGAGCTCAAGTTCACCCCCAAGGGCATCATCCTCTCTGGCGGACCCTACTCCGTCTACGAGGAGGGCAGCCCGCACGTGGACCCTGCCGTCTTTGACCTGAGTAAACACGCCCCCTCGCCCGCCCATCTTCGTCTGGCTGACTGTTTGATTTTAGACGTGCCGATTCTGGGCATTTGCTGTGCGTAGTTGCCGTCTTGCGAACCCCTCCAATCACACTGTATGCAGCTGACCTCTTCGGGACCACCAGACGGCATGCAGGAGCTCGCCTACCGCCTCAACCCCGAAAATGTCATTGCGGGCACCCACCGTGAGTATGGCCACGCCATGCTCAAGGCCCGGTCCGTCGGCGGCCACGTTGACCGCCTCTTCGACGGGATTGAGGAGTCGATGCGCGTGTGGATGAGCCACGGCGACAAGCTGGCCAAGCTCCCCGAGGGCTTCCACACTGTCGCCACCTCCGACAACTCCGAGTACGCCGCCATCGGCCACGAGAGCAAGCCGATCTACGGTCTTCAGTTCCATCCCGAGGTCACGCACACTCAGAACGGGACGGAGCTGCTGAAGAACTTTGCCGTCGGCATTTGTGGCTGCAAGCAAGACTGGACCATGCAGAAGTTCTTGGAAGAGGCAATCGCCCAGATTCGCCACACTGTCGGTGAAAAGGGACAGGTGCTGGCGGCCGTCAGTGGTGGCGTTGATTCAACGGTTGCTGCTGCGCTCATGGCAAGTTACCTGCAGAAAATGGCCCCCGGGAGCTGAAACTGACAGCGTTGGCAGAAAGAGGCGATTGGCTCCAGGTTCTGGGCCGTGCTTGTCAATAGTGCGTTATCTCCCCTGCGTGTCTCAAATCTGATCGCCGACCCGGGCTAATGGCATCAAATCAGATGGCGTTATGAGACTCAATGAATGCGAGCAGGTCCACAAGGATCTCTCTGAGGCCCTCGGCATCAACCTCACCGTCGTCGACGCCACGGACCGGTTTCTGGAAGGGTTGAAGGGTGTCGAGGATCCCGAGGTACGCCCGGCCCGTTTTCGGCCTCCTGCAGCAACATTTACTGACCCCCTGCAGAAAAAGCGCAAGTTCATCGGTATGTCCGATGTCGAACGCCCCATCAACCGAACCCTGTCCCGGCTGCATCTAAATGGGCCGCCCCTTATTGACTGCTAAATAGGTGGCAAGTTTATCGACATCTTCGAGGAGGAGGCGGTCAAGGTAGGCCCGATGAGCAGCACCTGGCTACTTCCGGCAATCAGGTTAGCTAAAACGAAACAGATCGAAGACGCCGCCGCCCATGACCCGACTAAGGCTGGCAAGATTGAGTTCTTCATGCAGTACGTTGGCCGCAACAGGCTTGTTCCGCACCCACCCACCTTTGCTAAACATTGACAGGGGCACACTCTACCCCGATGTAATTGAGTCGCTCTCGTTCAAGGGTCCTTCGGCCACAATCAAGGTCGGTCCGCATCCTGCATCAACGAGGCGTGAAACATACATGTGCTGACTGGCCAGTAGACTCACCACAATGTGTATGTCTCCACTGGTCTCCCCAATCAAGAAAGCAAAACCCTGACCTAGAGTTTCAAAGTGGTGGTCTCCCCGCGCGGATGGCCAATGGACAGGGCCTCAAGCTCATCGAGCCGCTCAGATCCCTGTATAAGGTTTGTCCATCACTCAGCAGCCCCTTCCACGTGTCCATGTCCAGGCTAACGATCGAATAGGATGAGGTCCGCGGTATGTGGCGTTCCTAAATTCAAACACAGCTCGAGGCGACCTCGGCAAACTGTGAGACATGAGGCTAATGAGTATGCAGCGCTCGGACGTGCCCTCGGTATCCGGGAGGAGCTTGTCATGAGAGTAGGTCCCCTATGCTTTTTTCTCCAACCTGCCTCAGCTGCTGACCGGTCCCAATAGCACCCTTTCCCTGGCCGTATGACATCCCTTCTCTTTACGTCAGTATTGGTCAGCACTGACATGTCCCAGCCGGTATCGCCGTCAGAATCCTTGGCGAGGTGACCCCTGAGAAGGTGGACATCGCCCGCAAGGCCGACCACGTAAGTCTTGCTTGTGGCCACTAGCCTAATATGGTGAGCTGATGACGGTCCGCAGATTTTCATCTCTGAGATTCGGAAGGCTGGTCTCTACGACCAGATTTCTCAAGGTTTGCATTCTTCGAGCTTGGAACCGTGGAGCGTGAGCTGACTAGCTCGACAGCGTATGCCGCCGTCGACCCCAGCCGCGCCGTGGGCGTGATGGGAGACAAGAGAGTCTACGGTTACGTATGTCACCCCGGATTCCTCACATCATCTCGGTTGCTAACAGACACCAGATCATCATCCTCCGCGCCGTGACGACGACGGACTACATGACTGCCGAGGCTTTCAACTTCCCGTGGGACTTCCTCCAGCGGGTCATGAACAGGATTGTCAACGAGGTCCATGGGTACGTTTTGCCTTCACTCGTCCCGCAGGCGGCCGTACTAACAGTGTTCATAGCGTGTGCCGCGTCGTGTACGATGTCACCTCGAAGCCCCCCGGAACCATCGAGATGGAGTAATTGCTCCTCACCGTTTGACACACATCAAGGGATGAGGCGATACTGTTGACGCCAGAACTTATGCATGGCACAGCACAACCAGGGCCGCGCCGATGCGCCTGGACGACCGGTGTTCGGGGATCTCTCGATGCCACCTAAAAGATTGGATGGGGACATGATAAATGATGATAGACCCTGAATAGAGCCCCTCAGATTGGGATCTGCAATACCGCGTGCCCATTCCCAGCTCCATCCACCATCGAACAACGGGCCAGAATCTCTGGCAATGCTTGATCCTCTTCATCCACATTCACATCTCTTTCAGTCAGCCTCACCTCGCCTCAGCCTCAGCCTCAGCCTCAGCCTCAGCCTCAGCCTCAGCCTCAGCCTCAACACCCTCCCCTCTCAAACACTCAAACCCCAACGCCTAGTCATCACAAGTCAGCACCCCTCTGAACCCCTCCCAAAAGCCACCTCATCATCACATGGAAAAACTCACCTCCCCAGCCGTAACCCTCTCCCCGCTCTCAAACCTCACCAACCCCGCCACCAACTCCCTCCACCCCTTTCC
>Ga0247824_10002522_pt1 | contig 10259 bp, 12 predicted proteins | sample 13C_PalmiticAcid_FD_194412 | JGI IMG/M metagenome (GOLD analysis project Ga0247824, IMG submission 194412) | Soil microbial communities from agricultural site in Penn Yan, New York, United States - 13C_PalmiticAcid_Day48 | ecosystem: Environmental > Terrestrial > Soil > Agricultural land... | reverse complement strand
CCATTGGTCGATGCCCTAAACCCAGCTTTTCCGTCCGATCGCCTGGAAACAGCGCGTTATGTCCTGAAGATTCAGATTCTGGTTATGTTTGTTTAGGAGTAGGACAATCTTCCGACTTTTATTCCGCCCGGTAGGTTGAATTTCGAGAGCTGAGGTTCTCGTTTATCATGCACCGCCCAGCAATGTTGCCCTGAGTTTGAGAATATTGGCACGCTGTTCCTCCGGTAGTGAAGCAATGTCCGCCGGTGTCAGAGCCATGACTTGTGCCAACAATTGTTGTTGTTGTTCTGTAACATTGAAAGAAGAAATAGGCTCAGCATGATGTTATCACGTTCCAATTGTACAGGAGAGTTCAAGTGATCAAGACTGTACCTAGAGATGGTTGTGAAGCAGGAACCTGTGGTACGTGAGATGGCATTGGCGGTTGCTGTGGCGGTTGTTGAACTCCTGCGAATACAGGGGGGACAAATGGTAACGGAGGTACCATAGGTAGTGGTGGCATGTGTGGTGGTACGGCGGGTGCTGTTCCACCAGGTGCTGGTACCGATTGAGGGAACATTCTCTACAGAGGTGGAGATGCAGGAAGTCAGCCAGATTTCATTTTCAAAAGCGATAAACAGAGAGGTGAAAAGAGCGTTGATCCCGACTTGCCTGCAACATGGTAGGCTCAATCATGTTCATCATGATCAGTGCTTGGAAAATCGCGTACGAGAGCTGAGGGTTGGCGTTTAACAACGCCGTAGCTTTATCTGGTTCGTTCACAGCAAGAACCTTCATTGAGGCAATAATATCGAACACGTTCTGGGGAGTCATCGTCGCCAAGACTGCTGAGATGCTGTCAGCGGAGCTAAGTCCAGTTCCTGGTGCCGTGGGGCCGGGTGCAAGAGAGATGTTAGAGCCAAGTGGCATGGCAGGCTGATTGTTGGCCAGACGCGGATCGATTCGCTGCTGTTGTGGGTTCAGAAAAGGCATCTGTGGCATTTGGTGCGGGGCCATGGGTGGAGGTCCTTGGTTGCTCCTGGGTCCAATGTTCATTATAAAAGAGCCATCTTCCAAATCACGACCGTCACTCCTGGCAGGATCAGAGTCTGCAAAATCGACCTTTAGGGATCTGTTGCCAATCTCTCTCCCGTTGAGGTTCCTGACTGCCGAGGCTGCTGTTCTCTCATCCTGAAACTCACAGAATCCGTATCCTCTTGGCTTGCCAGTCTCTCTTTCAAACACCAGCCTGATGTCAAAGATCTGTGGTTAGGGCAGTGTTAATACTGGCCTATTGGCCCTCAGTGCAACAGCGATCCTGGACTCGTGAAACGGAACAGTACCTGAAGGAAACCACGGGGCCCACTTCGCTGAAGATATCGATCAACTGCTCCTCTGTCTGCTCATAAGGAATGTTACCCACTATCAAATAGTTTGGGTCAAGTTGTTTGGGTGGTGAGTCAAAAGCAAGTCGCCCTTCATTATGCAGACAATAATCGATCGTCGACCACTTTACCGAACACTACTTTTGAGCCGTTCATCGTGCGTTGTAGTCAGAGGACGGATACTGGTCGTTGGTGGAGTCGAGGTAGAGAGACAAGGAATGACGACAGGAGCTTGAGAAAGCGATCAGCATCACACCAATGAGCTTGACTACAATTAAGGGTTACGAAGGAACAAAAGAGCGGCTCTTCCCCACTTTCTTGCTCACCACACCTTCCTCCTTCACTTTCAGTACTGCCCACCCCCCAGGAACGTCTTCATCAACACAAACACTCCTATTTTCTCATCCCAGCTATTCTTCGCACATCGCGCCGCATGTCCGATATTCAAAACTTGCAATCCTATGGTAACAAGCTCTCGAGCAAAAAGCTTGGTTCAAAGTGGCCCCCCACCTTTCGAAAGCTATGAACCCCACACTTACCTTTGTGTTCCTTGGTTGATAGATCCTTTTGCCGACACTGGCGACTCTGGCGATACCAATCAACAGGAGTATATCCGTACGTTTTCACCTTCTACAGCTCTGTTACTTTGTTGACCGTATTTTCATCAGACATCCTGTCATATCACGATATCGTCACACGACCATACCACCACACACACCACCACACCACCACACCACCACATCACCACATCCACCCTTCGGTCGATAACAGGATATTAGTATGCCGTGGTGAAGTGTGGATGCGACGACTAATCAAGTGCTCTTTATTTTTCATCACAGATATTCGTATCCAGCAGCGTAACGGACGCAAGACCCTGACGACCATCCAGGGACTGCCAAAGAGTTTGGACAAGAAGCGTCTGCTCAAGGTTTTCAAGAAGGATTTTGCATGCAACGGGACCCTCGTGGAGGATGAAGAGTTGGGCTCTATCATTCAGCTCCAAGGCGATCAACGTACCAAGGTCTCGGGTCTTTTGACAACTGAGGGCGGCGTCGACAAGAAGCAAATCAAGATCCACGGATTCTAAGCCGGCTCCTTGTCGTTTTTCTCTTTCTTTTCTGCGCATCTGTACCGAGCTTTCGTAAGGAGCCATGCTCTTGTCTCAACAGAATCTCTAGTTGTTTATTGCGTCTTTCTTTATCTCTCTTTCTTCAAGTACTCCTTACTTCAAACTTTGCCCTCGATGCAAATTAAAAAAAAACTGCGGGCTGCACATGCCATGTCATTTGAAGCTAAAATGAACGGACCACTGAACCACTGAGAAGTGTTGGGTGATGTTGGGTCAGGAGCCAAGGCAAACGATTGGTCCCCCACACAGACCATCGTCGGTTTATTGGCACCTTCATAGCTGCTGCACAGCCCAGATATCCCGGCTCTAATTCGATACCCAAGACTCATCAGAGTCGTGCGATCCCATACTGCCAATCTCGGCCTCGGTCCAGTCGTGTTCATCATCGTTGCCAATGGTCACTGATCGATCATCAGCATCAGTAAAGGCATCCCTGAAGTTGTCGGCATGGAAAGAGGACCGAGCAGAGGACGCCGAGCCATTCGCAAGCAAAGAGGGATATGCAAACGGATTCACATTCTCCTGGTAGTCGTTGCTCAGGTTGTGGCCGAGTATAGCATTGGCAGGGCGTGAGCTGATTCTAGATGACGAGCTGGAGGCTGGACGGTGGTGGGTCTCGTCGTGGTCATAGTCGTGAATCAAAGGCTGGTTGCCGGCAAATGGGTTGTACTCGGGCGAGTAGCTGCGAAATGGGTGTTGGTTCTGATCTATCTCCTGTTCATGCCTCGCGTTGCGTACAATGGACTTGCGTAGCTCATCTTGCTCATGCATGGATCGCTCAAGGTTATCTTGGAGCTGCAGCAAAGAACGCTCCATTGCCTCAAGACGAGATGCTTGGGCAGCGTTCGCCCTCTCGGATTCTTCGACTTTGCGCAGTCGCTCGAGCAATTCGTCGTTCTAACAGTAGACACACACACGAGTGTTAGAAACTTGGGGTCGTTGTCTTTGTTGTACAAAAGAAGAATACAGTAGGCCTTGCCAGTCCTTCTCTCCCCCTTTTCGACCTTCATGCACTCCTACTTGCAGCTCGTTGTGTCAAACATAACAGCGGGAGCGAACAAACACTCCATGGCACTTCTCGCGAATGCAATGGCACGAATCTCCCCACACCTTGACACACTCTTTCCTCCAATAAAACCCACCACCAGAGTACTTACGTCAGACGTCTTTTCTTCCGTAAGCTCGTCTTCACTTGACCGTCGTCGGCGTCGACGCAGCTCGTATTCGCCGCCTTCGTTGACAGACGAGGACTGTCCCCGATCATAGTCCGTGTCGTCCTGGTCGAACTGTTGCTGCTGTTGACGTTGCCGACCCTGTTGGCGACCCGGTCGCTCAAACCAGCCGACTGGCATCGGACTCTCGAGGACTTCCTTGACGATAGCGTATATCACAACTCCGGTGACAACGGTTCCCACCACACCGGCAACAAGCAACCCAGGGTGGACCATGGTGTATGACGAGAGGACGAGAGTGGCTGCGCTTGACGATGTGACAAAGACAAAGGTGGTGCAATACAAGCGGGGACACAAGAGTGTGGAGAAGGAAGGGAAAGGAACTGGGGGGCTGTCCGTCTAGTTGAGTGGTGAACAATGAAAGGGCAAGGAGGTGAGAGGCGATGGAAGAGGAAATCTCCAATTCTCTTGGCATCAGGGTATCAGGTGATGATCCCGCACTGGACAGCTTTCCCGTCAATCAATCAGGACAGTCATATCCAACGCTTGAGCTCGCTTGCGGTGCCCGTGTCCTCTGCGAGATGGGGTGTGGCGAAGCAATGTCGTTCAAAGTTTGGGGATCGGCTCTGTGTCACCACTCGACAAGGGGCCGCTCCCACATCCCACATCCCACATCAGGAAGGTATGGGGCGTACAGCTTTTTTTACGAGTTTGGTTTATTGACCTGTACCCAGTTTCCCAGTTTTGTGATGTCTCTTCCTCATCGGCTCCCACCTCACTCGTCATCCTTGCTTCATTGGATTGCTAGTCTTCGATATGCTGGACACTCTTGCCTCCAATATCAATCCAAACTCGCTTAGAAACGTGTCCCTGCTTCTTTTGGGAGTTCTCGCACAGCTACCAGTCGCTCTCAACATCCATCTCCTCCATGTCGAGGTTCCGCCATGGATTCCTCCTCTGCTTTTCCCTCTGCCGTTTTCTACGAACTCGCCCTTTCCCTTTTCTCTCTCTCTCCTCCTGTATCGCAAGTCGTTCTAGCATCTCGAGTTCCATTCGCCTCTTGAGCTCCTTCTCATGCTCAAGTTCAAGTATCTTCTCCATCCGCCTCTCATACTCCGTGTCCCGGCGCAACACTTTCACATTCTCACTCTCATTCTCACTCTGACTCTGACTCTCTTCTACCATACGTCTCTCGTATACCCTGTGCCAATCGGGTTCCTCTTGACTCTCGAGTCCCCACCCCCCAAGATCATCATTCTCGAGCTCCTCGCTCTCAAGATCCTCGCTCTCGAGGTTCTCTTCATTCGAGGGTTCCTTCGGGCCGAGAAAGAGCTCCAAAAGTCCACTTATGATCTCCAACAGGAAACTCATCTTTGCATCAATGCGACATGTGGAAAGAAGCGTCAGGATTCACCACTTCAAAGCACAGCCTCCTATCCGATGCATGGCGTGAGCGGCAACAACTATTAACGACTATTCTACTTACTTTTGATATGGGTTACGTGCTGGTTTGGTTAGCTCGTACTCGGCTATCCTTGAAAACAAACTGATGGGACCGATACGCCGAGAATAAAAGATGGAGGGCGAGTTCTTTCCGAATGATTGAGTGTGTAGTATGCTGTGGAGCCGGTGTTGAGGGCTAAGGTGTTGGCAAAAGAAAGCGTGAGTAAAAAGTTGGAAGATGTTGGCGCAAGGAAGGAGAAGGTGGTCTGTGCAAGTCATTGGCTGACCATGTGGCAAAAGACCAATAGACACGCGCATTCGAGTACACTGGCTTCCTGCGCGCTAGTTCACGATCCTGTACTTATAGCCTCAATCAGCTACTTGCGTCGTCAAAAATGTGGACGAAGGAAGGCAACCATAACACGGTGATGGGATTCAGAAGAGTTGAAACCAGGGAAAGCGACCGATTGTCGCTTTTGCACCGTCGCTGGACCACATTGCGTGCTACCAGTGACCTTTAATGCTCGATAGCGTTGTTGAACATCGGTATGGTTAACAGAGTGCCATCTCCGAGATTTCAACCGCTTGTGCTCTTTGTGTGGCTCGTGTTCTCTCTGCCGCTCGCGTTGTCTCCGCTCGTTCTGTCGCCCGAGCCGCTGGTGTTGTCTCTATCGCTCGTGGTCTTTCTACCGCTCCAGTTCTCTCTACCATTCATACTCTTCTCTGCGCCTGTGCCGTTCATACTCTTGTCTCTTCTGTTCATACTCTCTCTCTTGTTGTCTCCGTCGTTAATATTCCATCTGCAGCTCCAGTTCCCTTTGACGCTCATATTCTCTCAACCGTTCGAGTTCTATCAGCTGTTCGAGTTCTCTCTGCCGCTCATGTTCTCTTTCAAACCGTCTCTGCCATTCGTGCCTCAGCTGCTCGAGTTCTCTCTGACGCTCATGTTCTCTCTGCTGTTCCTCCATCCGCCTCTTGAATTCTCTCTGTTGTGCGTGTTGTCTCTTCTCGTCCATCGCTTACTCTGGACTCTTGTTCAAGGGTTCTTCTTGGGTCTGTGGCTCCCCTCAAAGTTGCCGAAGGATCACTGGTAGGGAACCTCTCTTTGAAATAATGAAAAATGAAATGAAGTGTCAGTCAACCTGAAAGCTTTTCAGCAAGTAGGAGACAACCACTCGTTTGACGTCCATATCTGTCCCTTGGCGATGTCTGTGCTATTACCTTGTTCGTCTGGCTACTTCGTATTCCAACCTTACAGTCAAGCGAGAATGCTGCAAGAAGCGAGTCTTAGGAACGATATGTTGCTGGAGGATATGCAGGCAAGAAAAGGAAGGAAGAAGAGGGCGTGGGAAGCTGAAATGTCCAAGTGGCTGACTTGGTCATGCTTGATCTTGGCAAAAGGCGCACGCACCCTCCCTCCGACTGCATTGCTGCATTGCTGTGGTGACCCACAGCCATCTTCATGCTGACTCAGCGGGACATTTGAAGTTCACAGCAATCTGACTTCCTTCTGGTCCTAGTATCGCTTGCCGCTCCCCTTTCCATTCCTATCGATTCTCTCGTATTGCTTGATGACCTCCTTCAATATCTGGCCTTCTTTCTCCTCTTTCTGTCTCGCGAGCTCTCGGCGTCTCTCTAGCTTCTTTTGCTTCTCGAGTTTCTCCAGTTTCTTGCATTCTCGCATCATCTCGAGTTCCCTCAGACTCTCGAGCTCCTTTCGTCGTTCCTCCCTCTGCACCTTGAGTTCTCTTTGCCTTTCGAGCTCTTCCTCGCTGTCAAGCTCTTCCTTCTGTATCTTGGAAACCTCCCAGACCTGTGTAATGATCTCAGAAAGGGAAGTCATCTGTACATTCAATGTAAAGTATGTGGAGTGTCAGGGTCTGCCACTTGAACATGCTGCACGGCGAGCAACGGACAGCAGCCACTTTCTCGAGATCTATATACCCTTTGGCGATATTGAACCCTTACGTTGTTCGTCTGGAATATGGTATACTTGAGTCAAACTGGCCGAGATTGTTGGACTGATAACGAATGGTAAGGACCCGAGGGCTGGGATAGAACGGTTGTGTCCGTCGACGAATTCAGGGAGGATGGTTTAGTGTGAGGAGCAAAAAAGAAAGAGACACTTTTGGATTGAACTAAAAAAAAAAAAAATTGGCGCAGAGGGGGAAGCCAATGCGTGTTGCACCACCTTGGTCCCTTTCAACACTATCAATTGCACAAATGGGGAAAAAGTCTTCATTGCTACGTTCCTAGAACCTGGGCTAGAACCGGAAGAGCACGCTCATAGCCTCAAAAGCTGTCAATGGCCATTAGAGACTAGGCTCTGCACCATCCTCTGAACTAAGATCTCTTGATTCAATGGCCAAAAGTCTGGAGGAGTGCGAGATGGCTTCGACTCGCTGGTTCATTTGTGTCGTCAACTGAGTCAAGATTGCGAATCGCTTATCCATCTCCTGCTCGGTACTCGACAGAGCTGCGACACCTTCCCGTCTTGTTCTCTCCATGGCCTCTTCATAGATTTGTTTCTGCTCTGCGAGTAACTTGTCAAAGTCGTTCTTCTGCTTTCTCAGTTCCTCCTCGAGTTGCTGTTCGCTGTATTCCTTGTACCTCTTCAACTCTTCTTCAAGACGCTTTTCGCTCGTTTCCTGTTGTCTCAACAGTTCCCCTTCGAGCAGTCTTTCATTTTCCTCCTTTTGGACGTTCAGTTCGTGCTCGAGTCGCCTTTCATTGTCGTCCTTCTGCTTCTCGAGTTCTTGTTCAAGGCGCATCTCGCTTTCGTGCAGATGCTTCTTGAGTTCTTGTTCGACGAATATCTCGTTCGCATCCTTTTGTCGCTTCAGCTCCTGCTCAAGATACCTGTCACTCTCATTTTGCAGCTTTTCCAGTTCTTGTCTGAGGGATTCACTGTTGCCATTGTTCAGCTGCTGTAGCTCTTGGGCCAGGAGGGCTTCGTTCTGCTCCTTCTGCTTCGCCAGTTCCTTCTGGAGGCGTGATTCGCTTTCATCATTCGTCCTCTTCAGTTCTTGTGCAAAGTACTCGTCATACTGGCGCCTCTGCTCGTCTAGTTCTTTCACCAGTTGATTTTGGGTCTGGTCCTTTAGTCTCAGAAGCTCTTGCTTGATATGCTCGTTGTTCTGGTTCCTCCGATCCTCCAGTTGACGATGAAGATTTTCCTCATTTTGGCGTCGGTGGTTCTCCAGCTCTCCAAAGATGCGTGCTTCCTGGTGCTGTCTTTGCTCTTCCAATCGCTGCGTGTACACGTCCATGTTTTGCAAACCAAGTACCCTAGCATAAGAGACGAGATGTGTTTGTTACATAAAATCAGGATTCAACAAATAAGCTTTCGGTCTTGTCTCTCTGCTTTTCTGGGATGTGGGCTCTTACAACATAACACAAAGGCCGCTGGTCAAGAGAAGGGCAAGGGATCGAGTGTTAAACAAAGGGAGAAGGGAAGGTAAGAAGTGGGTGGGGAAGAAAGAAGTGTTGAAGTCATAAATGAAGTTGAGGCTGAGGTGTCCCTGTGACACGATAGCGGCAGAACTCTATGCATGAACGGAACGCAATAAAGTTTCCCGCCAGGCGTCAGTGCACACCTCCCCCTACATCTCATTCTTGGCATCGCTCCAAGAAGAACACAGGACATGTATTTACTATTCAAGGAAGTGGCAACACTACTGAGCAAGGTGTTCTAGGCTTAGAGCTCGTCCCCCAGCGTAACACTCGTCGGGAGACCTTCAGTGATGGCCCTGAGGTCAGATTCCCAAGCTCCAGTGGATGATTCAATGGCCATGAGTTCCGAGGAGCATGGGTTGCCTTCTATCTGCTTGCTCATCTGGGTCATCACTCGTGTCGCGGTCGCGAACCGTTCATCCATCTCTTGCCTGGTGCTCTGTAGAGCGCTTGCACCTTCACGCCTCAGTTTGTTCAAGGCCGCATCGTATCCTCGTCTCTGCTCTTCGAGCTGTCGCTTAAGATCATCTCGCTGCTTCTTCAACTCTTCCTGCATGTGCTTGCTGTCCTTGGCCTTGTGTCGCTTCAGCTCCTCCTCGAGGTGCCTGTTGCTCTCGTCCTTTTGCTTCAAAAGTTCTTCTTCGAGTCGTCTGTCGCTCTCTTCTTTCTGCTTTCTGAGTTCATCTTCAAAACATTTGTCGCTTGCATTCTTGTGCTTTCTCAATTCTTCCTCGAAGAGTCTTTCGTTTGCTTCTTTCTGCTTCTTCAACTCTTCCTGGATTTGCTTGTCGTCCTCTTCTTTACACTTTTTGATTTTCTGTTCAAAGTCAATTTCGTTCGCCTCTCTCTGTCTCATGAGTTCCCGGTTGAAGGCTTCCTCGCTCTCGTCTTTCTGCTTCTTCAATTCCTGCGCGAGCCATGCATCACTTTCGGCTTTCTTCATGGCCAGTTCTTGCTGAAGGGACTCTTCTTTTTGGGCCATCAGTCTTTCCAGTTCTTGAGCAAGGCGAGTGTTGCTTGCATCCAACTGATTTCTCAGTTCCGACGCGAGCCGCTCATCACTCGTTCGTTGAAGTTCGTTCAATTGGTGTGCAAAATCGGCTTCTCTCTGGCGCATTTGGTTCTCGTGTTCCTCTCTGATACGGCGTTCACGTTCCGCGGCTTCTTGCTCCATCTACATATCGGTCAATGGCAGACATAGAGGGATGTGAGTGGGTAATGTCCGGTTAGAGCTGACTCCATGGTTGTTGATGGTAAAAGCAGGTAATGGTTCTGGTTAATACAACCAACTACACTCTTGCGCTATTGTCACTTACTCTCCTCCTCTTCTTCCTTTCTCTTTCATCGTCGTAGATTTTGGCACCAATAGCCACAACTGGGATGAGGAACGCCATTGAGGTTTTTTGTATGCTCTACCCAGGAATAGAGATTGATTCGAGGTGAAGAAGGAAGAGATGTGTGAAGAGGCGAAAAAGGAAGAAGGAGTACCAAAGCCTCGGGAAGTCAATCGGTAAAGCTTGGCACACAGGAGTACATCAAGGGGGCGAAGTCCAATCTGCATTGTGTGCGTGATCAATATCAGCGATGTCGCATGAATGACTGGAAGGTAACCGAAACCAATCTCCCGTTCCGTTCATTTGTACTAGTCTTTTCGGGTCAACAGCTATCGACTTTGCCAAGTATTTGGTTGCCCTTCGC
>Ga0247824_10002521_pt1 | contig 10259 bp, 14 predicted proteins | sample 13C_PalmiticAcid_FD_194412 | JGI IMG/M metagenome (GOLD analysis project Ga0247824, IMG submission 194412) | Soil microbial communities from agricultural site in Penn Yan, New York, United States - 13C_PalmiticAcid_Day48 | ecosystem: Environmental > Terrestrial > Soil > Agricultural land... | reverse complement strand
GCATAACACCGGGCGTTTGGGGAGTTGGGGCTGATGTTGTTTGTTTGGGATTAGGGGGGGTGGTGGTTTGGCTGGGCAACATGGGACATACACGCCTCCATTGTTCATCAAAAGTTCAAGAAGCAGGGCCAAATAATCTGCATCCCACATTTCACAGACAAACCTAACTCTTGCGTCTACCTCAGCTTCGTCATCACCCATTCCCACGGCACCCCCCATCCGACCCACCGCCAGCAGCATTCTGCACCTTGTTGTTATTGTAGCACCGTGCCCGCGTCCAAATAGGCGAGTTGAAGATGGCCCGCCACTCGTACCCGTTGCTGTCGGGCTGGTCAAAGTAGTCAAAGTGCCAGTTGGTGATGCCCAGGCCAAAACACCCGGTCGAGTTGGGCCGCAGGCTCTGTTGGCCGTAATCCCAGGTCGCCCATCCCGCGCCGTAGATGGTGTAGGCGTCGAGGACGAGCTTGTACCATGACTCGCACGATTCTGTTTAGTGGGTGGGAATGTCAGTTCAATCCGGTGTGGATACGCAGGGGAAAAGGGGGTGGCTTACGCTTGGGCGCGGTAAGGTATGGCCAGATGCGGTTCTCGCGCCGGGGCTGGATGGTGTACTTGTAGCTGCCGATTTGCCACGTGCCGCCCTGCTTCCAGTTCATGGGATTGTGGGGGTAGTGGTCACAACCGTCCAGAATGCCGTTGACGGCCTTGTTGCACTGGTCCTTGTCGAACGAGCTGGCGCCGTTGGAGAGCTGCATAGTAAAGTCAACCTCATCCAGCGTGTTTTCGTAGTACCGCTTGGTGAAGGCCCAATTGGCCGTGTTGTCGGGCACGCTGACGGAGTTGCAGAAGTCCGCCGTGGAAGAGTACGCGGCGTACGCGCTGATGTAGTGCCCGGTGTCGTGGTCGGCAAAACACGTCAAGCGGTCTGTCACGCACCCCGGTCCAGGGATGCCGAGGATGTCGGCGCGAGCTTGGCGCACCGCATCAACTGCAAACGAGGCAATGATCTCGTGGCCGTTCTTGTTTGGATGGAAGATCTTGCCGATGCTGTCCGGGAGGAAATAGCTGACGACGTTCTTCAGGACGCCAGACGGGCAGGTGGGTGCTGTGAGGCCACGTTTGTGGTGCATCATCGTGTATGCGGCAACATCTGCCGCCTGGCGAGCCTCGATGAACTGCATCTCTGCCTCGATCTCGTCTGGGGTTGCCATCTCAAGCGACATGTTGCTGCGGATCTTGAGGGGACCAGCTGGGTAATCGCCCAAGTGGACGGGGGAGGTGTCAAGCTTGAAGAAGGCGAGATTCCTGTTGCTCGAATCCTCAGGCTTGGGGCTTGCCCCTTGTTCGCAGAACCGGCCCTGCGTCATGTACACCCAGTCGCTCCAGTCGGCCAAAACCACTTTCGAATTGATCCAGCCTCCGGACTGGGCGGCCTTCTTGATCTCAGCGTTGGTGCTGCGAACAAGCTGGTTGAATGTTTCGCGATGGTCCGTCGTGAGTTTGAGTCCGCCCAGAGGCCATCCCCAGTTCTCCGTCTCACAGGAACTGGTACCGGGGTTGAAGAATTCGCCGTACAAAACGACTACAATGACTCCGTTCTTGTTCATTTTGTGATCAAGTTCCTGGAGTAACGCAAGCACGTTCGTGCGCAGGTAGTTCGTGATCCCCTCAGTGGCGTGGCTGATGGCGGTTTGACAGTCACTCTCGGACGCGAACCTGCTCAGGACGCATTGTGCAATGATGTTTGACTTCTCTCTTGTTAGTTGGAGACATCGAGTCAAATAAGAACAAGAGTGACAGCTGGAAAAAGAGAGGCAAGACAGAGGAGACGTACCAAGCACAAATCATTACCTCCGGCAGTCATAAACGCCAGGTCAACACCGCCCTCGAGACTGTCGATCTGGTTCATAATGTTGATGGACGTGTCTCCGGAACACGCCGGGAACTGGAACTTGCGGTTGCCTCCAAGCCATCGCCGTATGACGGCTGGATAGGACTGATCGTACCGCGAGCAGTCTTTGGAGTCGTAGTCCCAGAGGCGTCCGGCGCCAATGCCAGCAGTGAAGGAATCCCCCACCGCGGCAACGCTGTTAGCCCAGGACCAGTCATCGTAGCCGGCAGCGTCCGCGGACACGAGCCGGCACAATGACAGCAGCAAACTGAGAAGTGTGAACCAGGCCTTCATGGTTCCCCGTCGTTGTGTGACGATTAGGAATTAGAAAAAGGGAATAAGAACGATGGGAAACGTTTGACCCTGCGGGCTTGCTGTTGACCATGTAGCACACCTGAGTCGTCTCCTAAATCGAGGTCAACATGGGTGAGTGGGCATGAAGAGCATCCAAAAGCTGGTCCGTGGCTGAGTGTCCACCTCCTCGATATGGTCACTGTCTGGTGATGCTGCAAACCGTGATAGCGACATCGAGTAATGCCTAAACTCATACGGCCTTCAGGGGATATGATCCACCCGGAGCCATCAGCACTCAGGAGTCAGAACCACCAGCGTGGCAACCATGTCTGCCTGGAATGGATACCGTCGTCGTTACTAATCACGAGATTGAAAGGGGTCATGCGAGTTGTTAGCGAGGCCGTCGGCATCATCTCCACTTCGGCCAGGGCACAGGGGGTCGGAGAAGCAAGGTGATAACCGCGTGGAAACTAGCCGCCGAGATACCGTTAACTCCGCGGGTTTGGCACAATGGATCTGTGAGTGCAGATGCTGCACAAGACCCCTGTGAAAAATGGGGTTACATCGGCAACACGGACATGCGCGGGGGCTCCCGCACTCCCGCCTTGTGGCCGGGTTCCTGGGAGAGAATGCAACCGGGAAGAACCAGGGTGCCGAGGTGCTTACTCACAGGTTGACATCGTTCACATCTGCTCCACCTCCGCCTCACCTTCAGAGGGGTGTCTGTAAACAGAGCGGAAGATGATCACAAATTCACAAATTCGAATGGAGAGCAAGGGGCAGCGACGCTCCCCGGCTGCGACGACACGGGAGATGATGTGTCCGTCTTCTATCGCCAACGTCCCTTCACTGCTCTTGGTCTGGTTTGTCCGGGTCCATAGACTCGCCGTCATTTGGTTGTTCCTCATCGTCTTCATCAAGTGCTAAGTCAAACGGAGAGACGATGAAGTCTCTCTCCCTCCTCTTCGCTGCCATCGCAGCCAGTACTGTTTTGGCTCAAACTATCCCTTGTTCCGCAAGCAATCCGTGCAAGATTGGCTGCTGTGGAAACGGTGGTTTGTCAACCAACGCGTGAGTCTGTCGCTCGTGGCTTTCGTTGACAAGACTCACACACTTACTCGACACAGCTTCATCTGCGGAACTGGCCCAACCTTTTGCGGCGCCGGCAATTGCACAACAAACTGTGACTACAAAGCCGAGTGTGATCCAGGAGGCTGGGGCTCGACATATTCCGCCTCGACAGATTGCCCGCTCAACGTCTGCTGCAGCGCCTTTGGGTTCTGTGGCACGACTGCCGAGTTCTGCGGCGGCAAGACTGTCCCCGAGCCTCATTGCACCGGCAACAGCATTGCTGGACGCGTCATCGGGTACTATGAGGGCTGGAGTATGGAAAAGTTGTGCGGGAGTAAGTACTCCTTGGGGAGGAAATAAGGGGGGGATTGTCGCTGCTAACCTTGAATACCTTCAGCCATGTCTCCGGATCAGATACCTCTGGGCGTCTACACGCATCTCAACTATGCCTTTGTCTCGGTTGATCCAACCACGTATCGTATTGTAGACATGGACTCCTTTACTGGCACCCTGTACAAGCAGGTGTCATCACTGAAGCTCAAGAATCCAGGTCTGGAAGTCTGGATCTCGGTGGGGGGCTGGAGCTTCAACGACCCGGGCCCGACAGCCGCGACATTTTCGACGCTTGCGAGGGATACAAATGCCCAGCAAGCGTTTTTTGCTTCGCTGATATCCTTCATGGTTAACAACGACTTTGACGGTGTGGACCTTGACTGGTATGCTTCCTTCAACCTTTTGACTGCCCGCAAAACTTGCTGATACGTGTCTCAACAGGGAATACCCAGTTGCCTCGGAGAGAGGTGGCTCCCCCGAAGACTTCGCAAACTTCCCGTCGTTCTTGAGAAACCTGCGTGCGGCCATGAACGGCAGTGGCTACAAGTTTGGGCTCTCCATCACGCTTGTAAGTCGTTTCACCAACGCCCATACGTTTTTTGTCCTGCCAACTGACCAACCATAGCCCTCTTCGTACTGGTATCTCCGCGGCTTTGACATTGTTGCAATTGACCCAATCGTCGACTTTTTGAACATCATGACATACGATCTCCACGGAACCTGGGACGGCACTGACCCATACATTGGCGCCGTTGCCCTCGCTCACACCAATTTGACCGAGATTCAGCAGAGCCTGGATCTTCTGTGGCGAAACAACATCAACCCGTCCAAGGTCAACCTCGGCATTGGTTTCTACGGCCGCAGTATGTCATCCTTGTGCATTTCCTGGGGGTAAGCAACTGACATCCTTTGCCCAGGCTTCACAATGAGCAACCCCAACTGCCTTGCTGCGGGCTGTCCCTTCTCCGGGGGAGCCAACCCCGGACCCTGCACTCAAACCAGCGGTATTCTCTCAGCGGCAGAGATTCGCGACATTGTGGCCACAGGCCAGGCAAATGTCGTTACCGATCCGGTGGCGGGTGTCCAGATCATCACTTGGGGCGGCAACCAGTGGGTTTCGTACGACGACGAGGCGACGCTCAAGATGAAGGTTGACTTTGGCAACAAGTTTTGCCTTGGCGGGTAGGTCTCGTTCTTATGTTCACTATGCATGTAGATAAGGTACTGACAACTTTGTCCAGGATGCTTATCTGGGCTGTGGATCTGGATGACCTGAGCGGAACCTCGATCAACGCTCTGGCTGATGCAATGGGAAAGCCGCGCAGCAAGGTGCTTGACATTGATGGCCTGGACTTCGGTTTGACGTCCGATTTGGGTGATATCGATACAAGCCAGGCCGTGACATCCCGAACGAGGGGTGTGAGTGCTCGTGGAAGGTATATGCCCAGGTCTTAGAAAGTTTTGGAGATTCACGTGTGGACGAGAACTATATGAACAGGATGTTTCATTACCCTACATCTGGAAGTAGATGTCCTTGTTTGCCCATCGTGATGTTTCACTGTGTCTGCACAACTCCGAATCTTGACCTTCCCCTTGAAGCGAATCAACCCGTCAGATTGCCCAAGCGGTGTCACAACCCAAGATCTGCTTTGGTTGCTCTCTAATGCCCTCGCTGGGCCATACTCTCCGGCCACGGACCGTCGTTTCCGGTGCATCTTAATCCTTCGCCTGCACCAGGACGTTTGGGCATGCGAGGGTGTGACATCCCCACTAGCGTCGCTCATGCTGACCTGCATGAGCCAGATTAGATGACAGGGGCATGAAGCTTGATTTCTCAACAACCCCACCGGTATGCACTGTAACCCTGCACGGGGTTCCTGCACTGCACTCCTGCAACAAGTCGAAGTTCCATGTGGTCGCCAGCCACGAGCAGAATCCGAGCCGAGTGACTTCAATAAGCGGGTATTTCGGACTGGCCACGCGCATTCCCTCCTTTTGCCGACCCCTGCGTTTGTATACCGAGGGAACACCGAGATAGACGGTGTTGTATTCCACCCCCACTCGCTTCAAGGACATCCTTTTGCCGAAGGGATCTCTCAGTGGCAGGCAGCCATGTTCCTTTGAGTGTGTCATGAGGTTTCCGAAGAGGGGTGCTTCCATGGACTTAGGTGGTTGCTGAATCAGCGTTGGCACCCAGCAACATTCTAATCTTACATCGCCCCTGGCCCATGTTCGACAGTTGGGAGTCCTGTTGCTGGCTCTGTACAGCCCGCTCAGATCAAGCATTCCCATAGTCTTTGTTTGGCTTCTCGAATGGCCACCCTTTTTTGGTCATGAGGACCGACCGGTTGACAACAGCGAGAATCCCAGTGTCTTCAGCTCTTCATTCCACGAAGTGAGAAAGAAACCGTGAGTTTGACCAGTCTAATGTTCTACGTTTCCGTCCTCGATCTAATCCGTACAGTCTTCCTGCCGCCTCCGATACACGCAGCGGTTTGCCATGCAGGCCATCAAGTCTCCTCTGGCGGCCTTGACGGTCAGCTTTTACCTGCTTCAACTCGCGGCATCTTGTCTGCTCACGGGGTCTACTGTGCATCTGCGCGAAAGAGACAAAACCAACGACACCATCCAGCGGAGATGGAGTCACATGGAGCCCGGAGATCCAGGCGGCGACAAGACCGATCCGCTTCACGTCCCCAACGGCGCGCTTTGGCCGAGCAACACCTTGATATGGTGTTTCAACGACCCATCCGAGTGGGGGAGCCAACTCACCGCCATCCGTGCCGACATCGAGGCAGCCTGGAAGCTGTGGGTGCTTGCAGGCGTTGATGCTCAAACCGTCATCTTCAGAGAGGGCAATGCCGTTGAATGCGATCCGTCCAACACCAAGGTGCTTGACGTTAGGAAGGGCCCTCTCCTTTCCACCGTGGGTTACTACGACAAGGGCAATGTGATGAGTCTCAGCGACAGTGCCACCACCGCTTTGGGTGACAGAGTTGCAAACTTTGCGCATGAGATTGGACAGTGAGTTCCCCAGTCGTGTGCATTACCTATCGAGTGCTTTTCTAACAAACACAGCGCTTGGGGGATGCTCCACGAGCATCAACGGAACAACATGTGGCAGACCGGCACTTACGTGGGAGGCAGAGGCTACACAAACACATGGATCTTTCATTGTGAAAACGTTGATGGCTACGATGACTACACCTATGGTCTTTCTGCCGAGGATATCGACGACATTTGCCACGACTACACAGCGGCCAAAGTTGGAAAACCCCTGCCCGGCGGCCACAACTCCAACAGCATGCACTTGGATCAGTGGCTGCCAGGCAAGACTTTTTGGCAAATTGAGGGACCCCGTGGAAGCTTGGGGTACGACAAGGATTCCATCATGCTGTATCCGTCCACTATGGGAGGCTACCCGGACCCCGGCAATGGGTGGAAGAAGAGGATTGTGTACACCACCCACGATGGCCAGCTGCTGCCTGTCAACACAACACCCAGCGCTGGCGATGCTGACGGGCTGAGCGACATGTATCCCAAAGCGGAGCCAGACGACAAGCCGTGTTTATTGGGGGATGATTGCAACTCGCAGCAGGCAAGCTTCCGTGCCGCCCAAGGCTCATCGGGGACATGCTCGAGCTGATCTGTCAAGTTCTGAAAGGGCAAGCTGGTTCTGAGGGGGGACATGTATTTTGCGTCTCTGACTGCAGGAGTGCGTTTACTTTGGGGATGGACAATTGAGTTGAGATTCGGTGTGTTTGTTTTTGCGTAGGGGAGCTCTCAGACATGAGTTTTCTCGCCGCCTTCCATGGTTATTCGTAGATTGCAAGCAATGCAGCCAGCGAGGGTGAACTGTCTTGTTCAGAATAAGCAGCTCAGTACATGCTGGTACTCTCACCCACTGCACTACAGCAAACTTCAGCCACTCCTACTCTCCGTCAGCTCACGCCTTGACGAGATACGCAGACATGGGGTCACCAGCCAGCCCAAACTGGGATGGCAAAGTCGGAGTTGAGGAGCAACGCCGAAACGCCGAAACTTCTCTCCAGTTGGTGTGGAATTGCCGGAGGCGGTTGCAGTTACAAACAGAAGCACCCCCATGTAACATTGGCTCCACATGGGCATACACCCGACATCTTGATGTTCCCACCGGACAGTCCGGATCACCGGGAATTACCGCACGGCATGCTCCAGTCCAAAATCGGTGCCTGGCGTTAGCGTTGAATTGCGGATGCAGCGAGGGCCGTCCCTCCAAGTTGATGCATGGTGCTGAGTCCAGTCCATGAGGTACAGTAGCATCAGAACCCTGTCTCGCCTGACCCCTGAAAGCGGCTACGTCTCGCTAGGGGCACACCACACCCCAATCCACTTCATCGAAAACATCATGTCTCAAGAATCGATAGTCCAGCTTACCCAACTGCAACCCTACGTTGCCTCCTTACTCATGCCATCGATTTACCCTTTCCATCACGGACACTGGTTATGACGATGGGCTTCGGTTGTAGCATCTCCAACCCAGCGACTTGACACATGCGCTTATCGAGACAGAGCGCACCTCAAGCAATGTCAACCTCCTTGGAAACCGGCTTTCTGGCAACAGCCCCGTGTCTCTTTCTTCTTCCGTTACGTCCAGTCCTCGATGCGGCTTCAGTCCTGGGTTCACCTCGACGACAAGACTGCTCACAGCCGACTCTCACATCTGATGCTGCGGATTTCGCATGTGCCGGACATGTTTTTCCTGATTCCAGCCGCCTTCATGGGGGTGGCTCTGGCAGGCTCTGCTTTTGAGGATGGTCTGCCAGTCCCGAACCGGATTGTGCGGCGTGTCACGACCCTCACCTCGCCAGTGGACTCGCAGCAGACCGGGACTATCTCATACTGCAAGTACATCCTGAACTCGACTACTCATCCTTTAACTAACAAGCATAGGCAACAAGTGGTACAAGATTGTTGACGGAGACAACTGTGGTTCGGTTGAAGCAGCATTTGGCATCACCCACGCCCAGTTTCTGGAGTGGAATCCGGCCGTCAGCCAGGACTGTTCTCAAAACTTCTGGCTCAATTACGACTACTGCGTCGGCATCAGCGCGAGTTCAACCCCGGGCGCCCCAACCATGACCGGAATTCCTTGCACCTGCAACATGTACTACACAATTATCGATGGGGACTCGTGTCCGTCTGTCCAAGCCAAGTTCGGGATCTCACACGCACAGTTTCTGCAGTGGAACCCATCCATCAGCGAGGATTGTTCCCAAAACTTCTGGTTGGGTGAGGCCTACTGCGTTGGTGTCAACACGGCCGCCACAGCATGTCCGACGTCGACTTCAGTTTCTGTTCTGCCGTCTACTGCCCCGGTTACATCCAGCGGCCCAGCAGCAACATCCTCCTCAACCACGACCATTCCTCCAAACACGGAGCCATACTCCACCATTACGGATGACGTATCGGCATCATTGGGCCCTCGGCCCAGTGCCACCGAATGGCCGCCTTCACCGACAGGGGCCGGGACAATCATCAATTGTGAGTAGCCCAGCATTACCCACTACCTGTTGTGGTGCGCTAAACTTCCCAGGCATTCGATACTACCAGGCAAACCCGGGTGATACGTGTCAAGGAATTGTGAACCACTACTCCAACCTTATTACGCTAGATGAGTTGTAAGTTGCTTTCGCAGTCGGTCACTCAATAGCAAGATCGTTAACACATGCCTCAAGTCTCGTCTACAACCCAGCAGCCGGAGGTACAACTGGCTGTGAAGTGGACGTGAACTACTACTATTGCATAGACGCAGCCACCAACACTTCCTCGACCCAGCCCGCAGCAACGACCACTATTTTCCCGTCCTGGACGCCCACCATTCTTCCGTCCATCAACAGCACTTCAGATCTACCCACTCCGACGGCGGCAGGCGCCCCAGCAAACTGTCAGTCTTGGTATCAAGCCGCTGTTGTAAGTCCCAGCTCCCTTTCAAGGTCTTGAAGGACACTTTGCTGATCTCCATGGCCAGGAGGACACTTGCTCAGGCATTGTTTCAAACCTCGGGTATTTGTCGACGTCGGATTTTGAGTCCTGGAACGGCGTCGGCTGTAGTAACGCTCTGACCGTTGGGGACTACTATTGCGTTGCGTCGTACGCTGATAGCGGCAGTTTGCCCATGCCGTCGACGGTGAACACACCACCCAGTCCGACGCAAGCGGGCATCATATCGTCCTGCACGTCGTGGTATCTCGCCACGAACGGAGACTCCTGCGACCTCATCCCGTTGTACTTTGGCACGTTTGACGAAAGCAGCTTTCTGTCGTGGAACCCGGCGCTAGGCGGGACGGCGTGCACTGGGCTCGTGGTTGGGGATTACTACTGCGTTGGCGGTAAGTCACCGTTGTCGTGTCTGGGTCCGGAGGGGGTTTAACTAACAAGACGGCAGTCCCGGGCACCCCAACCACAAGAACAGCCGCCTTACCCTCCACCATACCAGGTGACCCCGTCAAAACCAGCACAATAACAACCAACCCAGCCACCTCGACCACCACCACCACAACCCCTCCCCGATCATCCACCACCACAGCAGCAGCAGGCCCAACTTCCTCAACCGAAACCACCCCAACCTCCCGACCAATCTCCACAACAAAAACCTCCTCCACCACCCCCTCCCTCGCCACGCCAACCC
>Ga0247824_10002520_pt1 | contig 10262 bp, 15 predicted proteins | sample 13C_PalmiticAcid_FD_194412 | JGI IMG/M metagenome (GOLD analysis project Ga0247824, IMG submission 194412) | Soil microbial communities from agricultural site in Penn Yan, New York, United States - 13C_PalmiticAcid_Day48 | ecosystem: Environmental > Terrestrial > Soil > Agricultural land... | reverse complement strand
GTATTGTTCACGTAAAAGTGCAATGGACATCTCGTAGTCATGCTCAGATAAAAGTGCGACGGACACAAAAATTGGGCCCAATTTGACGTCAAGGGATAAAAGCTCGCATGCTTTCGTTCGACTCGACTCTTGTCTTCTGCTTTGCCTTCCTCTTTGCACTGCCCACCTAGGAAACCATCCACATACCCGTGCACACTCACTCGACCAACCTATTCCTGGCTGCTTTCCTCCCTTCCTACCCCCTCTGCACTTCCCCTGTCTGAAAGTATGGACACCGACATGACCGTCTCTGGGGGGTTCAATCTTCTGATCGACTTGGCCAACGTTCCTGCTGAGCTGCAGCAAGGAATCACCACCATCGCCAACAACTCGCTTCCGCACAACATCAGCCTATTCCACGACGATGGCCTGCAGGACGTCGAGTTCCATTGGTTGCTAAGGTGCGTCCTCATAGCCACCACACCTCCATACAACCGACGACTCTCGTAAGCAGCAGCAGCTGATGCACTCCTAACCTGACTGAATCGTCGTGCATCGCTCCACTCAAATAGATTTGAAAAGGATCTCAGCCTATGTGAAGGAGAGTGCTCGATCATGGTCGATCCACTTATCGATACAGGCATGGATCAGAAGAGACTCGCGATTGTGGTCAAGTACAATCGCAAAATTGAAGGTAAACATTGCAGTTGAGAGCTTATTGCACCAAGCTGCAGAGAAGCTACAGAGTTATCTGGGGTGGGAGAGAGTCATATTTGACTTTTTGATCTGGGTGGTACATGTCGCACACAGGGCGAGCAACGTGAGAGCAAATGCCACTTGCCCTTCGTTGGCTCGGCTGACTGTCAAAGGAATGGTGCTATGAGAACGCTGTGCATTGATGTGCGTCTCATTCAGCCAGCACTGCAATTGGTTGCGGGCCTTGGCTGATTCTGGCAGCAACCATCCAACGGGACTGATTGGTCCTGGACAATCCTATTCTACCTCCCTCCCCAATACTCCCTCCATATTCGTTCTCACGCGTTGAGGATGATCTACACTGTGCTAGTCTACTGCACACTCCGCTGTGTGTGCATCTAACCAATCAGCCATCGTAGCTCATCTGCTGTGTGCGCGGCTCAATTGGTTCTACTCGCCGTTCTTCCCAACCCCAATTTTTACCCATTGTCCTTCCAATGGCCATTGGTAAAGGCGTTTCTTTGGTGGCGTCTTTAGGCCACTTTCATATTGCCTCGTCTCACCATTGGTCCCTATAGCCAATGCATCAGTCATATCGACTCCGCCTTAGTGCGCGCCAGCGCTGGAAGGATCAAAATAGACTAACCCTTTCTCACAGCCTTCAGATCGCTAGGTCGTATCTTGGGGGCCAGTCGGCAAATTCATGGGCTTGATTCAGAAAAGATTCGCCCCATGCTCAACTATACTGAGACATGCTGCTATGAGAACCTGGCGTACGTATATGATGCAACGATGGGACTGGGGCCCGTTGGGTGAATATCATGTTACTATGACGATCATCATGACGAGGGTCATGACGATGTGGTACTGGGTATGATCACAAAGAAGGGGATGAGGAGGCTAGCGCGTATTAACACATGAGTTTACTTGTTCTACATTCATCATAGGGTGATGATCGACTGCAGCCGCGGAGGAGTTCTAAAGCAATCTAGCGTCTTCACCTTGATGCGTCATTGCGCACTGATGGGTATTAACATGATCCAGCTTTACACAGAGGACACCTACGAGATGGAAGGCGAAACCTTTTTCGGCTACCTCCGTGGGGGCTACACGAGACAGGAGCTAATTAGCATGGACGATTATGCCTTTGCTCTTGGCATTGAACTTGTGCCTTGTATCCAGACATTAGGACATCTGGGGCAGATCCTACAATGGCCGAAATACCATGTGTACCGCGATACGAATGAAGTCTTGCTCGGAAACTGGGACGAGACCTATAATCTCATCGAAAAGATGATCACTACCATCAGCTCGCCTCTAAGGTCGAAGCGAATTCACATTGGGCTGGACGAAGCGGGTGGTGTCGGGGAAGGTCGATATAGACAGATCTTTGGGTACGAAGAGCCTACACGCGTATTTCTTAACCATCTGAGGCGGGTCCAGGACATCTGCAAAAAGCTGGGTTTGCAACCGATGATTTGGTCGGATAGTACGTTTCCATTTCTTTTGCTCGTCAATCGTCCAATTCTTCCTTTTTCACAATGCCGTTTCACCAGTGAAGGTGGGCTAACTCGTGTCCATTTCTCTTTTCTTTTCTTTTCTTTTCTTTGGCGCAATGGTACGTTCATCCAGTGCTGTTCACACTTGCAAACAAGAACAATAGCCTTGCGGGATATTATGATGGTGGTACACCCCAACTCGCAGACACCCTCCCACCAGACATTGACCTCGTGTACTGGGATTACTATCACACCGCCAGTCAGTCATATGCGAGCAAGATTGAGCAGCACCGAGAACTGGGGTGCGCAAATCCATGGGTCGCTACAGGTGCCTGGACATGGAACCGGTTCTGGTGTGCACTTCCATTCACATTTGCAACGATCCAGGCGTCGTGTCAGGCATCGAAGCGACGAGACCATGGCGTGAAGAATATGATGATCACTATCTGGGGAGACGAGGGCCATGAATGCGACATGTTCTCATCCCTTCCGGCGATCTATTATTTTGCAGACCATGGATATACCTTGGAGGATGAAATTGACCTTGATCGACTAAAGTACTGCTTCGAAGGCGTTTGCGGAGGAAGATTCGAAGACTGGGTCTATGCAAGCAAGGTTCGTTTCTGACTGATCAGCATCGTGCTGAGGAAGGAATCGTATACAATGGGTCTCTAACCAACAATCAACTCGTGTTGTTTCTTACAGATTGATCAGGTCATGGACTCGGATACCCCTCTGACTTTGAAGACACATTTTGCACCCAACACGAGCAAGTATCTACTCTGGGAAGGTATGTTGATGATTGATCTAACTCGTAAAGCGTATCATTGTTGCCTATCATGGATTGAAGACGACATGAACTCACTGAATTTGGCTTGTTGCGAAATCGTCAAATTAGATCCCTTCTTGGCCCACATCTCGCCTCAGTATGGCCACTTGGACCTAGAGACACATTACGCTGAAGTCTCTCAGAGACTTGCCAAGGCGTTAGAGTACAAGGAGGACTATCCTCAAAACGAGCGTCTACGAATGGCTTACCTCGTGGCCAATGTCCTGAGCCTCAAGTGTCATTTGCACTCGCGTATGACGGTCGCCTACCAGCTTGGGCATCGACAGGAGTTGTACGAGTTGACTGAAGGACGACTTGTAGATCTTCAAGTGGCTGTCGATCAGCTTTGGAAATACCACCGATCCCTTTGGCACAAGTCCAATAAGCCCTTTGGCTGGGAAGTCGTCGAGATGCGATATGGAGGACTCCGAACCCGCCTCATGACCATGAGAGACCGTATCCTGGAATACATTGAAGCTTCTGAGAGTTGGCAACAACAGCAGCAACAGCAACAGCTCCAGGCTGTGGTGGATCCTGGTTCTGCCTCGGTAGGGAGCCAGAACAGCCTCAATGGACTCCTCCAAAGGCGCGACAGCCTTCCGGATGGTGAGGATCCACGCCCTAGTATACCAGAGTTTGAAGCCGTTCGCGAGCCCATGTACGAGTATGCCGGATGCAACTTGCTGATGGATTATGCCAGGGTCTCAACCCCAACCCGCCCTGGTTAAGAAATGGCAAACTTTTCCTGCAATAAACTACTCCAGACTCCGGACCCCGGAGTGAGAAGAGTAAAAAGGATGCCACTGAACTGGATTCGCAGAGTCATTTCAGATGTTTGCAGTCGTTTTTTCTTTTTACTTGTTATAGTGGGGAAAGGGGAGGAGGAAGGAAGAAGCCATGGTAGGGTCTTCAAAATACCGGCTCGGGGTAGAATAGGAACTTTCAAAGCCCATGGTGATGGTCCGGAAGAGATTAAAAGTTTGCCCAGTCATCTTCATCGCCCCATCCATCCTTCTTCCCGCTCTTAGCAGTTGTAGCAGTTTTGGCCCGGGACGTCACAGGAGTCGACCTGTTGCTGGCAACAGACCCTGTTCTAGCTGCAGGCGAGCTGGTGTTGGATCTTGAGACACCCGTGCCAGTTGCCTGATAGTTACCACTGCCGCTGCCGCTGTTGTTGCTGTTGAATCCGTTGCCACTACCACCACTATTAAGATTAGAACTGGAGTTGTAAGGGCCGGGTGATGAAGTGCTCCGTACAAGAGGTTGGTTCCTTTGTTCGTAATGGTTCATGGTCGAATTGAAAAAGTCGTCCCCGCCACCACCACCGCCTCCTACTTGCTGGTAATCCGATGACCCAAATCCACCATAGCGACCGGTAGAGCGAGGAGTAGATGCCGCCTGGGGGTTGAATTGTGAGTTAACCATGGTTCCCAACGTGCGGCCGCCTTCCTGAACCTACATTACAGAGCGAGACGTAAATGTGTTGAGAGAGTGTGTTTACAAAACAGAGCATGGAAACAAATACGTTTTTTGCAGGCAAACGAGTCTACCTTTTGACCAATGGACGAGACATAACCACCGACTTTGTTTTGGAAATCGGGATCCGTCACTGTTGCTGCTGTTGGCTTGATCACATTCTCATTAATCATGGTGGCACCAGCTGCCAAAGTCGATGACAAGATGTTCCACCCCATGGACAGGGCGGCAGCAGGATCGTTCAGGATATCGTTCACATCCATAGAGTTGTTCTGAGGCACCACGGCAGGCGTGTTTCCAAAACCGGCGTATCTTCCTCCCTGACTTGGATGGAGGCCTTCTGGTCGAGAAGAATTTTCAGCTCCCAATCGGTTGAAGTATTGCTCGTTCCTAGTCTTGTCCGTCATAGGCCCTCCTCCGCCTCCGCCATTGCTGTTAAGACTTCCTCCTGGAGATGGGCTGTTGTATCCATTGGAACCAAAAGAGGATCCACTATTGTTAAAGGATGACTGTTGGAACTGGTTGGGACCAGGTGAACCTGTTCGGCTGTTGGCAGCCAGGTTGTTTCGGACGAGGGGCGATCGAGCAGCCGAGGCTGAGGGTGTCCATGAACGACCTTCGCAGAGTGCAGCCAACTGGGTGGTAAATGTTGTATGTGTGCAAATGAGTGTGAGAGTTTAAAACAACGGACGGTTAGCCAATCATCGGATGCAACTTCACAGGGCTTTGTTGGTCTCGCGAGCACAACAATGAGCAGGGTCCTTCTCTCCCTACTTCTCCTCCATGGAGGCCGCGACCATTCTTTTTGCTTACCTTCTCCTTATACTGTGTTGCAAAGACGCTGCTGTACTTCTCCTTGATAGACATGCCTTGAAAGTAATCAGGGCTATCTTCGAAAAACTCCCTGGCCTTGATATTACCTCCGAGCTCCATCTTCTTTAGCTGATCGTCCGACCATTTGTCCATCGTTATCGAGCGTACGAAACTATAGCATTTTGATCAATTGCGATTGAAAGATGGGAAGATAGAACGATGTCATAGGGGAACGGGGAGGGGGGAGAGTGAACCTTTTTATCAGTCGGTGTTCATGAAGAGGGGCGAATATGATACAACCTTTATGTCCAAATCGGTACCTGATATGAACTCCAAGTGAGCGATGAACCCCTGAGCATTCTAGACAGATGAAGATACCCAGGTTGCAACTGGCCCATTGAGGATTGGGTGCGTTGCAGTCCATGCAGTTCTAATCGATCAGAGGCCAAACTGGCGAATGTTAGAAGTTTGGAACAGCGAAAAAAGGTGAGGCACTGTTCACTTCAACGTTTTTGTTGTATGGCTGGAGGGGAGGGAAAGCCGATTCGGATCACTACGATGAGCGATGAGTATCCTGGCCTGTCCTTTGTCTTCCTGTTCATTCTACTGTGTTGTATTCCTGCAAGCTCAAACGATTGCCAAGACCGTATGCTCTGAGAAAGTGGTATGAAGTGGTGTCGAAAGGAGAAACAAGAACACTCTGTCTGATCTGGCTGATGAGGAGTGCAGATCTTGCAAGTTGGAGGGTGTTACCTTGTTCCCCTCTCTACGCTGGATATCGGACAGGATACGTTTGTATTCAACAGCCATGATGGGTGGAGGGTTGAAAGGAGGAAGTGAAGGAAGATGAGGAGGTGGAAAAGAGAACAGCCAAAAAGAGGATCTTTCAAAAAGAAGCAACTTGCACGTGAACGTAGGGCAAAGGCTGTAACTCTGTTCGCGGTCGTCTCAAAAAACTATGCTCTTAGACTGCCATCTTGGTTGTCGACGTGGTCGGCTTGGAGAGAAGAGCTCCAATGTTAAAAACAGCCTTCCAAAGTTCATTAGGATCGCCTGGGTCGCCTGCTTGATCGTCTGAACGCTGCTTCACATTTGCCAAAACTGAGTCCAGCATCTTCTCCAAGAGATCCAGCTGTAGTATGGCAGATGCCTGCTCTGGTTTCTCAGCACCGGACTGCTGTTGCCCAATCGAGAGTCGAAGCTGGCGCAAGATACGTGGGACAAACTTCCCAGAGGCATGAAGCATAGTTCCTGTCCAACTTTGAAACGCAATAAGCGCGACAATGTGCAACATCAAGGCTGGTTCGGTGAGGGGCTTGATACCCACCAAGATTCGGTGAAGTTCCTCCAGGTGATCTGACAACCATGACCTATCAAACAAATCCGATACATGGTCAACATGAGGTGCTTCCTGTAAGTATAACTCCAGGTCTCCAACAACATCTCTGTCAGATACTGACCTTTCATCTTTCGCATGAACACGAACAGCCTCTAATCCCATTGTTGGATCTTGGGAGAGTGAGGACCATAAATCAAGATAGTCTGATAGGTTCTTGTGCTTGCCGCTTCCCGCTGTTAGCTTGCGCATCTTTTTGAGAGGGTCGATAGTGGTTCCAGGAACAAGTTCAAGCAGAATAGTGGTATCTTCTGGAGAAGTCGCGAATGAGCCTCGTCCTCCTTCAGTCTCACTGCCGCTTTGTCTCTGGTGTTCCGCATACAACCCTTCAAGGCGTTCTCGAGTTTTCGTCGCATCTGAGAGACTATCCGACGCTGAAGATGGTGCCTTTCCTTCACTGGACAAGCGCAATACTGCCAGATCCAACAGTTCAACGCACCACGATTGCAAAAGATATTTGCTGAGGGAATTCTTCACCGCAGGATCTGAATAAGAAATCAGTGCATGGTGTTAGTAGATCGTCGTTCACCCAAAGCATCTTTGTTTCTTGATCCTCGCCCTGATTCCTAGCGCACTCACCTTCGAAAACATCAATGCCTTTGGCAGAGAGTTCGATGCGCCTTGAAAGAGCGTAGATAGCGGATCCGAGGCTATTGACCGCAGTGTCCTGTACCTCAACAGGTTCTTCTTTGTCCTTGTCCTCCACTTCTTCGTCATTATCCTGCAATTCATGGAGGACCACAGATCGGTTCCTATCCCTGAGATTCCGCACCAAGTCTCCGTAAAGTACTTTTGCGATACAGTTCACGAGTGCGAGGTCAAAGTCTGGTTCCAAGCGCTGAACCTCCTCTCTCACATCTTTCATGGTCAAGAACTCGTGGATTGGCTTCTTCTTTCTCCCATCGAGCTTGTTAGCACCCTGATTTCCTTTCCGTTTGTTGTCCTTTCGTTGGCGTATCTGGGTGCTCGAATCGTACTCAATTAGTTCTTTGAGACTAGATCCGCGATCTCCAAATCCGTATAAATCATCGTCGTCGTCTTGACCTTCATAATTTTCATCAGGATCAAAGGAAAGACGCCAAGAGACTACAGCCTTGAGGCTTCGGTCTAAGAGAGGGCCCATCATTAGAAGGGATTTCTGGAATTGTCCTGAAGTCGCCACGATAGTATCCTGGACCACAACCGCTTCTTGTGGCAGACCACCACGGAAACCTGTCAAGGACTGGTCTTGATCAGAGGAGACGGCAATATGGGTTGTTGGCTCAGTCAAACAGGGAAGCTGTCGGAGTAAACCTGCAATGTCACCCTTGGTTAAAGGCGATGGCAACAATGGCTAAGAAATGAAAATACAGTGGTATCGAGAAGGGAGGGCAGAGGAAGTTATTGGTTGTTCAGTGCTTCAGGTAAATGGGTCACGGAGGTTCACGGCACGTCCTCCAGCACAAACCTTAACGTCGATCCATGAAAGATTCGCAATGGTGTCCTCAACACTCGCATCGACAATTGACCAGATACTGTCTTTTACAGCATGGGTCTCGAGTAAAAGCGCCGCAGGGTGATTTGTCTGGATATAAGCTCTGGGATCAGATATTCCACGTTTCTTAATGGAGTCTAGCTCTGTTAACGACGAGAGGGATATTGTTAGAGAGAATGGTGCAAGTTCCATCGCTTCAGACGCAGTAAGAAAGCCAGCTGGACCATTACCAATAAAGCCATTGTTCCGGAAGAATGATTCGACCCACTCCGTTTGCTGCTGCTCATATGGGCGTGGGACAAATAAACCTTGATCATTGGTGCCTTTGAATACTCCTGGTAACCCCTGTTCCTTTGAGAGGGCATCACAGAGGCCATAAAACAGTTGTTCCTGAACAACATGCTTTTGACGCAACGTCTGCAAGCTTGTGGGCCTGGTCAGATAGAGAAAGGTGTTAGCATCTGATTCTTAATGTTATTGTTGGATGATCCGCTGTGTACACGAAGATAGATCACATACTCTTGGAGCTCACTAAGGGCCATGAGTAAAGCCGCCTTTTCCTTCCCAAGGAATGATGGCGCGATGACCAACCCGCGATCGACAGCATCCCATTGTCCAGAGATAACAGAGCCAACTCGGTCTCTAAGGAACTATAATGGATATCCAGTTCGTGTCGTTAAAATGGTGGCAAAAAGTAGTCGACGATCAGGATCCACACGTTATGTTCAAACCATACCTGTTGCACAAAGGCGATGCCAAAGTTGTACTTTCGACAAAGATCCGTTGTCACAAAGTATCCTTGCCGACTCAGCTCTTCGTTCAATTGCTCCGTCATATTGTTGAGATACTCACTGTCATGTTCAAACAGGACCATCGACGTCGATTAGGATAATGAAAACAGCACACGAGTGTCGTATAACGTGTTTTCCCATGCAACTCACACTTTGAGAAGATCATCCTGAACCAGGAACAGTTTGCCTGATCCTGTGCGAACGAGTTCTTGAACGCGGTCTTGAATGTCCGACAAGTTGGCATTGATTGCTTTGGGTAGCTCAAGTACACTCACGCGCCCTGAAGAAAAATAGAAGAACATCCATGAAATGATAGATTGAATACAATGAGTCTTCTTTTTTGACCGTGCTACGACCGCGACGTCCTGACGTCCATACCATTGCGTTTTCCAAGCTGGAGTAGGATATCCTGTGAGAGGTGTTCTTGGGTGATGAAGGACTTTCCATCAAGTGAATGAGAGATGTTGGCGAGGTAACCGAGGCGAACAAGACTATGGACAAGGTCTCCACAGACATCTTCCGACAGACTAGCGGGTCCATCGATGTCCTCTGGGCTGTCGCGTACTCCAAAAAAGCTCTCCCAAAGACTCCTGCTTGCCATGGTGAGTGAGACGATGAAAGTTCAAAGTGATGGTTGGACAACTGATCGTTCCCAAACATGGCTCACAACAAACAGGATAAAAAGATCGCCTCATTCATCCTTATCGTGGGATAATTTGCAACCTTCGCCAACCACTCTTCCTCCCCTCCCACTTGGACTCATTCACCTCTCACCACGATGGCCACCCCACAAGAGATCTTCAAGTCGCTCGCCGCAATCCCCTCCTACTTGGACGCTACTGTCTTGCCTGACTCGACTGACACGACTCTTCGTACGTAACCCAGAACACTTCGGAAAAGACCGTCCGTGTCACCAATAGCGCCATCGTCTCCTCTCCTCTGGAGAGAAGGCTACACCAAGCATGAACACCAATTAACCCTTCGCTTTGGTCCTCTCTACATCCATCCGCTAGACGTTCAGGTGTTGCTATCACAGAGAGATCTCGAGCGAAATGTCAAACGCAAGTTCACTCGAACAATCGTGGCATCGGTCAAGGAAAAGGAGAACCCCTTGCTCCTCAGTGGACCCTCCATTGACACGGGAGATTTGGTCGCAAAAACAGTATCCTCCACTGGAAAGTTCGAAGTCGCTCTTCGCTCTGTAGCCGGCGAAAAGAAGAGGAACTTTGTAGAGGTAAACGGCGGGTAGAGAACATCTTGCATTTCGGACCCAATTAAGCGAACATGGCATCTCTAATCCTTTTCGCGT
>Ga0247824_10002519_pt1 | contig 10262 bp, 19 predicted proteins | sample 13C_PalmiticAcid_FD_194412 | JGI IMG/M metagenome (GOLD analysis project Ga0247824, IMG submission 194412) | Soil microbial communities from agricultural site in Penn Yan, New York, United States - 13C_PalmiticAcid_Day48 | ecosystem: Environmental > Terrestrial > Soil > Agricultural land... | reverse complement strand
TCGCACACCCTTGTGCAACACATCCAGCCCATCAAAAAAGAACCAGACCACCTCCCCTCCAGGGGGGGGGGACTATCTCAATAGTCCTCATCAGCAGCACACTCGGTTGTCTATCTCCATGCACGCTTGCAACCCAAAGAGATCCAATTGCAACCACAGCAACACCTCGGCGCGAAAAGTATAAAACGATAACGATCCATCCCCATCTCAGGAACACGCTCAGAGTGTTCGCGCACCTTTTTGTCTCTTGTGTTATTTTGCACACCTCTCTCTCCTTCCTTTTCTCTCACACTCCTTCCCTTCTCACTCTTCACACCACTCTTACTCACACACTCTTCTTACTCACACCCACTCACATTGACAACACTTCACTTCCGCACTCTCTCTCACTCTCACGCTTTTCCTCTTCATCCTCTCCTCCCTCTCCTTGTCCTTTCTCATCCTCTCCTCCCCCTCCTCAACCTGCCGCCGTGTCATCTCATTCACCTTGCCCGTGTTGTTGTGTTGTGCCGTTGTGTTACTTCCTTCATCCCGGTCCTACCTCATCGTTTCATGGTTCGTTCCTTCCACGCACTCCTTGATACTTGTGAGCTCCTCCTACATTAACACCTCTCGATCCATCGTCTATCTCCAGCCACAACGCCAACGCCAACACCAACAAGAACACCCCTCGCAGCGACACAGGGTTTGTTCCATGGTGCTTGAATCGAAGCTCCCCCTGCCGGACGAATGCATAGATCATATTGTTGCGTATCTTGTCGACCAGCGACAGGCTCTCCATGCGCTTCTTCTCTCCAGCCAGAAGCTGTTCCAGCGAGCTGCCCCTATCTTGTACAGGTCGCCCTTCCTGCTAATCGAGTCAAGTCGTCGCTGGAACAGAGATGAAAAGAAAAAACGATCCACGTCTCTATTGGCTTTGCTCCTCACGTCCAAAGTGGTCCCGGAATCGGAAGATAGACCTTCATCATCAGTATGGTCTTCCTCATCTACCTCGACATTAGCAACCGTGGATTACCTTCGCTTCTATACCTTTCAATATCAGGTGGAGCTCACTCAGCTACTCCTCAACTTGAGGACCATCGAAAGCGACGACTACATGTTGAACTACTCGAGCAAAACCCTGGATGACGTTTCCTTGGAGCTTATCAAGTACTGCCCCGAGAACATTCGTGTGATTGGCCAACCCCTTGCGCGCACTCCAATGCTGGTTCCCCTGGTGGACAAGTTTCGCAACCTGGTCCGTCTCGAACTGTCCGAATTCCCAACCGTATACAATATTGATCCCATCATCGACTTTATCCGGGTCCATGATCAACGGTACAAAAAGCTAAAGGAGATCAAGATCAAGGGATTCGAAGATCAGCAGTATTTGGAACCGTCCCACAAGGGTCTCGTCGAGATCGTGCAGGTGATGAAGACTGCGCAAGTCGTGGATGCAAGACATTGGAGAGAAGCCACCTTGGTTCTGAACAGGATTCCTGTAGAATTCCTAAAGACGCTTCTGCTGAGCATGGCAGACATGCCTCCCAACAACATTTCGGCCGCAGATTTTCTTCGACGATGCCGATTGCTAGAAGAGCTGAGGATGCCGGTCAGGGACGACCGATTATTCGCATGGGCAGTGGCGGAGCGTCGAGCGGAACTGGAGCGCCACGCTGCTGCAGGTGCGCTCTCTCGATCCAGATCACTACCCCCACCTGTGACAACATCAGGAGTACCTGGAACGAGTTTTCATCCAAACCCTGGAGTAGCAACACCTGTATCGACATCATCGTCGCTTTTGTCGCCATCATCAGTAGCAGGATCTCTATCGTCTCTATCATTGGCATCCCCATGGCACAGCCATCACCTGGATCGGCCGGACATGGAAGAGCCCCAAGTCCCTCGACTGGTTCGCCTGAGATCGCTTGATCTCTTGGGCGAAGATAGGTGCTTAGTACCTGCACTTCAGCATGCCGTGGATGCGTTCCGGGACTCGCTTGAAATACTCCGGGCAACATCGCACGCTACCATGATGTTGACTACGTACTCGAGCCATATATCCCTCACCTGGTCATGGCCCATGACTCGACTCTCTGTGCTGGAGCTTGACGGAGAAGTTGCATCATCGTTCGACTTTAAGACACTCTTGTGTTGCCCGGCTCTGACAACATTGCGACTGTCGCTGCCGACGTACATGTACTCGAGCAGCGAGGATGATCACACACTGGAGGAGATGAGGAATAAGGTGTCCCGGATCTGCAAGGCAACACGACTACAGGTTCTGGAGCTCGGAGGCAAATGGCCAATATCGGATCAACTGTTGAAAAAGATGACGGAGGAAATGCGGCAACTGACCACGGTATCCATCGTGGAATGCGTAGGGTATACAGTGAAGGGGGTTCATACGTTGATCGAGAACCTGAAGAAGCTGGAGAGACTGGCGATCAGAAAGTGGGTGGCCCCGCCGAACCTGCTTCAACAGATGGTTCAGGTGCTGAGTCCTCGGCTCGAGCTGATCGAAGAATAACAACTGGGCTGCCATGGAGGGCACTCAACAATTTTGAAACTGTAACACTGCTAATCACAATAGTAGATCACATATCCATATGTTTAATGGCGATATCGTTACCAAAAGGTGCTTCTTTCATTCTTGGTGATCCAAAAAAAAACCGAGTGCTGGGTATGGGACCTCAGATCCTGTTGAGCGCCGTCGTTCCCACACAAACCAATCACTCCCTAGACCCCTTAACTGTGATCGCGCGTCGTGGCACAAATGTGAAGGCCAAGTTGAGCCGTGGAGGAGACACTCTTGGACGTGCACGATTCGCTCCCCTCTCTCTCTCTCCACCCTTCCTTCATCAACCTGCTCTGTGCCTCTCTTGCTTCACACTCTGCTCCACACAGGTCCCTCCTCCTCTTTGCCTCGTTGTAGAGACTCAACAGTGTGTGCATTCGTGAAAACACTTTGACTAGAACAGGCAAGCTCGCTTGGAGCTCTCGCTCTCTCGATGCAAGTGTGTCGTCTACAACGATGATCTTGTTTTTAACACGTTCTGCGACGCACAATCCTCTTCCTTATAGCAACCCCCCCCCCCCAACACCATGTCAAACTATCAGCAGCAGCCACCGCAACGTCCGTATTACGGTGGACCAGGAGGCCAAGGACAGCCGCCTGCACCAGGACAACAGCAGCAGCAACCGTTTGCAGGACCAGGAGCGCCCTATGGCAATGCGCGACCTGGACCCGGATCTGGACCTGCACCCATGAATCCGGCGATGCGTCCTGGCCCAGGAGGACCCATGCCAGCTGGAGCTCGACCGACTGGACAGGGTAAGCAAGGATCTTTTTGGGTATTCTGATTTTCGTTTTGGCTCGGCCCTCCCAGATGTGTTCATATCCTGGATCGATATACCTCATTGATATCAATGCCAGCACAATTACGCCGAGACGCGGCATGCGGTGGCACCATCCAAATTGCAGCGTGGCACTCTGCACGCGATCCACACAGGTCTGCTGTGCCATCCTAACTTTGGATATCGTGAAATCAAAATAGGACAACCACCTGCACGGCCGCCACCACCCAATGCATTCCCGCAACAACAGCAGCCGCAGCAACAGCAACAATATCCAGGAGTTCGTCCCTCAAACCCCGGGGCACCACCTGGAGCTCGGCCGCAGCCTCCTGCGCCTGGCGCAGTTCGTCCTGCAAACCAGCAGCAACCGTTCAGGCCTCCGTCTCCACTTCAGACACAGCAAGCGGGTGCAGCCATGCCAGCTCAACTTCAAGCACACCAAGGTCCCTCTCCCATCACCCATGCAGCATCACAACTCCAGTCTCCGCCAAGACCACCATCCATGGGGGGATCATCGTTCCCACAGAACACTGGAGTCCCTACTGGCCAGAGTGCACCGTACCGCCAACAACCACCTCAGCCCGGCTATCAGGCTCAACCTACGCCACCAACACCCTCCACAGAACAGCATGGAGCAGGTGGACCCGGGTTACAGGGCCTCAATAATCAGATGTCTCACATGTCCCTTGGTGGTAGCATCCCTCCTCAGGACCATCAACAGCCACAAGAGCAACAGATGCCGCAAACAGGCCCACCACGTGCGGGATCAGAGGTATGTGCTAGTTGGTCGCGCAATCATACGAATGATCGTTGCAAGAAAGCGATATTACCGAGTAACCCTGGACAAAGCAGCTTACCATTTGCAACATTATGATTCAAGGCAAAGCCCAAGGCTGGAGCAAGACCAAAGCGTGCATACGCAACGGATCCTTCAATAGCTCCAGCTGCCCAAGGTGGACAAGCTAGCATGATGCCACCCCCTATTCCTCAACCCGGTGCTCCTGAGCCTTATGGAAACCAGCAGCACTTTGGGCATCAACAGCAACACCAAGGGTTCAACCAAGGGCCTCCTGCCCAGCAGCATCCTGGCTACAGCAATCCCAACCCACCGTACCAGCAACAGCAGCAGCAACAGCAGCAGCAACCACTACCACCTCAGCCTCCTCATCATATGAGTCAACAGCAGCATCACCAACCACCACAGCAACAACAACAACAACAACCGTATAGACCAGGAGGAGGGTTTTCTGGGCAGCCTGCTGCAAGACCAAAGATCGACCCTAACAACATTCCCTCGCCTGTCGCGGTGCAGGAGGCAGATCAGGAAGAGTGGGACCAGAAACCATTTGTGACATCGGCGAGAACCAATACGGTGCCATTGGCGAGCAGTGACTTTATGGCTGTTGATGGGGGTAACAGAACAACTTTTTCAACCGCGCCTTGGTTGCTTTGATCCATCCTGAGCGGGAATTGATTGCTGACACAATATCATGCAACGTCTTTTGGCCGTTTTCCGTTTTGATGTAGGAAACTGCAACCCACGGTTCTTTAGGATGACAACTTACAACTTGCCTACAACTGAGGACCTGCTTACGGCCTCGCAGCTACCTCTAGGACTCATCATCCAGCCACTGGCACAACTTCGTGCTGACGAGGTAAACACCAATTGTCACGCTTCTAGCAAAAGCACGCAAACATAGAGACATGCTCATTTTTCTCCATGTTGCGGACATATCCTAATTCTCCTTTTCTCTCAGGCACCGATTGAAACCGTAGACTTTGGGGACTCGGGCCCTGCACGCTGCCGTCGGTGCAACGCCTACATCAATCCATACATGATGTTCACAAGCGGTGGTCAGCGCTTCGTGTGTAACATGTGTCTGTTTGAGAACGAAGTCGATCCTTCTTACTTTTGCAACTTGGATATGAACGGTCGCCGATGTGATCTGGATCAACGGCCTGAACTCCGCAGTGGCACCATTGAGTTTGCAGTGCCCAAGGAATACTGGGGGAACAAGACCCCTACGGCAGCGGCCTATGTGTTTGCAATCGATGTCTCATGGAATTCGGTTCAAAGCGGAATGTTGCAACAATGTGTCGAGGGTGTGAAGCATGCGATTTGGGACGAGGAAGGCAGATCAAGACTGGTACCTGGCGCGCAGATCGGTATTCTGACATATGATAAGAACGTGCACTTTTACAACCTTTCGGTAAGTGGATGATGGGATCAATAGCAACTGTTCCTGTAGGACCACACTTTAGGTGGTGAGAAATGTTGTTAACCAGTGCATACCCCCCCCCCTCCCACTTTTCACAATGGTTAGCCTGGTTTGGAGCAAGCTCAGATGATGGTCGTTCCGGACATTGCGGACATATTTGTTCCTCTCAGCAATGGATTCCTCGTCAATCCGGAGACATCTCAGTAAGTTTTCATATCCACCCCACCTCTCCCAACGTTTTTCTTTTCAACTTGTGCTTCTTGACTTACGGGACTTCTATTGTTCACTTGAACCTAATAATAGGGTCATTGTGGAGTCCATGCTCGACATGCTGCCTCAACTCTTCGCCGAGAACAAGACAACTGAACCAGTGATCGGCGCAGTAGTGCAAGCGGTCCGTATGGCGCTCGAGAGTCGTGGTGGAAAGCTCATCGTCTTCCAGACGGCACTCCCGAACTTTGGACCTGGTGCACTACGTCATCGCGAGGATTCCAAGTTGTATGGAACTGACAAGGAGAAGCAACTGTACACACCACAGGAAGATTTTTACACCAAATTGGCCGAGAGTTGCGTGGATGCAGCATTGTCGATCGACTTGTTCCTGTTCCCGAATGCCTATATTGACGTGGCGACTCTGGGATGTTTATCCACTATCACAGGAGGAGATACGTACATGTTCCCCAACTTTAACGGCGCAAGGGATGGAATCAGGTTGCAAGGAGAGATCCGTAGGCTGGTCAGCCGACCTTTTGGATTCAATGCACTCATGCGTGTCCGATGTTCGAGTGGATTGAGGATCTCGGAACACTTTGGCAACTTCCATATGAAGAACAGCACTGACCTTGAAATCGCCGGCATTGATTCCGAGAAAGCCGTTGGTATACTGGTCAAACATGATGGTAAACTGGACGAGAGGACAGAGGCCAGCTTCCAGGTCGCGTTGCTTTACACCACGGCGGATGGTCGTCGTCGGGTAAGAGTACACAACTTTAGCACACCGGTGACCTCATTGCTGGGCAATGTGTTCCGGTGGGCGGATATGGACACGACGATCAATTTCTTGAGCAAGGGAGCAATCGCTCAGGCGCTGAACAAACCGCTCAGCGAAGTTCGTGAGGCATTGACCGACAAGTGCGTCAAGATCTTGTCAGCTTATCGACGGAACTGTGCCTCGTCAACTGCTCCTGGACAGGTAATGAGAAAGTGGAAAGAGCTTGATCTTGAATCTCTCCTCCCCATCGACCCTTCACTGACCTGTTTCTTCTCGTTTTGGGTTTCCATCATAGCTCATCCTTCCAGAGTCGTTCAAGCTGTTCCCTATTTATACCCTGGCTATGCTGAAGTCCAAGGCGTTACGCGTTGGCCGAGATATCAACAGTGACACACGAGTGTACCAAATGAGGATGACCAAGAGCATGGGTGTCAGTGAAAGCGTCGCCTTTTACTATCCTCGCATGATTGCAGTCCATGAGATGAGCGAGAAGGTATCAACCCAATGACAGGCAGGCAAAAGGAAAACGTTTTTCGTATTTGTCAATGCATGACACTAAATGATGTGCGCCGTATCCATCGCGAATAGGTCGGATTACTGAACCCGCTCGACGGAAGAGTCTTCCTCCCGCCATTGGTACGCGTTTCGTACGCAAGACTCGAGTCATTCGGCGCGTATCTGTTGGAGAATGGTCAAAAGATCTTCCTCTGGCTTGGACGCGAGATCAACCCACAATTCTTGCTCGACGTGTTTGGTGTCGCTACATTGGAAGAAATCCATCCTGAGCAGGTAAGGAACCCCTTCCTCCGATTCGTCAAACAGATATGCATCGCAAACATTGGTATTGCCCTTGACTGACTGACTTCTCATCCTCCCCTTTTAACGAACAACAGCGCCAATTGCCAGAACTGAATACAACGACAAGCAGCCAACTACGTGAGATTCGGTCGTACATGCAAAGACAACGCCCACGATTCATGGATCTAATCATTATCCGACAGGGAATGGACCAGTCTGAGCTCGAGTTTTCAAACTTGTTGGTCGAGGACCAGAACAACGAGGCCATGTCCTATGTGGACTACTTGCCCACCATCCATCGCATGATTCAGACCGAAGTGACAACGCGACCACACGAGGTTCACACTTCCATGTGGTCTCGTTAACGGGAAACGATAGAGAAATAAAACAACAACAACTTGTGTATTACAGGCCCTTATCTCTTCCTTTTTTTTTTTTCTTCTACCGTTTGGGTTCATCTTAAAACCTTCCCATGGGGACGTTAATGACTCCATGATCAAAGAACGCTCCAACCACCACCATACCATCTTCACGGCTATGTGGAACCGTTTCCCTCACTCTCTCGACGAACGCAACTGCTGGGCGGATCAGCACCGAGATATGTGATGGATCTGGGCGAACCAAGCTCTGATGTCCACTGGCACTCGTCTGCAATTGGTTGTTCGCATTCGTGTTGGAGGTGTTGGAGTTGGGTGCCTTCCATCCTGTCGGACCATTCTGTGCTGCTTTCAGGTACCCGGGGATCAGCGGTACAGATTGAGCTGTTGCCGCCGCTGCCTTCCTTCGACTGCCACTCTTTCGAAGACCGCCACCCGGACTGGTTGGATCGCTATTGGGACCACCAGGGCTGCCACTGCCTCCTTGTGCACCGGATCCAGAGCCGCCATCTGCAATGACCAATGGTGGAATAGGATTGCTTGCACTTGTACCTGCAAGGACCTGAGCATATTTGTCCTGAATAAGTCCCGAGAACGCAAGCGAAGGTCCCTGTTCTGTCATCTGGGCATACACCTGCGGGAGAGCCTTCCTCAAAGGGTCCTGAGTGGCTCGACCGATTTGCTTGTCGTAGACATGGCATAGCGAAGAGGATCCGATAGAGTCCGTGAACTTGAACAATTGCTATAGAAACAGGATACACGTAACGTCAGTTTTTTTTTTTTTCACACTCGAGTCGCCGTCGTCTTGTAAAATTTAAGCCTCTCTCTCCATGGACGCTTTTTTTTTTTTTCCCTACCCTGTTCTTATCTCGGTTTGTCCTTCGGGATCGTAAAAGATCGGTTCCAGAGTCATGAATAGGACCTCCCATGTAACTGTCAGGTCCATCATTTGCGTTTTGATTGGTATCCATGAGGTAATCCGAGAGTAGACAGCGGATCTCCGTCAGCATGGGTGTCCATACGTCCGCAAATGTGTATATTTGCACGCCTGCAAGTCCCAAGTCTCGCTGTTTGATATGATCGCCTTCCACGCGCTATAAGCAAAACGACAAAGAAGCCCAGTTAGAATAAAGTGTCCATGAGGAGAGAGAGGAGATGGGGGGCTATGCTTTCCCCTTTTTCACAGAACAGCAAGAATCTTACTCTTAACAGCCTCTGTCCTGCAACAAGGACTGTACTATGTCCCTGTGTGATGCTTTCCAGTTTCGAGAACAGTGTCCAGAACAGATCCCTCAAGATCTCGTTCTCGTTATTCTTGGTCGCTAGGTACTTTTCATCTTCTTCGTCGTCGTAATTCGAGTCTCTCTGGTGAATGGTCTTGAGTGCTGCTGCATTGCGACGTTCGTTCACCTCTGCAATGGTCTTGTCGATCAATTGGTACATCTCCAAGGGAACCCGTTGCAGGATCGTCACCATGGCATCTTTGAATTTTCCAAGCAGCCCTAGCGACTCGACGAGGATCTCCAGATAGTATGTCGAGTCCACCTCCGGGTTGGTTTCCAGATCCTCGGTGATCTAATTAATATTCATCCATTCCAGCGGGGCAAAAAGAAGAAGCGCAATCCCTATCAGATCGCCTGCCTTGTATCCTGAACGGTCAAAGTACTGGTTTCCTTTCCTTACCATTTCATCATCCAGTCGCACTTCATTCCCTGGTTTGGATTTGGTTTGAAATCCTGCACTACGCTTCAATCGATCATTCGAGACTCCAAGCTTTGAGATATCCTTGCCAAGTCTAAAGGAAATGATGGAGTATGGTACCCGCTCCCTTGTTAGCTAGCCATCCTCTTCCTCGCAATTTGTCACCAACTCCCTCATCCTTGTCTCTGAGCAATAAACACTGGTTTTTCTGGTTACCCTTCAAACATTCCACGCACGGATGTTGGAACTAGACAAGAGAAGAAGAAGACCCCACCATGTCAGTGTACAAAGGTCCAGAACAAAGGTATCATTTGGTGGACGGCAAATCCAAAACACTCCATTACATGCTTCTTGTCCTGTGGTATACGCTGACCATCGACTGTCGCAGTAAGGGCTCTTCAGGTACAGATGGTTATGAAGTTCCTCCATGAGCGTCTCAGCCATTGTCTATCACGGAGCATGAAAGGAGGTGTTAGATGCAGTAATAGGGACTGAATTGTTAAGAGACAGGATCCATGATGTTGTTGTGGTTGTGGTTGCTTCCTTCCGCCTCATACCTCGAGTTGCTCATTGAAGAACTCTGACAGGTCCGATAGTGCTCCTACAGAGGCCATTTCTGGTTTAGCAATCGTCTTGGACGCCGAGACCAACAATGTCACCGCCGTTAAAAAGTGTTTTTCTCGAACAAGTGTTTCCAGCTTTGCAGGAATCTGCTTCAATTCCTCACTATCAAGGGACGAAAGGTAGGGTTAAAAAAAAAATGGATGAACATTGACCGTTAATCCCAAGTGTCCTCCTTTCTCTCATCGGTTCGAATACACACACGATCAGCGCGGGCGT
>Ga0247824_10002516_pt1 | contig 10267 bp, 9 predicted proteins | sample 13C_PalmiticAcid_FD_194412 | JGI IMG/M metagenome (GOLD analysis project Ga0247824, IMG submission 194412) | Soil microbial communities from agricultural site in Penn Yan, New York, United States - 13C_PalmiticAcid_Day48 | ecosystem: Environmental > Terrestrial > Soil > Agricultural land... | reverse complement strand
AAAATCGACGAGCCGTAAGGGACGAATCTCTGCGCCTCGCGTCCGCCAGGCCGCCGCAATGGCGGCCAGCACCTGCACCCAGAACCACACGGTCGAGGGCCGCGCAGCGAACTCCTCCAGGAGATCACCGGTCAACGCTTCGTTGTCGGGTACAAATCGTTCCAGCACCGTGAGCGCCAGGCGGGGGGCGGGAGGCGTCCTCATGAGCGTCTCTCTTTCAGCTGGGGCACACCGCGCCACAACGCAACGAGTGCCCGTTGAGTGTTGCGGACCGCGCGCACGCCGCGGGCGGTCACCCGGAAGTAGCGCTTGGCGCGTCCCCCGCGGACGGCGCTGGGAGCGCCGAGCGTCGAGGTCACCAGCCCATTGCGCTCGAGACGGTCGAGGGCGGTGTAGGCGGCGCCGAGCAGGACGCGACGTCCGCCCGTGGCTTCGATTTCCCTGGCGATCTGCACGCCATACGCCTCGTCGCCGACGCGGAGGATCGCCAGCAGAATCATCAACTCGAAATCCGTGAGCAGGTCGCGCGCCATATCTTCATCAAGTATGAATACGTGCAGGCCGACTCTGTCAAGCCCGGCATTCGGCTGTGAGCTTGCGCATATTCATATATTGTGAATAAATAGCGCCGCCCAGCGACACGGGGCGAACGAGAGGCGCGGAGAGAAGTCGATGATTCGAGGCGTATCCCGTGACCTCAGACGCGCCGTGGGCTCGCTTCGCGGGCACTCTGCGATCACGTTCGCGGCGATCCTAACGCTCGCGCTCGGCATCGGTGCGCCGACGGCAGTCTTCTTGGTCGCCAACGCGCTCATCCTGCGGCCGCTGCCAGTGGTGGACGCCGACCGGCTCGTCACCGTCACCTCAGCGACAGCACTGCGCTTCGGCTTCCACGCCGGCGCTGGATGGAACTTCGCGATGTGGGATCGACTGCGGCAGCGCAGCGGCGCCTTCACGGGCGGTTTCGCCTGGACGCTCAAACTGGTCGACGGGTCGGACGGCGGCGAGGTCCAGCCGCTCAACACCCTCATCGCCAGCGGCGGCTTCTTCGAGGTGCTCGGCGTCCACGCGCTCGCCGGCCGCACCTTCACGCCGGCGGACGACGAGCGGGGTGGGGGACCGGATGGCGGCGTGGTCGTGATCAGCGAAGCACTGTGGCGGCGGCGGTTCAACGGGGCAGCCGACGCCATTGGTTCGCGCCTGTCGATCGAGGGCACACCGCTGACCATCATCGGCATCATCCCGAAGTCCTTCCAGGGCGTGGACGTCGGCCAGCCGTTCGACATCGCCATGCCGTTCAGCGCCGATGCACTCGTGTATCGCGATCGCTCCTTCCGCGCCAGTCAGCGCGCGCTGCTCCTCACGGTGATGCTGCGCCTGCAGCCCGGCCAGTCGCTCTCAGCGGCGACCGCCGCCCTGCGCGACATGCAGCCGGAGATTGTCGGCCCCGGAGCGCCGCCGTTCCTGAACGATCCCTTCATCGTCGTTCCAGCTTCAAGCGGCATCTCCGACCGGTCGCAACTCCGCCAGCGCTACGAGCGCCCACTCGTGGTGCTGGCGATCGTCGCCGGCCTCGTGCTGGGGATTGTGTGCGTAAGCCTTGCGAATCTGCTTCTCGCCCGTGCGACGGCGCGGCGCTACGAGCTCAGTCTGCGGCTGGCGGTCGGCGCACCGCGCTGGATGCTGGCGCGGCAGGTTCTAGTCGAAGGGCTCGTACTCGGGGTCGCCGGCGCTGTCGCCGGCCAGCTGTTCGCCATGTGGGCAAGCCGGGTGCTCGTCGCGCAGCTTCCAGTGTCAGGGGCTCCCCTCTCGATCGATGTTGCGGCCGACTGGCGTGTCCTTGCATTCGCGAGTGGCATCAGCCTGCTGACCGTCGTGCTGTTCGCGGCAGGCCCGGCGTTCTATGCGACCCGCGTCGCGCCCCTGGAGGCGCTGCAGGAGCAGGGCCGTGCCGGTGGAGGAGGGAACCGAACCGGGCAGCTTGCACCCGGATTGATCGTGCTGCAGGTGGCGCTCTCGATCGTTCTGCTCGCAGCCGCCGGACTCTTCGCGCAGACCTTCAACCGGCTTGTCAGCGTCCCGCTCGGATTCGATCCGAAGGGCGTGCTGATCGTCAACGTGAACCTACCGCGCTCGGTCGTCGAATCGCCGGCGTCCAGGGGACTGTTCGATCGCATTCGTGCAGCAGTCGGAGCGATACCTGGCGTTGCCACCGTCGCCGGCTCCATCTGGACGCCCGTGGGCACTGGCGGTGGCGGACTGTTGACCGACGCACGGGGCAGGCGCGCCGACTTGGGAGGCGGCGTCCTCGCCTTCAATTTCGTGACACCGCGGTGGTTCGCCACTTACCGGACGACTCTTCGCGCCGGCCGTGACTTCGACGCCACCGATGGGACAGGCGCGGCACGGGTTGCGATCGTCAACGAAACTTTCCGCCACAGCCACCTGTCCGGTCGTGACGGGATCGGCGAGACCATCGACGCGGGCCCGTGCGGCCGCGGCCGTTGCACCGTCGTCGGCGTCGTTGCCGACACAGTCTATGGGAACTCGCTGCGCGACGCCCCTCCTCCGATGGTGTACGTTCCCTTGGCGCAGGCGACCGTACCACCCGATATGCCGTTGCGCCTCAGCATCCGCGCGATTACCGATAGTGTCAGCCTCGTGCCGGCAGTCCGTGCCGGGCTGAAGCGCGTCGACCCCCGTCTGACGTTCACGTTTTTGCCCCTCGAGGATGCTGTGTGGGCGAGCCTCTCGCAGGAGCGCACCGTGGCGTGGTTGGCTGGGTTCTTCGGCGCCGTCGCGCTGCTGTTATCGGCGATCGGCCTGTACGGCGTCATCTCTCACACCGTCAGCCGTCGGCGAGGCGAGATCGGGATCCGTCTGGCGCTCGGCGCACGCGGCGCCGACATCGGGAGGCTCATGCTCGCCCGGGTCGGTCTCTGCGTGCTGGCCGGCGCTTGTGCGGGGCTGCTTGCCGCTGTTTGGTTGTCGCGTTTCGTTGCACCTCTGTTGTACGGCGTTGAGCCGCGCGACCCGGTCATTTTCGCCGTTGCACCAGTGACTCTCGTCGCGGTGGCAGTACTCGCGGCGTGGAGACCCACGCTCCGTGCCGTACGCGTCGATCCCGCGGAAGTGCTTCGGGAGAGCTGAACGAACGATTTCGCGCTTACGCTGGCGAGGCCCGGCTACCTCAAAGATAATAACGTCGAGCTGCCCACACGTCGCTCGAACTCCCTTGCATCCTCGCTCGCGGATCCCGAGCGGGCCACGGCCACGCGCACGCATGCCCGACGATTCGGGGGCAAGCGAACGTCAGGTCCTGAAATCGTCAACATATTCCCGCTTCCCTTCACGGCGCGTGCTTTGCTGTCGCGGGTTTCTCTGTCACCGCTTTGCGGGCCCGTCACAGTGCTGACGACCGGTTGAGTAGACGCGTGGCCGCGTCGTGAAAGGAGTATGGAACGCTGGCGTGGCGGCGCGTTCGGAAGGTCAAATTACTGCGCGCAACGCGGTCCTCTGATCTCACGACGTTGAATGAAGGCACGGAGGTACGTATGAAGACTTTATTGGAAGAGGATCCGAGCGAACTCATGGGACTCGAGGAAGGAAACGATCCGACGGAACTGGCGGGATCCGAGGACGATGAAGAGGAACCCAGAGAGATGATGGGCTGGGGCGAAGAGGAGGACGACGACGAAGAGTTCGACCTGGACTCTGAGGAAGAAGATGAGCCGGTAGAGATGATGGGCCTCGAAGACGAGGACGATGAGGAGGAAGAGGGAGAAGAAGCCCCACAATACGGCCGACAGCGAGTTCCCGGCCTGCGTCTGGCACAAGGTCTGCGCGCCAAACGTCGCGCTCGCCTGATCGGCGTCGCGGCGCTTCGGGCGCGGCGACGTTCGCGCTTGCTCGCTCTCGCCGTGGCGCGGCGCCGACGGCGCGCCCGTCTGCTCGCACTCGTTGCGCTCCGGGCACGACGCCGCACACGAATACTCGAGGTCGCGGCGCTCCGGGCACGCAAGAAGGCCCGCACGCTCGCAGTCGCAGCCGTCCGCGCACGGCGCCGAATCCGTTTGCTCAAGCGGGCAGCCGCAGGAGCGGGGCTCCGCGCGTCCGCGTAAACAGACACGGCTCGAAGGGTAGCGTCGGACTCTGAGCTGCGCGCATCGATGCGGGGGCTCAGAGTTCGGGCGCTACGTCCTCAACACGCGATTGTCTCCGATGGCATTCGGGAAAGACGCGCCCTATGACGCCACCCATGTCCCGGCTCAGCAAGAACAGTCGTACCAGCAAGAACAGACGTACCCGGCAAATGGAACTGAATCGAAACGGAGGTCCCAGGATGACTTCTCCGGTCCAAACACCCTATCTCGAGCTCCAGAAACAGCTGTGGAAGGCCAGGGCCCAGGCGAAGCAGAAATGGTTGGAACAAAGCCTCGCGCAGCCGACGACCACGTCCGATGACGCGGCGTGGCGGACGACCTGGATCAAAAAGGCGCTCAACATGGTGAAGCGCGGGCAGGCTGACGTCAAGTATCAGGCAGCATTGATGGACGCCTATGCGGAGCACCTGAACGTGCTCGAAATGATGTTGATCGCCGCAGCGGAACAGAAACGCAGTGAAGCGTCCGGAAATTCGAGTGGCGGGAGCGCGGAACAGAAGAGCAGTGCTGAAGCGTCAGCAAACCTGAGCGTTGAGAGTGGCATGGCCACGGGTGCGCGCCCTGGAGACTCAATCAAACGTAAACACGGTTGATCGTGCTGTCTAGGACCATGCGCGCGGAAAGTGCCTCGAGCAAGTCGTCGATCGACGTGTTTCGGCGTCTGCGAGAGAGAAACATGAAGCTGGAGGACGAGGTATGGCAGCACGATCGAAACTTACGCTCTCGGCGGCGTCGGCATTGTTGCTGGTGCTGACGGTAGGGACGGCTGGTTCGCCTCCAGCGGTGGCCGACCAGGCACAGGCCAGAACTCTCCTCAAAGCCATGACCGACTATGTCGGCGCGCAGCAGTCCATCGCGTTCGACTACGACGCGATCCTCGAAGTCGTCACAAAGGACCGGCAGAAGCTCCAGCTGGCCTCATCGGGGACGGTGTCGCTCGCGCGACCCGACAAGATCCGCACCACGCGATCGGGGGGGTTCGTGGACATGGAGACCGTGTTCGATGGCAAGACGCTCACCTTGTTCGGCAAAAACAAGAACATCTACACGCGGGTCGAGGTGCCAGGCTCGCTCGACAACCTGGTGAACGAACTGCAAAAGAAGTACGACCGGCCTCTACCCGCCGCCGATCTGTTTCTCACACATGCCTACGACGAGATTACCGCCGATGTGAAGGACGTCAAGGATCTTGGGAGCGGGGTCGTCGGTGGCATCGAGTGCGACTACTTCGCCTTCCGCTCCAAAGACGTGGATTGGCAGATCTGGGTGACGCAGGGTGCGCAACCGCGTCCATGCCGGTATGTCATCACGTCCACGGGCATCGCCGACGGTCCGCAGTACACCGTTCAGATTCGGAATTGGAAGACCGGCAGCGACGCGGCGACGGCGGACTTCGCGTTCACGCCACCGTCCGATGCGAAGCAGATCAGCATCGACGAGCTCAAGAAAGTGAAGAACACAGGCGAGTTACCGAGTCATTTCATCGTCGGAGGCAAGTGATGCGCACGACCAGAACACTACGCGCGCTGGTACTGCTTGTGATCGTCGCCTTGGGTGCCATTGAGCTGGGCGATCGAATCTCGATCCCGGTCCTCTCCGGCCTCGCGACGAGTGTGAAAGCTGAGGTCGGGCGGCCGCTGTCGCCCGTGAGCGTCGCCGGCGTCGCGCGTCGAACTTCGCGTCGCAACTGATCGGGTCGCCCAGGCGCCTCGCAGATCACACTATTGTCGCGAGCAGATTGATGACGATCACTCGTGGCGCAGGGCGATCATCGGGTCGACACGTGATGCTCGTCGCGACGGCCCGTAGCCGGCCAGGAGCGCGGCGCCGAGGAGAGCGGCCACCGCCAGGGCCAGGGCGCGCGGGTCGTTTGGCTTCACATCGAACAGAAACGACTCGATGAGCCGTGAAGAGGCGAGTGCAATCGGCACGCTGATCGCCACGCCCAGCGCCGCCAAGACACAGACTTCGCGCAATATCATCCAGACGACGCGGCCGCGGCGAGCGCCGAGCGCCATGCGTACGCCGATTTCTTTGGTACGGCGAGCCACCGTGTAGGTCATCGTGCCGTAGAGACCGACGCACGCAATCACCAGCGCGAGAACCGCAAACGCAGTGCAGAGTCTGGCGAAGACGATCTCCTGATTGATGGTCTGATCGATGTCCGCGGCTTGTGTCCTCACTGCCGTCACGGGCACGCGCGGGTCGGCTTGATGCACGATCTCACGGACCGCGGCGACGTAGCGCAACGGGGTGAGGTCGGTACGCAGCGCGTAGGTCACCTCCGCCAGTCCGGGAGCGACCGTGTAGGGTATGTACACGACTGGCGGAACGTTCCCCTTGAGGCCACCGTAGCGAGCAGTCGCGGCGACGCCGATGATTTCCAGATCCACGGGGCCGCGCGCGCGGCCGAGCCTGATGTGCCGTCCCACCGGGTTGTCGTCGCCGTAGTGGATTTTCGCGAATTCCTGGCTCACCATTGCGACGGGGACGCCTCCCGGGCGATCGCGTTCGTCGATCTCGCGCCCCCGCAGCACCGCAATCTCCATCGTCGTGAAGAACCGCGGCCCGATCGCCAGGATGCGGTGGCCGCGGGAAGGTTTGCCGTCAACACTGATCGGGTGCGCCCTGCCGGCGCGGACGAGCGAGCTATGCGACAGCGTCACTTCACGCACGCCGGGAATCTCGCTCAGCCTCTGCCTCAGCGCCGCGTAAAACGGCGTGACCCGCGACTCCGCAAGTCCAGCCTGTGGAGCATTCACTTCGAAGAGCAGCAGGTGATCGCGATTGAACCCGAGATGGACGGAATGGAGATTCGAGAGCGTCCGCACGAACAGGCCTGCCGCAACCAGCAACAGCAGCGAAATGGCGATCTGCGCCACCACGAGGCCGCGGGTAAGCGTGAGACGCGGCGTCGCGTGGCGTATGCGGCGAAACGATTCGCCAGGGCCGGCATCCTTGAGTGTGGGCATCAACGACGGACGGGTCGCTCGAAGCGCGGGAGCGAGGCCGAACAGAACGCCGCAAAGCAGCGATAGCCCCAGCGTGACGCCGAGCACGTGCCAATTCAGTTCCGCGTGGAGCGTGAATCCTTCCTCCCCGTTGGCGAGCAGCAGCGTGAGCACACGGATGCCGACCACGCCAATCAGGATCCCGAGCGCGCCGCCGAACGACGCGAGCAGCACGCTCTCGGCCAGCAATTGACGCACGACGCGGAGTCGACTGGCGCCCAGACTGAGTCGCATGGCGATCTCGCGCCTGCGAGCCGTGGCGCGCGCGAGCAGGAGATTCGCCGTGTTCGCGGATGCGATCGCGAGGATCAGACTGGCCATCGCCAGCAGTACATAAAGCGGCTTCGCGTACTCCCTGCGAAGGATGTCGCGTCCAGCGCCGCCTTCCTCGAGTCGGAGCACCGGCAGGTTGGCCCGCTCACGGTCGTTGGTCGCCGTGGTTGCAACCCATTGCTCGAAGGAGCCGGCCATCGCGGCCTGAGCCTGCGCCAGGCTGACGCCTGGACGCAGCCGGCCCATGATCTCCACCCAGTAGTAGTTCGGATCGATGAACAGGCGCTCGGCGTCCGCGACGAACAGGAGCATGGCGTGCAGGGGGAGGTACACGTCGGGCACTTCCCCTGGATCCACACCGAAGAACGCGGAGGGCGTCACACCCACGACGGTGAACGCGACGTTGTTGATCAGAATTGGCTGGCCGGTGGCGTGGGCGGCCCCGCCGAAGCGTCGGTTGCTGTAGCCCGCGCTGATGACGGCGACGGGGGGAGCGCCCGCGCGATCGTCGTCGGCGAAAATCAGGCGGCCCGCGGCGGGCGTCACGGCCAGACCGCGAAAGAAGTCGCCGGAAACGTATTCACCCTTCGACAGCTCCGCGGCGCCATTCGCGATCACGTTTACTTTTCCGCCACTGTAATAGCCGAAGATACTCGACAGCACGGGCTGCGAGACCTGCTGCAGTCGCTCGAAGGCCGCGAAGGGCAGAATCGCGCCGGCCGTGCCCGCCGGTTCATCGAAGAAGCTGCCCTCGATGCTGTGCAGAACGAACTCGGAACCGTCGGTAGCCCTGGACCCGTAGGCGAACGGTTTGCTGCGCCACTTAAGGGCCACGAGCGATGCGGGATCGGACACTGGAAGCGAGCGCACGAGAATCGCGTCCATGAAGCTGTAGATCGCTGTGTTCGCCCCGATCCCGAGCGCCATCGAGAGCGCGACCACCGCTGTGAACGAACCGTTCTTGCGCATCATCCGCAGGCCATAGCGGACATCCTGTATGAGCTGCTCGAGGAAGGTCCACGTCCAGAGCCTGCGAGCGTCTTCCCGCAGGAGCGTCACGTTGCCGAGGTCGCGATAGGCGGCCGATCTGGCCTGTTCCTCCGGCAACCCGCCGGCTTGCCGTTGATCTGCTTCTTCCGCAAGATGAAATCGCAGTTCCTCGCTGAGCTCGTCCTCCTTGCGCGTGCGCCGCAGCCACCAGACGAATCTGCGAAAGAGCGAGGTCATCGTCCCTCCTCACCGGATGGCTTGAGAAGCAAGCCCATCGCGCGAGCGAATGCATCCCACTTCGATTGTTCGCTGGCCAGCTGCCTTCGTCCGAGAGGAGTGAGCCGGTAGTATCGCGCGCGCTTGCCCTTCTCGGACAGCTCCCACGACGCGGCGACCCAGCCGTTGGCCTCGAGGCGATACAGGGCTGGGTAGAGAGACCCTGTTTCGACCTGCAGCAGGTCTTCCGAGGTGCGTTGAATATGCTTGGCGATTGCGTGTCCGTGACTTGGCCCCGGCAGCAGCGTCCGCAGGATCAGGAGATCGAGCGTGCCGCGCAGGAGCTCGACGCGACTTGGCCGCTTCACACTCATTGTGTAGGAAGTCTACACCTTATTGTGTAGAAAGCCTACTACTCAGGCGCCCGTACGTTATGCGCGACAGCGTACGGGCGCAGGGGACGTGTATCGGCAGCGAAATACCAAGACGTACCGCTAATCCAGATCGAACCGAACGCTCACCTTTATGACCACTTCGACGGGCACGCCGTTCAGCAGTGTGGGCGAGAAGCGCCACTGCCGCACGGCATCCACGGCGGCGATTGCGAAATCCGGGTGCACCTGCGCGCTCAGCACGCGGACTGACGACACCGTTCCGTCGCGGCCGATGATCGCCTCGATCGGCACGTCGCCCGTGAGGCCGGCCTCACGCATCGCCGCGGGATAGATCGGACGAACGTCGACCACTTTGCGCGGCGCCCGGACGTTTCCACCGATGCGCACCGGCTGATTCAGCGGTACCGATGGTTCCGGTGCGCTCATGCGGCTGTCTCGAACGGTGATCGTCTCCTGCAACTCGCCAACCTGCAGCGTGATGGCACGGTCCCAGTCGCGCGCGTTGCGTAGCTCGAAATCCTGTCGAAGCGCGCGGAAGCCGGCGAGCGTCACCGCCAGCACGTATCTGCCTTCACTCACAGAGGGCAGTTCAAAGCGTCCGCTCGCGTTCGATGTCGCCGTCCAGGTGTTCTCGTTCGCGTCCACGAGGGTCACCTGAACCCCCGGCAGCACTCCGCCGCTGACGTCGTAGATCGTTCCGGTGAGCGGCGCCGAAGCTGACCGTCGCCTGGGAGCAGCGGGCGCACGCGGCGTCACGCGCACGATATGCGGCGGTGCGTCGGAGTTCACCACCGGCTTCACCTGTTTCGGCTTCACCTCTGCCTGCGGCGACACACCATCCCTCACGTCGTCCGTCAGTGCAGACAGCGCCGGCGGAGCAGCGTGTCGCGCGCGAAGCACGGCAACCGGCAGCGCGACGAGCACGAGTGCGATGCAGAGCGTCGCTATCGTCGAGCGCGAAGGGACACGGCGGTTGAGTTGCGGGTTCAACATGGCAGCGATTCTCCTTTCCAGAGTTGAAGGGTGGGCCATGGGGATGGCCGATGCCCAACTCGAACCGCTACGTCGGCACTGGCGAGCGAGCTCGAGAAGATGGGCGGCGTAGTCACGTCCGTCGACACCGAGGCCAAGAACCTCGTCATCGCACGCCTGCTCGCTCTCCCTTCGAAGGCGGCGGCAGATCATCCACACGAGCGGGTTGAACCAGAGGATCGCGCGG
>Ga0247824_10002515_pt1 | contig 10267 bp, 13 predicted proteins | sample 13C_PalmiticAcid_FD_194412 | JGI IMG/M metagenome (GOLD analysis project Ga0247824, IMG submission 194412) | Soil microbial communities from agricultural site in Penn Yan, New York, United States - 13C_PalmiticAcid_Day48 | ecosystem: Environmental > Terrestrial > Soil > Agricultural land... | reverse complement strand
ACGTACAAGCTGGTTGACACAGAGTGGTGGCCACTGCTGCGTAGCAGACTGAGCTCTTATCTGGGCACCCTTGTGAACTCCGGGACATCTCCGCCGTGGTGTCTCACACAAGCAGCTCGTTACCGCCCGCCCGGTTCCACACATTACCAGACCTGGCCCAGATCTGGACTCAGCCGGCACCCATAGCACACAGTCTTCCCTGATATTGAACCTGCAGCCTGAACGCTGCAAGCACTCTACAAAAGGTATATCAGAAAGCAACATGAAAAATGTGGTGGCTCAGTCCGCTCTCGCGGCTGGCTTCTACACGGCGGTTGTTGTCGCTCAAACGGCATGCTCCAATATCCTGGTGCCGACTTACTCGGCCCCCGTCGTCGCCAGCGGATGGCAGGCTCAGCTGGTTACCGGCGGCTTGACCAAACCCCGGAGCATCGCATTTGACAGCACCGGCGCGTTGCTCGTCGTCGAGAGCGGCAAGGGAATCAGCCGGCACAGGTTCACTGACAATGGAGGGACGTGCCTGTACTCGAACCACTCGCACATGCTGGTCGACATGACCACGGTGAGCTTTATGGGTATCAGCCATACAAAGGGGGCATGCTGACCTCGTAGCTCAACCATGGCCTCGCTCTCTCCAACGACGGCAACACTCTCTACGCCTCCTCCGCCGAGGCCATCTTTGCCTGGACCTACGACGCCAAGGGGGCCAGCGTCAGCGGCCAACCACGAACGCTCATCGCCAACATGAGCAACAGCGACCTCGTGACGCGCACCCTCCTCATATCCAGGAAGCAAAACGGCACCCTCCTCGTCTCCAGGGGCAGCTCCGAGGCGCACTCGGCCCAGACCGAAGCCGTCACGTCCGGCCTGTCCCAAATCCGCGCCTTCAACCTGACCAACCTCACCTCCACGTCGACACCCTACGTCTTCTCCACTGACGGCCTCGTCCTCGGCTGGGGCCTGCGCAACAGCGTCGGCGTGGGCGAGCACCCCGTGACGGGCGGCATCTACGCCGTCGAGAACAGCGTCGACGGCGTGCAGCGCAACGGCAAGGACGTGCATGAGAACAACCCGGGCGAGGAGCTCAACTTCTTGGGCTATCTCAACGGCACGACCACGGCAAACCAGGGCAGGAACTTTGGGTACCCGCACTGCTTCGCCGTATGGGAAGCGTCCGAGATCCCGGACAACGACGGCCTCGCCATCGGCAAGCAGTTTGCCGTCCTGGAGAACTCGACGCTGCGCGACGAGACGTGCGCCGAGGAGTATGTCCCGCCGCGGCTGACCTTCCCGGCGCACTACGCGCCCATCGACCTCAAGTTCTCGGCGGGCGGCGAGACGGCGTATGTCACCTTCCGTGGCAGCTGTAAGTCTTTTTGAGCTCTGCCCCTTTCCTGTCGTCCAGATACTGACCCAGTCTAGTCGACCGCTCCTCGCCCGTCGGCTACCGCGTCGCCTCCATCGCCTTCAACGCCGCCACGGGCGAGCCGGTTGCAGCGGCGGACAGCAACAACGCGCTCACGGACGTGCTGATGAACCAAGACCTCACTGTCTGCCCCGACAAGTGCTTCAGGCCGGTTGGGCTGGCGTTTGATAGCGCCGGGAGGCTGTGGATGTCGTCGGACTCGACGGGCGAAATCTACGTGCTGCAGCGGACGGGCGAGTCCGGGGCTGGCAAGTTTGTGCAACCTCCTGCCAGCGGTGGTGACGGCGGCGGTGGTGGAGCTGGGAACGGGGATGGCAATGGCGGCGGGAACAAGAACGCGGCGGTCGGGCTATGGACAAGGGAGACGATGGTGTTTGCATGGAGTGCCGCAGCCGCTCTTGGTGTCTGGCTGGCGGTCTTTTGAGTCTTACCTGTAGACTAACCGGTATTCTGTCTTTACATTCATCTACATCCCTAAAACCGGCACTTTCATAAATTGGATCCCTCTCAAACCACCCCGGCCCCTTGAGCCCTTTGTGTTCCTACCCTCCCCTTCCGCCTCACTCCGGCTCGACGGTGCAGACACGGGACTTGGGTTGAGGCTTGGGGTTTGGTGTGTGAGATGCTCCGTGGGGAGTGCAAGGGGTAAAGTTGGGAGGCTAAGGAACTAGCTGCAGGTGTCTCTCTGCTGGGAGCCTGGGAAAGGCGAATGATGTCGCGGGGCGTGACGGAGAGCTGGAAAGGCCGATGTAACGACGTGATCGGCAGTTGGGGAGCCTAAGCGGTGCTTTCGGCAACACCTGTGAAGCCCGAGGTTTAGTTGGTATGGCTCGGGGTAGCAATGCGCCGGGACGGAATACCAGAAAACAGGGAAACCCCCTTCGGTGGAGGGTGCGGGGGAGGAGCTGAAAGCCAGGAGCGTGGGGGGCTCAAGGAGCATTCCGGGTTTTTGGGTCCGGGGTGGGAGCTCGGTTCGTTTACGTCACGGTGACAGGATATATTTAGGGCTTGGCAGTCTCAGCTGAAGAACAAGGCGGCCTGGAATGAAGTGGGTTGCTCCTGATCATATCCCCCTCTCGGACCTCACTCAGCCCCTTTATGCATGGAAGTCCTTCCCTCCTCTCAACTCACTGGCCAATCCCCGGATTCCATTCTGCTCTTCCTGGCTCAGAGTAATGCCAAAGTACCTCTCCAACGCCTTGACACGCTGCTCTTCGCTCTGAAGCTGCTCGAGGATCTGGGACGCTGCCCCGATGCGCCGCTTGACATAGCCCCGGTGCAGAATCAGCAGGCCAACCGGCGTCTCGTTCCTTTCGTCAAACAGCGTGCACATGCACATGACGCTCTGCACGAAGAAGCTCTGCGGCGTGCTCATGGTGTTCAGGTTCATGACCTCAAAGTCGCCGGCGATGAACTCCGTCTCGCCAAAATGATACATGTCCCTCCACGGGGCATGCTCGTCGTCCTGCACCGAGTACAGCCAGACCCGCTGGTTGGGGTCCGTGAACTGTTCAATGCTGCGGTACTGCAGCCGTCCACGCATGGGAGCCACGCCGACGAATTCGTGATTGTGCTCCAGGGGCACCGGATGGGTCGGCCCGTGGGACCCGTACCCGACATCGACCAGGTACCGTCTGCCCCTGATGGCGACGAGGTTGACCATGTGGTCCCTGGGATCTGTTAACAACTCCATCCCACGTGTGGCTCAAGGACGATTGGCGTATTTACCATCCCGTGTACCCATGCGGTTTTTTGACCCGCCCACCCGTGCTGATGAGTGTGAAGCCCACACTGCGTAGGACGGTCGCAAAGAAGGTGTTGACCTCCATGCAGTACCCGCCTCTGCCCTTAAGCACAATCTTGGCGAACAAGTCCTCGGGACTGAGAGACAGGACCCGGTGTTTCGAATAGTGCAGCGCCAGGCTCTCAAAAGGGACGCGGGCCATGTGGTGCTTTTGCAGGGCCGTGAGGCACCGCAGCGGGTCGGAGGCTACCGATTGCCGGACTTGCCGGACATCCTGACGGTATCCGATGTGCCCGAGATAGCGGGCGATCTGTTCTTCGGTGTAGGTGGCCATAGTTGGGCAGCTGGAGTCGCGAGGTTTTGGGTGGAGGGCCTGATGTCAGTGTCAGGAGCGACTGGAGGGCAAGAACAGTGTGGAGAAATCAAAAGAAAACGTTTCTGAAACAAGTGAGAGCTTCCCCGCAGATGCAAACCTCAAAAGCGGCCAAGTCGCGCAATTTAAGCAGCCAACAGACCCAACAACAACCCCTGGCTTACAACATAAGGTCTCCACATATGTAGTGACCCTGCAATAACAAACGAAGCTTTAGCGAAGTGATTTTGATGGTTAGATCGAAGAGCCAACGTGACAGATAGCATCATGGTCCATGGATGGGATTCGAGAGAGCAAGGATGATGAGGTCAAAGCTGCTGCTCGGTGAGTGGTTGAATTTGGCTTTCTGGGTCCATTTTGCCACCCGTCTTCTCACCACAGTGATGAGGCGGAGCACTTACATGCACATGTTTGTGTTTTTTTTTTTTTGTTTTTTTTTGGCTCCTTTGCCCTCTCACTTTGCTTACCGTCAAACCAAGATGCATGCCTTACTTTCTACTCGCATCACAAGCCTCCACTAAATTCACGCTGTTGCTTCATGCCCTTCTTTCTTAGAGTTGGACACGCTGTCCATTTCCAACAAGCCTTCCTGGACAAGCCGACAGCACTCCTCCCGCTTCTGAGCACAGTAGTCCGTACTGAATGCAGTCGCAACCCCTATGTCTGCGGCTCCCGGGAGACGGGCAGCTTCTTCTGCCAGATCCTTGACCGAGTCGTACTAAGCCGCCAACAACGATCTATGATGCAGTCCATCGCATCGTCTTGAGGTTGCAAAGGCGGAAAGATTCCCTTCCTGAATAGCCCGACGATGTCGAGGTCTGGGCTGTCATCCGGGTGTTCGTACGGTTCGTGGCCCCTGGTCAAGCAGTACACCACCGACCCGAGGGAGAACTGCTCAGGTTTGGGACCACACGTCCCGAATCCTGCCATGCCGGTCGGCGGCTCAGGGTAGAGCCGTGCCCATGGCGGAGCGTTTCCGTAAGAACGCTCTCCGGTGGGCTCGACACAGTCAAAGTCGGTCAGCTTGAGGCGTTTGTGCTCGTCAAGGAGCATGTTGTCGGGGCGCAGGGTCGTTATGAGTGAGACCCAAAGATTCGAGCCAGGCGACGGCGGCGCAGAGCTGGGCGGTCCAGCGCTCAACGAGCTGTCTGGGTTCGACACGGAGCACCTCCAGAACGGTGGGTTTGTCGCGCCGTTGGTTGTCGCGCAGGCGGATATCCAGGGCGGTCGCCATGGAGTTGGCCGTGGGGAGGCGGTAAAAGCTCTGCATGATGTAAGGGCACGCGCGTGTCTTTCAAGCATGTCACAGATGGCATTCTCACGAGCTATGTCGGTCGCGCCTGTATATCTGGCGTACTTGATGACGATGCTGTCGCTGACGGAGTGGGCGGGATGGCGGGACCATTTGCCTTGATGAAATGGTGATGTGGGAACTGACGAGAGGTTGCCTCAACAGTGTCTGGTTCCGTGCGTGGCCAGAACAGGACAAGATCCGACAAAGCAGCATTCGGGTCTGTGCATGCGTCTTTTTCTCGGCTGTCCCTGGAGCCAGAGGCTGTGGTTGGTCAATGTGTCGAAGCTGAGCGAGTCGATGAACCAACATGTTTAGGTTTCCAGGGTGAGACGGAACCTGAAGGACCAGGGTGAGGAGCGGTGCAACGGGGAGATTCGGCTGCGCTATCCGTGCACCTTCAACATTGGCTCTTCTTGGTTTCTGTGCAGCGCTTCTCACTACATCTGTACATCGTTGGAGTGAATAAACCAGTATCCCTCTTGGCGTTTATACGTGCCCGCCTGTCTTCTTCCCCGTGTCTGGCCAAGTGAGCACACCGTGCCCTGTAATTTCCCCCACTCGCGTGCCGTGCCCATCGCTCGAGTCGGTACGCGCGTACACGGTCCTCCGGGTGTCGAACGGCGCGTACCCGTCCCCGACATACATCTGCGCCACCTTCCCGCCCTCCCCGAGGCTGTACTCGACGAACTCGGACCAGGGACTCCAGTACTCAAACGCTGTCGGGCTCGCCCCGGGCATAGAAACCAAGGAGAAGCGGAAGGAGACCTTCTTAGCCGCGCCCCCCGAATTTCCAAGAAACATTGCCAAGTCTACTGGTGCAGGCACGGGCGAGGCCGCAGACCCCATGATAACGTGCGGCGCATTCTCGGGCGCCTTGGCCACACGGGCCTTCTCAAAAGTTTGCGCCTCGCCGACAACCTTGGCCAGCGCCTCCAAGAGCTCCTTGAAGGGTGCATCCAGGTGTTTTGGGAGGAGCCGTGTCTTGTATGTCTCGAGCAGAGCGGCGAGGATGAGGTCAAGCCGCTCGTCGTCGCGGCTCCCGTCGGGCTTGTCAACGACGCCCCCGCGGCCGGGAAAGAAGGCCCTTTAACGTGGTGGATGATCAGCTTCGTTTCTTATGTGTGTGGGAAAGAACCTACTCGATGCCCTTGAACACGTCCACCGCGCCATCGCCCACCGACCGTTTCTTCAGACTCGCCACAAGCAGGTCGCGGTCCGACTTGGCGTCGTGCACGCAGCCCGAGACGTTGTACCTGCTGCCGCTGTGTTTGCGGTGGTCGGTGAAGTCGACGGCCTTCTCGCTCTGCAGAATCTTGGTCGAGCAGCTCGCGACGCGTTCATCCTTCAGGTCGGCGATGCGGTCCCGTACGCGGGTCATCAGCTTTTTCAGCGACTCGGGCAGCTCCGTGAACACGACCATGACCTCATACAGAGCCTCGTTGTACTCGTCGACGCGGTCCTCGTCTCGCAGATACTTGGCCACCGACTGCCAGCACACCAGCCGCACGCGCTGCGCAAGCAGGTAGGTCTGCATGGCCGCGATCAAGACCGTGTGCGACGGCGTGTGGAACCAGTCGAGGTTGTCCTTGATTTCGTGCACGGCGCGCTCGAGCAGGCCGTCGGGCCCGCAGTACTTGCCGAACTGCGTGGCCTGTTCTTTGCAGTGCTTCAGGTCGCCCTTGGCCTGTGGCAGAGCCATGGTCAAGGCCGTCTTGAAGTGGTCGTTAAACTGGTCGATGTTGCGGCGGGCACCGGCCAGCTCGTGCTTGGCCAGCTCGTCCCTAACCGTCTTGCTGATGACGGACTGGAGCGGCTCCTTGTAGAGCTCGGGTTGGCCCGGGTTGATGGCCGACCAGAGGGCCCCGAGGCCGGCCGACGCCATGACACCCACCTCCGGAATCGCGAAGGCGGCTGTTTCCATGAACCTGATGGTCGGCTCTGGCCGGGGGAGCCATGGCGGTCAGCAAAGATGTGGCTGTGGATCTGGGACCCCAAGACTGCATTACACCTACCTAGGCCGCTGAGAAAGTCCCTCACAACATCTCTCTGGACCTCGGGTCTCTTGCCTCCAGGCCAGAACTCACTCTCGTCGAGCTGGATGTTGAGAGTCTATGAGCTGCCGGGCTTGCAGGTAAGCTGGGAACCAGAGTGTCGCTCACCTCGACGGTATTGGCATCTGGGTGGTCAAAGGGATCGTCATCGCTAAGGGGGGTCGGGTGAAACTGCGGGAAGAGGAGCATCGTGCGAAACGTATGGCTATACCGGAGGCGGCGGGAGTCGTGCCCTCGTGTACGATGTCTGACCAAGACAGCAGGGGGCCGTCAGGCGGGTATATATCTTGTATATCCTGGCCGAAGGCAAACACGCCGGCCATGGTAGACCATGGCCGAGGTGACGGCGAGTCAATTTAGGTGAGACTAGTCGTGCTGATGCAAAGGTCTGGACCTTGATAAATTGCCAGCTCCAGCACAGCTGGGCCCTCAACGATCTTGATTTTCTCCGCTTTACATTCAGCTGCCCCACCCTTTCCCAGGTAAGCAGGTAGTTAAGCTGAAAAGGAGAACCCTGATCCACCAAGCTGTCAGGGACTCACGGGGACTGAGGGGGATTAGTGAATTGAGCCCCGAGTCGACGGGGTAATAGTGTCATGCACAGACCAGCAGCTCGGTTCGAATTGTCTGGCCTAGACTCTGTCGAATATTGCTTCATGCTTCGCCCCGACGTGGTCTGAACGGCCTCGACCCTTTACCCCTGCGATAACTTCCGTCTCGATCGCCCCGGTTTTAACGCCATGAACAGAATGAGGCTTTTTCGGTAGGAGAGCGATACGCATGCTAAATTATATAAGTCGACGGGACATCCATAGCAGAGCGGTGTGCCAACGTCCGGCTACAAGAGTCCATCATCCCTGCGCCCACTGTTTCATCTGACATCTGCTTGGAACGCACCAACATCCCCAAGCCCAGACCCCAGCCATGCCTCATCTCCACGGCAGCCATCCCGTCGCCGAACATGGCAAGCATCCAGCCGGCGAGCACGGGGAGCACAGGGAACACAGGGAGCACGGCGAGCACGGCGAGCACGGGGAACACGGGGAAGGCGAATTCGGGGAACACGAGCTCGGCGAACACGAGCTCGGGGAGCACGGCCAACACGGCGGTACCGGCCGTGGGCGCCATGGAACAGCAGTCGAGACCCATGCCAGAGAGCAGACGCGGGCGAGAGAGGCTGAGCGCGCAGGCGAGGCTACCGGCGGCAACCGCGATTTTCTCGACACTCTGGTCGATCATCAGGGGGGGCAGCACCAGGCCGAGGAGGCCTTCGAACCCGAACTGATCGATAAGGACATGCACGTGTCGTACGAGGGAGAGGAAAACTTCCAGGAGTCCATGCACGAGTTGTACCTGGCCGAGCATCTCCGGCCTGAGCAGCGAGACAGTGGGTTGCCTCCTCCCAGGCACAAGGTCGAGCACTAAGCATCTTTTGTTGGCGTGCAATGCAGTCGACCGGTTTAAACAGGAGTTTACCGCCATTGAGCAGGAGTTCCATCTCACCAAGATCACCGATAAGGGGCCAGAGTTAAACACAGACGGATACAAGATCGAGGCCGCCGACGCAGTGCGGCTGCTGAGCGACCCGCGCTACGCCGACTGCGTCCGCATCTTGGACCTGCGTAACCCTGAGAGATGGGGTGAACGTACGATCCTGTTTCCTTTCCCTGCCTTTTTCCATGTCCCTCTTTTCGCTTGGTTCTGGACAGGTACCTGGTTTTCCATCTGCTGACTGAGAGTTTTACAGTCGAAGACAACTACGGCCTCAAGATCAAGGGCGCCGTGGACTTCCCCCTCTCCGAGGGCTTCGGCGCGGACGGCATGCAAAGGATCGACAAGTACGGAGGTTACAACCTTGACTTGGCACTCGACCCCCGTATCATGAAGCAAAACCTGGAGAAAGACCAGGCCCGCCTCGAGTGAGTTTCTGTCTTTCTCCTTGTCTTCCCCCATCAAACCACCTCACTGTCACATGTTCTTCTCATCAAGCTCATCACACTTTTGTAAAACCAACAGGGCCTGGAAGCAAGAGATAGCCAACCCGGGCTCCGCCTTCCGCAAGGTCGCCTCTCACTCCATCATCCTCGTGCACTGCATGTACAGCAGCAACCGGACCCCGAAGTTCGCCACAGGCCTACTGCGCTACTTCGCGCGGCCCAACGGCCAGACCGTCGTCATCCTCACGGGCGGCTTTCACAACTTCCAGGACGCTGCCATTGCCGCAGGGAGGCCTGACCTGCGTGAGTCTTTTTCACCCAATCCTCCGCTCCCTGAACCACACGATCTTCCCTAGGTACCTCCCGGGGCGTATTTTGATCAAGGTTATCCTCAGTCAAAACAAACACGGAAGCAGAGAGAGAGAGAGAGAGAGAGAGAGCTGACGTCTGAACCTCCTGAGGTGGGTTGTATAGTCGAAAAACGCGACCGGAAGGCGTATCTCTAGGCCATGCAACAAGAGGCAAAGCCATCTCATCACCAGGGCAGAACACCAGACGGGCACTGTTTGAACCGTCGCCTTGCCGTGCCTAAAAGCTAAAGACATCTATCCGGTTAGATAATGGGTGGTATGTCTCCGCAGAAACCAAAATCCCGAAGGGAAGAGCTTGCTTGCCACAGCCTGCTCAGACAATATTCGTCGCCCAGCAACCTGTGGTGCAGTTACTCAGACTTCCTTCATCAACCCCTCTTACCCGGTCCCAAGGCTATATCTTCCAGCGTATGCCGAGACCACTGTTGTGAGTCATGCTGGGATCCTGCAAACCCCAGCTGGGGAGGCTCCGCAGCCACCGGCTCAGCATACCCCCGGAGATCCTCGGTCCGGTACACCCTCCGCCACAAGATCTCGCCTGATTCCGGATCCATCACCACCGCATAGTGTGTTCCGCCGTAGGTGATATCCTCCTGGCCGAGCATGTGCAATACATCCTCCTCGGTGACAGCATCCACTCCCTCTCCACGACGCCGTCGGATCTTCCGCCGCAGACGCAGCCTTTGTTTCCACATATGCTCGACGGCCTGTTTGCGTTCAAACGACTCGTCGATGATTTCAGCCATGCCCTGGCTGGCCACATGCTGTGCGGCCGCGTGGATGCGGCCGGGATCCGGCTCGTCGGCAACGTCGTGGTTGCACGTGGTCAAAAACTCGCTGCTGCTTTGCACTGACGCTGTGCGGTAGCCCTTTTCGACCGAGTACACCCTAGACGGAGTGCAGAATATGAGGTACGCGGCGGTGGAGGGGGACCGCGAAAGGTCTGCGAGAATTTCGTCGATGTCGGGAGGTGCCCCACTGCTTTCGACTTTCCCCTTTCCCTCGGCCCCTTTTCTCAGCCATCCTCGCCCTTTTTGCTTCTCCCCCTCCTCCCCCAGCAAATAACCCCTC
>Ga0247824_10002514_pt1 | contig 10267 bp, 6 predicted proteins | sample 13C_PalmiticAcid_FD_194412 | JGI IMG/M metagenome (GOLD analysis project Ga0247824, IMG submission 194412) | Soil microbial communities from agricultural site in Penn Yan, New York, United States - 13C_PalmiticAcid_Day48 | ecosystem: Environmental > Terrestrial > Soil > Agricultural land... | reverse complement strand
CTCCCCACCCGCCGCCGCCACACCACGAAGCACCCCCAGCCGGTCCGACTGCTGCTCTTCCCCCGGATGCAGCCGCTCCAGCAGGTGGGACAGGTGGAACACGTGCCCGCAGGCGAACCCGACGAGGGTCTCGACCTCCCACTCGGTGAAGGGGGCGGCGCAGTGGGCACAGTGGCCGGGGGTGTATTTCTTTGCTTTTTTGGTGTTAGTGGTGGTGATGTCTGAGGGTGGTGGTGGGATGATGGGTGTTGGGGTTTCGCCGTTGGCGGCGGTTTTTTCGGTGTGTCCGGGGGTGGGGGTGGGCTGTGATGGCTGTTGTTGTTGCGATGAGGGTGGGTGATGGTGGTCTTTTGAGGGGGTGGTGGTGGTGTGCTGTGTGTGCTCGGCTTTGGGAACGACGCCAAACTTGACGCCCCTACGCTGGCCGCTGCGCAGCAGGCCCTGCGCGGCCGCCACCTCGCTCCGCAGCACGCGCGCCACGCCCTCGCAGATGCTGAACTGGATCTCATGCTCCTTCATGATGTGCTTCAGCCCCTCGCGCAGGCCCTCGATCTCCAGGCCCTCTGGGATGCGCCGCACGAGGGTAATGGGGTTGATCGCCGTGCCGACTTCCTCGAGGAGGGCGCGGATGAAGCGCGGCTTGTCCATGCTGTACGTGAGCAGGTCCTCCCAGAGGTCCGGGTCGTCTTGGTCCTTGGCGAACGCGATGGCGCGGCTGACGTCGCCGAGCCGGTCGATGATGAGGTAGAGGGCGCGTTTGGTTTGGCCGGTCTTGGAGTAGAGGTAGACGAGCTCGGGGATGTAGTTGAGGGTCTCACATTCATGCGCTGCCTGGAGAGGAGCGGGTCAGTAATGGGTGCAGGATGCGAGGGGCAAGGGGGAAGTACCTTTTCGAATGCGTATGCGGTTGAGTTTTTGAGAAGATCCATCAGCAGGGGCTGGTCGTGAAGAGCAAAAAGATGCACAGCCAAGTCGGCGAACTGGTCAACCAAGGATTGGCTGTCGGTGACGAGGCGCGCGCGCGACTCCCCCGAGTGCTCGTGGATCCCTTCGCCTCGCCACAGGCCCCGGAGATAGAAGAACGTGTACAAGTCCAGCTTCTTCTCCTGCAGTTGCGAAATGACAACGTCGGGCTTCACCAGTCCATGCTGCGCTTCGTCTACGAGCAGAGTAATGGCCTCTGCTGTCGCGTCCTCCAGCTCCTCACGGCTCATCTGGCCTGCACGATCCTGGGGCACACGCAAGCCAATAAAGCTGGGGATGTCGTCAGCCACCGCATCGGCGAGGTGTCCCTCTTTGATCAGCCGCATTGCCGAGTCGGCGTCTTGGAGTTTGATGTGGCACTTGAGCGCCTCCCTGTTCCTGCCGTTCGCCTCGTGCAGCTTGGCCAGGCTTTCCATGACGATCCGCCAGTCCCGACCGACTTCGCCGTCCTCGACGCTGTCCTCCCGCACATCACGGTATTTGAGCTGGTCCTCAAGAACCGTCGTGATGGCACCCACGTCGTACAGGTCGGGCGCCCATCGCTCCAGCAGCTGGCGGAACCGGGGTTTGTTGACCTGAAGGTAATGCCCGAGCATGACCTCGTAGAGGGTCCCCGGCATCGGCGGACGCGTGCGTTCTGTGGGTATGTAGTTCACGATCTCGTCAAACTTGTTGGCCCCAGCAAACCTCCACACCCATTTCTCCCACCGGTCGGGCGTGCCGAGTACCTTGCCGCATACCTGCCCCGCCCTGGTCCAGTCACCCGTCTCGATGATGTCTTGTATCCACAGCTCCCCGATCCGCCGTTTCTCCTTCTCTGCTGACGAGTAGAAGCTCCGCATGCCATCCGCGACAGATGCTGTTTCATCGTAGAAATCATCGGTGCTTTGGGTGTGTTGCGGCGATGTGGGAGTCACGTCGGGAGGTGCCGTCATGATCTCGGGATGTTGGTCAACGAGTTCCCACGCCTCCTGGTACTGGTGGTGCTCTAGAAGCCATGCCAAATGGTCTCCCAGATCCCGCCGCGTAGCCAAGATGCAGTCGTATGGACTGTGAATGAAGATCTTGACGCCTGGCTTGATGAGATGAGGGTGGACCGAGATGCGTCCCCGCCCCCCTGGGCCGGGGACGCTGGTGCCAGAAGCCCCGTCGCTGCCCTTGCTGATAACACTCGCCGCGGAGCTGAACAGGGACAAGGGGTTCAGGGCGGCATTCAGCACATCGGTACCAAGACCAGCGAGCGTCTCCAACGCACCACGCGAGGATACCGCGGCGGCAGCAGTTTGAGCAGGCAAAATGCCGAGATGGTAGTCGTTTGAAGATAGCCTCTCGAAGCGGCTGATGGTAAGCCCGTCCTTGTCCACCTCGGCCTGTGACGAGAGATCAATGAGCCGCAGCTCCGGCGGCTGGTTGTTTTGCCTCCGCTGGATGCCACCAGACGGCCTGCTCTCTGTCGAGTCCACGGATAGTGTGTGTCTGTGACCTTTTGATTTCTGGCCACCCTCATCGTCCTCGTCATCATCGGGTAAGCAGTAAGCAAGAACCAACAAGAGGTTCTGGGTATATAACGAAATGCCGGAAATGATGCAATCCATGCGAAGTCTGTGAAAAGTCAGCCAGGCTCCAGTCACATAAGGCATGTATGTGCCACCCACATCTTTACAATCTCTGCCCGTCCAGCGGATCTCTCCCCGACATTCTTGCCCGTACCAACTCCCCCCGGGTGGACGTGGATGATCCAAATGGTGCCACCCCACCCCACCATCAGCCGCTCGATTTTTTTGTTTGTCTTGACTTGCTGCTGCTTCAGGCTCTCTGCTGCAGGAGAGAGGGCGGGCTCGTGGTGGCTGGGACTGGCCTCGTCCGGCTCAACTGCCTGCTCATCGATCCACTCGACCCTGCCCTTCCACACGCTGGCCATTGTTTCCCATTCGTCTGTCTGCGGCCTGTCGATATGGCCAATGCGCTTCCAGGCATCTTCGGCGTCGGCGTGGTCCAGGTGTAGCTTCGTGCGCATCACCTTGATGCCGTGTTCGTTCAGCCACACGACGTATCGGCCGGACAAGGACCACTTGATGGTGTTGATGGTGCCCTCGCCCGAGTGCAAAATGGTATCCTTGCCAGTTCCAGCTCCAACCATGCTCCCAAGCCAGCCGGCAGCCTGCGCAGTGGCACCCACGGTCATAGCCGTGCTCCTCCCGTTTGGCGCGCCGACTGTCAGAACGAGCTGGCCGGCCAGCCCCCCCGACAAGTACGTCCTATCACTTTTGTATTCGGGTGAGAGGGCAACCGCTTGGACAGGGCGGGCAAAGTTCCGCAGCTGCACGTCTTTTACGTCGACCAGTGACTGCACGCAAATGTTCCCATCCATGGACGAGGTTGCAATTTGAATATTGTTGGCCGGTGTGTTCGGGATCACTTGTGGCTCCTTCGGCCTTCTCGAGGCAGCCGCCGGCGAGGCATGGCTCTCGTTCGTTCCCGTGGCTGGCCGAAGCGGGCTATTGGGGACCGACTTGGCAGCCGACTCGGATTTGCCGCCAGGAAGAGGTGGAGGGAACGGAGAGATGGAGATCGAGGTGACCGACGCGGAGTGGGCATGATAGACACGCAGAGTTTGGAATGCCGGCAGTTGAACAACGTGCTGTACATCAAGAAGTTAGCAGGAAACACCACAAGGAACTGAGGCGCGACTAACGATGTTGCCATTGTGGGTACCAATGATCTGTGGAACGAGTTAGCGGCTGGACCGAGCAGGAGGGATAGTGCTGGGGCATCCGACCATCTTGTCGCCGGCCACAAGAAACGCGCTCGTCGCATCGCCATTCCGATAGACGGGCCCGAGATGTTGGGTAAGCCTTGCGTATTTGAGCTTGGGCTCTTCCTCTTCCTCCTCTTCCTCGTCTGACTCTGACTCCTCCTCGTCCTCATCATCCTCCTCTTCATCGTCGGCGCCTTCCTCGTCCCCACTGGACTGCTCTACTGCCGCATTGGAACCATCCCCCGGGCTGCCACTGGCGCCCGAGGGAGTGGGTGCATCGCTGGGCTGGTCTGATTCAGTGGCAGTGGTGCCTCGGTCGGGGGCACCAAGGGTGCTCGGCTTCACCTCTGTCGCCTCATCGTGTGGTTCATTGTCGCCGGGCTGTGGCGAGCTTTCGGTCATGTTGATTCGAGCGACAGAGGCAACTTCATGGCGTTTCGATGTCGCGCGCGGTGGAGGGTTGGAGGAGCTGGAAAGTGTTGGGACGAGAGTTGCGGCTTCGGAAGCTTGGGCGCAAGGCCAAGCGCTACGTCAGAAGCTCAGGCGGCCTGGAGGCTGCCAAGCACTCAACAGCTGCAAGGGGTCGTGCGAGCAAACGGAGCTCCGACCAATTGGCGCCTGCCCCTCTATTTGGTGGGGCAGCACTCGGGCAGCCTTGCTGTTTGGCGCGCCTGAACGCGACTTCCGCCCTCAGGGTGCCCAGCAGCTTGCTGCACAGGAAAATACATCCCGCTGAAGAGCAGGGTCTCTCGCACAAAAACTGCAAACCAAATCCGGCCTCTTTGGGCAGCCAGACAACAGCCCCACGGCCTCTCTGGTCCCCAACCGAAATGGACCCATTCACCATCCTGCCAGCATCCCGTTGCCCCTCGTTGATGTAGCCTTCCTGTTGTCCATCATGGCCTCGGTCACCTCTCTCGGGGTGCATCAACCCATTGGCCTGCGATATGCGATTGAGGAAGGAATCCTACCGCCAAATCCACCACCTTCGTCCTACACCTGGGAAGTTGTTGTCAGCACTGAAGACGGCCGCGAGTACGAGGACGAGCTTCTGACGACTGACAACTGCGTGACCTGGTCCCGAGGAGGCGTCTTCCGCAAACGCTTCAGGTTCGACTTGGAGAAGGAGCCCGTCACACAAGCCCTCCTCGCCTACTTCCCTGCCTCAGCAGACAGTCCCGACGCCAACCCGCAGCCCAATGGCTCCCCGAAGAAACCCGCCGACAAGCCCGCGCTTTCGAGAGCCCTCGTCGTCTTCCTCAAGTCGCAAGCACACATCTACTTTCTGTCCGGAACCAGCCATGTGGTCCACATGCCCTTCGAGGTCGAATCGGCCTGTGCCGGCCCCCGCGGTGTCATTATCCAACGCAAACTGCGAGCCGACAACACATCCGTCGCGCTCAGGTTGCCGAAAGTGCCCCCCGCTTCGTTCGTCTCGTCCCAGCCGCCGCCGCCGTCTCGCCGCAACCATGGATACAGCCTCACCGAGTTCTCGACCGAAGGCTTGGGCAACCCCAAGATGCTGCCCTTGAGGCTCAGCCAGACATTGGAGAATATGTGGCAACAGCCCATGGAGACCAACGACAGCCATTGGCCCCGTCTGGTCAGCTTGATGGACCCTCTGCTCGAGCTGGGGTTAGTGGTGACATCTCCCGAACCGAAAACCGGCAAGGGTCGCAAGACTGGCAACGGGCCTGTCTTTCTCAGTCGTTCCGAAGAGATCCTCCACGTCCAAGCCGTCAACATTCCGCATGTCTCTCGAGCGCGCTCCAGCGAACTGAATATCGCTGTGACCGTCAACCGGGAGACCAACATGTACAGCCTCTGGCGGCTGACTTACCTTGAGAACGAAGACCCGTTCTTGGGTCCCAAGGGGACAAAACCCAGGCCCTCCCGACGGCGCAGCTCCATGGCGCCAGGGCTGGCGAGTGGTGCGACAACCCCGATTCATCCCTCGACAAGAGAAAGCTTCGGCGCACCCCTCCCGGGAAAGAAGTCGAGAAAGAGCGTCAAGATTGAGGAGGGCAAGGAGAAAGCGCTCGAGAAAGCCCTAAGCTCGCTGGTGGATGCGGAGAAAGGCAACGATGCCACACGCAGGCAATCGCGGCGAGTAAGCTCCCTTCTCGCCCGTGCCGACCTGTCCGCTTCACAAGACAGAGCACCTTTTGCGGAACAGTCAATGCACGGTGGCCACGCCGGCAGGCGAGCCGAGTCACACGGTAGTCAACGTCTCCGGCTGAGCAGCGGCTACGGAGGGCCGAGTTTCGGCGCGACTTTCAACTACAACCGTATCAACCATCTGCCCGAGGCCCCAGTCGACAACCTGCTCGAAGAACTGCGTGCCGGTGGCGACTTTGAGGGGTTCCATAACATGGGCCTGGATGACCACGACTTCGAGGGCCTCATGCACGAAATGCACTTCACCCGAATTCAGAGCGTGGCAATGGACAACGCCAACGTGCGATATTCGCTATCCAGCAAGCCTGCCAGGACCCAGACTAAAGTGTTCATCCTGGCCGGCCCCCCTACGGCGACCGACGAGCAGGGTCGGGCACTGCTTTTAGTTGCTATCCAGGATCCGGTGGACAAACGACTGCAGCTTCTCACCCTTCACATCGAGCAACTTGAGGGCCATACTCCAATCAAAAGCAAGACCAAACATTTGGTAGACTTGAGCGACTTCAACATCATCCCCGGCGACCCTAGGCGAGTCCAGAGCGTGGTTGACTCGTGCAAGCTTTCTGATGGTCACGAAACCATCATGATTCTGTCCGAGGACAGGAGCGGTGGCAGGGAACTGAGCCTACAGTCGCCATGGGGCAAGGTTACCACGGTTTGCTTACCCTCATTGTTTGCAGACAATGCTAGCAGTCTGGAGTTTTCTGGCACTTACAGAGCCGGCGGGACGGCCAGCGGGCCGCGGCCCCTCAGCTTCAACGTATCCGGGACTCAAATTGACGCCATCTGCCACCCCAACTCCCGCGGCGTGGTTGACCTCCGGGACAAACACGGACGATACCACCGCGTCAGGATCCAGCTGCAGCCCTCGGTTCCTCAGGTGCGCAAGGTTCTTGACGTTTGCCGGAGTGTCCTCCACCCCTCACATGCGGATAGAATGGTGGGCGGTTGGTCGCATGTCATGCAATGGCTGCGAGACGCGAAACGCCGAGGGCTCGAACATCCCATTGCCGACATGGAATGGTCAGCCGCCGTGATCTTACTCTTGTCCAGTTTCTTAGCTTTGGGGCACAATAGCGAAACCTCACTGCGGACACTCGGCGACGAGACAGTGGGGCCAGCCGCAAGAGGTAAATGGGAGGCGATGCAGTTGCGAGAAGCTCCGAACTCGTCGGCCTCTCCGCCCTGGTCGCGGAACAAGGCGTGGCAATGGTTGCGCGACGCCGAAGTATCCGATCCCTCAGATGTTCAGGGCGGGGAGGCGTGGTCGGAAAGTAGTTTTATCCCATACCACGTAGCCCTCGCAAAGAGGTGGATGGGCTCGGCGGGTGGGTTATCTGCCTTCGGCTTTGAAGGATATCTCCCGACGGCCCTGAACAGGACTGGCGAGCCCCGTAACATGGCCGCTTGGAGCCTTATCCTTGCGCTGCATCTTCTTGTGGAAGAGCAGAAGCTGAATATTCTCTCGTCGGAGGACTCGTCGCCCAGCCAAAACGATCTCAACGCCCTCCTCCATCAACTCTCCGGATGGTTAGGATGGAAGCAGTACGAAGCCACGTATGCACTAGGCATGCAGGCAGACCCGCCTTCCACGCATGATTTGAGTATGCTTGCTCCGATCTGCCACTCTTTGTCGTCGAGATGTTGACTGTTTTCTAGTGCCGTTCGTCGTCGCTGGTCTGGCCGAACCCCCGTCCGACTACTGTGTCCTGACTTGGATCCAAGGCCATCTCACAACCGGCCACGGCACCGATTATCCGACGGTACCGGACCTCTACGCCAATGCGACTCGTGATAGTTCCGGCGGGAGGCTGCGGCAACAGCTCTGGGCAAGCCTCACGCCTCGCACCATCATGTTTGAGAGGCTGTTTGGCCGCCTCGCTGGAACCACCCATCGGTTCGAAGTGGTGGTTGCCATGCACGAGTGCGGCTTCACCCCTCAGATCCTCGAGACCTTGCCAGAAGCGATTCTCACGCCCCTGCAAGACGTCATATCCATCTGCCAACCGAGTCCTCCCCCATCATGGCCAAAGCCCCTGCTGGCGCTCGTCAGCCGTACAGACATGAGCGGCGTGCTGCAACCGGTCAAGGCAGGGCGAGCTCTTGGTCCTGACGTCAATGTAAGTGCTAGGAATTGTTTGATGCCAGAGTACGCGCTGACCCTCGTTTAGGCCCCTTCCCACGACGCCAAGTGGGACTTCCACATGCTGTGCCAGCATCTCGATGGGTTTAATGACCATGTCGAGGATACGGGCGGGGCAGAGCGTCAGGCTGTTGTGCGTTCCCTGTTCCGGGATGATAGGAGGTTGAATGAAGCACACAGTTTGCTCTCGACGACCAAGCCTCGCGTTGTCCGCCTAGAACCGAAGCCTGCATGGACCGAGGCTGAGTACCTAGAGAAGCAGAAGGAACTGGTCACGACCATTGCGACGAGCACCTTGGCTATCCCGGCAGGTCGTGGTCTGCTGAACTTTGCTCTCCGATATCCGTTACTAACACAAAAGTACCATATCCCCACATTCAACCTGACTTGCATCGTCAGACCAGTCAACAATGCAGTAAGCGTGGACAAGAACATGTTCCCAGAAGAAAAGATCAACTGGGCGTTCTTCCACCAGGGCGTTGCCGGCGGACTGGCCATCTCGCCCGACGCAAAGGGCATCGACACGTCTTGGATCCTGTACAACAAGCCGGGGCAGGATCTCAGCAACCGGCACGCCGGCTTTCTCCTGGCGCTTGGGCTGAATGGCCACCTCAAGTCGGTGGCGAGATGGGTGGCATTTAAGTACCTGACGCCCAAGCACACCATGACTACCATCGGCCTTCTTCTGGGCTTGGCCGCGTCGTACATCGGGACCATGGATGCGCTTATGACGCGCCTCCTGTCAGTCCACGTTGCGCGGATGCTGCCGCGCGGCGCGGCGGATCTCAACCTCTCGACAGCCACCCAGACCACCGGCGTTATGGGCATCGGACTGGTCTACTGCAATAGCCAACACCGGCGCATGAGCGAGATTATGCTCTCGGAGATTGAACATACGGGTGGCAACGAGGACGAGGAGGAGGAACCATCTGTCCGCGACGAGAGTTACCGCTTAGCAGCCGGCTTTGCGCTGGGGTTCATTAACCTCGGCAAGGGAGGCGACCTGAGAGGGTTGCGAGATATGCAACTGACAGAGAAGCTACTCACCATGGCCACGGCGACGAAGAGGATGGAGCTGGTGCACGTGCTCGACTGGTCAGCTGCTGGCGCGGTGGTCGCGATCGCGCTCATCTACATGAAGTCGGGGGACCGGATCGTGGCGCGCAAGATCGACGTTCCGGATAGCCTGGTGCAGTTCGACTACGTCCGGCCAGACATCCTGCTCCTCCGAACAGTTGCGAAGAACCTGATCCTCTGGAACGAGGTCGATCCCACATTTGAATGGATCCAGGACAGCCTGCCCTCCGAGTATAGACCGCGGTTCCAGCTCACCAACATCACCAAGTTGCAGAGTCGAGATTTGCCCTTCTTCTCGATTGTCGCGGGCCTCTGCTTTTCTCTGGGACTGCGGTTCGCCGGCTCGGCCAATGTGAGAGTCCGAGACCTTCTCATCCACTATCTCGACCAGTTCATCCGCATTGTGCGGATCCCCGTGAGCAACTACGACAGCGAGCTGGCCCGCAGCAACGCATGCATGTGCATGGATATCGTGGCGCTGTCCTGCGCAACCGTCATGGCCGGGACCGGAGACATCGTCGTGCTCCGTCGTCTCCGTGCCCTGCACGGGCGAGACGACAGCACCACATCCTACGGCAGCCACCTCGCCGCCCACCTCGCCATCGGCGCCCTGTTTCTCGGCAGCGGAACCGCAACGTTCGGCACGCACGACCTCGCCATCGCCTCCCTTCTCGTTGCCTTCTACCCCCTCTTCCCCGCCAACGTCCAAGACAACCGCTCCCACCTCCAAGCCTTCCGCCACTTTTGGGTCCTGGCCACCGAGCCCCGCTGCCTCGTCGCCAAGGACCTCACCACAGGCCAGTCCCTCAACGCGCCCATCCTCATCCATCTCACGCCCAACTCCCCCTCGGCCCTCGCCGCCGCGGCTTCCCAATCCCCAACCCCCAACAAAAACAACAACAACCCAGCCAACCAGCAAACCACCATCACTCTCCGCCGCCAAACACCCTGTCTCCTCCCCCCGCTCGACGACATCTCCTCCATCAAAACAGACGCCCAATCCCTCGGCTACTGGGACCTCACCATCCCCTTTGCCTCCAATCCGCACCTCGTCGACGACTTTCGCAAAAACCAGACAGTCTACCTCCGCCGCCGGCCCGCGAGCGAAGCCACCTTCCCCGCGACGT
>Ga0247824_10002512_pt1 | contig 10270 bp, 8 predicted proteins | sample 13C_PalmiticAcid_FD_194412 | JGI IMG/M metagenome (GOLD analysis project Ga0247824, IMG submission 194412) | Soil microbial communities from agricultural site in Penn Yan, New York, United States - 13C_PalmiticAcid_Day48 | ecosystem: Environmental > Terrestrial > Soil > Agricultural land... | reverse complement strand
CGCCGCGCGGCTGACGAGAAGCTGAGCGAATAGGACTTTTCGCCCAGGGCGCAGCGTTGGGGAACGCCGAGGGCCCGCCACCTCACGGTGACGGGCCCTAGGACGCACCGGCGAGCCGGCGGTGCGGCCGGATCTCCGGCCTGGCGGGGACTTAGTCCGCGCCGATGATGAACTCCTCGAGCTGCTTGCGCGCGACGTCGTCGGCGATCTGCTCCGGCGGCGACTTCATCAGGTACGCCGAGGCGGGGATCACGGGGCCGCCGATGCCGCGGTCCTTGGCGATCTTCGCGGCGCGCACGGCGTCGATGATGATGCCGGCCGAGTTGGGGGAGTCCCAGACCTCGAGCTTGTACTCCAGGTTCAGCGGCACATCGCCGAAGGCGCGACCCTCGAGGCGCACGTAGGCCCACTTGCGGTCATCGAGCCACTCGACGTAGTCCGACGGGCCGATGTGCACGTTCTTGTCGTGCACCTTGCCCGACAGCGGGCCGTTGAGGTTCGACGTGACGGCCTGCGTCTTGGAGACCTTCTTCGACTCGAGGCGGTCGCGCTCGAGCATGTTCTTGAAGTCCATGTTGCCGCCGACGTTGAGCTGGTACGTACGGTCCAGCGTGACGCCGCGGTCCTCGAAGAGCTTCGCCATCACGCGGTGCGTGATGGTGGCGCCGACCTGCGACTTGATGTCGTCGCCGACGATCGGGACGCCGGCATCGCGGAACTTCGCTGCCCAGACCGGGTCGGAGGCGATGAAGACGGGCAGCGCGTTGACGAAGGCCACGCCCGCGTCGATGGCGCACTGCGCGTAGAACTTGTCGGCCTCCTCGGAGCCCACGGGCAGGTACGAGACCAGCACGTCGACCTCGTTGTCCTTGAGCGCCTGGACGACGTCGACACCCTCGCCCGGCGCCTCCTCGATGGTCAGGCGGTAGTACTTGCCCAGGCCGTCGAGGGTGTGGCCGCGCTGCACGGTGACGCCGGTGGGCGGCACGTCGGCGATCTTGATGGTGTTGTTCTCCGAGGCGTTGATGGCCTCGGCGAGGTCGAAGCCGACCTTCTTGCCGTCCACGTCGAACGCGGCGACGAACTCGACGTCGCGCACGTGGTACTGGCCGAACTTCACGTGCATGAGGCCGGGGACGGTGGCGTCGTCGGCCACGTCCTTGTAGTAGTGCACGCCCTGCACGAGCGAGCTGGCGCAGTTGCCCACGCCGACGATCGCGACGCGCACCTTGGTGGAGTTGTCAGTCACCGTTGTTCCCTTCAGTCGGTGTCGGTCGTTCGGCGCCGGGAGCGGAGCGAGCGGGCCGATCCTGTGTAGCGGAGCGCGATTCGGCGGCGATCAGCTCGTTGAGCCACCGCACCTCGCGTTCCGTGGTTTCCAGTCCCAGCTCGTGCAACTGCCGCGTGTACGTCTCGCTGGTCCCGCCGGCCGCGAGGGCCCGACGGAGCTCCTCCCGTCGCTCCTCGACCTGCCGGCGGCGACCCTCGAGGATGCGCAGCCGAGCCTGGGCGGGAGTGGCGGTGAAGAAGGCGAGATGCACGCCGAACCCGTCGTCCGTGTAGTTCTGCGGACCGGTGTCGGCGACCAGGGCGGAGAACCGCTCCTGACCGGCCGGGGTCAGTCCGTAGACACGGCGCGCTCGGCGCTTCGACGGGCCCGGCCCGTCCTCCTCGGCGATGTATCCGGCGTCCTGCGCGCGGCGCAGGGCGGGGTACAGCGATCCGTAGGAGAACGCGCGGAACGGACCCAGCAGTTCCGTCAGCCGCTTGCGGATCTCGTAGCCGTGCATGGGGGACTCGTGCAGCAATCCGAGAACTGCGAGTTCGAGCACTGCCGCCTCCTCTCCCGGGCGCGGCGCCGAGCCGGAGCGGCTGACGCGAGTGGATCTATCTCTTCAATCGATCGACAGTTGTATCGAGCCGATATATAGAACGATACCCCAGGGGTGAACCGCCGATGAACGACAGGCGGCGGCGCGGTCGATCCGCGCGTCGGACCGGGGAGGAACGCCCGCGGGCGGTATGCCCTTGTCGAGGCGTCTGCGGGCCCGGCCACGTACATTGGATCCGTGCGGACGCAGAGGCAAACGGTGGACTACGCGCTGCAGCGGCGATCGCTGCTCGCGTCGGTCAACGCCGGGCGCACCGCGGTGAAAGCGGTCTGCGACGCGGACCCGTACCTGCTGCGTGCGGCCAAGTTCCACGGCCGCCCGTCCGAGGTGCTCTGCCCGATTTGCCGTAAGGAGCAACTGACGCTGGTGTCGTGGGTGTTCGGCGACACCCTCGGCCCGGCATCGGGCTCGGCCAGGACGGATGCGGAGCTCAGCGAGCTGGAATCCACTCGCGTGGAGTTCTCCGTGCATGTCGTGGAGGTCTGCAGGTCGTGCAACTGGAATCATCTGGTGCAGTCGTACGTGGCGGGGTTGCCCCCACAGCCGCGGCGCAAGCGTCGTGCCGCTCCCGGCTGAGCGGACGACCGGCACGGAACGTACGAGACGACGACGAAGAGACGAGCGGAGACCAGCGGTGACGAACCCGGGTGGCAAGGACGAGCGGAACGGGGTGGCCGGAGGGCCGTCCCGGCCTTCAGGCCCCACTCCGCCGGTTCCGCCGCGGCCCGCGACGCCGCAGGCGGCGCCCACCGCGCAGTTCCCGGTGGTGCCGCCGAGCGGCAAGGACGCGCCGAAGCCCCCGCCGCCCGCTCCGGGAGCGGGACGTGTCCCGTCGGGTCCGGGACAGCCGGGCGCGGGCCAGGCGGACGCGAATCGGCCGGGCGCGAATCAGCCGGGCGCGGGTCAGGCGCGACCGTCGGGCTCCAGTGAGCCCAGGACCGCGTACCAGCCCCTCTCCGGCCGGTCCGTCGGTGACGCCGAACTGGCCGCCGAGGCCGATCGCGGCGGCGCGGCGAAGCCCGAGACCCCGGCCGAGCAGCCCGTGGTGATCCGGAAGAGCGCCGCCGCGGCACCCGCGGCCGGAGGCGATGGCCCGGGCGGCAAGGGGCCCGGTGGTGACGGTCCCGGTGGCGACGGACCGGGCGGTGACGGCCCGAGCGGCGGCGATGGAGACGATCCCGACGACGGTTTCCAGGACGACGACTCCCACAAGAAGGGCCTCCGAGAACTCGTGAGCGGATCACTCCTCCGACGTGTCGTGACCGGCGGCGTGGCCGCCGTCGCGCTGATCATGGTGGTGGCCCTGCTCGCCTTCCTCGTGGGCTACTGGCGCACCGACGTGCCGCAGCCCGGCGAGATCCAGACGAACCAGGTCGCGACCATCGTCATGAAGGACGGTATTACGCCCATCGCGCGCGTCGTGCCGCCCGAGGGCAATCGCGAGATCCTGCCCGCGCAGGACATCCCCGACGTCATGAAGAACGCGATCATGGCCGCGGAGGACCGGGAGTTCGCCACCAATCCGGGCTTCTCGGTCAAGGGCTTCGCCCGCGCCGTGTGGAAGCGCATCCCCGGCGTGGCCGGAGACGGCGAGGATGCGGGCGGCGGCTCGACCATCACCCAGCAGTACGTGAAGAACGCCCTCGTGGGCGACGAGTCCTCGTTGTCGCGCAAGTGGAAGGAGCTGATCATCTCCACCAAGATGTCCAACTCCTGGTCCAAGGACGACATCATGGCGGCGTACCTGAACACCATCTACTTCGGCCGCGGTGCGTACGGCATCCAGGCGGCGGCGAAGGCCTACTACAACGTCAACGCCAAGGACCTCAAGGTCGAGCAGGCGGCACTCCTCGCCGGCCTGGTCCGCGGCCCGTCGCTCTACGAGCCGACGACGCACCTGCCCGACGCCACTGGCCGGTGGAACTACGTGCTCGACGGCATGGTCGACATGAAGACCCTCGACCCCGCGCAGCGCGCGAAGCTGCAGTTCCCGAAGACGATCGCGCCCGGTCGCAGCAGCGGCGACGATCTGTCGGCGGGTCCGAACGGCCTGATCAAGACGCAGGTGCTCCGCGAGCTCAAGGACGCGGGCATCGACGAGTCGACGCTGAGCACGCAGGGCCTCAAGATCACCACCACGATCGACTCCCAGGCGCAGGCAGCGGCCGTGAAGGCCGCGGCGAACATGACGGAGAACCAGCCGAAGGATCTGCGCACGGCCATCGTCTCCGTCGACCCGAAGACCGGCGGCGTGCTCGCCTACTACGGCGGCAGCGACGGCAACGGCTACGACCGCGTGCAGGCCGGCCTGCAGACGGGCTCGTCGTTCAAGGTCTTCGCGCTGGTCGCAGCCCTCGAGCAGGGCATCCCGCTCTCACGGGTGTACTCCTCCTCGCCGTTCAAGGCGCAAGGCGTCACGGTCACCAACTCCGAGGGTGAGTCCTGCGGTAGCTGCAACCTGGCGACCGCGATGAAGATGTCGCTCAACACCGTCTTCTACCGGCTCATGATGGATCTCAACGGCCAGGCCCAGGCGGTCGCGGACGCGGCCCACAAGGCCGGCGTCGCCGAGAGCTTCGGTGGCATCAAGAAGACGCTGGAGCAGACCGATGGCAGCGGCGTCGAGGGCGGCGTCGTCCTCGGCCAGTACCAGAGTCGTCCCCTCGACATGGCCTCGGCGTACGCGACCCTCGCGGCGGAGGGCGTCTACCGTGCGCCGCACCTGATCACCAAGGTCACCACGGCCGACGGTCGCACGCTGCTCGATCGGCAGAGCGATCCGGGCCAGCGCCGCTTCAGCAAGGACGTCGCGAACAACGTCACCGCGGCGCTGCAGCCGATCGCGTCCTACTCGAACGGTAACGGGCTGGCCGGTGGCCGCGCCTCGGCCGCGAAGACCGGCACGGCGCAGTACCAGGACACGGGCCAGAACAAGGACGCCTGGATGGTGGGCTACACCCCGTCGATCTCGACGGCCGTGTGGGTCGGCAACGACAAGGGCGGCCCGATCACCAACCAGTGGGGCGGCAGCATCTACGGTTCCGGCGTCCCGTCGACCATCTGGAAGCAGACGATGGACGGCGCGCTGTCGGACTCGGACTACGAGTCCTTCCCGACCCCCGGCTCGATCGGCGGCCAGGCGGGCGTCCCCGTTGAGACCCGGGTGCGCACCTCGGCGACCGGCTCGGCCTCCGCGTCGGCCTCGGCGGGCGAGAGCGGCTCCGCGACGCGCACAGTGCCGGGCCTGCCCGGCGTCCCGCTCCCGACCTTCCCGTGGGATCCGACCACGACGCAGCCGGGTAACCCGAACACCCCGGGCGGCCAGCAGACCACCCGGCCGCGGCCGGGCGGCAACGGAACCGTCCCCGGCAACGGCGGCCGGACGGTTCCGCCGCGGGTGACGAACCCGGTGCCGTGACGGTTCCCCCGGGGGAGCAGGGCGTGGACGACGATCGTCTCCACGTCAGTCCCGGGCGCTTCGAGCCGGCCACCGTCATCGAGCCGGACCGGGACGTGCCCAGTCACACCGACGCGGTGGCGCGCGACTTCTCGACGGCGGTCGGCGGCCCGGTCGGAGTGCACGCTCTCGTCGGCTTCCAGCGCTTCTTCACGCCGCTGCGGCTGATCCTGCTGGTGGCCGTGCTCTTCCTGGCTCTGGGCTGGACGACCAAAGCCGGTTGCCTGCAACAGAAGTCCGACGGTGGGCAGTTGGTGCTCGACTGGTCGGGCAACCGGCCCTACACGGCGATGTGCTATTCGGACACAGTGCCGCTGTACGGCGCCGAGCGCCTGAACGAGGGCCTGATGCCCTACGTGACGCAGTTCTTCGACACCGATCCCACCGGCGCCCGCCAGGAGCGCTACATGGAGTACCCGGTGCTCACCGGGATGTACCAGTACGCCGCGATGAAGGTCGCGAAGGCGTGGACGGTGCTGCACGAGAAGTGGGGCGTCCCCGCGGCGATCGAGGTGGTGCTGTTCTTCACCGTCGCGGCGGTGGGCCTGGCACTGTTCTGGCTGATCGCCGTCTGGGCGACGACCCGATTGGCCGGCGGCGCCGCCTCACCGGCTCGCCCGGGTGCGCGGCGCCCCTGGGACGTCATGCTCATGGCCGCGTCACCGCTCGTGATCGTGCACGCCTTCACCAACTTCGACGCGATCGCCGTGGCGGCGATGGCCGTGGGCATGCTGCTGTGGTCGCGGGAGAAGCACGCGTGGGCGGGCGTGATCCTGGGCCTGGGCACCGCGGCGAAGCTGTATCCCGCCTTCCTGCTCGTGGTCCTCTTCTTCCTGTGCCTGCGCGCGGGACGCCTGCGGCCCTGGCTCACGGCCGCGGCGCTGGCGGCCGCGACCTGGGTCGCGGTGAACCTGCCGATCCTGGTCGCGGCGCCGCGCGGCTGGTGGGAGTTCTTCCACCGCAACTCGATCCGTCCGGTCGATATGGACTCGATCTACGCGGTGATCAGTTCCTTCACGGGCGGCTGGGTGTTCGGCGGTGCGGGCCCGCGCGGCGGCGCATCGTCGCTCGCCAACGCGCTCACGCTGGTGCTCTTCCTCGCGGTGATCGCGGGCGTCGGCTACCTCGCCCTCAAGGCACCCCGGCGGCCGCGGGTCGCGCAGCTCGCCTTCCTCCTGGTGGCCGGCTTCCTCCTGGTGAACAAGGTGTGGAGCCCGCAATACTCGCTGTGGCTGGTGCCGCTGGCGGTGCTCGCGATCCCGCACACCCGGATCCTGCTGGCCTGGATGACGATCGACGCGCTGGTCTGGGTGCCGCGGATGATGTACTTCCTCGGCATGCAGAACAAGGGGCTGCCGGAGCAGGCCTTCACCGCTACGGTGCTGCTGCGCGATCTGGCCGTGATCGGCCTGTGCGCACTGGTGATCCGGCAGATCTACCGGTCCGACGAGGACCTGGTGCGGTCGACGTTCCCGGGGCCGTACTCGCCCCCGCTCGACGATCCCGCGGGCGGCGTGCTCGACGGTGCGCCGGACTCCCCCTCGCTGCCGGATTCGCTGCGCAGTCGCAGCGCACAGCGCGGCAGGTACCAGATGAAGACCACCAGCAGCGCGGCCCGGCCCCAGACGCCGATCCAGACGCCCCACTGAACCCACCACGTGATCGGCAGGTTCGCCGCGTGCTCGGAGAAGTAGTTCCACACCGTGAGCTCGAGGCTCAGGTCGAAGAGCAGGTACGCCGCGACGAGCCGCCAGTCGACCTTGAGCAGCACGAAGAAGGGCAGTAGCCACAGCACGTACTGGGGTGAGTGCACCTTGTGGAAGAGCATGAAGGCCGCGAGGATCGCGCCGCTCACGCCGAGCCACGGGTAGACGCCGGTGCGGCGGTAGCGGAGCCAGCCGTACACCAGCAGCGCCGCGATCGAGATGACGATGAGCAGCGGGGAGAGCGAGGCGACGAAGGCGTCGTAGTCCTTCGGATCGTCGAAGGCCTTGAGCACACCCCAGTACCAGATCGAGTTCGTCGACAGGTCGGCCGTGCGCAGCTCCTGGAACTTCAGCGAGGCGCGCCAGCCCTCGAAGCCGAAGACCATGAAGGGCACGTTGATCGCGACGGCCACCACCACGGCCGTCGCCGCCGTGGCCGCGGCGCCCATCCAGTCGAGCAGGCGCCAGTCGACGCGGGCGCGCCGCCCGGGACCGTCGGGGGCGTCCGAGTCGATACGCCCGAGTCCGGCGGTGCCCGACCTGCCGTGGGTGAGCACGTAGAGCACCAGCGGCGCGACGAACAGGCCCGGATAGATCTTCAGATCGAAGCCGACGGCGAAGACCGCCGCCGTCGCCATCGCGGGTATCCGGATCGAACCGCCCGTGCGGTCGGCCCAGGCCATGATGCCGAAGCCGACGGTCGCGGCGGCGACCACCGGGAGCTCCATGTTGTGGAAGGCGTACAGCGCGAGCGGCGGCGCGAGCGCCCACAGCGCGGCGGTGCGGCCGGAGACCTTGGCCAGCACCCAGCCGGTGAGCATGCCGAAGGGCGCGAGCAGCAGCGCCATGTGCAGCAGGAACTCGGCGTCGTTGTGCGCGCCGATCGCGCCGACCCAGAACATCAGGCCACTGAGCACGGGGTACTCGATGGCGCCGCCCTGCAGCTTGCCGTCGCCGTCGATCCAGCCGGTCAGGTACGGGAAGACGTGGTTGTTGACCTCGCGGCCCGTCCACAGGAACTGCAGGTCGGAGTAGCAGATCCGGCCGGGCGTCGACGCGAAGCCCTCGGAGCGGCCGAGCTCGTCGAAGGGCGCGCCGGTGCACTGCGCCTTGATCTGGTAGCCGATGACGAGCGCGAGAACGGTGAGACCGAGCACGGTCCACGCCACCCGATCTGGGCGGAAACTGGGCCGGGACATGCGCCCCACCCTATCGGTCCGGGCGAACGGCCCAGGTCGACGGTGCGATCACGCGCGGCCGGTGAGCAGCTGCAGCGGATTCGCGTTCCACACGCCGTGGATGACCAGCAGCGGCCACATCACGCGGTAGCGCAGCCAGAGGAAGCCGAGGAACAGCCCGCTCACGCCCTGGTTGGCGAGCACGTTCATCGCGTCCAGCGGCAGGTCGCCGGTGCCCTGGATCGCGATGTGCCAGGACGCCCACACCACCGCCGAGAGCGCGACGGCGGCCCACGGCCCGAGTACGACCCGCCACCGGGTGAGCAGCCAGCGCCGGTAGAAGACCTCCTCGAGCAGCGCGTTCATCGCGAAGCCGATGAGCAGCAGGAAGGCCGCGTCGAGCACCGGCACCCCGGCGAGGAAGTTCTCGCCCCGGTCGCCGAGCGCCAGGTACACGGCCAGGTAGGCGATCACAGCGGGCGCCGGCGTCCAGCCCGCGCGCGCCGTCGGGTCGGGCCAGCGCCGGCCCCATCGTCGGTCGAGTGCGAAGACCGCGGCGGGGACGGCGAGCAGCAACGCCAGCTTGAGCGCCGTGTAGTTGGGCTCCGCCGGGCCGAGCACGATCAGCGCGGCCGCGAAGGCAACCCCGCACGCCAGGAGCGCCCACGCCTGCGGCCCCGGGTTCGACGGTGCGCCGGGCTCCGCCCGGCGGGAGGGCGTCGCGAGCGCGACCAGGAGACCGGCGGCCGCGGGCGCCCAGGGCTGCCACCACGGAACGGTGTCCATCGAGTCCGCGGTGTACCGCAGCCCGCGGCCGGTGATCGCCGCGGTGAGCGAGGACGCGACGATCGCGCCCCCGCCGAGCACCGCCACCGTCGGCCCCGCCCATGCCTTCACGCCGCCCACCGTACGGCAGAGTCAGGACCCTTGTTAACGATCGTGCATCGCCGACCGATCCTCTGGTTGAGCCGCTCCGACGCGGCACGGGAGGAGCGGACATGAGGTCGTCGATGAAGGTCGCGGGAGCACTGGTCCTGGTGGCGGTGGCCGCCGCGGGGTGCGGGGAGCGCTCGTCCTCCGGTTCGGGCTCCACGGTGACGGTGACCGCCGCGCCGAGCGCCCAGCCGGGCACTGGTTCCACCGGCACGCAGCAGCCGACGCCGGCGGCACCGTCGGCGACGGTCCGCGTGAGCGCCACGGCACTGCCGACCACCCCGGGGAAGGCGGTCCGCGTGCTCACCGAGTCGGGGAAGACCACGTGCAACATCCGGGCGGAGTTGGTGGAGTGCCAGTCCGGCGAGTTCGGGAAGACCTATCGCGCGAAGACCGGCGAGCCCGCCTCCGGGTTCGTCTACCGCGGCGGCGAGCTCGGCTGGTACTACGGCAACATGGCGGTCACCGATCCTGCCACCACGATCCGCTACGGGCACACCTACAGCGCCTTCGGCTGGACCGTGGAGGCGTCGGCGGGGAAGACGGTCTTCACCCGCGACGGCCACGGGGTGAGCGTGGACGTCGCGAACACGACCACCTTCTGACGGGCTACCGCCCGTAGACGTGCTTGAGCATGAAGCGCACCGTCTTCATGTCGCGCGCCTTGCGCTCGAAGGAGAGCAGGTTCATCGGGGCCGTGAACTTCTGCGCCGCGACGGACTGCGGGCGGCTGAACTCGCGGAGCCCGTCGGCGCCGTGGACCCGCCCGAAGCCGGAGTCGCCGATCCCGCCGAACGGGAGCGACGGCACGGAGGCGAAGGAGAGGAAGGAGTTCACCGCGACGGCGCCCGTGCGCAGCTGCCGGGCGAGCTCGCGGCCGCGGGAGACGTTGCGGGTCATGATCGCCGCGGACAGCCCGTAGGTGCTGTCGTTGGCGCGCTCGATGGCCTCCTCGACGGAGCGCACCCGGTTGACCACGACGGTGGGGCCGAAGGTCTCCTCGGTGACGGCCGTCGAGTCCTCGGGGACGTCGACGAGCACGACGGGCTGCACGGTGGTCGCGCCCACCGACTCGCGGCCGCCGACCAGCGCGCGGCCGCGAGT
>Ga0247824_10002511_pt1 | contig 10272 bp, 16 predicted proteins | sample 13C_PalmiticAcid_FD_194412 | JGI IMG/M metagenome (GOLD analysis project Ga0247824, IMG submission 194412) | Soil microbial communities from agricultural site in Penn Yan, New York, United States - 13C_PalmiticAcid_Day48 | ecosystem: Environmental > Terrestrial > Soil > Agricultural land... | reverse complement strand
TCCTCGTCCTCTTCTAATTCGGCCTCAGGCCCAGGGATGATCATGCCGGAAGGGATGACGACTTGCTGCTCCCATAGCCGTTCAATTCCATCCTGATTGAACGCTCCATGCTTTGCAATCAAGGCTTGTCTGCGCTCCTGGTATTCACTCACTACCTAGACATCAAGAGGAGAGGGAGCAATATGACGGAACCGAATGGGTCAGGTATCCATCCACAAGAGCGCCATCTTTTGTGCCATATCAAAGCGGTCTATCGCTCAACTGTACCTGCCGCATCAGCATGTCGTCTTCAAGTTCATCCTCGTCCACTGGGACAGTCTCTTCGTGTTCAACAACAACACCTTTCATCAAAGGCGTGTCTTTCAATTTCGAGCTGGCCACAACTGGGATGGTGCGCAATGTTGACGAACTGGACTTGTTACCATCGACCGACCTTCCCTTGCCAACAACTGGTGGTGCTTTTTCTACAACAACAGGCCTGTCCCGTGAAGATCCCACTTTAGGAACCGATTTGCTGGAACCGTATTCATCATCTTCTGCTGACAGCTGGAAACTTGATTCCGGTACTGCTGGTTCGGGTTCCATAGCCTGTCGCGTTGATGTTGTTGTTGACGAAAGAGAGATGGCTTTTTGCGGCGTCCAGTGCTAGAAGCCTCGGCCTCTGAGGATGCGAGAGCTGGCTTTGTGAAGGTGTTCTCGATCACATCTCTGGTCCCTGCACTGGACGAGGCCGATGTACTCTGTTCGCTCGTATTTGTCTCGACTACCCCACATAGCTTTTGAGACGGTGCTGATGCCGTAACGACCTCCCGTTCGATCACTTCATACACTCCAGCAGCTGTTGTCCGCTTGCTAGATGACGATGGACACAGTGGTCGCAGAAACTTCCTTTACGGCCATGCCTTAAGAAGACAATCCTGCTTCTGCGTTGGATGTTGCCGCTGCTGCACGATCCCTCGCGAACTTTGACATCTTTTTGGGTGCTGTCGCCAGTGCACCTTGAACAGGTTTGGATCCCGCTGATACATGCGCAAGTATTGGTCCCAACTTGTCCTTGGCCAAGTCCAGCGAATCGGTTCGATCATTTGCTTGAAAAGTGACACCTTCTTTGATGCTGGCTTCAAGATCGACTTAAGAGGTGCCTCGGTTTTTGCCTCTGTCTCCTCCTGTTCAGCAGATTCAAGAGAGGCATCCTGTGTAGTCATGTTAGCCAGTGCCGATTCAAGCGTCTCCATGGTGACAATTTGCTCCGATGCGGACGAACGAACAGCCTGCTGTCTAGCTTTCATTTGGTTGAAAAGATCCGCTGGTGACTTTGGCTTGGCGGCAGGAGGTGTCGTAGGTGTGCTGCTGTTGGACTTGGCTTTGCCCTTGGTCGCCTTGGCGACCTGATCTGAAAAGCGGACAGATTTCCGCCCTGACAACTCAGTGTCCTCCTGCAGCTCCAAGTCGTCTTCATCCTCGTCAGCGGAATGATCTCTCACTTCTTCCTCATACTCCTCATCCGAGTCCAAACCCCTTGGTCGGAATTCGTCCTCACTCTCTCCGTCGTCATAGTCCGCTGGTTCATCGTCCGACTCTGTTTCTTCATCCGAGGTGACAACCTCGCCAGCCTCTCGTCGACGTTCTCGTTCCTCTTCTTCCCGTTCCAGTTCCTCAAGTCTATCCAGAATCGCCCTGTCTCTTGCCTGCTCCTCGGGTGTCTTTTGTGAGTTTGGCAAAATACTTTTTCCTTTGGCCTTCTGGGCTTCCTTTTCCTCTTCTTCATCTGAAAAGTACGGTTCTGTAATCTCAACGATCGGCAGACCTTCCTCATTGTATTCTTGACCCCCCAACAGTCCTGGAGCCAATCCACTTTTTGTTCGGATCTGTTCCTCCTGAGCCTTGATTTTCGTGATGTTCTCTTGCACGACTATTCGTGGTTACCCCCCAAGTGATATGAAGAGTCGATAGCAGTTAGATAGTAGTTTGAGGCGATTGTGTACAATGTCCGATCCAAGGTTTGGATTCCACAGGGGAAGAGAGCATCTTACATTCCATGCGTCTCTCCACGATTTCTGCAGCCTGCACTGCAGATCGATCCACGAACCAGTTATCTCCAAGCATGACCAAGATTTCATTCGTGTGGATCAATTTGCCAGGCATGAAGGCCAAGTTTCCAATGGGGACCTATTTACGGTCAAAGAAAGACTTGCCAAGCTCAACATGGGGATTCAAACCAAAGTGCTGCTGACCACCCTTCCCCACCCACTATCAGTGGAAAGGGCTAAACCCCACAACTCGTTTCCCTTCCTCGTACCATGACAGAATGCGACGTCTCCTTTGGCAAATCCAGCAACGTGGTCTTGAGTGCCTTGTAGTCCTCTTCGTAGACTTTCCAGCGTGCCAACTCGTCCTCCATTCGTGTCATGGCTGCCGAGAACTTGGCAAAGTACGTTGCCAACTCTTCAGCATGCTGTCCCTGTGCGTCGACGTTGGAACGATCCATGGCTCGGTGTCGAACGAGTGCGTAACGAGAGAGGGAAGAAGCCTCGTGTAAACATGATCGTCTTTGAAATCGCTGTCACACTGGCCTCAGGATTGTTGGAGGCATCGAGGAACCTTTATCACTTCCCCTTCAAGGCCCAGATCATCACACTCCCCACCTTCGAACACCATGGACACACCGGTTGTTGCTGCCTACCACTCACTCAACAAGGAGGTCCCTCTCTCACCAACGAGTTCGCGTAGGTATTCCTTGCTCTCCGCTTTCTCACAGGAACATTCTCCTCGTTATGTGGCTGTAGTTCATTTATTTCTGATTGAGCACGTTCAAAAGATAGAGGTGGAATGTTCGCCAGCAAGGAGGCTTTCGAACGACTAAGCTGTCCAGAACCTGAACCATTCATTAACCAAGCTCTCGTTCGACGCTGTAGGAAGATCCAGGATGATTCTCAGCCATCGATACAGCTCTTGCCCCTCGGGATAACCTATCAGAACTTTCGCCAACCACCTTTTAACTTCTGGATCGTTGACGATTCTTGAGATCGTCGACTTGTTAAAACCCTTGTCTTGGTTCAGTTGGCCATAGGATTTTCCGTGTCGAAGACAGCCATAGACGATGCTAAGCTTTTCGGTCGTGGTAAGTTTGACTCCCTTATCTCCCTCTGGCTTTCTCGCAGGCAGGCGATCAAATGGAATCAGGGGAATGAAAGGATTGACAATCCCCTGCAAAAGGCAATTGTTGCATGGAGGCATACAATAACCATCGTGAGGACCTTGGTCGGTACCGAACGGGTTTGAGGCGATCAAATTCAAAGCGGTAGGGATGGACACGTTCAACGTGGGATTCAGAACTCCAGGAGACGCTTGCGCTTCAATAGACAGGTTGACTGGCTGTACAGGACCGGGAGACGACGAGTTAAAAGCAAAGGTCGAGCTTGAGCCGTTTGGAATGCTAGTAGACACTGGTATTTGCACGGCTGACAGGGACTGGTTGGCCAACATGTATGGGGTACTGGAGGGGCTTGTTGATAGCTGCCGACGGGTGGACTGGTGTGGATGAATTGAGTGGAGGAGGTGGAGCTGCTTGTTTAGTTGTTGACGGTCATGAAAAGGTGGGCAAGGAAGAGCAGTTTTATACGACTGGGAAACGGCGAGCGAGGATGTAGGTGTGCACCCTTAGAGAGGAACGGTCTGCACACTCAGAGATTACCGGTCTGCAATCGGCCTCATTTTTTATGGAGTAGCTACATACTCAGGGACTGCGAAGGTGCTTGACGACCGGTCTGTGCTCTTGAAGCAGTCCCTTTACGCAATGAACCCGTTGACATTTCTCGACCGACATTCCTTCCTATGCCAGACTGTCCAACCTGGCCAACCTGGCTATTGATCCCTCCTGCTCTACCGGCCCTGCGACTGATTGCGCTACCACAATTGGCACTTAGACGAAGATGTAACATTTCAATTGGCAAGACTTTAGCATTCGAAGGTAGTCACAGTGACTACATCGCTCAGTACCAGGTTCTGTCTGTAGCCATCGATGGATTCTAGTGATTAGGGTCCAAGCAGGAATCGGTCGATGTGGAGTGGGGGGAAAGAGAGGAGGCAACACAGATTCAAGACAGCATTGTGCCCGAGTCGGCACAGGATCGGTCGCTAGATCGTCTGACACAGGAAGGAACACTAATCGCACAGGGGAGGATAGTTAGATCTGTCGTCAGCAATGCAAAAGCGTGAGGTGTGTGCAAATCGGTGATCCACATGGTGCCAAAGAACATTTGCAGACCGGTCATCATTTGAGAGCAAATGCATCTGTCAACCGTTTCATTTCATTTTTGAGTTTGCAGACCGGTCCAACTTTGCCCAGATGCAGACCGGTCCGACGCCCAGATGCAGACCGAGATTGCCAGGCCTGGTGTGACCGTGGCGTTGAAGAAAAGTCATGGGACTTCAAACGCTTCCCTCTTGTCCTTCCTTTTGTCTCCTTTTCCCTCTTGTCTCTCTATCCATCGTTTCTCCGCCTCTCGTCCTTCTTACTGCAGCCTCTGCCTTCACCCTCCGACCACCTCGATCTCTCGCGTCTTGCCTCGCTTCGTTAGTCTTCCAGCCCCTTAGCGTAATAATATGCGACTTCGCGGTTATGGAACTGTTGAACAAACGGCAGGCTGTACTGAGCTTTATTGTATCCGTGTTCGATGAATCTGTTAGGCAGCTACCATGGTTCTTATTGTTGGTTTACACGATCGGTACACAGGGGTCCAGCTTCTGGATGTGAAATCATCTTGGAAGTCAGAGGCATTGTATCTCGGCCTCGATTATTCACACTGGCTCCTTTTCATTCGGATGGGTGTTGGCGTTCCGTCTCTTGAGGAGGTAAACAAGGCTCATGCAGATCTCAAAGGGAAACCCAACGTTCTCGGCGTCGTGTTCTCCCACTATGGATATGTTTCCAAAGAATCTTTACCCCGTCTTCGGCGCAAGTGCATGCTCTTCGATTTGGCTGACCGCATGCGACACCTAAACACCTAAAGCAATGGTTGCAGTAGAATCATGCTGCACTACGCAACGGCTTCGTGGACGATCTCTTGAGGCCCGAGACTAACGGCTGGATACTTGATTTCGGACGCAGTCATGTGTTTGATGAATGAGATCTCAGCGCCTCGGTTATCGAAATCCTTCTTAGAGATATTCAACTGTGCTACAGGGACAAGGTCCTCTGTATCCCCCTCCATGTCATATCGGATTGGAACGGGAAAACGGTTGAACAAATAGACAGGACTCTAAACGATATCTGGATCTGGAGGTGGATAACAGGTCCCGAAACGTTACTCCGTACAGGGATGGTGACAAAGGCTTTTGCTATCATTCCTATGCCTCCAGACCATTGGGGATTACTCTGCGTTGATTTCTTACGCCGTGAAATCAGCTTTGGAGATTCCATGGATCAAGGCATTGTCCGACTAACTGAGGACGTCAAAAGTGCAATACACAGGGCAGTACTTTGGTTGCGACATGTTGGGTTGATGGATTCTTCGTGGCCTTCAGACATCGCAAGGCTCAGTGTTCCCCGGCAGTCACAGGGCAGTGGGTCCAGCGGCGTGATCGCTCTGAACACCATTGAATGCTCCATCAATCCTTCCGCTGAGCCTTGGATCCACCCTAGATCCGCATATCATCGTATTCGGTACTTACAAGTCGCATCAGGTTACCGCAATGTACGGTACACACGACATTCTTGACTGCTCAATTCCAAAGAGATCGTTCAACTTACACTCTACATTGTGTTTCTGCCTTCAGTTGTCCCGTCTTAATGATGAAGATCAGCTACTTCAATTTCGATACCGCTTTCAGTGCCGCCTTCAGTGGAAACCTCAGGAAGGAGACTGCCTTCAGTTGTCCGTGTTAAGTGAAGACGATCCAGAACCTCAAGGAGATTGCCTTCAGTCGTCTGTGCCAAGTGGAAATGATCAGAAACCTCAAGAAGGACATGTTTATGAATCACGCGAAGCTGCAATAGACCAACTTAGGCGATGGGCGCAACGCTCTGGATTCAAACTCATGGTCGGTCATACGAAAAAGGGCAGTGAAATGAAGGGTATGTCCTCGACACTTTCAGAGTGCTTGTTCAAACATCTCTGCTTCGTTTTTTCTCACTCGGTTCTGTTTCTGATAGTTCGATTGGATTGCAGTGGCCCAAAACGGCAGAGAAAGGGACCGTATTCTTCTGGACAACATGATTCAAGTTCAAAAAAGCGTACCGACTGCAGTTTCCACATCAATATCCGATCTCCCCAGAAGATTGCTCCTGCTTGGCACGTCACGAGTATTGTCAACTCCCACAACCACGACCTTGATGGATCATGACGTTGAGGATATCCAGCTATGACTCGCCAAGAGTTGGATTCTGAAGGCGGAGATCATCAGCAGGAGCCGTGGAGGACATGCAAAGATAGGTGCACCAAGATGCTTCGTGTCTGTGATAGTCAGGTCAAAAATACCGAGAGAAAGCAGCGCCGTGTCCCCGGACCCCCTTCCCCCCCCAAGTCGACGACTCTGGGATTGATTGCACCCCAACAATTGAAGTTGCAACATTTCAATTGGATGAACGATTGCGTTCAAAGGAATTTAGTCGATAGATATGGAGTAAAGCGAAGGAGAGGCAATACAGAATCAAGGCAGTATTGACATCAACACGACATAACAATCTTACACGGTACTGGAGCCAACACAGGATCGTTCGCTAGACCGTCTGACATGGGAAGAAACGGGGGAAAATACTTTGACAGGTCGGTTTCAGCAATGCTTTACTGAGAGTGTGCCCCAATTGAGAGCGTCGCCACATGGCGCAACATTTGAGTTTGCAGACCGCCATTTGAGTTTGCAGACCGATCATGCACTTCGCCCGCCCGAGGTGTGCTCTTAATTGTACCGGTACGAGATATATATATATGAACAATGGAGACTTCGACTCTCTTGCTCCCTTACCTTCCTGTCTCCCAACCTCTCGTCTCCGTCTCTCGCTCTTCATACTGCTGCTGCTTTGCTTTCACCCCTTCCGATCTTCTCGATCTCTTGTCCTCCTGCGCTTCTGATAGTTTGGCTTCTATCCCTTAACGTAATATGCGTAATACACGGATTGATGGATCGTTGAGCAGAATGGTTGTATATATATACTAAGTTCTAACTATGTGTCCGTTGAATCTGTTAGGCGCGGCTTCCATGGTTCTTATAGTCGACTTGGCCTCACCTACTGATGCTGACATGGCTTCACAAGTTCTGATCTACACAGGGGCCCAGCTTCTGGCTGTGAAATCATCTTGGACGCCAAATGCATTGTATAGCAGCGTCGCTTATTCACCCTCTGAAATACTTTTCATCTCCACGAGTGTTGGAGTCCTGCCTCTAGAGGAAGTCCCGCCTCTAGAGGAGGCAAACAAGGCTCACGCAGATCTTGAAAGGAAACCCAATGCTCTCGGCTGCGTGTTCTCCCACTATGGGTATGTTGCGAGAGAATACTTACCCCATCTTCGGCGCAAGTGCAAGCTCTTCGATTTGGCTGATCGCATGCGACGCCTCAAGCAATGGTTGCAGAAGAATCAGGCTGCACTACGTAATGGTTTCATGGACGATCTCTTGAGGTCCGAAGAAAAAGACTGGAGGCTCAGTTCCTGGGGTCTCAGTGAAGTCATGTGTTTGATGGATGAAGGTTCTCTCAGCGTCCCGGTTATCGAAACCCTTCTTGAACAGATTCAGTTGTGCTACAAGGACAAGGTCTTCTGTATCCTCCCTCGGTTCATAGCAGACCAACGGAAGGGCTCAACTCCAAGCCAGCATTGGGGCGCCAGAATAGCAATTCAAGAGGGGAGCGTGACAAAAGCTTTTGCTGTCATTCGTATGCCTCCAGACCATTGGGGGTTACTCTGCGTCGATTTCTCCCGCCGTGAAGTAAGCTTTGGAGATTCCATGGATCAAGGCGTTGCCCGAATAACTGAGGACGTCAGAAGCGCAATACACACAGTAGTGAGTTGGGTCCGAGCTATCGGGTTGATAGATTCTTCGTGGCCTTCAGACGTTGCAAGCCTGAGTGTTCCCCAACAGCCACATGGCAGTGGGTCTGGTGGTGTGATCGCCCTGAACACCATTGAATGCTCCATCAATCCTTCCATTGAGCCTTGGACCCACCCCAGGTCAGCATATCATCGTATTCGTTACTTACAAGTTGCATCAGGTTACTGCAAAGTAAGGCAGCCACGACATTCCTGATCGTTCAGTTCCAAAAGTCAACAGAGGCCATTCTACTTACATCCCGTGTTCCTGCCTTCAGTTGTCTCAGCTTAATGAAAATGATCAGGAACCTCAACAAGGACACTGCGATAATGAATATCTTCGTTCTCAGTTCTCAAAACTCAAGTCAGCTTACCGCAAAGTACGGCACACGCGAGATTCTTGATTGCTCAGTTCCAAAAGTCGAAAAGAGATCATTCTACTTACATTCTGTGTTTTTTCTGCCTTTAGTTGTCCGAGTACAACGAGGATGATCGGAAATCTGAGGACGGACACTTCCTTCAATTGTCTTCGCTACGCTCAGATCAGGAACCTCAAGAAGGAGACCACCTTCTGTTACCCGAGCTTAGTGAAAGTGAGGTGGAATCCTCCATTCAGTTGTCCGAGCTTAGTGACGATAATGATCCGGAACCTCAGGAAGGAGATATTTTTGTGTCTCGCGAAGCTGCAATAGACCAACTCAGGCGATGGGCGCAACACTCTGGATTCAAACTCATGATCGGCCATACGAAAAAGGGCAGTGAAATGAAGGGTATGTCCGATACTTTCAGAGTGCTTGCTCAACTCTCAGTTCTTTCGTTTTCTAACCTCGGCTTTATATCTGATAGTTCGTTTGGATTGCAGTGGCCCAAAACGGCAGAGAAAAGGGCCGTATTATTCCAGACAACATGATGATTCAAGTTCAAAAAAGCGTACCGACTGCAGTTTTCACATCAACATCCGATCTCCCCAGAAGATTGCCCCTGCTTGGCGCATTACCAGCATTGTCAACTCCCACAACCACGACCTCTGACATTGAGGAAATCCATCTATTACTCGCAAAGAAATGGATAATGAAGGCGGAGACTAGCAGGCAAAAAGCGACAATCTATGGGCGATCCCCCCACATGGCATAATAATATGGCTTACACCATATATCAAGGCGTTTGAGGGCAAGCAAGGATAGAAGCACCGAGATACTTCGTTTCTGTGATAGCCGGGTCTACAGAACGTCGTTTGTTGGGACGGTCTACTTTTCAAATAAACGAGAGAAAGCATGGCTGTGTCCCCGGATAGCCCTCTTGATATGTGTTTGACCACAACAGTGTCTCTATCATAGATCCTGGCCTAGGTTGAGTATTCACAGGGCACCGTCTGGTATGCACTTGTCTCATGTTGGAGTTGTCTGCTCGGTCAACGCGGAAAGTCCCATCGAAGCTCAGCGTAATGGCTGCATCCATGTATCTGACAGAACCTGGATGTGCTATTCGCTGATGGAGATTCTAATAATGGTGCAACTGTTCATTTATTCTAGGCCTCACCACCCATCACCATAAACTAAATCGTCCGTTGCAGCTTTGGACCGTGCTTGAGATGTTGGATGTGCCGATCTGGCGGCTTGGCCTCCATGCAGTGGCTGTGTGGCTCGAGCAGAAGCAGATCTTTCTCGCCGTTCCCTGCAAAGTCAAGATCAGTGTCCCCTCGACAAGTCAAGATCATCACTCTTCCGCCATCGCTCGCTCAATGACGAGGTCGCTCCTCCAACCGGGTTCTCAATGACGAGGCCACTCTCCAACAACCGAGTTCTGGTCTTCGCCCACAGGTACAAACTTTCTTCCACAGGTGGCTGTCGAATGCCTAAGCTGTCCAGAACTGGAACCATTCATTGACCAAACTCTCGTTCGACGCTGTAGGAAGATCTAGGATGATTCTCAGCCATCGGTACAACTCTTGCCCCTGGGGATAACCGATCAGAACTTTCGCCAACCACTTTTTAACTTCTGGATCGTTGATGATTCTTGAGATCGTCGACTTGTTAAAGCCCTTGTCTTGCTTCAGTCGGCCATAGGCCATTTGGTATCGAAGACAGCCATAGACGATGCTAAGCTTCTCGGCTGCGGTAAGCTTGACTCCCCTTTCTCCCTCTGGCTTTCTTGCAGGCAGGCGAGGAAATGGAATCAAGGGAATGAAAGGATTGACGATCCCCTGCAATAGACAATAGTTGCAAGCTGGCACACAATAGCCATC
>Ga0247824_10002509_pt1 | contig 10275 bp, 1 predicted proteins | sample 13C_PalmiticAcid_FD_194412 | JGI IMG/M metagenome (GOLD analysis project Ga0247824, IMG submission 194412) | Soil microbial communities from agricultural site in Penn Yan, New York, United States - 13C_PalmiticAcid_Day48 | ecosystem: Environmental > Terrestrial > Soil > Agricultural land... | reverse complement strand
ACCATCGGCTGATCAGGAGCTCCGCTCCTGATCAGCCGATGGTGATGCCCATCTGCTGCCGGACCGCGAAGTACTCCTCGCTGATCGAGTACAGGACGAGCTCCTTGATCTTGTCCTTCACCTGCGGACCGCCGACCGTCACCGGCTCGGCCGAGACCATGCGCGACGCGACCTCGAGGTCGCCGCACACGACGAAGCCGGCGCGGTGCGCGGTCGAGTCGACCGAGTGGCCCCACTTGGCCAGGTCGACCTGGGGCGCGGCCTGGATGAAGCGCTGCACCACCGCGGCCAGCTGCTCGTAGACCGCCGGGTTGAGCCGCTTCTGGATCTCGGGCGCGTACTGCTGCATGACCAGCGGCGCGACGTCGGGCGGGATCGGGAAGTCACGCCGGACCAGGTGGATCGCGCTGAGCAGCGCGACCTTGAGCTCGGTGTTCGTCGGCAGGAGCAGCTTCAGGTAGTACTCCGGCCGCATGAACGCCAGCCGGCGCGCCGACAGGAACGCGATCTCGCGCTCGGTCTTGCCCTGCAGCAGGTGGGGCCGGACCACGAACGCCGGGCACAGCTCGTTCTTCTCGGCGAAGTTGGCGAGCTGGATGTCGGCCGGCTTGTTGTCCTCGATGAGGAACACCTCCGGGATCGGCACCGACAGGACCTGCGCCACGTAATAGAACAGCTTCGAGAACATCAGCTGATCGGTGGCGAGCTGGCGCTTGTCCTTGCGCTTGATGCCCAGCTCCTTGTGCGGGTAGGCCTTGAACGCGGCCACGCCGCTCCACACCGCGCCGAGGATCGCCGAGATGTAGCGGTTCTCGTCGGGGTGGATGAGCTTGCCCCACGAGTCCGGGGTCATGATGCTCTTGGCCTTGACCAGCCCGCGCGGCTTGTACTGCTCGTAGAACTGCAGCTGCTCGGGGTCGGCCTTCTTGAGGAAGGCCAGGGTCGCGCACATGCACCAGGTCTTGTCGTACTGGTGGGCGTCCTTGTAGATGCTGTACAGCGCCTTGTACGAGTCGTACTTGAACGGCTCGTCGCGCAGCATCTTCATGTGCACGGCGACCGCCTTGTCGGCGTACTCGGCGCCGGCGCGGACGTACAGCTCGGCCAGGATCTCGGCGCGATCCTTGTTGGCCGGCTCGAGCTCCTGGGCGACCTCGAAGGCGCCGATCGCGCTCTGGAAGTGGCCGAGGCGCGACCGGTAGATCTCACCGAGCGCGTGGAGCAGGCCGACCCGGAGCTGGTGGAAGTTGTCCCCCTCCCCGGTCGACTGCGGCATGCGCTTGATCATCTGCCGGTAGGCGCGCTCCTGCGCCTTCCAGTCCTTCTTGGTGGTCAGGATCTTGTCGATCGCCTCGAACGCCTTGAGCGCGCGCGGCAACAGGGTCTTGTTGAGCTTGTCGGGGTTGGCGAAGAAGCTGTCGAGCGCCTGGTTGAAGAAGTCGATCGCCTCGTCGGTCGCCTTCAGCTCGTCGCGGCTGATCGTGCCGGCGGCGAGGAAGTAGGCGCCCTTGCGGTAGGCGTCGGTCTCCAGCTGGGTGAACCGCTGGATGGTCTCGACGACCTTCCGCCACTGCTTGGTCTCGGTGTAGAGGTCGAGCACCTTCTGCAGCAGCGAGTGATCGTCGGGGGTCTCCTCGAGGGCCTCGAGGTAGGCCGCGATCGCCTTCTGCGAGTTCTGCAGCTGCTGGTGGTAGATGCCGCCGATCTGATCGAGCAGGGCGACCCGCTCGACCGAGCCGGCCGAGTTCATCAGGCCGCGCTTGGCGTGGACCACCGCCTCCCAGTCGCCCTGCTGGGTCTGGAGCGCGACCACCGCCTCGAGGGTGTCGCGGTGGGTCGGATCGATCTCCAGCGCCTTCTCGAACATGTTGAGCGCCTTCTTGCGCTCACCCAGGTTCTGGCGAACCATGCCCAGCCGGTAGTAGATGCGGACGACCTCGGCCTCGGCCTGGCTGTCCCGGTGCTGGACCAGGATGGTCTGGTAGATCTTCCCGGCCGCGTCCCACTCCTGCATCTTGAACAGCAGGTCGGCCCGGCCGATCAGCGTCGGCAGGTAGGTCGAGTCGATGTTGTAGGCGGCCTCGTAGTGGCGCACCGCGCGGTCGAAGTCGCCGAGCTCGTCGGCGGTCCGCGCCGCCCGGTAGTACAGCTCGTTGAGGTCGCGCGGGTCCGGCCGGGTCTGGGCGACCTTGCGGACCAGCATCTCGATCACCGGGGCCAGCGGCGCCCACTCGCGGGCCTGGAAGTACAGGTCGGCGAGCGGCCGGCCGGCGTCGACGTGCTCGGGGTCGAGCGCGATCACCGCGGCGAACAGCTGCTTGGCGGCCTCGGGCTCGCGCAGGCGGTCGTAGTAGATGCGGGCCGCCTCGTGGAGCAGGCGGACCTTGTCGAGCACCACCGCGGTGTGCTGCTCGGCGCGCACCATCATCTGGGCGGCCTTCAGCCAGTCGCCGCGATCCGAGTACAGCCGGGTCAGGGCCTCCATCGTCGCCACGTGGCCGGGCTCGACCGCCAGGCCGCGCAGGAAGTTGGTCTCGGCGTCCTGGGCGTTGCCGAGCTGACCGTACTCGATGCGGCCGATCCGGCAGTACAGGTCGACCTGCTTGCGGGCGTCCTGGACCAGCTCGACCAGCTGGGACATGACGTCGATGGCGCGGTCCCACTCCTGGATCCGCTCGTACAGGCGGCCGAGGGCATCGAGCGCGCGCGGCTCGTCGGCGTCGAACGACAGGACGTCGGTGTAGGCCTCGATCGCGCGATCGAAGTCCTGCAGCTGGCCCTCGTAGACCGCGCCCATGGCGACGTAGAGGTCGACGCGGGTCGCGACGTCGGTCGTGTTGTTGATGTGGTTGCGGTAGGTCTCGACCAGCGCCTCCCACCGGCCGGCCTGGTTGTAGATCCGGGCCAGCTCGCGGTAGGCGGCGTAGTTGCGCGGGTCGAGGGCGACGATCTTCTCGAGCGCCTCGGCGGCGCGGTCGAGCTTGCCGAACCGCTCCTCCCACGCCGACGCCATGCGCTCGTACAGCGACACCCGCTCGGCGTCGGTCGGCGACGCGTCGAGCTGGGCCTCGAGCACCTCGAGGTACCGCTCCGACTGGCCGGTCTTCTCGTAGAGCGCCTCGAGCGCGCGCAGCGCCGGCAGGTTGGTCGGGTCGATCTCGAGGACGCCCTGGTACGAGCCGATCGCCTGGCCGGCGTCGTACAGCCGCAGGTCCCAGATCTGACCGATCTCGAGCTTGAGGCGGATGACATCGCGCTCGTCCGGCTCCAGCGCCGCCCGCCGGGTCAGGACGTCGATCAGCGGCTCCCACATCTGGTGGAAGCGGTACAGGCGATCGAGGGCGGTCAGGGTCGGGACCGAGCTGGCGTCGTGGGCCAGGGCGTTCTGGTAGGCGTTGATCGCCTGCGCCTGGTCCATGACCTGGTTCTCGAGCAACTCGCCGAGGTTGTAGTAGACCTCGGCGCGCTTGCCGGGATCCGGCTCGGAGCCGGCCTGGCGCGACAGGGTCTCGACCAGCTCACCCCACGAGCCGCGCTTGCGCTGCAGCTCGGACAGGGCGGCCAGCGCCCCGACGTGGGCCGGGTCGATCCGCAGCGCCTGCTGGACCGAGTGGATGGCGTACTCGATGTGGGCCAGGTGCTCGCCGTACCAGCGGCCGATCTTGACCCACAGGTCCGCGGCCTGGTTGCGGTTGGTGGTCTCGAGGTCGCGGACCTGCTGGCTGTACTCGCTGAGCAGCTCCTGCCACCGGTTGGTCGCGGTGGCCAGGCGCTCGAGCTCGCGCGCGGTCGCCTCGTGGGCGAAGTCGCGCTTGAACGCCTCCTCGAGCACGACGTAGGCGTTGTCCTGGTCGCCGAGCTCGCTCTCGTAGATCTTGGCGACCTGGCCGAGCAGCGTGATCTGCTCGCCGACATCGTCGCGCAGGCCGGCGCGCTCGAGCAGGATCTCGGTCAGCTGCTCCCACTTGTACTGGGCGCGGTAGATCGCCTCGAGGCGATCCGACGCCGTCGGGTTGGTGACGTCGGCGGCGCGGACGCGCTCGTAGACCTCGGCGGCCTTGTCGAGGTCCTCGACCTTCTCCTCCCAGGTCGCGGCGGCCTGGAGCAGGGTCTCGATGCGGTCGCTGGCGTCGTCCTGGACCAGGGCGCGCTTCTCGAGGACCTCGATCGCCTCCTCCCAGCGCGCTTCGCGGGTGAACAGCCCCTCGAGGGCGGCCAGGGCGCGGAAGTCGCCGGCGTCGATGGCCAGCACCGACCGCCAGGCGTGGACCGCCTCGTCGACGCGGCCGAGGACGTCGCCCTCGAGCCGGCCGAGCTCGGCGTACAGCTCGATGACCTTGTCCTCGTCGAGCTGGTTCTGCTCCTGCCCGACCTCGATGACGCGGCGGATGGTCTGCGACAGCTCGTCCCAGCTCTGGGTCGACCGGTACAGGTCGCCGAGGGCGCCGAGGATCTCGAGATCGCTCGGATCGAGGCGATCGGCGAGCAGCCAGGCGTCGAGCGCCGAGCGCTCGCGGCCGAGCTTCTCGGCCCACACCCGGCCGAGCTGCTTGTACAGCGCGATCTGCTGGCGGTCGTCGGTGGCGACCGCGACCTGGCGCTCGATCACCTCGACCAGGTCCTCCCACCGCCCGCGGCGGACGTGGAGCTCGCCCATCGCCGACAGCGCGAGCGGATCCTCGCCGCGGATGTCGAGGACGCGGCCCCACAGGTCGACCGCCTTGTCCTCGTCGTTCAGCGCCTCCGACGCGATGCGCGCCATGCGGGCGTAGGTGTCGGCCAGCTCGTGGTCGCCGTCGGCGACGTCGACCAGCTTCTCGTAGGTGGCGAACAGCGGCTTCCAGTCCTCGCGGCGGAAGTAGATCGCCTCCTCGGCCTCGAGGGCGCGGCGGTTGCGGCTCTCCTGATCCAGGATGCCGTGGTAGCAGCCGAGCGCGGCGTCGAGATCGCCGAGCGCGTCGGAGAAGATCGCGCCGCGGCGGAACTGCAGCTCGATCTGCTCGTCGGGATCGAGGGTGATCTCGATGCGGCGGCGCAGCACCTCGACCAGCTCGTCGTACATGCCGGCGCCGAGGTAGAGCCGGTCGAGGGCGGCGAGCGCGTCGCCGTCCTTGGGCTCGATCTCGAGCACCCGCAGGTGGGTCTCGACCGCGTGGTGGGCGTCGCGGAGCTCGACCTCGTAGACCCGGGCCAGCTTGAGCAGGGTCTGGCGGCGGACCTCGCGGTCGGCGTGGCGCTCGAGGGCGCGGGTGTAGACCGCGACCAGGTCGTCCCAGCCGGCGGTCTCGCGGGCCAGCCGCTCGACCTCCTCGACCGCGCGATCGCTGCGCGGGTCCTCGACCACGGCCTGCCCCCACCACGCGAACGCGCGCTGCGGGTCGTAGAGCCGGGCCTCGGCCAGCTCGGCCAGGCGCGCGTGCATCGCGGCCCGGTCGACCTGGGCGGTCAGCTTGCCGAGCTGGACCTCGTAGATGCGGTGCAGCTTCTCGAACTCGCCGGCCGCCTCGTACAGCGGCTCGAGGACGTTGCCGATCTCGAGCTGGTGGTGACCGTCGAGGAACAGCAGCTCGAGCGCCTGCAGGGTCGCGGCGTGGGTCGGCGTGGTGGTCAGGATCTCGCGGTAGACCTCGATCGCGGCCTTCTTGTCGTCGAGCGGCTGCTCGAGGGTCTGGCCCAGCCGGAACTGGAGCGCGACCACCTCGTCGTCGGCCTCGGCCAGCTGGATCTCGCGGCGGAGCACGTCGGACAGGTCGCGCCAGCGCGAGGTCGCCGTGTACAGGCGATCGAGCGACAGCACGGCCGGCTTGTTGTCGAACTCGACCTCGAGGATGCGCCGGTAGGTGGCGATCGCGCGGTCGACCTCGGACAGCTCCTCCTCGTAGACCCGGGCCAGGCGCGACAGCAGGTCGACCTGGCGCGGCACGTCGAGCGACTTCTCCGACTCCGACGAGTACAGGGTGGCGAGGTCGCCCCACTGGCGGGTCAGGTCGGCCAGGCGCTCGAGGTGGCCGAGGGTGATCTCGTTGCCCGGATCGTCGCGCAGCGCGCGCGACAGCGACGCGAACGCCGCCCGCGGGTCGTCGAGGCGCTGCTCGTGCAGCGCGGTGATGCGGTGGAGCAGCTCGACGCGGGCGAGCGGATCCTCGGTGTGGGCGACGATGACCTCGAGGACCTCGACCAGCTTGGCGAACTCGCCGGTGGCCTCGTAGATCGGCTCGAGCACGCGGGCGGCGAGCACCGGCTCGCCGTCCTTGCGCCGGACCAGCCCGTCGAGGGCGGCCAGGGTCTCGTGGTGCGAGGGCTCCATCGACAGCGCCTCGCGGTAGGTCTCGATCGCCCGGGTCTGATCGCCCAGGCGCAGCTGCCACAGCTGGCCGATGCGGAACTTGAGCGCGACGATCTGCGCCGACTCGTCCTTGAGCTCGACCTGGCGCTCCAGGTTGGCGAGCAGGTCGTACCAGCGCTCGCCCTGGCCGAACAGGCGGTCGAGGGCCTCGATGCCGTCGATGTCGTCGGGATCGAGATCGAGGATGGCCTGGTAGGTCTCGATCGCCTTGCCGACGTCGCCCAGCTCGCGGTCGTAGACCTGGCCGAGGACCTTGAGGGCGTCCTTCTTGGCGTCGGGCTCCTCGGCGAGATCGGCCTTCTTGGCGTAGACGTCCTTGAGCGGCTCCCACCGCTCGAGGCGCAGGTACAGGCGCTCGAGGGCCTCGAGCGCGGGCAGATCGACGTCGTCGACCGACAGCACGTGGCGGAAGGTCGCCACCGCGGCGTCGGGGTTGGACAGGACGTCCTCCTCGATCTGCGCGGCCCGGTACAGCAGGCGCTTGCGCTCGTTGAGATCGAGCAGGATGTCGCTCTTGCGCTTCAGGATGCCGACCAGGGCCTGGGCGTCGCCGTTGCGCTCGTGGATGGCCTGGATCGCCGACGCGGCGTCGACCGAGCCGGGCGAGACCTGGAGCACGCGCTCGTAGATCTTGACCGCGGCGGCGTCGGTGCCGAGCTCGTGCTCGTAGATCTGCGCCTCCTTGAACAGGAGCGCGACCTTGAGGTCCTCCTCGTGGGCGTCGCCGGCGACCTGGTCGTAGAGGGCGACCAGGTCCTGCCACCGCGTCTGGACCCGGGCCAGGTGCTCGAGGCGGGCCTGGGTGGTCTCGTTGCGGGGATCCTCGCGCAGGGCGCGGGCGTGGGTGTCGAACGCGGCGGCCAGATCGTCGCCGCCGACCTCGTACAGCTCGGCGATGCCGTGGAGCAGCTCGATCTTGCGGACCGGATCGAACGCGTGGCGGACCATGATCTCGTAGACCGCGATCTGCTTGGTCCAGTCGCCCGACGCCTTGTAGATCGGCTCGAGGATGGTCGCGATGGTCAGCTCGTGATCGCGCTGATCGGGGTTGGTGATCAGGCGCTCGAGGGCGCCGATCGCCGGCCCGTTCTTGCCGTCGAGCTCGAGGACCTGGCGGTAGGTCTCGATCGCCTGCGCGACCTCGCGCAGGTGGGTCTCGCGCAGCTGGGCGAGCCGGACCAGGAGCAGCACGCGCTCGCGGTCGTCCTCGCACAGCACCAGCTGCCGGGTCAGGTTGTCGGCCAGGTCCTGCCACTGCTGGCCGCCGACGTAGAGGCGGTCGAGCGCGCGCAGGGCGTCGAGGTTGTCGGCGTCCTGGCCGATGACCTCCTGGTAGGCGCGGATCGCCTCGGCCGGCTGGCCGAGCATCTCCTCCTGGATCCGCGCGATGCGGAACAGGATGTCGAGCCGGTCGGCGGGCTCCTCGGCGATCTCGGCGCGGCGCCGGTAGACCTCGAGCAGGTCCTGGTGCTTGTCGCTGCGCAGGAAGATCGCCTCGAGCGCGGCCAGCGCGTCGAGGTCGTCGGGCTCGAGCTCGAGCGCGCGGCGGAAGAACGCCACCGCCTGGTCGCTCTTGCCCAGCCGCTCCTCGTACGAGCGGGCGACCTTCATCGCCAGCTCGTGGGCCAGGCGGCTGTCGAGCTCCGGCCGCGCCAGCGCGCCCTCGAACAGCGCGGTCAGGCGGGGCCAGCCGTCGTCGAGGTGGTTGGCCAGCTCCTCGAGCTCGCGCTTGGCGCCCTCGACGGCCGGGTCCTCCTTGAACGCGCGGGCGTAGGCGCCGAACGCACGCTCGCTGTCGACCAGCTTGGTGCGCTCGAGCTCGCCGATCCGCATCAGCAGGCCGACCCGCCGCAGCGAGTCCTTCTCCGCGGCGACCTGGATCTCGTGGACACCGACCAGCGGCTTCCACTCGCCGAGCTGCTCGTAGATCGGCTCGAGGATCGCCGCCGCCGCCAGCTTGTGGGCGTCGTCGCCGAGCCGGGCCTCGAGGCGCAGGCGGGCGCCGCCGTGGGCGGGATCGAGGTCGAGGAGGTCGCGGTAGACGTCGATCGCGCCGGCGACGTCGCCGAGGTGCTGCTCGCGCACGCCGCCGAGCCGGAACTTCAGCTCGAGGTGACGCGGCTTGTCGTCGTCGGGGCCGATGATGGTGAGCTGGCGGCCGAGGGTGTCGGCGAGCTCCGGCCACTTGCCGTTGCGCAGGTAGACCCGGTCGAGGGCCGACAGCGCCTTGGGCTCGTCGCCGACGGCGTCGAGGATGCCGAGGTAGGCGGCGATCGCCTTGCCGTCGTCCTTGACCTCGTCCTCGTAGAGCTGGCCGATCTTGGCCTGGATGTCGACGCGCTCGTCGACGTCCGAGGTCAGCTCGAGCTTCTTCTGGTAGATGTCGAGCAGGGCCTGGAACTGGCCCTTGCCGAGGTACAGCCGCTCGAGGGCGTCGAGCGCGTCCTGGTTGGACGGATCGATGTCGACGATGCGCCGGTTGAGCTCGAGCGCGCGGTCGTGCTGGCCGAGCTCCTTCTCGAGCGCGGCGGCCATGACCGACATCAACGGCAGGGCGTCGCGCGGGTCGGCGCCACCGGCGCCGGAGGCGCCGGATGACAGTGCCGGCAACGAGGCGGCGTAGGCGTCGACCAGCTCCTGCCAGGCGCCGGTCTCCTTGGCCAGCCGCTCGAGCTCCTCGCGGATCCACGCGGCGGCGTGGTCCTCGGCGTGGGCCTTGAGCCACCAGCCGAACGCCGCGCCCTTGTCGCGCAGCTTGTCCTCGTTGTACTCGGCGAGCTTCTTGATGCGCTCCTGGCGGACCGAGGTCTCCTCGGTCGCGGCCAGCTGGATCTCGAGCACGCCGACCAGCTTCTTGGGATCGCGGCCGGCCTCGTACAGCGGGATCAGCGCCTCGGCCGCGGCCAGGTTGCGCTCGTCGAGCTGGAGGACCTTCTCGAACGCGCGCATGGCGCGATCGGGCTTCTGCAGCTCGTCGCGGTACAGCACGGCGATCTTGCCGGCCAGGGTCAGCCGGTGCTGCTCGGGGCCGGCCTCGACCTCGCGCTCGAGCACGCGGACGTACTCGTCGAGCTTGCCGCGGACGGTGTAGAACTGCTCGAGGTCGTCCCAGCGCGCGTCCTGGACGTAGAGCTTCTTGAGCGCGTCCTGGGCGCGGCGGTTGTTCTCGTCGACGGTGAGCAGGCGCTGCCACGCGTCGATCGCCTTGCCGGTGTCCTCGAGCTTCTCGGTGTACAGCAGGCCGAGGCGCTGGAGCGCGTCGGCGCGGGTCTTGTCGTCGCCGGCGTTGTCGGCCTGGCGCGACGCGACCTCGGCCAGCTTGCTCCAGTCCTTGTTGCGCTCGTAGAGCTTCGACAGCTCGGCCAGCGCCTCGTCGTGGGTCGGCTCGACCTCGACGACCTTCTCCCACCAGTACGTGCAGATCTCGGGCTTCTTGACCTTGGACGCGGCCATGCGCGCGACCTCGATCGTCAGCTCCGCCTTCTTGCCGGCGGGCGCCCGGTCGATCTCGTTCTCCCTGAGCTTGATCAGCTTCTCCCAGTCACGACGCTTCTCGTAGACCTGGAGCAGGTGATCGATCGCCTGCTGGTTCTGCGGGTCGAGGTCGAGGACCCGCTCGAACGCCTTGATCGCCTCGGCCTGGTTCGAGAACCGCTCGAGGTAGAGGTTGGCGATCTGCAGGTACACCCCGGCCTTGTCGCCGCCCTGGGCGAGCCGCTCGGCGCGGTCGGTGAGGACCTTGACCAGATCGGGCCAGCGCTTCTTGCCCTCGTAGATCGCGGCGAGCTGATCGTAGACCTCGCCGGCCGGCTCCTGGGCCAGCGACGCCGCCAGCGCGGCGATCACCTGGTTCTCGTTGTTGAGCTTGCCGTAGGCCTCGGCCAGCTCGCGCAGCGCCTGGGCCTTCTCGGCCGGCGAGGTCTACGATC
>Ga0247824_10002508_pt1 | contig 10278 bp, 11 predicted proteins | sample 13C_PalmiticAcid_FD_194412 | JGI IMG/M metagenome (GOLD analysis project Ga0247824, IMG submission 194412) | Soil microbial communities from agricultural site in Penn Yan, New York, United States - 13C_PalmiticAcid_Day48 | ecosystem: Environmental > Terrestrial > Soil > Agricultural land... | reverse complement strand
CCTCGGACGCGCCGAGCGGACCCGGCTGGACGCACAGATCCGCGTGGGCGGCGACGCCGGCGCGTCCGAGGTCGTCGTGCTGCGCCTGTTCGGCGAGCTGGCCGATCACGGCGCCTCGGTGATCGTGCCCTTCCTGCTCCCGGACACGCCCGTCGTCGCCTGGTGGCCGGGCGCGGCGCCCGCGGTGCCGTCCGCCGACAAGGTGGGCTCGCTGGCGACCCGTCGCATCACCGACGCGACCGCCGCCGACGATTCGGTCGCGGTGCTGGCGCGCCGCCGGGACGGCTTCGCCCCGGGCGACTCGGACCTCGCCTGGTCGCGGATCACCCCGTGGCGGGCGCTCCTCGCGTCCGCGCTCGACCAACCTCCCTTCGAGGCGATCACCTCCGCAGTGGTGACGGGGCCGTCGAACAGCCCCGGCATCGATCTGCTCGCGGGCTGGCTGCGGGCACAGCTCGACGTGCCCGTGCGGCGGCGGGCGGGCAGCTTCGAGGTGCAGCTCGACCGCGCGAGCGGGCCCCTGCGCCTGGAGTTCGACCAGAACTCGACGGCCGTCCTGGTGCGCCCGGGGCAGCCCGACGGGCGCGTCGCGATCCGCCGACGGGACGTGGCGGACTGCCTCGCGGAGGAACTGCGCCGCCTCGATGATGACGACATCTACTACACGGCGTTGGGCGGCGTGTCCGACGTGGACCGATCGGAGATGCCCTGATGACCGCACCGAACGCCGACGTCCGCCGGTTCGACGACGCCGCCGCCCTGGTCGCAGCCGCCGCCGACGACGTGGTCGCGGTGATCGAGCAGGCCCAGGCCGAGCGCGGTTTCGCGTCGATCGTGCTGACCGGCGGGACCAACGGCAACGCCCTGTCGGCGGCCCTGCGCGAGAAGGTGATCGACTGGTCGCGCATCGACGTCTTCTTCGGCGACGAGCGCTTCGTCGCCGGCGACGATCCCGACCGCAACGTGCTGCAGGCCGAGGACGCACTGCTCTCGCACGTGCCGATCCCCGACTCGAACGTCTTCCGCTACCCGGCCTTCGACGAGTTCAGCGGCGACGGCGAGCTGGCCGCGCGGGTCTACGCGAAGCGCCTGGCCGACAACGCCGCCGCCCGTGGCAACGCGGTCACGGTCGGCGGCGGCACCGTGCCGCGCTTCGACGTGCACCTGCTGGGCATGGGCGGCGAGGGTCACATCAACTCGCTGTTCCCCCACACCGAGGCGGTCCGCGAGCAGGACGCCACCGTGGTCTCGGTGCGCGACTCCCCCAAGCCGCCGCCGCGGCGCCTGACGCTCACGCTGCCCGCGGTCGCCGCGGCTCGGCGGGTCTGGTTCCTCGTCTCGGGTGCCGATAAGGCGGAGGCCGTCGCGGCCGGTGTCGGCGGCGCGTCTCCGGAGGACTGGCCCTGCGCCGGTGCGCACGGCTCGGAGGCCACCGTCTGGTACGTCGACGGTGCCGCCGCCTCCCAGCTGTCGTAGCGGTCCGGGGCTCACCGCACTCGGTCAGGTGGCGGGCGCGACGAAGGCGTGCATGCCGTCGTCCACGCCGAGGTCAGTCCACCCCTGCGCGGTGAAGAAGGCGTGCGCGCGACGGTTGTCCTCCATCACGTAAGTCGTCCACCGGCCACCGGCGCGAGGAGTGGGGTGCCCCTCCCAGGCCAGAACCGCCGACAGTGCGCTCACGCCGAGCCCCGTTCGGCGACGGGCAGGATCGACGGCGAAATCGGTGATCGCATGATCGTTCTCGGTGTCACCCCAGACGCATCCGACCAACGCCACGGGGCTACCCGACTCCTCGACAACCAGCTCGACGCCGTCGTGCTCACCGAGCACGTGGTCGAGCCACTCCAGGTCGAGGGGGCCGAGTTCCCCGTTCAGTTCGGTGTCACGGAACCACTCCTCGATCCAGGCCCAGTCCGAGCGAACGAGCCTACGCACGAGCAGCGTCATCGCTGTTCGAGAACGATCGTCGGGACGCCCAGCGCGGGATCCTTCACAGTGGCGACGCGGGTGCCCGGCTTGGCGCCGCGTCGCACATCGCTCACGGTGATCCCCTGCTCGGTCAGGCGGGCGTGCGTCGCATCCGCGTCGACGGTGCGCCAGGCGAGGCCCCACAGCGAGTCCGGGCCGGCGGGGTCGACGTCGTCGCCCTCCTGCAGCACGACCTCGACGAGGAAGTCGCCTCGGCGGAAGAAGAGCTGGTGCACGCCCCAGGACTGCACGCGGTCCAGGCGGAGGTCGAAGTCGAGGCGGCCGCAGAGCGTCGCGATGATGCGGTCGCGGTTCGGTGAGGTCAGCACCACGTGGTCCACACCGGTGATCTCCGCGCCGGGCTCGACGCCGCTCGCCGTCGGGCCCGCGAGGCCGACGGCGAGTCCGTCTGCCGTACCAGCGAATCCGGTAACCGTCTCGATCAGCGGGAGTCCGCGCCGGTCGGCGAGCTTCGCCGCGGCAGCGGTGTCGTCCGCGGCGACCAGCAGTCCGGAGGCATCGGCCCACGACGGCGCGCCGACCGCCACATCGATGCCGTCGGCGGTGTACAGCTCCGCGGGCTCGGCCCCGAGCAGCCGCGCGTGCGCGGTGCGCGCCCCGTCCGGGACGTCGAGGATCACCAGGTCGCGTGCCAATGCGGAAGTCACCCCGCCATACTGCACCAATCACTCAGGCGGGTTGCGATCCGGCCCAGCTGCTCCATCCGTCCCCGGTCGCCTTGATCGCACTCGTTCCAGCAGAGGCCGCCACTTCAGTGACGGACGAGATCGGGCTCGTGCCCATCAAGTGAAACGCGGTCTGCACCACGATCCCGTCGTCGACAGCGCGCGTCGTCGTTGCGGCCACGTTGTCGATACCAGTGCTCGCACGCTTCAACGCTCGGGCAGCAGTTCCGAGGGAGGCGAACTTCTCTGCGAGGGATTCCAGCTTGGTGGTCAATTTCCGCAGCACTCCGGCGAATCGCTGCGCGAGCGCAGCGCCCCGGAGCAGGATCGTGTTCGTCGCCGCGACAACGGAAGCACCGCCCGTCGGGATCGAGGACGCCGTGGCAACGGCGTACGCCGCGACGGCCCAGACAAGCAATTTCGACAGCTCGTCCCGGATGAAGTTCCGGACTTCCAGGACAAGAGAACCCGCGAAGCTCATACCTGCGGCAGTCGCCCGGGCCGCAGTTCCCAACGCCTCGCTGTGCTCGGCCAACGCCGTGGTCGTGCTGCGATACGCAGTGGCGTCGACTCCAGACCACCCCGAGGCTGTCGCGACGGCGGCGCTGCGCACGTCGTCGGCGACGCCGGCGAGTGGCTTCGCGATCTGTTCCGTCCACACCTTGTTCAGATCTTCGATGTTCTCCTCATTGCCTGACACCGCGTCCAGCGCGGACTGCAGCGCGGGGATAGCCTCGATGATCCAGCCCACCCCGGAGGCGAAGAAGCTCCCGATCGGATCGGCAACTATGCCCGACACCTCGGAGGTACCGCTCAGGACCGCGGCGATCAGCCCCATAGGGCTCTGGTCCTGGAAGACCGCCTCGGCCGCGTCGACGACTGCCTCCGCGAGCGGAACTCCGGCGACCGCGTCGGCGGCCGCGCCGATCACACCGTCGCCGCTCACTTCTGCTCTGTTTCCGTCAATGCGGTCGCGCCACCCTGATCGGTCTGTCGGTTCACGGTGATGTTCCGGCTGAACTCCGTTCGGTGCTTCTCCAGTTCGGCGCTGTGTCTCGAAACCGATTCGGTGACATCGTTGAGCGCGGTGTTCACTCGCGTCGCCAACCACCCGAAGAGCGCGCCGTAGTCGCCGTCGCCCACGCGATTGGACGACGAGGTCGTGCCGACCGCGCTCACCGTGGTCGCAATCTCCGTGAGCGCCTTCTGGTGGGCGTCCGCGGTTGCCGCGTCGATCACCGTATCCGTCATCTCTCCGCCTCCCCCATGTACCGCTCCCAGAAGTCCAGATCCGGATAGAACTCCGTGGCGATCGAGTGGACCTCCCTGGCCGCGGCCTTTTCGGCCAGGGAGGCCGCCGTCATGATCTCCGCGCCCAGAGCCTCCCCCGAGAGCTCCGTAGCGCGGCCCGCGATCACTATTCCCGTGAGTCGCCCGCCCATTCCGACGGTGACCCGCACGTCCCCACGTGCGGCCGACCCGGTTCCCGCAACCCGGGCCAATCGCTCACGGACCTCGTGCGCCTGCTCGAACGTCTTATCCGCCCCCGCGGCGTCCGACCAGCACTGCGGTGTCGTGTCCAACTTCGTCCCCCGATCCTGTTGGTTTTTCCTCCGCATCAATTAGACGCACCGGCTCGGGGATCGGTTCCAAGTTTCTGTTTCCGCTGGTAGACGGCCTAGCCAGAGCTACGGCAGACCACGATCCGGCGAACGACACCGCGACGACACCGCGCGCCGCGACCTGACGAAACCTGTCAGGCCATCGTGGGATGATGGAGCGATGCGGAGCGTAGGGCGGAAAGCCGGTCGTGTCGGCGGAGCGGTCGCGGGCATCATCGCGATCATCTTCGGAATCTTGGACGTACAAGACAAGGTGCCAGCTTGGCTCCTGTTCGTCTTGGGCGCCGCAGCGATCGCGGGGGTCATGTTCGACTACCTGTGGGAGCACCAACAGCAGAGCGCGGAAGCGGAAGCAGCTCCGACAAACATCAAGCAAACTCAACACGGCGGTCGAAACTCAACCAACAATCAGGCTGGACGCGATATCACAATCGTTCACCGGACGCGCGAGCAGGACTAATGCGACAGGAGCAGGCGAACGAAGAGGGTTCAACTAACTTTCAGGCTGGTCGCGACATTGTCAACAACGGACTTACAACCGAACAACTGAATGAGTTTCAGAAGTACGTCGACGGCCAGGTATCGGTCGCAGTCGAGAATGTCGTAAACAATCAATTAGAGACAATCAGATCCGATTTCGTAAAATTCACCGGAGAAGCCAATGCACAAGCTATGGCGATCGCGCACGGAATGCTCGCCTCCCTTCTTGAGCAACTAGCGCGTCGCGCTCCACAAAACATCGATTCTTTCAGGTCTTTCGATATGCAACACGCCGTCCTGAACGCCGCCACCAGCGCAGCCGTTGTTGGAGATGACGAATTGACCGCCACTTTAGTCGACATCTTGGTCGATAAAAGCGGATCCGAGCCAAGATCCTTTAAGGGGATCGTACTTTCTCAGGCTCTTGACGTTGCCGGGAAGCTCACAGCCGATCAAGTCAACCTGCTCACCGCACTGCTGATGATAGAACGAACGATCGATCACAACTCGAACACCGTCGAGGGTGTACTAAGACTGCTCGACTCTAGATGTCGTCCTCTCTACGGGAAGCTACCTTCGAGCAATGTCGCCCTGCAGTACATGGCTTATACCGGCGTTGGGTACATCGAGAGATCTATTGCCGCCTTCAACCCCCACCTGTCAGCAGCAGGGAGCATTGTCAATACCTACGACGCGGTCTTCACGAAGGGGTTCACGGAGGAAGAGTTGTCCGACGAGCTAAAGCAGCACATCGCGCACTTCCCCGAAGCCGACGCACGCCTCACTCGAGGCGTGCGCAAGATGCGATTTCCAGCGGCATCATCCCAGACCTTAGATTTGCTTGCGCGAGACGGGCAGCTGAACCCGATCTATATGCCACACCATGAAGAAATGAAGACGATCATTAGCCAGACCAAGGCCGACGGGCAAGGCTTTCTCAGCATTGCCGACACAGACAATCCAGAACTCGCGGAATTCATCCGACAGCTTGATTCGATTCAGGCATCCACCTTTGAATTATCGGCAGTCGGGGTAGCCGTGGCGCAAGCAAATTGGCGGAGGCTTCTACCTGCTGACGCCCCCGAGGTCGATATGTGGTTACGCTAATCCCGGACCGCACGGAGCGGGGTGACGTTGCTTCGGCGCGGGGTCGACACCGACCCAAGCGCGGCCATAGCGTCGGCGTGGTCGTCCTCGAACAGGTGGGCGTAGACCTCCATCGTCACCACGGTCGAGCTGTGGCCCATGTAGTCGGCGATCTGCTTCGGGTGAAGCCCCGCACTGACGCAGAAGCTCGCGTAGGTGTGCCGAAGGCTGTGCGCGGTGGTGTTCGCCGGGATCGGTCGCAGCCCGTCCGCATCCAGCGCGAGGCTCGCCCGCAACAGCGCAGGGCGGTAGACGTTCTTGTAGTAGACCTTGTGGTGGATCGGCTCAGTCCAGTCGAACGCGAGCCGCTCCCCTGCCTCGTGCACCGTGAGTGCGGCGGCTTGCTCGACTGGGGTCATCCGCTGGCCGGCGCGAGGCAGACCCTTCGGCGCGATCCGGTCGAACGGCGTGGCCTCACCGTGCCGCGGTGCCGTGCGGCCTCCCGCACTCGTGCCTGATGACCGTGGGTTCGGGAACAGCGGCGCGTTCGGGTCGTTCGGACGCGGGTGACGCTTCGGGGCGTCCGTCCGTGGGGCTAGCGTGGCGACTCCCGCGTTGACGCCGGTCTCGGGTCGGTCGCGTCGAACCGTCGGCGTCAGGTACTCCCTGAGGACGGCAACCGTCGCAGCCGTCAATGGCACCCGACGACGGGATCGACGGCTCTTCGGCACCTGGTAGGTGGCGCGGTTGTTCTCGATGTAGACGTTCCTGTGAACCGTGATCGACGGGTTGCGTCCAAGGTCCACGTCGCCGACCTGCAGCCCCGCCAGCTCACCACTGCGAAGGCCAGTCCAGACCGCCACGTGCACGAGGACGTTGTACGGCCAAGGTGTCGCGTCGATGAGGTACTCGACCTGCTCAGCAGTGAGGAACGCGGCATCCGAACTGGAGCGGTAGTCGGCCCCGAGCGCGTTCGTGTCCTGGTCCGGTACCGCTGACCCGTAGTAGGTCGCCTTGCCCTGTCGGCGCGGTGGAGGCAGACGCACGTGCTCGGCGGGTGAGGTCACGATCTTCCCATCGACCACAGCCTGCGCGAGCTCCATGCGGATCACCTTGTACTCGCAGTGGATCGCGCCCGATGAGTACCCCATCCGCGCCCCAACCGATTCACGAGCTCCTGCACGTTCGTGCGGGCAATCTTGTTGATTCGACGGCAGGAGGGCACGCGGCGACCACGCCGGAGTCCGGCGCTGACCAGCACGTTAACCGGTAATCAGTCATGCGTGCTTGTTTTCGTCGAGACGATTCTGATTAAGTGGTGTTCAACAAGCCCGCAGAACCCCTGCAGAAAGGTGGTCACCTCATGGCCGCACGCCGCCGCTCGAGCTGGATGAACGAGGAGCTGGACGCCCTCCGCGATCTCGCGGACAAGTTCATGGCGAAGGAGCTCACGCCGAACATCGAGAAGTTCAGCGCCCAGCACCACGTGGATCGCGACCTGTGGAACAAGGCCGGCGAGCTCGGCCTGCTCTGCCTGTCGATTCCCGAGGAGTACGGCGGCGGTGGCGGCGACTTCCGCCACGAGGCGGTCCTCATCGCCGCGCAGGCGCAGGCCGTCGACACCAGCTGGGGCGTCTCGCTGCACAACGGCATCGTCGCGCACTACATCCTCGCGTACGGCACCGAGGAGCAGAAGCAGCAGTGGCTGCCGAAGATGGCCTCCGGCGAGGCCGTCGGCGCCATCGCGATGACCGAGCCCGGCACCGGCTCGGACCTGCAGAGCGTGAAGACCCGCGCCATCAAGACCGGCGACGAGTACGTCATCAACGGCAGCAAGACCTTCATCACGAACGGCCAGCAGGCCGACATCGTGGTCCTGGTCTGCAAGACCAACCCCGACGAGGGCGCGGCGGGCATCTCGCTCGTCCTGGTCGAGGCCGACCGCGAGGGCTTCCGCAAGGGCAACATCCTCAACAAGATCGGCCAGAAGGGCCAGGACACCTCGGAGCTCTTCTTCGACGACGTCCACGTGCCGGCGTCGAACCTCCTCGGCACCCAGGAGGGCCAGGGCTTCTACCAGCTCATGCAGCAGCTGCCGCAGGAGCGTCTGATCATCGGCCAGGCGTGCGTCGCCGGCATGGAGGTCGTCTTCGAGGAGACCCTCCGCTACACCAAGGAGCGCGAGGCTTTCGGCCGCCCCGTCTTCGGCTTCCAGAACACCAAGTTCAAGCTCGCCGAGGTGCACACCGAGACCACGATCGCACGTATCTTCGTGGACGACTGCATCGAGAAGCACGTCAAGGGCGAACTCGACATCCCCACCGTCGCGATGGCGAAGTGGTGGACCTCGGACCGCGCCCAGCACGCGGCCAGCGAGATGATGCAGCTGTTCGGTGGCTACGGCTACATGGCCGAGTACCCCGCCGCGCGCTTCTTCGTGGACAACCGCGTGAACATGATCTACGCCGGCACCAACGAGATCATGAAGGAGATCATCGCCCGCACGCTCTGACGCGCGCGGAACGACCCCTTTGACGGGGCGTCACGACCTTCCGGTCGCGGCGCCCCGTTCGCCGTTCCGAGCAGCGCCTCGCGCCGCGGACGTGTCAGGGTCGCTGCAGCGGTTCCATCTTCCGCTGGGCCGCGGGGACGGCCAGCGCGAGCACGCCGCGCAGCACGCCCTTGAAGACGTCGACGTTGTCGAAGTAGTCGCGCCACAGCACGATCCGGCCGTCGCGCACGTCGAACCGCCCGCACACCCAGAATCGCACGCTCAGCGGTCCCACGCGCAGCTCGTCGATGCGCTCGGTGAGGACGAGGCCACCGTCGGAGGCAATGGAGGTGACCTCCACACCGAAGCCGAGGGCGGGCTGGGCGAGCAGCCGGATCACCCGGCCGGCACGCTTGCGTCCGCGCAGCGTCGCGAGGCCCACGTTCGTGTAGACCACATCCTCGTCGAAGGCCGCCACGGCCGCCTCGGCGCGACCGTCGGCCATGTCGGCGAGGAAGGTCAGCACCGTCGCCTGTTCGTCCTGCACCATCACGTCAGTCATGCGGCCGACAGTACCGCCGCGCGGCCGCCCCGTCCTCCGCCCTGGGGCGGAATCTAGCCGGAGTTGCGCAGCGCGGTGGCGAGACCGTTCATCGTCAGCAGGATGCCGCGCTGCACCAGCGGATCCTCGTCGCCGGAGCGGTAGCGGCGCAGCAGTTCCACCTGCAGGTGGTTGAGCGGCTCGAGGTACGGGAAGCGGTTGAACACCGAGCGCTTGAGGGCGTGGTTGTCGGCCAGCAGGTCGTCGGTCTCGGTGATCGCGTAGTACATCTCGATCGTCCGGCGGTGCTCGTCGGCGATCTTGCCGAAGACACGGTCGCGCAACGCCTCATCGGGGACGAGGTCCGCGTACCGGGCGGCCAGTCCCAGATCCGATTTGGCCAGCACCTGAGCCATGTTGGAGAGCACGCTGCGGAAGAAGGGCCAGCGCCGGTACAGCGCGCGCAGCTGCTCCAGCCGGTCGGGGTCTCCCCCGATCCAGGTCTCGAAGGCCGAGCCCGTGCCGTAGAAGCCGGGAAGCATCACCCGCGAGAGCGACCACGCCATGACCCACGGGATCGCTCGCAGGTCGGAGATCTTCGCCGTCTGCTTACGGGAGCTGGGCCGCGAACCGATGTTCAGCGCGCCGATCTCCGCGACCGGGGTGGAGGTCGTGAAGTACTCGACGAATCCGTCGGTACGGTGCACGAGATCGCCGTAGGCCTCGCGGGCGAGCGCGGCCAGTTCGTCGAGCACCGCGTAGGCCTCGTCGGCGTCGTCGCCGAGGCCCTCGACGTCGAGCAGCGAGGACTCCAGCGTCGCCGCCACGAGCGATTCCAAGTTCCGCACCGCCAGCGCCGGTTCGGCGTACTTGGCCGCGATGATCTCGCCCTGTTCGGTGAGCCGGAGCGAGCCGCGGACCGCTCCCGGCGGCTGCGCGAGGATGGCGTCGTAACTGGGGCCGCCGCCACGGCCCACGGTGCCGCCACGACCGTGGAAGAGCCGCAGGGTGATCCCCGCCTCGTGCGCCATCGCGACCAGGTCGAGTTCGGCGCGGTACAGCGCCCAGTTGGCGGCGAGGTAGCCGCCGTCCTTGTTGGAGTCGCTGTAGCCCAACATGATCTCCTGCAGGCCGCCCTTGCCATCGACGAGCGAACGGTACGCCGGAACGGTGAACGCAGCGCGCATGGTCGCGGCGCCCTGCTGCAGGTCCTCGATGGTCTCGAAGAGGGGCACGATGTTGACCGGGCACTCGGCGCCGCCCTCGGTGTCGGGACGCAGGAGGCCGGCCTCCTTGAGCAGCACCGCCGCCTCGAGCAGGTCCGACACGGACGTGCACATGGAGATGATGTAGTTCGGGACCGCCTTGGCCCCCAGGGATTCCACCGCGCGCGCCGCGGCACGG
>Ga0247824_10002506_pt1 | contig 10280 bp, 14 predicted proteins | sample 13C_PalmiticAcid_FD_194412 | JGI IMG/M metagenome (GOLD analysis project Ga0247824, IMG submission 194412) | Soil microbial communities from agricultural site in Penn Yan, New York, United States - 13C_PalmiticAcid_Day48 | ecosystem: Environmental > Terrestrial > Soil > Agricultural land... | reverse complement strand
CTGCAGCAGGTGGTCGAGCACCTGCTGCAGTACAAGGCCGATGTGGACGAGCCGGCAGGCGCCTTGAGAAGGACAGCCCTGCACTGGGCGTGCATCGCCGGCTGCGCCCAGGCCGTCACGAGTCTGCTCGACGCAGGCGCGGACGTGGCCAAGACCGATACCGATGGCAGGGACGCGCTGGGGCTGGCCATCGAAAACGCCAACAAGCTCACTGCGACCGCGTCGGGGGGAGACATGAATGGGGCTGGGTTATCCGACCACGTCGAGATTATGGTTGGGCTGGTGGGCAAGATTAGAAACCCCTTGAAGTTGGAGCAAGGCCGGTGCGCACTCGAGACGGCGATCAAGGGCAACGACAGGCTTTTGTTGTCCATGTTGCTGCCCAGCAGGCACGCGTTAAAGTTGAGCTTTCGAAATGCGAATGTGCGGGATCTTATTGAGCGGGAAGGGAGCGAAATGGCACGAGCGTTGTTGTCAAGATACCTAAGGTAGCGAAGAAACCCTCACCCAAGTCCAACTTGCCCACCCAAAAAAGTAAAACCACCAGGTCCAGGAGCACGTTTTCGCCCTCCCAATAACAACGACAGCTTCTTGTCTTCGTTGATGTCCATGAGGAATTCTCATAGCTACTGGTGCTGGACCCTTCTGAGCAGACACAGAACTTTTAATGGGCAAACTCATCGACAGACAGGCTAGGACCCTTGCCGGCACTGGTAGTACATCCTCAACCAAAGGCCCCCAGCAATTTCGGGGGCGGGCTTACACAGCCTTGAAGCTGCTGTTCCTAATCGACGCCTCCGGAAACCCCTGCACCGCCTCCTGCAGCGGACGATACTTCCCAGCGAAGACCGAGGTAAAGAACGAAGCGCAGACACCAGCCAGGACCTCCTGCATCCTGCTGCCCCCAGTTGTCCCCAGCAGCTGTTCAACCTGGGACTGAGCCTCTGCAGGGAGACCGAGCGATTGGATCAAGACAGGGATATCCGTAAACGAGGCGTGTGTCGTCCCAGCGACACCCACAATCGCCTTGAGCCCGCGCAGCACCTCCCAGAACGAATTCCAGGTCGCGTCCTCGTCGGCATGCTTCTCACGGCCGAGCAGCAGGAAGGGTTGCTTCGTTCCGAATGTGAGGACCGGGTCGAAGAGACGGCCGTCCATGTTGATCCCGCCAAGGATGTTTTTGTCGCGGGGTAGGACTTGGGCTGCTGCTGCGCCGCCGAGGGAGTGGCCCATGGCGATGACGCGGTTGAAGTCGATTTTGGCGGGGAGGTTTTGAAAGAGGGAATCGCCCGAGGAGGAGAGTTGGCGGAGCCGGGAGAGGATGAATGACATGTCGGCTGCTCGGATCTGGAGTCTTGTGAGTTACGGCTTTTACATGACTGGGTGTGAGAGCCTGGAGTCGGGTTAATTTACCTCGGTGAGCTGCTGCTCCATGCCACTGGTCCCGTTGCTTCGAACGACGGACCCGTCCGGAAACTCAACAACCTCAGTGTCGTAGGGGTGATCGATTGTCACGACAACGTAGCCCTGGGCAGCAATTGACTTGGCTGTGACGCTGTACAGAAGACGGGATTCGGCGAGTCCAGGAGAAAACAACACAAGAGGGAATCGAGGAATCCTTCTACGCCCTCGGCAGCTCTCGTTGTGAGCATTGGACAGCTTGCAGAGCTCCAGCTGAAACGCGGAGAAGATGTTGGCCGGCAATCCTGCCGATTGGGCGAGCGGTCCGTACGAGGCTGCTGTTGCTGGCAGCATGTAGGTGATGATCTCATTGGAGCACTTGGTGCTGTCGGAGACTGGCGAGAAGACGGACAGGAGGACCCGTCGCTTCACTGTCTTGTTGAGAGGGTCTGCTCGACTGTGGTCTGTCAAAGCCTGAACTTGCATTGTGACCGAAAAAGGTCCCGGGTGACTGGGAACCACTACAGCTTGGGCAATGCCCAGGAGCATGCCGGCAAGGAGAGTGAAGTGCATGGCTGAGAGAGTGTCGAAAAAAGCCGAATGGAGAGAATGCCGTGGTAGGAAGTCAAGTGTGTTTCCGGCTAATGGTTGGAAAGTTTGGGCTGATGGCTGGATCGCAAGATGAACTGATGAAGAAGTCATCTTGCCATCTTATAGACAGCGTTCCTCGTTCATCACCAGTCAGTCCATGTCTCCATGACGCGTTCCTCAGGCTGCTGCGCCCAGCCATGGTTCTCAATCTTTCCAGATGGAGAAATAGCCTTGCGAACCTCGCCCAGGTTATGGGGCGCTTTGAGCGAGCTGATGTTGGAGTCGTGAGCTGCGAGACATGAAGCCATTCCTCGTCGGATTTAGCGTCGCCCGTTCATTGCCGCTTTGGGAGTTGTTGTGGAACGGTTGTGGACGTAAACAGGGGTCGACGCTACCGAATTCTCGGCATCGCCTGGTCATTGCCGATTTTGGCATCGCGTGATGATGCGAGTCAGCCTTCTAGCGTCGCGCGACTGGTTCCTTTTATGGCTAAGCTTAAATGAACATGCTCGCCGTTTCTCTTGCGACCTTCAGCCAGCAGCCAGCAACTTCAACCAAAGCCGAGCCCCAACATGTTCATTGGCCCCTTTGATCGCCGCAAACGCCGACGCAGATGCGTTACATGTTCAAAGAGCCACTTGAAGGTGGGTGACACAGCATTTACCTTTAGATGGTCCTGGAAGATAGAATTCTGACTTGCATAATCCCGGCATAATCAGTGCTCGGGCGACTTGCCTTGTGCCGCCTGTGTCAAGCGTAACCATCCTTGCCAGTATGGTTCGGTTGTGCCACAGGAGAGCTTTATTCTTGTCGACCGAGGGAAGCATTCGACGACAGGCAGCTATGGTGTCGTCGGACAGTCGTTTGTTCCTGACACTCGTGTCATCAAACCCCTGAACGCCGACCCAACGGTCTTCTACTTCTCCAACTACGACCTCTTTTTCCAGAAAAACAAGTTCACTGGTCTGGAATCACCTCGGAAAGATGTTACGGACTTGATGAAACGCGGGGACCCGGAGGGCTACCTTCGGGATGCAATGCTGTGTCTGGGTGCAATGCAGGCCTTGAAGTTGTCCGAGGCGTCAACGGCGAAGAGAATCCATCGATTCGCCTTGGAGTCTTATGCAAAGTCCATTTCCGGACTGCGGCATGCTCTCATTGACATGGTCGACGACGTGCAGTCGAGAGCAAGCATTCTTTGGACCACTCTACTGCTTGGTCTCTTTGAAGTGAGTCCTCCTATCTTGCTTCGAGAGAGACCCATCCATAACTGCTAAAGCTAACCCTTTAGCTAATGAATGATTCAACTGGCGAGGGGTGGCTACAACACCTTATCCACGGCACATCGCAGGCTCTGATAGCTAGTGGGCCCTCGACCTGCGTCTCTGGCCCCTGCAGGCGATTTTTCACAGAATCCAAGATCTTTGAGGTTTGTAGGGCAATTGTCTTCAATCAGCCGACTTTTCTTGCAGAGGAGAAATGGATGGCTCTGTCTGCATCTCTACGCGCATCCTCGATGAACAGCCCACAGAAAGCGCTAGATTCCCTGCTCGACATTGTGGTCATGTGCGCTTCACTGCGCGTCAAGTAAGTCATGGGATTGTTCATGGCAAAATCATTCTAACCCACCATAGGGCGGCGAACTTGATTCGATCATTCCAGTTCTCAGGACCGTTTGGCCTAGTGGAACATGCCCAAGCCATTTCTACCCAAGGTTTTGAGCTCCGTGGTCAACTCATCGGCTGGGCGTCCACTCATCATACCTCCAACGTCTTCCGACCACCTACGATATTGCAGGATCCATCAACCGGTTCGAGTCCCGAGTGTGAAGATGGAGTTCAGCTCCTTGCGGAGACCTTCTTCTCCGCCACCAGCATCTATCTCTCAGGCGTGTTTGACTACGAGATATGCCATTGGCAGAGTCTGCAGCTACCTGCTCCTACACTGAGCGAAGACGAGATTCAACAACACGTTGCATCGATTCTAAGTTTGAGCCAACGACTAGTCGAAACGACCATCTCTCCACTGCTGCTCTTGTTTCCTCTTCGGGTTGCCAGTGCAAGAGCCAGGGAGGTCTCACAAAAACAGCAAATCATGAAACTGTTTGGGGGAATCAGGTCGAGCTTTGCTGTCGCTGGCGCTCTCATGGCTGATATTGAGGACTTGTGGGGTTACAGCAGTACCGAGTCATAAGATGTATGAGTGTTTCAACAGAAAGCACGCGGAAGAGCTGGGCGGCATGAAAGCAATAATGTGCCAATAACGTACCAAACTAAAGCCGCACTATATGCCCCTGTACCTACGTTCGACAAGTGTTACCTTCGCAACCGCCTCATCCATCAAGCAAACTCATCGCCCAACCTCCCACCTTGTCCCCAGTTCACTTCCCCAGCCCCATCATCTGCTCATCCGTCGGCTCCTTATACGTGCCCATCGGCTTGGCCCCGCGCGTCCGGTCCTTCATGATATTGCCCTTGTCAATCGCCTCGCGCTCGTCTTGCTCTGTCCATCCCAACAACCACATCAGCCGCTGTTCCACCACCCACCCGGGCAGACCCACGCAGTCACAACAAAAAGCCTTGGCCTCACAATCCCACAACCAAGAAGAGATGGAAGAAAAAGGAGAGAACGAACCTAGCTGCTCGTCCGAGTCCGCCTTGCCCAACTTCATTGGGTCTTCGATCGGCGCATTGTCGTCAACGACGGGCACCGACTCGGTCGCGGTCTTGCCGCGGGACTTGTAAGACGAGTCGTCGACCTGGCCCGGGGGGCATTCGCGCGGGAGGTCGGCGCCGAGGTTCTGGTCGGCTTGGTACGGGGCTGCTTTGGACATGTTTATTGCTTTGCGGTGGGTGGATTGGTGAGGGCTTGGTTTGACGAGATTGAAGGTGAGGAGGATGCGTAAGGTATGTTGTTATGTGGGGAGAGGGCAGGTTCAGGATGAAGTCATGGGCGAGTGGTGGTTTCCGGCCGTCTATTGCTAGCTTCGCAGGGTATATTAATAGTGAGAGGTACGGCAGTACCGCAATAATGACGACACTGGTATCAGAGATAAAAGTCCCCGATGAATACTACTCCCCGATGAGCACAAAGCAGTGGTGATGCCGGGGGCGTATGGCGTTGTCATGACAGTGGAGACTTGACGTATTGACTCTAAATCCAGTGCGTCTGACAAGGTGACGGACGACGTGGATTGAGCGAATTGAGGGTGGTTTGATCCGACTGAGCAAGGAAGGGGCCCCGGAAAAGCTGTGCTAGTATCGAATATCCATTCATTCTCATCATTTACTGACGGAGTTCTCTGAACGCTTGGTATTCACTTGAGCGGTTGAGCCTGGTTGTAGTCAGCACTGAGGCGTCTCTTCAACTGAAAAGAGTGAAAACTGTCGGATTGAGCCAGTCAGTATACAGCAGTGACGTACCAGAGCTCAATGGCAAAGCCCGGTACTAGAGACAAGCCACGGTTGTGTTCGAACCACTTCACTCCACCCCTTTGACACAAGTCAGAAGCAAGTGGGGAGATATACTCAACACAAACGGCCAACAGAGCTCAAGAACTAGGACCACTACAACCGCGACCGGTCGATCTTCTCAACACAGCCGCATACCGTGAGTTGTCACTGCTGGGCGGGAACAACAGCAGCTACTCAGCGAGAATAATGACTAATGGGTCAGGGACGGTTCCGAAAGAAGAGCATGACAACAAGCAGCCGTCAACATACAAAAAGTGTGGCTGGACGAGCGGGCATAGAAATTTTGCCTATCTAAGGTACCTTACCCAAGACTGACGGTGAGACTTAGAACGACATGGTGAGGTCTTGATAAGCGGCCGCAGTTTGCCTCGTGTGTGGTGCTCGCTTGGCGTGTGTGGCTGAATCGTGGTCCTGGGTGCCGCTGCGGACCGAGCCGTTGCCAAGCGATATCTCTGGCCGGCGATCATCTCACGCGCTCGACAGTAAGTACATAGACAGTATATGCGCGGGGGAGGAGTCATGCATGTGGCTGATTCCCCCGCCCAGCCAAAATCGGCCCGAGCAACGTTGACCGGCGGTTGTCGCTGTCTGGGATTTGTGTTGGGGGTGTCGTTTAGGGCTGGATTGTGTCAGCCCTGCAGCCCATTGTGACAACCTCGAAGTCTTGTCTACGGTGACTTTAGAACAGACAGGCCTTTGGCTCAGAACCCCCCTCCCAAGCGGTTTTTACCTTCCTCAACGATCCAAGCTGGCAGACGGAGGACAGCTGAAGAGTTGTCTTTGCGGCCGGGCAGCCCCCACCCTGCCAGGCTGCAGAGCAGGTCCAAATCGCCATCCTCAAGGTCGCCATGATCCTTCAGCTGCGCTTACTCAGGGGTCAGCATTGCATCAAGCGGTGCCATACATCGAGCTTGCGGGTTTCATTGGAACTCGGGGCATCCGGCCGCGCTCGTTTGCCGTAAATGGGCCGACCATGCATCTTGGAATTTGCCACACCCAGTGTTTGGTGCAGGCTTGCCAGAGGGCTAGGCCCGTCGATCATCCATTAATCGACAATCGCGCGGCTCGCTTGCCGTCTTGTGGTGGCGACAATACCCCGAAAGAGTTGGGGTTTGAAGGTTGCGGTGTTGGTCAATTGAAGAATTGGGGAAGCCATTCTCAGCTGAGACCACACAGCTTCTGGGACTGTCTGAGCAGGCACAGGCAGGAAGGCAGCCGCGAGCACGGACCACGAGGGGTAGCTTTGGGCGTTGATCAGCGGAACCCATGCCTGAACACTCCATCATCACCCCACGATCCATTTCGTCAAACAACTTGATCAAGCTCGGCCAACCCGAAGTGTCCTGTGTCCATTCACCCCCTTATCTGCGCTCCACGGCCCAGCGCTGGATCCTGCACTGCGACCGCAGAGATAGCGCGTCCCCTATTTTCCACTTTCCGAATCCCTGAGACCCTGGGCGGCAGGGGCCAGGACCCCGAACTCGGTTCCAACTTTCTCCATTTTCCCTCCAATTTTGCCCCTCTTCCTCGTGGTCTTGGCTCATCTGCCACGCGCTCGCCCCACCGTCTGGACTGCCGGTCCGAGATCTGACCATCACGAGACACTCGAATATCGATCCAGAACGCGAGACCATGAGACTGGAGTTGGCGCGCTGTAGGATACACAAGACCTTCGAGCCGCCCTGGCCGACCTGGTGAACTCCAGGGCCGTGCCCGCCCCATACCCAAACCCACACCACCGGAACATCGATTCAGTGACGACCCAGTCCCGACCGAGAATTTCCCGCGGCATCCTGGCCTGGCCGCACTTTTTAGACCCTCGGCCGCTGTCTCGCAAGTCATCTTGCGGCCCAACAGGAGCCAAACCGCTCTCGACATGGCCGACGGAGAGCCACGGCCCGAAGACGCCGGCCATGGCAGCGACTCGAGTGCCGTTCCGTCCCCACCGCCGCCGCCCGTCCCGGCTGCCGACCCCAGACTGCAGCATGCCACAAGCCCCGAAAACGACGTCTCGTCACCGACTCTCGTAGCACAGGTTGACGACATCTTCAAGATCTCCCCGCAGGCCGCCCTCAGACTTCTGAGTGCGGGCATCGAGGCCCTGGTCGGCATGACAGGAGACATCCCGCCCACGCCGCCGCCGAGGAGCCCAACACTACCACACATGAAGGGGATGGAGGCCGAGAAAAAGAGTATCCAGCGATCCAACTCGGGGAAGAACCTGGCGCGGCTTGCGCAGCGAGGGAGCGCGTCAAACTCGCCGCTGCCGGGCCGTTCACCACTCCAAAAAGCACACTCTGCCGCCCAACCGGCACCACAAGAGCCGTCACCCCCGACACAGTCCCAAGACATCGACGGGGTACACCTACGAGCGCCCAACCCCCCTCAGACCCCTCCTTCGGAGCCCATCCGATCCCCGCAGCCTCTCGCGCCGTACATCATAGTGGGCGATAACTCGCAGCCGCTTAACCTGCAGCACAGCGCCATCACCCGCAAGTTCTACTGCCGCGTCCCGCCGCCGATCTCCATCACCGAGTATCTCCTGCGCATCCACCACTACTGCCCCATGTCGACGGGCGTCTACCTGGCCACCTCGCTCTACATCCACCGCCTAGCCGTCCTCGAGCGCGCCATCGTCGTGACCAAGCGCAACGCCCACCGCCTGCTGCTGGCCGGGCTGCGCGTCGCCATGAAGGCGCTCGAGGACCTGAGCTACCCGCACGCGAGGTTTGCGAGGGTGGGGGGCGTGAGCGAGCGGGAGCTGGCGCGGCTGGAGATTAGTTTTTGCTTCCTGACCGGGTTCGAGCTGGCCGTCAACGTGCCCGTGCTGAGCCAGCACTGGGAGCTGCTGCGGCGCGGGACGGAGTGCTGGAATGTGCTGGACGACGCGCTGCATCACGAGGGCCCGTTTGTGCAGCTGGGGAAACCGCCTGGCGGGAGCGACGTTAGGGCGCAGGCGTAGCGTCGGCATGCAAGTGATACCATTTTGTTTCATCTGGCTGCTGTGGCTTGTGAGAACTTGTGGGGGTCTTGTGGTGTTCAGGGGCACGGAGGAGCGAGCATCGACACGGTCTCGCTGAGCGACTTGAAGAGCTCCAGCTTGTCATACGTTGGTCTTCGCCGCATGCCGCTCTCGTCTGCCGCCCACGCTCTGGATAAAGCTCCCCGACCTTCTCGATCAACTCTGTGTTTCTCGGGTCACCCACCGCGTACCCCAAAACGGCCTTAACGTTCTCCACCCCCAGCAAGACGTTCGAGCCGCGACCCGTCCGGCCGCGCATCTTGCAGCTCCGCAGCGCGTTCTTGATTGCCCGCCCGCCCCGCGGGATCTGGCCTCAGCGCGTGGAAATTCCCGTCGGTCATGCCATTGGGTGTCTGCGCGGCCAGGTCCCGCAATATCGCCCGCCGTTGCGCCGGCTGGAGCGGCTCGAATCGGATGGTGATGTGGATCCGGGAGAAGAGGGCGAAGTTGATATCTGCGACGCGGGTTGGTCATGAGGAAGCTGATGCCGGACTGGTACTCGAGGAGGCGCGGGAGGACCGCGTGGCGGGTGAGATAATTGGGTTGTGGCTGACTGCTGAGTGTGGTTGGGGGGGGGGTGGGGGGGGCGCCGGGTGCCACAACCCACTCGATGTCAGCCTGTTCTGGTCCGAGGTCTGCTGGCTTTGCGCCACGAGAGAAGTTTGGCCTCGTCAAACAGCAGAATCGCCTCCCAGCGGGCCACTCGTCTAAATACCCTTTTTATCGCTTCCTTGGCGTGTTAATCGAGCTGGTCACCGCTGATGTAGTACAGTGGTCGATGGACAGCTTCGGCCACGCCCTCTGCAAACAATCAGTACATTCATGCTTTGATCCTGTGACCAAGGCTGCCCAAAGTGCTTACCTGCTGCCATGGTCTCCCCTCACCCGGGCTGACCATAGAGAAGAAAAGCCAGCCCCTTGCCCTTCCTTGGGATGAAGTCGTCATCGTCAGACTGGAATGCGTGGTGGCCTTTTACTAAGCCTTTGACGACCTCCTTTTGGACGGGGTCCATCTGCAACTTTTTGGAGGCGTCCTCCTTTCGGTGGAGAAGAACATCCCTCTAGTGATCCCGCGAAGGCTTCAAGTTGGGTCCCTCGTCGGATCACGATACCGCAAAGAGCATGGAGGCGCTGAAACAGCCTGCCTCCCATGTAGCATAGTCTCGGCCACAGCTCGACCCGTTCAAATCTGCAAACAGCTCGGGACCCACAAGTCGTTCGAAGTGAAAGCAGCAGTGGAAGGTCTGCCCAAGTTTCGACGACCTTACCCGCCATGGCAAAGACGGAGGGAAAGGAACTTTTGCTCTCGTCAAAAGAAGTGGCTTCGCCAAGATGAGTTCGCTCTACTAATGTCGTCTAAGAACAGAAGGGCAATACCGGTTGGTCGGCGACTGCTTCACAACCTCGCAAACCTCACCAACAACGGTGTTAGGTACTTATCAACCCCAAAACGAAGTGATCCTTCCCCAGTCCGTCCTCAGAAATCCGACAGAGGAACACTCCTCCACTCATCTATCCAGTCCCCCCCCATCGTCGGCCAAAGCCCGCTCCATAACTCCCTACAACCATCATCCACATCCTCCACCGAGTCCCGCTCTTCCCTCCTCAACCTCTCCTCGACCCCTAACTCCCTCACCCTCACCCCCCCTTCCTCCCCTTCAAGTCCTCCCACCGCTCGCTCACACACCCAGCTCCGCCCGACCCACTTCGCCACCGTGTCATAATCCGTGATACGATCCTCCCCGGCAATGCCCCCCGGCACCTCCGTGTTCAGCCTCAACCACTCCAACTGC
>Ga0247824_10002505_pt1 | contig 10284 bp, 9 predicted proteins | sample 13C_PalmiticAcid_FD_194412 | JGI IMG/M metagenome (GOLD analysis project Ga0247824, IMG submission 194412) | Soil microbial communities from agricultural site in Penn Yan, New York, United States - 13C_PalmiticAcid_Day48 | ecosystem: Environmental > Terrestrial > Soil > Agricultural land... | reverse complement strand
TGTCCACACCACCGGCATCGTCTTCCTTCTTGGCACCGTCGTCCGCGTTATTATTCGTGTTGTTGGTGCTCGGTTTCGGGGGGGCGGCAGCCTTCTTCTTCGATTTCTTGGCCTGCTGCCGGAAACCCTCCTCGCTGGTGAAGTCGACCCGAAAAGCGCTGGTGGGATCGCTGAGGAGACCATCGTTGCGGGTTTCCCTCTTGGGTCGGGACTTGGCGGCTTCAGTCTCTGGCGCGCAGGGGCTGTCCGAAAGGGTTTGACGCCGGCGAGCGTAAGCGCCACTGTCGGTTGGGTCGCTGAGCACAGAACAGGACGGTTCGTAGTCTTCGGCGGGCGAGAGAAGTCGAGTCCATCTCGGGGAGATGCATGGGAGAATCAGAGGACTACGGGACACGGGGTGTGCTTCCTACAGGAGGAGGTGTTAGTACCCTGGAAGGAATGAAATGAATGTGTGGAAAAATTGTAGCATGTTGAACACTGGAATCTCGGCAAGTCTCGTCATAACAACGTTCTTTGTACCTGAACCAGAAGCTCTTGCCCGGGAAGGCGCTTGCTCACGGCCGCTGGCCGCACCCGAGTGCTTGAGATGGGGATGCACCCGGCATAGGCGCTTTCTAAACCCCTTACCTTGAGACTGGCACACAGATCCACCCAGGCGCGAGCAACGAGGCTCAGCCTCGTTTCCAAGATTGGCTTCTCCGAGAACCGTCCGGACGACTTAGACCCCCCCGCTCCCCTCGCAAGACTCCCGGCTGCTAAAGGGTAAAGGGCCGAGCGGTTGGGCCAGGCCTCGGGCAAGTTCAGAACCTCGACAGAGGCCATTGTGACAGTCGAATGGATTGGTGATACGACAGCTCGCTGTTGTCAAACACATATGGTCCTGTGGTGACCGACGGGCGAGAGCCAGCGGATGCGAATCGAGAAGGGGCGGTTGTAAACGCGGAATCGCGGTGAGGGAGGGCCGAGGTGGTGGTGAGGGGTTCCCAGGGATCGCAGGGCAGTTCGTCTCGTGAGTTCGCTCGAGGTGTTGTGGACCGGAGAGGCTCCCTGGCGCGAGCGGAGTGAATACCAGGCGGATGGAGCTGTGTCAGAGATTTTTCCACGATCCCGACCGCCTCATCAGAGAATGCCCCTTTTCGGGATCACTCTTGTCTCCTGGCTGCAAGTGAAAAAAAAAGATTCGTCGCCCACAGCAGCCGGCTGTGACACTGGGGCCAATGGTCGGGCGGGATCTGGAAGACGCGCGCCCGAGGGGATGGGGATTGGCGTGGCGGTCCAAGGCTGGCCGTGTTGTGCCACCACACCGCCGATGCGGCCTCTTCGAATCGGTTATCGCTGCGTCAAGCAGCTGGGGCGGGTGAGGGCGAAAGCAGAAGGCTGTGGTGTGTCGGCGGCGCGCGGGTGGCCGAATCGTCAAACTGGATGGAGGAGCGGTATTCATGCACGGCGGCCGGGAGCATAGCAGACCTGCTGGATGGAGTATCCGCACATACAACCCCTCCTCCCAGGCTCATGCAAGCAGGCACAACAAACGCGGCGACAGCAGCTGCGGCTGCGGCTGCACTGCAGGGATGCCGGGGATCGGTTGGAATGGTCGGCTGCGTTTAAAATGGCAACCCGGGCGAGAGGGATGCGATTCTGGACATGAGATGACTGAGGGGAGAGCAGCTCGCGGTGAATCGAACGTCGGTTCCTCTGATCTCAGCGTCTCTGCCCGCCATCCCTGCCACCATCCCATCCCGCCCCCCATCCCGCTCTCAGGTGTGTCATGTGGGGTAAATACCGACAAGCTTGGGTCCCTGCCATCACCCTCCGTGACGAGAATCTTTTGTGGATGGCTGGGCGTAGAGGGCCGTGATTGGCCGGCGGCTGCCAGGAATGGGTGGGGACCCCGACCCTGTTTGGGACGACCATGCCGCCCATGTCCCCGATGCTCGGGGCTTGTTCGATGTTGATGGCTTGTTGTCCCGCTTGTGGACGATGAGCCTGATGAGGGACTGTACGGAGTAAAGGGCTGGTTGGCGCCGACTTTCCCAAGCAGGGAAGAGAATGGGGACGAAGACATCCGTGGCCAGAGTCCGCCGTATCACATCCCACACTGCATACCCTCCGTCGTGGAGCGCGCCCGATCGTGCCTCGCTTCGTGCCTGTCGCATGTTGCCGTCGCTGGGATCAAGTCCCGCTCGGGCTTCAGACAGCCCTAACCCATGGACAGGGTAGGGTGCCCGATTGTCGTTGGACACTTGTGACGAGGAGGGGCGCAACGCTGGCGCCTTACGGAGCACTCCGTACCCCTTCTTCTCCAAAGCGATACTCCGCAGTTACCCAGGCCTTTGTCCTCCCACGCCGAGGATCGTCGCCTTCCACGCACACGGCCGAGAGGTGGATTCTGCCGCCGCCCCTCCCCCTTCGTTGTGTCTGTCATGGGGTTCTTGCCTCGGTTGCTGACATCTGCGGGACGGGAGACAGAGGGAGAGGAGAGCCGCGATGTGATGGAGACTTGCGTGATCTCGTTCGGACCGCATCGACTGAGAGGCCATGCCGTGCGTCGTGACCGACGTGACCATGAACACCTGCAGCCTGATCTCCAGCTGCAGAACACGCGACGGCTCCCGCGAATCGTGTGCGCGCGTCGCCGGTAGTGGGTACCGCTACGTCGCAGGCTGGGCAGCCATGCGCCTGTCGATGGGTATCAGGAACGGGGCGCGGGGTGCCAGGCGGAGGGAGGGGCGCACAGGCCGACGGAGGGGTGCTGGACTTCACACCATGGACGGGCATTCGTCCGGACCTGCGGCGGCTGAGTTCCCAGGCACAGCGAGAACCAAGACCTGATTGATAGCGCTGGTTTCACCAACAAAAGTTTGTTTTCCATCTCGCGGCGCATTTTTCCCAGCTGGGCTTGGCGATGACGATGGATGCTGGGTGGACAAGTTCCTGTCTTTCTGGTGCTCGAGCTTGGCTCCGTCCCAGGGCCCACTCCTTGTTCTTTGGGCCGCAGAGCCCCCGGTGCCGCCCGAGTCAGGACCCCTACAGATCCAAAAGACTTGCCCCGCCACGCCTGCAGGTGGGGGCTGGCGCCCAAAGGCTGGCTGGTCGGTGGGCTCAAACCTGCCTGCATGCTTCCTCACCGCCAGAATCTGTTGTCGAGACAACAGGACGCGACAAGATCAACACCTTCCCAGAGAGTGAAAGTGCACTTCAGCTGGGCAAGTGTTTTTCTCTCTCTCAAGCTGGAGAGACAGAGCGGAGGGTTTCCAAACCAAAACACGCCGTTCACAGCCCACCGCGTGGGCGCCAGTGGCCTGCGCGGGTACCTACAGGTACCGAGCGCCGTGCCATAGAACCTCTGTCCTCCGTCTCAGTGCTGAGTGGCTGATCGTGACCTGAGTTGCGCTCGGCTGTGGCCCATGCCGCGATGGGGCTGCAGCCGCCACGTCGACATCCGGGGCCATGAAGGGACACAGCTGGCAATTGGATGGCCACAGGTTCGCGCTCAGCTTTTTGCAGGTTCTGCTGCCGCAACTGTCGATGCTGGTGGAGGTGGTTGCCCACTGCGACCATGACGTGAGGGGGGCGCTGAGCCACAGTGCAGCCAGACCTGGCGTGTTTCAGATGAGCTGTGAGCGTCCATACTCCGGAGTCTCGCATCAGAAGGGGGAGGGTGCTGCATGCGCTCTGCGCCCCTCGCCTCCATGCCTCGCTCGCTCGCTGTGGCACCTATCCGCCAAAAGGGCCTTGCATGTGTGTGCTTCACCTGCGATGGTGTTCTGAGAGGACACCGAGGGCTCTGACACTTTACCAGAATTGATGACGTGAGACCCTTGTCTCAAGTTTGCTTACAAAGGCCTGGATTCCCAGAGCTTTCACTCAAACAACACCAACCGCATTCCGGACTTCAACACACCCGCCATCAATCGCAGAAACTCGCACATTTTGACGGCATTGGAGTCGTCCAGCATTGCCATTTTCCTCAACAAACTCGGCCTTTCGCAGTGTCCAGCTCGGCAGCCTGCAGCGAGTCGAGCCTTCGAAGTGGCAACGCCTCGCGGACAAAGCCGGCTTGCCATCTCCGCTGCTGATCACTGTGTTCCCCGACCGGCAGCAAGGAATCTCGTCCAGTCAACTTCTCACTCGAGCCCTCGCGCGTGTGGCTGAGCAACCCCGCCAAGAATGTCTCCCCAGGAGCCTTTCATCGTCATCACTCGGGTGCCGATCCCGGCCTCCCTGCCCCCAGCAACCGTCATCGCCGCCTTGCAGACGTACGAAGCCCTCATCGCGCCAAACCCGTACCTCGACCGTTATGAACGGCGGCCCGTGGAACTCAACGAGGTTGTGAACGACCCCTTCTTCGGCGAGGACGGCTACAAACTGCAGGCCTTCGTCGTCTACGACCGCGTACCCATCATTCCCGGCCTCGGCTCTTGGGCCATGAAGCAAGTCGCCATCCCTTGCATTTTCCAGAGCATCGAGCACGGCGTCCGGTGTTGCGCTCATGCGCAGGGAGGCGTGACTGTGAGGAGCAGGTATGAAGTTAGGCGTCGAGGCGAGATCACAGACGGCCCCGAGCTGCAAGTTGGCCCTGAGGATGGCGAGTACGAGCTGGTCGACATCTCCAACATCGAGTGCAGCGCCCTCGTGAAGCCCTTTGTCAGGACTCGCCTCTCGAGCGCGCACCAAGCCCTCCTCGAGCAGGTCATCCGCGCCCTGGTGAATCCGGGGCAGGACCAGGGCGGCCTCGCACAGAGCGGACCAGCAGGCCAATAATTAACAGCAGCTCGCATGGGACTTGGTGCATCTGGGCCTCCGGAGCCCTTCCCCCGTTTTCTCAACTTTGTCTTTCTCACATTTCCATTTACTTTCAGGATACCCATCGGCTGCTGGGTGTGTTGTCATTTGGACGGGGATATCAGGAGCACTCTGTATCTGTATTTCGCACTCGCTCGGCCACTCTCTCGCCAACCTCCCATAGCACCAATACCTTACTACAAGTCATACACGAGCTTCACACCGCTCACCTTGTTTTCCTTCAACTCCTTCAACCCCACCAGCACGCCCTCCAAACCCTTCCCGCCGCGGTTCACATCGGTCCTCGCCGGCTTGACCTTGCCCTGGGCCAGCACCTCAGCCGCCGCCCCCCAAAACATCTTGCCATACTCGAAATCCGCCGGGATGGCCGGCACCTTGGCCCACTTCTCGAATGGCTCGCCCATCATGGTGTACGCCAGCCGGGGCTCGGTATCCACCTTGTCATTGACTCCCTTGACGACCCCGTCATCGATCCTCAGCAGCGACCGATGATGCCCCGCGCGCGTCCGGCTCAGCGCGCCCGCGCAGATCTTGGCCGAGTCGTCCGTGCTGACGCAGTCCCACGCCAGGACCAGCGCGTCGGCGTCGTGGCTCCACGCCCGGATGTCGTCGACCACGCTCGGGGAGCGGTAGTCGAACACCCCGTCGGCGCCGAGGGACTTGACGTAATCAAAGTTGGAGGGCGAGCACGTCGTCACGACGCGGTAGCCTGACAGCTTGGCGAACTGGATGCCGAGGATGCCCGTGGCGGTGCTGCCGCCGTAGATGAGGACTTCGGGTTGCGGGGAGGCAGAGGCGGCGGCGGCGGCCTCCGGGGTGCCAGGGAGCGGGAGGTGGAGGGCTTGGTAGAGGCCTTGGCCCTGTTTGCCGGGAAAGGGAGGGACAATGGGTCAGTCTGTGCTCGGTTTGGGTGGGAGGTTTTCCTGCCCAGGGGTTTGGAAAAGGGGGGAAACAAGAGGGAGAGGTTCGGTCTGGGCACATACAACGGTGCTGACACCCACACCCAGCGTTGCAGCCTCCTCATCGGTGAGGTTGTCAGGCGTCTTCGTCTGCAAATCACCCTTGACGATGATGTACTCGCCAAACGCGCCGCTATCGGGCCGCAGCTTGTTGGACCCGTGGACTATGCCGCAGATGCGGTCGCCCTTGGCGAACGGCTTGGTCACCTTGGGGCCGACCGCCTCAACGACGCCGGCGTAGTCGCACCCCACGCGGGATCCCAGGGCCACGATGCTCTCCCCCATGTCGATGTGCTTCCAGTCCGTCGGGTTGAGCGCGACGGCCGTGGTGCGCACGAGGATGTAGTCGTCGGGGAGTTCGGGCAGGGGCACGGTCTTGACCTCCGCGGTGCCCGACTTGGTGATGACCACGGCTTTGATCTCGGAAGGGGGGGCCATGGTGATGGGTTTGTTGTTGTTGTTGTTTGGTTGGGAGTGAGGGGGCCTGTGGGCCGTTTCTGGGTTGGTCTTGGTGGGATGCTGAAGGCTGTTGAGGGAGTGTGCTGATAGCTTCAATGGCAGATGGATGGGAGGCTAAGGCCGTCAAGATATACGTCTTGAGTGATTAGAAATACGATCTCTCCTCAAACACAGGCCATTTTAGACATGTGGAGAACATTGGACGTTGTTGGCATGGAACTCAACAACGGTCCTAGGTAGTTACAGAGTTGGGATTAGTCAAGGTACCCTGCCTCCTTCCGCCCATGATACAACACTCCCGTCCCGCTTTGGCCTGAGTTGTCCAGGTTGACCGTGGTGGTGGCTCGCGCGGTGAAGGATTAGTAAGTCGACCGGCGACATCATAATCCGCAGGAGCTTGCGTGGGGCCGGGGTTAAGCCGGTCCGCTTTCTCCCCTCTTCCAGCTCACCCACAAAGTCTGTGTTGTTGCTGCCCTCCCTGGCTGCATCGGGTTGTCACTCTCGCGATCCCGATTCGGCGTGGGGCCGGGATGTTGGCGATCCTCTGATACCCTGCGGCCACAAGAATGCCTCCGGTAACCAACCTGCGGCCTATTTTTTGCCAGTTTCTCGGAGACTTTGAGACTTACAAATGCGGAGATGTGGGACTCAACACAATGCCGCCGTGTTCCGGCGGACAGTTGGAAACCCGACTGGAGGTTGCTGTGCCGAGGTCAGGTTTCCTGGGTACACAGGAACCTGGTGCAGTTTCGCATTGATGTGTTGTGGGCACAGCCACCGAGCTCACTAAGCAGGCACTCCTTCCCGATCCTATGTGGAAATGGATAAAAACAACAGGAACACGCACAGTTCCACATGTCGAGCGGAGCAAAATGCCGAATCCGGCTTGTATCTATAAGCATTGAAATCCAGTCTACAACACCGGGACCCAATCAACCGTGGCGGGGACTGACAGCCCTCTGTGCCCCTTCCTCCATGACCCAAACACATTGACCACGCATCTACCGGCATCGAGAAGAAGATGAACAAAAATGCAACTGAATCATGAGTGTCGTCAACAGCATCCCCTCTTATACGCTCTGCCGCCGAGGGGGGATTTCCAAAAAGCCACGCACACAACTGAAAAACGAGGTATAAGCCGACCCATCCATCCGATAGCCAAAAGGGGGTAGGGGGTAAATCCCGTCCGTTGACAAAAAAAGGCGTTCCCATAGAAACCTGGTTGCTGTCATGTATCCAGCGCAAAGAAAAGCAAAGAAAAACAAGAGCAACTCAAGGAGAGTCATCGTGGCAGATATATCACCGGCCGCCATAGTCGCTGGCGTAGCCCATGTCGCCGAAATTCTCTTGCATCCCGCCAGGGCCAAACCCGGTGCCGGGACCGCTGACGTAGCCGCCGTCATCACCGTCGTCGTAGTCGCTAGCATCAAAACTACTTCTGCCGCTGAGGTCGTCCTCAATGCCGCTGCCGCCGCCCATGTCGCCCGGACCCCAGTTCATTTGCGCCAGGGCGGGGTACTGGGCGAGCAGTGCTTGCGGCAGCGCATAGTTCCCGCTGGCGTCCATCGGGTACCCGCCGGTGTTGGGGTCGATGCCGGGCGGCATCATCATGCTCGACTGCTGCATGGCCATGCCCTGGGCCATGCGTTCCTCGTCCCACTGCCTGATCCGGTCGGAAATCTCCTCGTCCAGGAGTGGCTTGATGCAGATGCGGCCAGCCTCGGAGCGGAAATGCCGGCCGAGCGCATCGGCGCGCGCGAACCGGCGGCCACAGCCCCATTGCCCGCCCCGCTTGAGGTCTCCTTTGCAGACAAACTTCTTCTCGCCGGAGTGGAGGCCCTCATGCCGCTTGCGGTCATGCTGTCGCGCAAATGCCTTCCCGCACACGGTACACACGAACGGTCTCTCGTCGGTGTGTGTCCGAAGATGGGAGCGCAGGTTGTAAGCTCGCGTGAAGCGCTTCGGGCACAGGGTACACTGGAACGTCGCGGGATGCTTCTGGACACGCTTTGATCCGCCCCCGGGGCCCTCCCCTTGGGCGCCGCCGTTGTACTCGGGGTCTACAAGACGGAGCGCCATGACATTGTTGGGGACGGCGGAAGTGGACTGCCGTCTCCTGCTTGCGGAAGCGGTGGCACTTGGGCGGTCAAGAGGAGACAGAGAGCGGGAGGACTCAGCCCTGGCGCCCACGGCAGCGTCGGGGGACAGACCCCCTGAAGCCGAGGCACTGCGGTGGACGCTGAGGAGTGCACCGCTGTTGTTATAAGGATCGGTGACAGCCCGCGGCCGTGCCCTCTGTCGGCCTGGTGTAAAACAAAAACGTGTCAGTCTCATTTCGTGCTCGAGTTTGGGTAGCAAAGCTCGAGCCAACATACCTCGTTCTGGAGGGGTCAGCGAATCGATGTCCAGGCTCTTGGGTTGATCAAAGCCACTCCGAACCGCAGTCGGGGCGAAGTCAATGTTGATGGACGGCGGGGCCGGCATGCCCTGCTGCATGTCCGGCATCTCTTGGGGTAATTGGGGAAAGGCCTCTTGGGGAGCCTGCAGGTACGGCGACGCGCCGAACCCGTTGTTCTGGGTCTGCAGCATGAAGGGGCCCTGCTGGCCCATGTCGGGAAGCTGCTGGGGGAGGATGCGGGGCGAGATGGCCGGGCTGTGGGAGGGGCTTCTGGTCGCCTGGCCGGGGCTGTGCGTCCCCGTATCGGATATGCTGAAGCTCCCTATTCCATGTAGCTCGTGGAACAGGGCGGCATCCTGCGGCCGCTGCATCGGCGAGTGGCCTTGATCGAGGTGATCAAAGGTGTCGGAGCTGACGAGGTTCGGAGAAGCGGCCGCCGAGGAGACGTCGGAGAACTCTGAGGCCGACCGTCTGTGCCCCTGGAACTGGGGCCCGGCGTGCCAGTCCACCTGGCCCGGCAGGAGCGCGGCCTCCGGGCCCAGCGACACGTTCCGGGAGTGCCTTCCCGGCGGCGAGGAGAACTGGTGCTGGCTGAAGCGCGGAGAGTGGTTCGCGGAACCGGGCTGGCGCATGTCGGGGTTGAGGAGGTGCGGAGGGGTGGGGCTGTGGTTCGCCTGAGCCATCATGTTGTGGTCGGGGGCGGAGAGCTGGGGCTGGGTGTCGGTGCCAAACAGCGGGGCGTTGAACTGGGGCTCGCCTGCGGTGGGCGGGAAGATGGTAAAATCGGCTTCGCCAAAGGTGGCGGCGATGAGGTTCGGCTGTTGCTGCTGCTGGGTCTGGGGCGGATAGGCTCCCGAGGTCGGGGCGCCAAAGGGGGACGGGTCAGCCTTGACCTGGTCGGCAAAGGCCTGGGAGAGGTCGAACGCGGTGATGGTGGCGGGGTCGGCCAGGGCGGACTGGGAGAAGGGCTGGGCTGCGGACTGCTGGTTGCCCAGGAAGCTGGCGGCGTTGGCGTCGTAAGCCGAGAAGTCGGGCTGGGTGGTCACGGGAAACTGCTGGACTGCCGGGTCGACAAGGCCGACTCCGAGACCGATGGATGAGGCTCCGGCATCGATCGGATTGGGGAAGCGGACAGGCGACGGCGAGGGGGCGTGCCTTATACCCCCACCGGCAGACGTGGCCGAGGGCGAGCGCCCGCGGGCCTGGGAATGCTGTTGGTCCATCTGTCGGGTACCGGAACTGCTCGCGAGGTAGGGCTGGGCCTGGGTGGTGCGCCGGTGCTGCGGGTGCGGTGCTGCGGGTTGTGTGGTGTTGCTGTCTTTAGAACCAAGACAGGGCAGTCTTGCAATCAGCCTTCCGGGTGGCAGTGCAGAAAGGCTGTGCTGCGACGATGGCGCGCCTGGGATCCCGGCTGTTGCAGCTGCTTCGCTGGCAGATCTCTCTCGTCAGAAAATAGCGAGGTACCGACACAGGCACGCAGGCGGGATGCTCCGAGCCGCGCTCCAAAGTTTGGACCAGACGTCGCAGGTGGCAGGCGGGAGGTGGGAGGTGGTGAAGTGAGGATCGCAATTCAACGGCTCGTGTACGAGCAGGCGATCGTAGCCGCCCACTCACCCCTCTCAAAATGAGCATGGAGCCCGCCAGGCGGGCGTGGGACCATCG
>Ga0247824_10002503_pt1 | contig 10288 bp, 8 predicted proteins | sample 13C_PalmiticAcid_FD_194412 | JGI IMG/M metagenome (GOLD analysis project Ga0247824, IMG submission 194412) | Soil microbial communities from agricultural site in Penn Yan, New York, United States - 13C_PalmiticAcid_Day48 | ecosystem: Environmental > Terrestrial > Soil > Agricultural land... | reverse complement strand
TTCTTCCCCTCAGCTGGGGTGGTAACAAGTACGACTGGGACTCTGGCATTGTCATTGGATTGCTTGTCGCTGGTTTCGTTGTCGCCATCCTCTTTGTCGTTATCGAATGGAAGGTTCCCAAGGAACCTATTATTCCTATTCATCTGTTCAGGATCCGAAATCTCTGGGCGACCTATGGCGCGCTCTTCTTCAGCGGCATGGCCTTCTTCGGTCTCTTGTTCTTTTTGCCCATCTACTTTCAGGTTGTTAAGCAAGAAAATGCTACGGCTGGAGGCCTCGAGACTGTTCCATTTGTTATGGGCATCGTGTTCACCTCGATTTCATCTGGTATTTGGGTTCTCAAGAAAGGCACCTTTGCCTTCTTCCCTGCTCTTGGAAACCTGCTCTTTATCGCCGGCACCGCACTTTGCATCCTCTTCCAGAAGGATACACAGCGAGTTGCAACGATATTCATCCTCCTCCTGTGTGGTTTCGGCATTGGATTCACCTTTCAGGCGTCAACCTTGGCTGTTCAAGCAGCTGTCAAGCCCAAGTACATGGCCACAGTGACCACGACCGTTCAGTTCGTACGCTCCTTAGGCCAGGTCTTTGGTGTAGCGATCGTGGGTTCCGTCTTCAACAACAAGCTGCATGACTCTTTGATTGACCGTTTCCCCGGTGACCCTAATATCTTGCGGGTGACCGAAGATTACAGCTACATTTATTCATATCCACCGAACGAGATCTTGAAGATCTTTGACAGCTTCGTGTTCGCACTTCGGTTTGTATTCTATAGCAGTGTGGCATTCTGCTCACTGGCGTTTATCGCGGCCTGCTTCATTCAGCATCATGAGCTCAAGACCAACGCGAACCAGCAGGCCAAGCCAGAGATGACCATCGATATGGCGTGAAGGAGGAGTATCGAGCAAAGTTCATGCATAAATAAAAGCGCGTTGTCAATACGCCATTGTTCCGTCAGTCCAGGCACTCGCCCCTTTTACATCGGTTCCTCATCCTCCCCATCCCTTCTTTTTCTTCATTCCACCTCTCACTCTATTCCACCTCTCATTCTAGCTCCCAACCACAAAACTTCTTTTACAGCTCCTTTCACCATATCCCGGTTTAATTCGCCGCCGCCATCCAACCATGCTGTGGAAACTATCTACCGTTGCTCTCCTTTTGACTGCTTCCTCGGTCGTGGCCATACCATCCTGTGTGCACTCTGAGAACCTGGCGCCCGTGATTTCCTCGGTTGAAGCTGAAGTTATCCCGGACTCGTATTTTGTTGTCTTCAAAGATGGTGCCCGCGTCCATGAACAGGCTGCCTGGGTCCGTGATCTCCACCACCGCGATGTTATGGCCAACAGTCCCTTGTACAATGATCTCAACGACGGTGAGGTCAGTGGCGTTAAACACGTCTACGACATGGACGCTTTCCAAGGACTCGCAGGACGATTTAGTCCTGATGTCTTGGAGGAGATTCGCAGGAACCCCGATGTAAGTATGAGAGCTGTTCTTGTTCTCGTTCGCTCCTGCTATAGTGCGTGGTCATTACTGCCCTCAGTCCAGCCTTTCCAAAGCCTTGAATGATTGAGGTGGCGCGATGTGTCCACGGATTTCTGGCAGCTGGTATCACGCAAGACCTTGCGCAATCGCACACCATACATGTACTTTCATTGCGAAGCATGGAAAAATCGACCCGTATAGTGGTCTGTTGCAGCTTTGTGATAGGTGCAATCCTTCACTGTCCCCTGGACTTTCCTTTTCTCTCTATCCCTCTTGATTGTCCTCCCGTGCATCCCAACAAAGGTTGGTGGTTGTAGGGAGGGGCAGGGAGGTCTTTCATGCGTTCACATTTTGGAGTCCTTACTGCGCCCGTGTTCCGCCAATGAACTTTGGGGCAATGAAACTTTATCCTCCCCTAGCCACATGAGGCTTTAACCGTTGGCCTAATTCCTCTTCTTTCCTCGAACCAGGTCGACTACATCGAACGTGACCAGTTGGTGTACACCACCTCCACTGTCCAGAAGAACGCTCCTTGGGGGCTGGCCCGTATCTCGCATCGCAATAGACTGACCTTTAGGAACCGCAGGAAGTACATTTACGAACCTACTGGTGGGGAAGGCGTCACTGTCTTTGTGATCGACACTGGTATCTTCATCAAGCACAAGGAGTTTCAAGGCCGTGCAAGCTGGGGCGCTACTATTCCCTATGGTGACGAGGACGTGGACGGCAACGGTCATGGTACCCATTGTGCAGGCACTATTGGCAGCCAAGCCTATGGTGTTGCTAAGAAGGCCAAGGTGGTCGCAGTGAAAGTGTTGAGGTCGAACGGTGTGGGCTCCATGTCAGATGTGGTCGCTGGTGTCGAATACGCGGTTAAGCAGCACGTGGCTCTCAAGTCTCAGCAAGGTGCCAAGTACAAGGGTTCGGTTGCGAACATGTCCTTGGGAGGAGGCAAGTCTCGTCCTTTGGAATCTGCTGTTGCTGGCGCAATCAACAGGGGTCTCCACTTTGCGGTTGCTGCTGGAAATGACAACAGGGACGCCTGTAACTACTCCCCTGCGGGTGTCGAGGCTGCAGTCACTGTTGCAGCATCAACTCTCGAGGACGAGAGGGCTTACTTTTCCAACTATGGAACCTGTGTCGATGTCTTTGCACCCGGACTAAACATCGAATCCACCTGGACCGGTAGCACAACTGCCAGGCGCACCATCTCTGGAACTTCCATGGCATCACCACACGTTGCAGGCTTGATCGCTTACTACCTTTCTCTGGCTCCAAGCGACGAGTCAGCCTTCCATTCGGGACCAATTTCACCCAAGGCTATGAAGGATCTACTGAGGGAGACAGCGACCAGGAATGCCATCATGGATGACACTGCCACACCTAACCTGTTGGTCCACAATGGAGGCAAGAAGGAGAGCTACTATGCTTGGTAACGAGACAAGATGTTTTCCTCAGCGTATGTGTATATATGAAGACGCGTGCACCAGTTAGAACAGCGTTGTGTCTATGTCAAATGAAAGAATGATACCTGTTCAAAGTAGCCTACTATTGTTTTATTTCATGATGGTGATGATGATGATGGAAACAGCTACTCAAGGAGTTTGCTTCCCATCCGAATCGTCCAAGACGTTGTCCGACCCGTTTTTCCCCGGTATAACGTGTACTTGCTCCTCGTCGGTGGAAGCTGTTGCTGTTGTTGCTCCAGCAAGGCTCCAAGCATCACTTGTTCCTGTGCTTTCACTCTCGCTTGTCAAGATATCCATGTCCTCCTCCTTGATCTTTCCGTCCTCGTCCTCGTCCTCGTCCTCCTTCTTCTTTGCCTTACCCTTGCCCTTGCCCTTGCTTTTTCCTTTTTTTCCCCTTACTTTCCCATTTTGTCGGGGCCCCTTGCCCCGTGTGAATCTGTACCAAGGGTTCGCAGCCATAAACCGAGCCCTGGATTCTTCTGAGAGCTTTCGGTAATGCAACTTTTGTTCGTCTGTCATCCCTCCCCAACTCTGTCCTGAGTAGATTGATATTTGAGATCCAGAAACCCCCGTAGGTTTTGATCCGCTGGACTTTCCGGGACACTGATCCTTCCGATAGAGCATGAATGAGTTTGGCGGTCTCTTGGGAATCTCATCGCCAGGCTTATAGTCCCGTTCCTGGAAGGACGCGGGTGTCCAATGAAACATCTTGAGAGCTCCATTGTTTGGTCCTGGTAGTTCACCGTTCGCACTCATATTTGCTCCTGAGAGGGATGACGATGACGACTTTGTACTCGAGTCCAGAGGGGTCTTGATGGGGAACTCGGTTATTGCAGAGAATTGTATGTTTCTCTTTTGGGATCGGGATCCGATGGTCTTGCGATCTCTCCTTATTGGACCTGCTGGCTTCCATGTCGTCAAAGAAGAAGATGACGATGACGATGACGATGACAGTACTGATACTGGGCTCGACGACATTGATGAGTCTGAAGTTGTCTGGGCTTCGATCCTTATAGGGTGTAGTGTCAATGTCAAACGAGAACAAGGATCTAAAAGAGCAGCAGAAAAGGGTGTTATTGTTCAACAGCCTGTGAATAATAAACGCCGTTGGCCATGATGATTGTAAGTAGCAAATTCACTGTTGTATCCTCTACCTTGCTGACGGAATGGAGTGGGCATTGTCAAAGACACAGCTGTAGACATCCTAGATGTCACAGTCGAAGGTAGGCCGAATGCTTGTGCCTGTGGTGGTGATGTTGTTTCCCTGAACTGGCTGTTCATCACAGTAGATGAAACCACACTGCCAGTAGCTGACTCGGGTGAGTAGCGTGGTTGTAGGATATCACGATCTGGCGCAACTGTGAACTTGTGGGCACATCCTCCATCGGACCCCAGTATGGCCGGATACGCGTTCGCACTGGTGGTGTCCACGTTCGTCATAGCATTGGCGGAAATATCGAGCATAGTCGCTTGGATCGTGTTCCCGGACGATACAGAGAATGTCTCGTTCTTCGAGAACAAGGCATCTCGGGTTGCGTGGCTCGTCGTCTGCATGGAGGCCATACTTGACATTGAGCGAACCATGGGGGTGGCCATGGGGGTGATGTGAGATCCATATCCATTTGGGAACCAAGCTGGCATGGAGAGATGCCTTGGTCTAGTCTGGTTGAGAGTCAGCGACCGACACGAAGCAGTATCCAGGTTTGCATGGCCGAATATGAAGGGAAGAACCATTAGCAAGAGTCGGATCAGGATCAAGTTCAAAACAAGCAATCTCATTGTACTTACAATAATGGGTTGGTTCGTGCCATTGGTTTGAGTACTGGTTGGCACAAAGCTGTAGCCGCTTTCGATAGACGTGGGAACCAGGACGAAATCCGGGTTATCTGTGTTCAGGATGTCGTGTTGCACTGCTGATAGATGTTGTGAGATTGATAGTTGCCCAGACAAATCTTGCGAACTTTCAGCCATGTCGATCGCGTTGTGATGGGCTACAGCTAGAGAGGAAGTCTGGGTTCCGAGAGCAAGACCTTGCTCTGATGTACGTTGGTGTAGACTAGCGAACGGGTGTATCGTCGTTGTAGCGGGGTCTACAGTTTGGAGATGTGGATGTGCAGTTGGTGGCACAAAGGGTTGTTGGAACTGTGTATCTATTCTTGATGATGATGGAAATAGTTGGGGGTGCAGATCGATGGGGACCTGGAACTGCGGACCGAATGGTATCGATGAGATTGGAGGCATGGAAGGTATGTGGGAGAGCTGAAGCGGACCAACTTGGAGGGCGTGGGTAGGAATGTAGGCTGAGAGGAGGATAATATAAGAGTTTTGACCAGGGTCTAGTTGGAGCTGGCAAAAGTGTAGGATAGCACAATGCCCTGCTTACCTTGAACGGCATGAACGCCCACCGTGTTCGGATCGCCTTGGACGTTGTAAGGGATACGGACATACTCGACGTTTGCACACGACGCTTGCTCTGCCGGATGAAGTACGTCCTTCGCCACATAATTGAATGGGGCCCTTGGTGGATACGAATACATTGAATGATAGTCGTGAATGCTAGGGAGCCATGGAGACAGCACAATTCCGTGTGAACAGTTAGTTGTGAAGTGCAATTGCATAACAAGGGTCCGTTCACGATTGTGGATGTTGGATAGGTTGAAACGAACAGATCTCCGAGGGGGCGAGGGGGTGCGTGTGAGCAGATGCACGCTTGTCAGATGCCACTCGCGGGAGCACATGTTTGAACGAGCTTAAAAAGGTCAATGCAACAATGGACTCGAGTGTCGAGGAGCAAGGAGACAGCGGCCCAGTCCAGACCCAATGCACCAATGCACAGGTGGGTGAATGCTGCACAGGGGAAGGAGCTTGCTTGACGTTTATCCCCGACCATTGGGACCCATTGATCACATCCGGGTCCCAATGCCATCACTCCCTTTGTTCCAACAGGCTTTCAGCGTTCAGTGGTATGTGGATTAAGCACCAGAACATAATGCGACAAGCTGATGGCGCCAAGGTCAATTGGAGATAATATGAAGTGGCCTTAGCATTCTCTCACTTGCAATCTTACACACCTCCGTCACACATATGGAATGAGGGGGACAATTGGACGATTAATCCATTTTCGGAGAAGAGGAGGGACACGGGGGATGCGTTGAGAATCGCTAAATCGCAAAGGAAGGAGCGATATCGTCATAGGTGTGCACGTTTCGTGGAGAAATGCTTTAGGCAAGGGGAATGATGGCGGTTCCGCGAGAAGGTGAGGGGGGACCGAAAACTTGGTTTCGACACCGCTGTGCTAGATCTGCTGTCCACAGAGATTTTGTGCCGTAGATCATCACGTCTTCCAGTCATGCCCTCATCGTCGGCAATCAGGAACTGTAAAATCAACTCGTTTCTCATACCTCGGATATGAAGGGTGGGTGCTAGTGTGGATAGATGGATGTGTTGGGGTAACAAGTGAAAAAGAAACAAAGCGTCGATCAAGATAAAAGGCAACCTCCTCACCTTGGCATTCTTCGCCACCATGCAATATTTGCCAACTACATCCTCCTCCCCCCCTGAGATCAGTTCGTTGAGCTGTACAGGCGAGGTTCGTCCCAGGAGCTGGGCATATTCGATAGCTGTTGCCACTCTATCATGTCGCCAACTTTCGTTTGTTATTTCCGCATGTCCAGGGCAATCTTGTACCCCCTGTGTTTTTTTTTTCTTGCAGCTTTACAAAGAAGATCAGGCCGGTGATCCCACCGATTAAGGTCAGTCTTAGGAGTATCTCGGCTTGCACAAACGAGTTCATGTGAACATGAAGCGTAAAGAACTTCTGTGTCTTTGATTACCGAGGATTATGCAGAATCTGAAGAGGATACGAGAAATGAAAGATACTCTAGCTGATTGTCCCGTCGCCTTGACAGAGCTACATGCATGCTTCAGCTTGGCAAGGATTGTAAAACTTCATGGTTGGTCGACATGTATCCCATCACGATCAAGCAATACTGCATATCAATCAATGTGGCAAAGGACACATTGTACATCACACAGCAGATAGAACACAGCACAGGAAGGTCAACGGAGCAGGATTGGGAGCGACCACTGCACAGAGTTTAATGAACGCGTTCCGGGATGGCGGTGTGGTCCTTTGTTTGTAATTTTGTCCATTGCCCGACTGAAACGCGTTTGTGGCCTTCATATTAGTGTGGTCGTTTCATACCTTGTTGGCGAAGGTCATCTTTTCACTGTCGACATGATGACGCGTTTTTCTCCAAGGAGAGGCACGTTGTGTGAGCCAGATTATTACAAGCATACATCTCCACATCCTGCGCGTTGCTCAGGCAAAACTGCTTAACCTTGGCAAGGTCCTGATCCGGTCAGTCAGGATTCTGGATGGTCTCTTATAACATTCATGCTTACAGCGTGGGACAGAGGATACTGTTTAATTAACAATCATAAGAATAGTACGGATGCCAAGCCAAGATGGAAGGGGGTGGATCTGCAAAGGACGACTGCAGTTGAGCTACACCACGGTAGAGCAGAAAATAGGAAGGGGAGGCAATTCGAGCATTCGTATTTCACACTTGTTTGCTTGTTGTGCTGCCTTCGTTTCGAGTGGGTTAGATGGAAAGATCATCTGCACTCCTGTGCTTGCCTGTCCATGCGAGGAGTGATAGCTTGGCGACCCTCTTCGGGACCAGGCCTGCGGGCGATTGCAAGAGTCTTGTCTCTCGACCAGGGTCTATTTTTACTATTCTTCCAGAAGGGCGTCCAAACAAGAGAACAAGAGGCGTTGTGAGTCCTTCGTAGGTACTCATCGTGCTGCAAGCACAGCTATCAATATGGACTATTATGGATCAGCAGCTCATGCCCATCTAATTGGTTGTTCAACTATTCAACTATGGTCCTTACTTGAAGGCATTCTTATGGCTGCCCGTCACCAGATCTCCAATGGTAGTCATTATCTTGATCGATTAGTGGTGGGATTGGATAACCGGATAACACTGAACCTCAATAGCCACACGGAATCGGAAGGTCAGCGTGTTAGATTTATCTCCGCTTATCCTTTCTTCGGATGAGTTCTCTTGGCAAAATTCCTGTTGCTTGGCATTGTAACACATGTGAGATTTTGTACTATGGCGGTGCGCACAATGTGATTTTGAGAAGGGGGTTGTTTCTTCTTCTCCAAACTGAAGACGGCATAGGTACGAAGGTATATACGGCAAAAGATCATTTAGAGGTCTGCATCGCAAGCAGCTGAGGACTATGATAGAAGGTGAGAAGCTATCCAAACGCTCCCCCCCCCCCCCGTTCACAGCGATATTTTGATATTCAGGCAGTTCCATGGGAATTTCTTCATGCTCGCGATCGCACACGATAGCCGCAGGCGTGGAGAGAAACATAGTTGCTCCGGGATTATCGTATTTTTGTTTGTTTTGTAGGCAATTGGAGGAGCTGAAGCAAGAACTTGCCTCTGTTCGGAAGGCGGCTGGCGGTTCACAAGCAAATTGGGTAGAATATAAAGCAACTACTCCAAAAACCGCTATGGGAGGGATCAAAAAAAGGCACGATGTAGAGTTCAAGGATGCCAGAAAGTCTACGATGGGATCTCAGAACATAATCCGTTTGTTAGAAAGTCCTTTGTTGTAGGAACAAACATCCTGAAGCTGTTTTGGGGGCACGGATCAAGTTCAGGGATGTCAGAAGATATATTTGTTAATTACTCGTCTTAACCGTGATCACCCAGACTCAGCGTCTCTTGCCCCTGGATCATCTCCATGCCATCTGTCGTCGTCTCACAAAGCACAAGTCCTCAATCAAGACTCTCAAGCAGCCTAAGAGGGACCAAGGCATAAGCATTGACTTGAGCAGCAACTATTTATGCAATGCGAATTGGGTTTATGACTCTGCTGCCAACAGTCGGGAAGGTTTTTAATGAGTGTGGATGTTCTTTATAGTTGTTAGTGTACAGCAGCAGAAAGGTACAGATAGTTTACAAGCAAAATGAACTGGGTGAAGGGGAAGGGGAAGGGGGAATATGTGAGAGAGAACGCTTTTTTCTTCCACTTGGACCGCTTAGAAACCGTGGATCTTGATCTGCTTCTTGTCAATGCCACCCTCGCTAGTCAAAAGAGTCGAGACTTTAGTGCGCTGGTCACCCTGAAGCTGAATGACCGATCCAAGCTCCTCGTCCTCCACAAGGGTTCCGTTGCATGCAAAATCCTTCTTGAAAATCTTGAGCAATCGCTTCTTGTCCAAGTGTGCAGGAATACCCTGAATGGTGGTCAAAGTCTTGCGTCCGTTACGCTGCTGAATACGGATATCTGTGACAAATGAAGTGATAATACCATACAAAGAGTTAGTCATCTTAACGCCTTATTAGTTGACGGGAGACATCAACGTAAAGAGCAGAGCAGAGGGGGCGTTGCAGATGTAGAAAAATCAGTGTAACTATGACATGAAGCGTATATAAGACTATATACTACCGTCAGAGCAGGAAGCAGGCCAAAACGGCCCACTGAAGCCCTGCTACGGCAAAAATGAAGTTATCATCACTTTCACATCTCATCGTCTGGTCGCCTCAAAGAAAAAAAATCCCTTAGGATGAACGTCAAGGGGCAAAGGGGATGGTTGTGGGGTGTGTTTGGGAAAGCGAGTAGCAGTGAAGAGGCATTTACGACATCATCACATACGGATATACTCCTGCTGGGTGCCAGTATCTCCTGAGTCGCCAAGATCAGCAAAAGGATCTATAGATCGGTGATGATGAGAGGATATTAGTTAGGATCAGCTGAACAAACGAACAAGGCCACTAGATCGAGATCAGGTTGACGCAGATGATGATCAATACCAAAAGCCTGGAAGTTTTGAATCTCGGACATGGACTGAAGTGAGTCTGCGTGTGTTTAGAAAAGTATCGAGGGATGCGGATGGTATGTACAGAGGGAGAGGAGGAGGGGGGAAAGGGTGTGGATTGAACAGACGGACGGAGTGAAGAGAAGAGGAGGGAGCGAAGCTTGACGGCAAGTTTTTATTTGGTTTACTGCGGCCGCACACACACCATTTGAGTACAGCACAATGGCAACCTCGGTGACGTCACCGAGCGTGCCATGCCGCACTCAAAACTGCCTAGTGTATTTGCTGATACACAAATGTTTAGGCTAAAAAAACTACATACGCGCTCTTTTGCTACGCTTTGGTGCCTCCTCTGGTGGCGCCCCTCGCTTGGTACCTCTCTTGCGACACCTTGGCTCTTCGCTCATTATGGGTGCTTCCCGTTTGACCTCGCTACTGCTTAGATCCTTCATCCAAGGGTAAACACCATTCTTTGTCTCTGGCTGGAGATAGAG
>Ga0247824_10002502_pt1 | contig 10289 bp, 9 predicted proteins | sample 13C_PalmiticAcid_FD_194412 | JGI IMG/M metagenome (GOLD analysis project Ga0247824, IMG submission 194412) | Soil microbial communities from agricultural site in Penn Yan, New York, United States - 13C_PalmiticAcid_Day48 | ecosystem: Environmental > Terrestrial > Soil > Agricultural land... | reverse complement strand
GTGGGGAGGTAGGGGACGCCGGACTTGTGCCAGCCGAGGGGGGTGCCGGAGCCGGGGTCGGTGGTGGTGCCAGAGCCGGTAGTGATGGTGCCGGAGTGGGTTAGTGGGGACCATGGGACGGAAGCCCATGCGCGCCAATCGGCATCGGATGCCGCGGGCGGCGTCGCATGGTCGGAGGGGAGCTGCATCTCGGTAGTTGGCAGTGTTGCTGGGCAGCTGAAGGGCTGGGTGGTTGCAGTGTTTTTCTGGTTGACGCCGGAAACGCCCGGAAGTCCCGGCTGAAGTCTATTTCCCTCGCTGTGGGTCACTTCTGAGTTCGTACCGGACCTATAGCAGCTATCTTTTATCAAATTTGTGTGGAGCGTCCGGCTATATTACACCTTTACATCATATGTCACGCGAAGTGAATGGTTTCTTTTGCTGCGATGAGTCCAGGCGTTATGCTAGGTCAGGTTCCTAATGGATGTGACGATCTGACCAACGTCCTCAGAGCGCGGCACGGGCTTATGTCACTTGGATTCGGCTCGTTTGAGCACCTCATCTCCCATGTCGTTGGTGCAATCTGAAAAGCCATACGCAAGTCCCCGATCGTCGCGGGTTGAGCGATCAGGACCGGGAACGCAGCTTGGGGAGGGTAGCAAGGTTCATGCAACACCTCCACGATAAGAATTCGGAGACGGGCATTTCTGGTCTTTTCAGATATGATGAGGATCGGATGCCCCATGCACAAGCAAGCAGATGACGTAAGTTAAGAACTTGAAAGGGGCCAGAGTTGTCTCAGAGTGACGCAAGTCGTCCCTGTTCAGCGGTTCTTGCTATTCTTCATGGAGACGGTCAGTGCTGAGGGAGGACGGATATTTTCCCTGGCAAGTGAATGCGACAGCTTGTTCTTGAAATCCTACACGGACTCGCAATGTTCTGGGGCGGCTGCCGACACTCCCCATAGTCAGAAGGCTGCCGACGCTGCCCCTGAGAAGGCAGAGCTGCAGCATGAGCGCTTTCGACTCTGGGCATCGTTCCTCGGGGTCTTTGCTGAATACAGCGCTTCGCTTGATAAAGGTTACAGTACAACGATGAAGTTCAGGGTCTCGTGTTGCAGCTTCTCAACTTGGTGCACACGAATCTCGCGTTTGGTATGTCGGAATTACACACGAAACCGACCACTAAGCGAATCCATACTAACCATTGTCAGCTGCCTCCGCGGTCCCAGATGATCAACGACCAGGCAGGCTTCAGTTTACAGAAAACAACACCACACTGAGGCTCCAGGGGACACATGCTGAGGCATTGGACGCCGTGGCACATGCCATCACCAGACTCAACACAAACTGGGCTCAGCCATCCGAAGATATCCATCGTCGAGCCTTGACAGCCGTGTCAAGGCCTCTACGATTCGACATGGATCCGATAACTACACAGAGTTAGCCAAGCAGGTTATCTGCTTCCGCTACAGAGCTACGTCTCCCTCCTTGAGGGAACAGCTTGCCGAGTCCATGGCACACCGGCGGCAACGGCTGAGATACGTCAAGCACCACAATGACGAACTCGCAGGGCGCGCGAGACGCCCGCGACGGCGCGCAAGCCATCAACTTTATCACCTCGCACTATCACGGGGAACCGCTCTACAACTTCCTCTAGAACCACGGTGTGGGCAGCGCCGAGGCGGCCGACGAAACGGAGCGGCGCGCCAAACTTGCCTTTGTGTGCCTGCTCACGTCCATGGGCGTCCCAATGATATTTGCTGGCGAAGAGTTTGGTGAGGAGCGGTATAGCAGCTGGGAGTCGCACCGGGTAAGCGATTATATCGATTGGGAGCGGCTGAGCGACCTGAAGCACGACTGGCGTCGTCGTCTGTTTGAGTATGTGAGCACACTGGTTCGACTGCGGACGACATGCCCGGCACTCCACGTGAATGACACCGAGTTCATCTACTTTGATCGCTCAAGGGACTCCAGGATTGTGGCGTGGATGAGGGGCCAGGGAACGAAGACGCCGGTTGTGGTTGTTGCCAACTTCTCCGATGAGGATACCCCGGGACCACAATATGTTGTCCCCAACTGGCCTCCGTCGGTGCGCCACGGCTGCAGGGACGTGACGCAGGGAAGGGATGTGCCTGACAAGTGGGTTGGCCGGGAGCCTCTGTTGCGGTGGGAGGCAAAATTCTACACTAGCTGGCGGGCCTAGGTTGGATCCTAGTTTGCAGTTGATCCATCGGCGTGAGCGTGTATCGATGACTATACCTCGTCACTCTAGTCAACCAGCCAAGAACATAATGTTGCATAACCTAAAGTTCTCGTCCTGTTCCTGCGAGACAACGATATTTGAATCCATACAAGTTGCTGTTTGTGTCTCAGTCGCAACAGTTGGCCGTGACCCCTATTGGATTCTCGCACAAGGATGGGACACGCCGCAGCAATGCCCGTCACGAATCCGACAGTGGCGGCACGCTTCGCTTAGGTATACGTAGAGGCTTAGAGGAGCTCTACCTACGCGAGTTATATGGTTCATTGGGGGTTTGACACTTGCCTTACATCATCTTGGTGGCTGGGATCCGCCGCTAAGGAGCTCCAGGACAAGCTCTTCTAAGGCGGGAGATGAATTGTCAGGAACACCGGCAGGCAAAGGGGTCCTGGAGCGGTGATGCTGACTTAGGCAGGTAGTGCGGGATGCAACCATGAAATGGTTGCATTGAAGATCTTTTGTCATGACCGAGGTGGACACTGCGAGGCAGCTCTGACAATACACCTTACCTTAGTTCCTCTATCATTTGTAATGCTTATTACTCTCTTAACTATTAGTATATCATATCTCTTCAAGTGAAAATGATTCATAAGCTACGCCGACTAACAAGCATACTAAAAAGATTTGATCATTAGTCGTCAAATAAATAATTACAAACTAGAGAATACATACTTCAGCCCAGATGTGCTATCTCCCCTAATTCCTAGTGCCTATGATCACAACATGTCCATAATAAGACTATGCTGGCCCAAGTCGATACCAATTTGAAGCCATTGAACCACCATCCGAGTACCAATCCCCTGGCCCCCAAAGAAATCTAGTCCCAATTGTAAACGTTGTGTGGATAATGGTTCCATTTGGACCAATACCAAAAATAGCCACGACCGTTTCGTTCAAAACAACAGCCTTGGGCGCGCTGTTGAAGTAGCCTCCGAGGTCTTCCCATTCGGTGCCCCAAGTCCCATTCATCTGCGCCTTATGCTTCAGTCGGGTATCATTGCCGACGGCAAGGACATCCAGCCTCGAAGCCCCGGTCGCGATGGCAGAGACGGCTGACTGGAACGTTCCGCCGAGGCTCGCCGCGTTGGTGTGCCCCTCTGCGTTGGTCCAACTGCTGTGCCAGATAGCTGCATCTGTTCCAATCCCGAAGTGATCAACCCTGTCGGCCGTCGATACCAGGGTGGGGTCCCCTCGGTACGCACCCACACCTCCTCTCCACACATCCCACCCCGACGTGGCGTTCCACATCTTGAAATACATACCATACTCTTGACCGCCCCCATACGCAACGAGATCGAGTCGGCGGACTCCCTCGGAGTTAGTAGCACAGCCAATTTGCGGCGAGCTCGAGACCCATCCTTTTAGATTCTCCCAGTCGCCTGCCGGTCCCCAGTCAGTTATATTTCTGTCGTAGAACTTGTGGTAGACTGCGTGGTCTGTTCCGGCGACCATGACATCCATGTTGTCCATGGGAACGCCGCACGCGACGGGGGGAGATGTGCAGGCGCCGCCCAAGCTCGTCCACTCGGTGTCCCAGGTGCCGTTGAGGAATGTCTTGAACCGCGCCGACTGGTCGGCCCAGATAGCGAACACGTCGACGCGCCCGTCTCGCATCGACGCGGCAGCAGGCTGGCTGAGGAAGGTACCTCCTAGACTCTTCCACTCCGTCTGCCATAGGCTATCGCCGATCTCGCGGTACCATATACTGCTGTCGGAGCCGCGCCCGAACAGGAACGTTGTGGCGGGGTTGGCAAGCCCCGTCGAGGCGAGCATCTGAGGACATACGGTTCCTTGACACGCCGACGCTGGGACGCCGCTGGCCGGTGTGGGAAACGATGTGGGAGTCCCGAAAGCCGGCAGGGCGCTTGTCGGGTTGGCCCCCTCGCCGCCCCCCTGGGAATCTCCACTACTGAGAGATACTGTGTCAGTCGGTGTACAAAAGCCATGGTTATTGGTGAAGTATGAGATCTTTTGTATCACTAACCTTTTCCGTCCCGTTAGGGGGACAACGACGCCTACCACAATGCCGATGATGATGAGCACCGCAACGACGACAGCTAAAATTATGCGATTGCGCCGTCGACGTAGCCATCCCAGCCGCGGTTTTGTCGCTCCTCTTTGATGGGAGTCAGCCTGTGGTGTCGTAGCTGGGCCGAATTTGGCGCTGTCCTCCGGCACGATATCCGGCACGATCTCCGGCACGACCTCCGGCAAGTTGACTGCTGGCGCGACCTCCGGCAAGCTGGGTGCCGGTGCGACCTCCGGGAGCGTAGACCAACCCGGACCCTGCGCCCGAGGGCGGTCATAGGGGCTGGCCTGCTCTATTCCGCCCCCCTCCCATTGAGACATTCGGTGTCTCGCGAACCCGCAGAATATAGGGAACTTCAACAATCGCTCACAAGAGTCGTTCCTTCGTCTTTCGGTGCTCCGACCGTTGATGCCTGGTGAACGCGGACCCCGCAGACCCCGCGGGCTGCGTGCACAAAACGATTGCAGGTAGCTTCAAGGTGGCTGAGTATATCAAGCATAGGGTCAATGATACAGAATACTCTCGTCATCGATGACGACAACATCGAATGCAGGGTCGACTTCTGCCGGACGCGAGGTCTCCAGGGAGAGCTGACCTTTGTCCTTATGGGGTTCAGAAATTTTACCATTCGGGGCACAGTTTCGGGCATGACAACCATGTGTATCAACAACCCTTTGTCTTAGCTTCCTGCGATGCATGTCAGTTCTACCATGAGTCAAACACCCTGGCTACCGACCATACCTTGTATACTAAAATAACTTATATTAAAGGAAGATATCAATTGCATTTATGTGGAGTATTTTTTTTATGATTGAAAAGTGTGAGTTTGTACGGGAAAAGGTAGGCGGAAGGGTGAGGAGAGTGTTTGACAGTTGTTAGGTTCACTTCTGGCTTTTTCGCACCGCAAAATCCCCGTCAGTCCATGCTGCGAAGAGAACGTGGGATTAAGTGCACCCCATGACTTGGACCTTGTGCACTTGAAATTCGCGCCCATCGCATACCACCTTCATATCAGAATACTCTCCAGAGCCCATAAGGCAGCCAACTCCAGAAGTTTCCAGGAAAAACATAATGGTAGTATCGTATCGAATCGAATCGTTTAATGAGTGCCTCTCCGGTTCAGTTCTAAGTAGTGTGGTTCTTAGTAAATACCAAATGTTACAACGTTGACCTTGGAAGACAACACCAGACGAGGCTTTTGTCAGCGTCACCGCGAAGTTGGGCTGCCGCACAACATACGAGTCGTCTAGTGACCTCGCCTGCCTGCTAAGACCGCAGAATAACTACCCATCTTTGGGGCTTCGTAACTGTTAAATATCTACCTATCTTTTGTGGTTGGTGATGCTGGCGAGGAAGAGCGGGTGATGTAACAATGAGAAAGCTCCTAATTAGGCCTAACCTGGCTCTACGTAAATACCCAGGCAGACATCGCCTATACCATAATTCTTCAAGACCAGTCCACAGCCGCTTTCAACGAACCCAAACATTGAGTATAGAACATAAGATCAGGTTATGGCCACAGACAATACTACCAAGCTCGCGTCGACACGGAAAATTGCACAACCCAGCATGAGCGGGCTCCTCCTCGCAGAGGTAGCCGAGTACGGCACCGCCTGTGTGAAACGGGCTTATGGCAACTGGACCGACAGCAGTCTAAATGGCTGGAAGGACCAGCTCCTCAAACGGTCAATTCAACCACGAGTGGAAGGCCGGCAGCGAGGAGAAAGCCGGCAGCGAGTAGAAGGTCAGCGGCGGGAAGTGGAAGGCCAAAGGGGGGTGAGAGGCTAGGGAGGAGAGAGAGGCCGGACGGAGTGAGACAAAAAGCTTAGAGACGAAATCCATTGCGGGTCTATCTTCGCACGCGCCGCCTCTGGCGTGGTCCCCGCTCCCCGCGTGCGCGCCGGCATTCATCCGACCCCGGGAGTATCTCTAGGTCGAGCGTTTTCCACTGTGCCTCTAAAAAGTCTCTATTATCATAAACCAAGATCTGACAGCAAACCATCAACCTAAACAAGAGGGGGTTGTGAGGTTTAGGGAACAAGGGATAAATCGTGATCCTCACTTCTCCACCTTGGTACCTATTATCCCCTTTTCGCGCCCAAAAGCTCAAGAAACGTTTCTTGGCCCGGTCCCGCTTAAACTGCGCCATCACGTCCCCCCTAGGGCCCTTGTCCTTTCCATCGTATCCCTCCTTGTACGAAATATGACCCCCGTGCTCCCTTGTGCAAATGCCAGCTTCTGGATGTAGGTAGGCTTGGGGTGGAAGTTACACGGCTCCCCGAAGACAGACCGCTTGGTGGGCCTCATTTACGCGAGCACCTGGTGCTCGATCACGTCATCCTCCGGCACCCAGTGTCAGTACTGCGTCACCCTTGTGTTGGTCGCGAACTCCCGCGTCTTGACCTGGCACAGCCGCCACTTGTTGCGGCTCAGATGGGCGCGGCTGATCGAGTCGGTCGACGTGAAGCCCGAGTAGTCGAGCTCCGAGTTTCCGGAGACCCGACAGCCACCTCTTCTTTGGGTGGCTGTGAGGCAACCACATTGTTTTGGGTCTCTATATCAGACATTGGCGCCCCAACGTCTTCCGGTAACCCGGGACCTCGATGGACTTTGACGCCTCCGATATCTGTGTCGTTACGTGAGGGCGTTGCTGCATCCAGTTCACCATGCTCTACAGCAGGGGCTTCGTTGCTCTGGCCGTTGACAAGCGGGGCAGCCTCCGAGACCTTCTGCTCGACATGTTGGGATTCTTCTTGAGGGTGAAGCGGTGTTTCAACTGAGGGATATCCTGCGGCGGTTTCGACTGCTTCCGCTTGGATCGCCTGTCCAGTTGGCCCGTCCAATGGACATTGGAAACGCGTTCGGGTGTGCACAGCAGTGCTTGGGCCAGTCCCCCTTCTTCGCCCGTGCCGGATACGCCGGGGGTGTCCGACCGCAGGGACTTGAGGGTCGCAACATGTTGGAGCAGCTCCGTGGTCACCACGGCCTTGTCCTCCTCACCCAGGCTGTCCATGGTGACGCCCTTGACGAGTTCGGTAAAGTGGTAGAAGGCGCCGTCATCCTCACAAACGCACTGGAGTCGCGGCAGGGGGATGTCTGTGTGGGCGGCCAAGTACTGCAGGATGGCAGCGTCATTCTTCCACCGCTGGGGAAAGGTCGACGGCGGTGACATAGAGCTCGAGGTCCATTTATGTCGCCGGAGCGTTCGCTTGATGTACGAGTTGCCCACACGAAAGTACTTTCGATCGGTGAGAACCGCCAGGCAACCGGGCTCTCGATGTTCGTTCAACTCCTTGTTGGTGACGAGTCGCATTTTGCAGAAGCTTTACCTGGTAACCAGACCCATCTTTGCAGTGGAATCGCAGAGAAGAGGGAGCCAACACGCCCTGTTCAACCCCTCCACAAAGCTGAGCCGTTGGTTGTGACTCGCAGCCAAGCTTGAACTGCCGTTTGTCATGCAACAATGCTCACACATCAGATCATGCCGGGTCTGGGTCAGAACTTGATCGTTATTTTACCAAGGTCGTGCCGCTAGCAATGTCTCCGCAGTGGCTCACAAGGCAGTGAATCTATTGCCGCTGCCTCGGTTCCATGGAAAGAAACAGCAGAAAACCACCGCACAGCAGCCGTGACATTGGACGTCCCAATAAGCCTTGCTCATGGACCAAATCGGGTGCGCAGCCGATGGCATGTGGGCCCTCGGAAGTCGCCGATCGGATGCCCTGGTGATCGCCATCCGCCAAAGTACCGTGCTGCCTCTGTCCCTGGCACGCTATCTCCGCAACCTTGCATATATGTTATACCAGCCATCTATCGTGCAGGCATACGAGCAACGTTCCGCCCCGAGTCGTGCAGATGGCCGATCCCGACCTCCGATAGGATGCCAGAGCCAATATTGCACCGTCAATCTCGACCGGGCCACCGGGTGCTGTTTGGGCTCGGCCACACTTGTGCACGCCGACATCCAACAAGACCCCTATACGTCCGCTGCTAACTCGACGCCGTTGAGGCTCAATGATCGCCCTGCGCAGTGATATCTCCCGACGCCGCCGTTGGTGGAAAATCTCCGGCCTACTCTGGACCGTAATCTACTCGGATGGTGCTCCGGTACGTCTCTAATTACAGCTCATGCTGGTGGGAATGAGGCTGTTATACCAAAACCAACGACGGACAACACACTCGCCTGCCACGGCAGGTGCCGTCATGCGTCCATGGCTGTGAAACTACCTACAGTAGCACGTATAGCCTTGTGGAACGTGCCCGTCTGCTGGGAGCGGCATGTGCCGGACACACACCCACTAACATGCTCACCGCCCAAAACGTGAACAGAGCCAAATCACCAGCCCGACCAATGTAAACCACTTCATGGCATTCCATGCCAAGCTGCAGTTCAGAAGCCTCCATGTGACCTCGGGAATGCCGGCAAAGGTATGCTGGTTGCACTCCCCTCCCCACCGATTGCAGCCCCAACAGTATCCTTGTCCTCCTTTAGAGCGAGATGCCTTCCATATGTCCGCTGCGTTTGCTGTCTCCATCGTCTATTCTGAGTCCCAAGTACAACACGGGATCCAGTACTGGAACCCTTTTTTGCGCCCCGAGATATCGTTACTCGACAGTCAGGACACCCCCTTGATTTGAAACGTTGCTTCCCTACTGGAGCGCTTTGAAACGTAGTCGCCAGGTAACAAAGAGCAATAAACGGGGGAGAGCCGTTCCGAATGCTCTCCAGATGGCACTTTCTGCCGCCACAGCGGTCAAAGTTCAGTGCGTGTTAAGGGCCTTGACGAGAGAGAAGTTCAACACGGACCTGTCTAGGGACACACCGCAGCAGACAGGACATGCGCATCTGACCCCATTTCTCCCATCTTGTGAGGCCCTAGGAGTATCCATTTTCCCCACTAGGCGTTGGCACTGAAACCATAGAATTGCCATGTGTAGTCCTCAGCAGCCTGACTTACCACCCCCTCAACCGCCGCTGATGGCTTGCCCAGCTGCCGACACGTTGGCAACACTCTTTTGGGGGTGAATGATCTTCGCAGGACAAATGAAAACCTCCCTCGCATTGGAATTAATGGCAACTTCTTTGGGGACTGGGTCATAATTATTCGGGAACTGGGGGAATTCGGGGGAGCGCGAGGGATGTTCTGCCGCAGGTTGATGGGGAAGGGGGGATTTAGATTTGTTTGAATGGAGGCAAGAAAAGGTGATACCTCTGGCGCATTTCAAGAATGAGAAGAGGGTTCGGAGTTACTCTGCTATCTAGATCCTCAAGTTGTCGGGCTGGCGGGGTGGTTCGGCCCATGTTTACCCCCTGAACCCCTTTTTCAGTCAAACCACCTCTTTCTACCCCCAACGACCTCAACTTGATCAACACCAAACAGGCCAGGCAGCAGACTCTCTGACCGTGATATAACTAACTCAAGCGAGCATCTCAACCGCCACAACTCGCCCTCCCCCTATCTCTCCACCACCCCCATCCCACAGCCATCCACACGCATGCACAACACCCTCGCCGCATCTCAACCCACCACAGCACAACACAGCACAGCACAGTAGTACTAACACGGAGAATTTCCCCTCGTCCCACACCACGCCGCGCAACGTCACTCAGACAGAGACAGAGACAGAGCCACAGAGACACACAAAGGCAAAGGCACTATATCTTTCCGTACGACAACAACTGCACATCATCACTCAAAGCCAGCATGCAAGCAATCACGCAATAGCAGCGAACGTGACGGTACACAACCATACATGGGAAACGAACGAACCCCCGTCCTGCATATACCCGACCACAGTGTGCGTGTAGGTGCGTGTGTGTGTGTGTGACGCTGTAACCGCCAGAGACCCTGCCTGCATCATCATTCATCATCGTTCATCATTATCAAGGCTCGTGGGTGGGATACACAGGACGTGTCTCACATCTACTGAGACATTTTGGCTTTCCCTTTTTTTCTTAGGAGGGGTTGAGAGGATGGGGGAGGAGGAGGATCGGGCCGCGGGGGCGGTGGGTGTTCCT
>Ga0247824_10002501_pt1 | contig 10293 bp, 13 predicted proteins | sample 13C_PalmiticAcid_FD_194412 | JGI IMG/M metagenome (GOLD analysis project Ga0247824, IMG submission 194412) | Soil microbial communities from agricultural site in Penn Yan, New York, United States - 13C_PalmiticAcid_Day48 | ecosystem: Environmental > Terrestrial > Soil > Agricultural land... | reverse complement strand
CTATTCAAGAGGTGAGAACGGGATGCTGGGCAGGTAGAAGAAGATGGTACATGATGCAAGCAAGAGACGGTACACTTTGAAGGATATGCAAGACGCTGAGGCAGCAGTGAGGGAGGCCGTTACCAACAGGTAGCGGTGACAGCTCTTCTATTGTTTTTGGGTTGCCATTGTGCTGCACCCCCATGTAGTTTTGGTGGCGGTCCAAAGATCAAACAGTCCCGTGAAATTTTTGTTGACAATGGCTATCCGAACCTGTCTTTCTCCGCTCCTTCCCACTATTTCCACCTCCACCGATTCAACAACGGGTTAGAATGTTCGCCTTACGACCGTCAGTCAGGACTGCGTCAGCAAAGCTACCTCTTACCCGGACACTCGCCACTGCTGGCTCGCCTTGTCGCCCGCTTCTTAGGGGTGCAGCTGCAGTTGCTCCGGGAAGGACCCAGGCACAGCGTTTGGGCGTGCTTATGGCAAAAGCCCAGCCATGGAAGACAGCGACCACGGGCACACATCTCTTCCGTCGCTACTACACTGCAGAGGCAACACAGGAGGAGCCATCTACCCCTGCACTGACTGTAGAAGATATGATGCCTGTGGAGAATATCCGCAACATCGCCATCATTGGTAAGCATCCGATTCATCCAGAGTCGCCCCTTCCATAGAGTGGAAGCTCAACAACTGATCCTCTGTCCCTACGGTACCGTGTTACTATGGCATCTGAACTCGCTAGCTCACGTCGATCATGGAAAGACCTCACTTGTTGACAAGTTGTTGAGTCAGACTGGACAGGCTCTGGGATCAACCCGCGTTATGGACTCCAATACTCTGGAGAAGGAGAGAGGCATCACTATTCTTTCCAAGGTCACCTCAGTCGTCTACAATAGTTCCGACGACAAGGCTTTCAAGATCAACATTGTCGGTATGTGAAGTCATTGCTTTCAGGCCAAAGTCATGGGGTGATCAAATGAGCTATATGGAGTATTCACTGATCGCAACCCATTCATGCAAATAGACACGCCTGGTCACGCTGATTTTGGTGGAGAAGTGGAGCGCATCTTGTCCATGGTCGATGGAGTCGCCTTGATTGTCGGTAGGTTTATTGGCAATGGTATTATGGATTGATCCGATCCGGGTGTGTGCATTATGTTTTCAAGTGTTGATCGACCTGTTTTCTCATGATAGACGCAAGTGAGGGACCAATGACTCAGACCAAGTTTGTTCTCAACAAGGCGCTTTCTAATGGACTCCGCCCTCTTGTTGTTCTCAACAAGGTCGATCGCCCTACTTCCCGTGTTGACGAAGTCGATGGCATGCTGTTGGATCTCTTTGGATCATTGGGAGCGACAGATGAACAAATGGACTATCCCATTGTCTATGCTTCCGCCAAGGAGGGATGGGCCACTCGTGGCATAGATGAGCCTCGTGTGGACATGAACCCCTTGCTTGATCTGATCGTGAACCACGTACCTGCACCTAAGGTTGACCGTTCCGATAGCTTCAAAATGTTGGTCACACAAATCGACAGCAATCCTTATCTTGGAAAGTGTTTCCTTGGAAAAGTGACAGGAGGCATGATCAAAATCGGTGACAAGATGCAGGCATTGAATCCTGAGGGCAAACAGACGGAAGCAGGACGTGTGACAAAGATTTTTGTTCGCCGAGGATTGGAGATGATCCCTGTTAATGAAGCTGGTGCGGGAGATATCGTCACCATCACTGGAGTCGCCAATGCCACTGTCAACTCAACTCTATGTGATCCGAGCGTCACTGAACCCCTTCCTGTAAGTTTCAAGTGCGGGCTACCTTTCAAGGCTGATCATTATTCCTTACAGGACGAATCAGACTGGACAAGGACTAACCTTCTCTGCCCTTTTTTTTTCATAGTCCAACCCAATTGATCCGCCAACCATTGCTATGAAGTTCTCTGTGAATGACTCGCCCTATGGTGGAGAGGAGGGCAAGAGCTTGACATCAAACATGATCAGAGATCGTTTGATGAAGGAAGCTGAGACGAATGTTGCGCTTCAAGTGATCGAGTCGGAAAACAAAGAGGCATTTGAGGTCCGTGGACGTGGAGAGCTTCAGCTTGGAGTTTTGATTGAGACCATGCGCCGTGAAGGGTTTGAACTGAGTGTCTCGCCTCCGCGTGTTGTCTACAAGGATGTGAATGGAGAGCGTCATGAGCCCATCGAGGAGGTTACCATCGATGTCGCCAGCCAGTACACAGGAACCATTATTGAAAAACTGAGCAAGCGCAAGGCTGAGATGAAGAGCTTTGACGAACATAGCGACAAAACTCGCATCGTCTTCGAATGTCCTACTCGTGGATTGTTGGGATATTCTGCAGAGTTCAAGAACGACACAAGCGGTGATGGCACTCTGAACCACACTTTCCTTGAATATTCACCTTACAAAGGAGCTCTTGAAAGATCACGCAAGGGAAGCCTGGTGGCCATGGGATCCACTGGAAGCGCAACGGCATACGCCCTCAACTTGATCGAACCTCGAGGAAAACTGTTTATCCGTCCTGGCGACAAGGTCTATGCAGGAATGGTCATTGGAGAGTCCTCGCGCACAGGCGACTTGGAAGTGAACCCCACTCGAGCAAAGCAGGTCTCCAACATCCGCACTGTAGCAAAGGATGAAAACATCATCTTGCGCCCACCCGTCGAGATGAGTCTGGAATCGATGATCTCCTATATCGCTCCAGATGAGGTCCTGGAAGTGACCCAATCCTCGCTGAGAATCCGAAAGCGTGAACTTGACGCCAACAAGCGTCGCCAGAACCTGCGCTCAGGCAGAGAATAATGCTTGGATCCTGTCTACTTGATCCTTGTCCTCTTGCACACGTTACCCCTACCTATTCTGAACATCTTGTTCCTGCAGAATTTGCTCAGCCCTTCATTTTGTGTACCCTAGATAGAAAAACTATACTCTTTCACCGTTGCTTTTATTGCTGGTGAGTCCTATGATAGATACTAAATACAGATGTACAGTTTGCGATGGTTGCCCATGTGGCCATTGTCCCCCTTGTTCAACTACGCTGCTGATTGTACTTGCCACAATAGACTGGTTTGCCTCTGGATGTGTACTCATAGTTGGGGTCAAAGACGAGGCCTTGAGGCAGAACAATCTGGCGGTAGTAGTTGCTGCACTGGTAGCCAACGCGGTGCGGGATATGACTGGCAAAAAGACCCCATTTGTCGCCACAGCCGAATTCTCTGGCCACTTCCAAGAACAGCACGCCTTCTTCCGGAGTCCAATCCCCTGTCCATTGAGCCTAAGATTCAAGACAGATCGCATGGCCATGTTAGCGCTTGATGCTAGAACCGCACAAGCATTCCAGCATGAGCAGTTTGTGCGGATGTACTAATACCTGACCAGGCTCGTTGTGTCGGTAGAAATAGGCGTTTGGGTTCTTCTTGAACAATGCCTTGGAAACCAATTTTGCATCATATCTCGGCCGTCTGGATGACTTTGATCTCGAGGTACCAGCTTCTTCACTCGTTCCCAGAGGATCTTTAAATGAAAAGGCGCCTCCACCATTCGCCTCCCATGCCTCCTGAGCCGACTTTTCAAACCCGTGCCTCTTCATAACCTCAGAGTTGATCCAGCCCTTGTAACAACCGTCGACACGGATTGCTTTCTCTCGAGTTTCCTTGTCGAAGAACAAGTCTCCAGACATAAGGTTTGTGGTGTCCTCCACATCATCTACATTCTCCTCCTCCGTGTTATCGTCGTCTTTTTGCGCATCGCTCTTCTTCTCCACGGCATCATTCTCCCCTATTTCCAAAGGAGTGACAGCAATCCCTCGTATTCTGTTTGAGATCCTAGCTGGCTGCATGATCTTTGGGGCTGCATATCATTGACGGGTACAAGTTGAGAGACAGTTACTACGCGGCCTTTAGGCCTAATATCCATTCAAATGAACTCTGACCTTGATACTGTACCTGGTTTGGTATATTGCCGTCGTATCCTGTTTAGCATGAATGAACCAACGGTGAGTGGGTTACCACCGAGTGGAATTGTCAATAGGGGTAAACATAGAATTCCTGACATCCGACATAGCCTACCTGACAGGTGTGGATGTGTTCTCAGTCTCTGATTTCTTGATCTCCTCTGGTTGCTTGCCTTCCAATGATGCCACCTGCATCTCCGTCGCCGCCGTAGGGAGTTCCAAGAGTAGTAGGATTTCTTGATTCCGCCTAATGTTCTCCAGTCGCTGTCGTTCTGCAATGTTCGTGTTAGATGCCCACTACGGAAGAGATAGGGTCCATAGGAACATAACTCCACCTGACTTTAACTCACCATACTCTGACATCTCAGCTTCTTGACCTCGTCGTGGTTTGGCTTTTGCTACAACCTTTTGTTCGCGCGTGTTACGAGAACCTGACTCTTCGTCCTTGTAGTCACCGTCCGAGTCGTCCTTTGTCGATGCCACATCTTCGCTGCCATCTTGGCTCGAGGTTTCGTTATCCGCAACCTCCTCCTCCTCTTCTGGATCTTCTAGCTTGATTTCCTGTGTTGGCCTTGACCACTTTCTTTTCTTGGCCACAGGTGCTTGCACCAGATCCTTGTTGCTTTCAGCCTCGATGCGAGTACCAAGCTGTCCGTTAGCGTGATGTGATGTCTTGGGTGGTACGTTCTCCTTCTCGGTATCTTCCGCTTCCGCCCCATCAAGTGTGACGTTCTTCCTTCTCTTCAAACTCTTTTCGGTTTTCTTGACCTTCACCGTGTTCTCATCCTTGCGATCTTGGGCGTCGTCGGTCTTGTTGATCCGAGATGACTTCCTCGTGAGAACGGCCTTGGCTTTCTCATTCGAAGAGGTCTGTTCTGCCTTAGTTTTCGCTGTCGCCTGAGCAGTGGCCGTCGCCGTCGCCTCTGCTGCCCCTTGTCGCGTGCGCAGTTTGTTTGCCATAACAAGTGTGGGAACCAAGGATGAGGAGTGAATAGGGCCAAACTGGCTGTGCTGGACACCTTGTTGGTGAACCAAACCGAGTCAGGTGATACACTTTGGCCTTTTCAAGGGTCATGGCCAGCTCCACGACTACCCACTTCAGACGACACCGAGTTGAGGCAAGATAAAACGACATCGATCCGTTCTATTGATCCTTGACCATTGCCTAGATCTATTTAACATCGACCACCTCTGATAGACACGATCAGGAGGGATAATAGGAACCCCTCAGAGGCGACTTGTAACAGACAAGGTCTTAGGTAAAGCTAAAGTTGTCTACCAAGCTTGCCATTGCACCTATGCTCGTCGTACCCAAGGCACCGCTTAAAGTGCAGGGATTTCATTCGGTGAAAAGCACCATCAGGATCGCCCGGACATGGTGATTCATCCCGTCAGGGTGTTGTGATCCGTACGTTGGTCGAGACATCTTGACCATCACCTCATTGAATGTTGCCATACTTTGCCTGCCATTGACTGAAAAGGTGAGTCGTTGGTTCTATCTTCAATGTCAGTATATACTGCAACGCCATCATCCAACGGAACGCGCGTGTACAGAGCACCGTTTACCGCTGTCAAAACACGAAGGAAACGAGCGACTTGCGACAACAACAGCTACACAACCGAATAGAATCAATCCACGTTGATATTCCAGGAATACACAACACCATACACCGGATCATGATGTGGAGAGAGACCCCACATCCAGGACAGTCAAGGAATGTCTTGACCCCGTCATTTGACCCCTTGTCCCATGCTGTATACCACACAGCCGCTTTTACCAGAGAGCCCAATCTATCTCTGACAGCCGCCTCTTTTTGTTTCCTGTACCACATTCATGGTAATCCGGAGGGGATATATAATCACTCGAATCCCATCCCCCTTCCCCTCGACATCCCCTCCCTCAACCTGCAGCTACTTCACTTTTTAGTATTCGATCTACTCATACAACTTTCATTACACCTCATCCCCCATCCCGTAGCGCCGTTTCTTCAAATCACCCAATATGGATAGCAACAAACGGTTAGAAACCACATCCGCATCAGTCGCTCTTAGCCAGAGGAGGCTACCAACTCCTCCTACCACACACCCATCAGAGAGTCCCGAAATACTTCGCCCAACACACATCGACACTGTGGATGGACGGCAGCTTAGCAAAGTCCATTCTCATCTCGTACATCCTGTTCCAATCCCTGTGCCAGTGTCTCCAGCTCTTCAAGCACTGACCTCACTTTCCGAGATTTCTCTCTCATCCGCCCTCGACACCGCGACTTCGATTTCAGATGATTCTGACCAACCCTGCGAGTCATGTCCCGGTAATAGACGCCCCTGTGGGTGTCAAGGTAAGAGCCTCTGCCGCAATTTATTCTTCTTGTTACTGTCCACACCACGTTGAGTAGCCTTCATAGGTGATGAGGCTGTGGAGCTGTGGCTGACCCCTGCCTCCGTTTCACTTGTTTCACATGATTCAGATTTCAGGAGGCGATCCCCAACTATAAATTACCCCACGTTGCGCTCGGTCGTGGCCGGTCGCCCATACCGCGATGATCGCCCTTCAAACCACTCCATGACCAGTCTTCAGCTATCCAACACAGACATACGCACACAACCTGCTCCTTTGCGAAGGCAAGTTTCGCTAAGAGCCGGCGCGAGGCTCTTCGAGTCCCAGTCCTCGCTCGTAAGGCTCTATATGGCTGCTCCTTCTGCAACAACACAGGAAGAACACAGGCGTCAACCAAGTCGCGCCAGCAATGACACGGAGACCGACTCAAGTGTCAGCGAGGACGTGACTAGCGACGACGACAAGGTGTCTGATAGGGTTCCCTCATTCTCGGATCACCGCAGACAGCGGCCTCGTCTGCAACACCGTGAAAGTCTTCCAGCCTGGTCCACATCCAATGCACTCACCAGTTCAGCCTCGCTAAGCATCCTGCCATCGAACCCCTCAGATATCCACAGCCGGTCGCCTGGTCGTGAACATGGCCATCTCAATGGACGACCTAATATCACCCGCCACAGGCCGTCTTTGATACAGGAGAAACCTACTCTATACAACCACCGGGCTGTGGCACAGAGCGATATACACGTCAACCGGACAGGACTGGAAGAGAGAGCTATGAAGAGCGAAATGGATCTATCACGATGCCCACGCGATACATGGGATGGTGGAAAGCCCTTCGAAAGCCAATCAAAACCAGCCAAGAGGCAGTCTGTAGTTGGCTCTTTTCTGTCGTCCATCTCGACAGCCATGTCATCTATTGGTAGCCGCAATTCGTCCAAATCCAAGGTACCGACAGCATCCACATCTTCTTTTAACCGGGACTCGGCTTCGACTTCTTCAAGGACTCCTTCGATCCAGCATCAAGCCAAGCGAGGCAAACGCAAACCATTTTATGAGCTTGAGAACACCACAGCTGATCTTCAATCAGGAGCGTCTTATCGTGATTTGCGTGCCTCCTGTGGATATCCAATGTCCAATCCCGCAATGTCAATATCCACACCCGCTTTCACCTCCTATGCCGCCCCTACCAGGTCACAAAGTTACATTTTCCAGCCAGTGGGACGTTGTACATGCAGCAGCACTGACGTTCTCTGTCTCCTTCACAAGGCCCTTCCAAGCCTTCCCGCAAACAGGCAGATCGAAGCGAAGAGAACGAAGCCCGTCCGCCTCTCTGCCATCTCTACAACATCCTTCAAATCGTTTGTGTCATCAGCTAAAAGGTCGCGCCCTCAATTGCCATCAACAATGATCCAGTCAAACAATCACTCATCGTTGACAACAGATCGTACCCTTGGACCTACCAGCGAACATGGAAGCAAAGCTATGGCTACTCGCAAGGATGCATTCGAAGGCGCAGAGGGCTTGCCATCCCCAATTGTTCAGCGTGCTATCGAGAGACACGCCGGGAGGAGCCTGCTAACGCAAGCAAACGACAGTTTGCGTGGGATCAGGGGTCTTGGTGCTCTGACCAAGGACCACGAAACTAGGAATCACTCTGTCCATAACTTTGGAAGAAAGTCTCCATTACTGCGCACCCGCTATCCAATTTATCGACATGCATTGTCAATCTCTTCTCCATGTCTGTCTGATACGTACGCTCGAGACCCTTCGAAAGTCATGTTTTCAAGCAAACCAGGTAGCCGATCGCTCCGGTCGACCGTGGCGTCTAACGTCCAGGCGCAGGTGTCTGTGATTAATGTTCGAGCTGAGATAATCCCCCCTGCAGCACCCTTCACCCAAACCAACCAACCAGTCCATGCGAACCTTGATTCAAGACAACTCAATGTGAGCTTAGGGTTCAATTTTTCAGGAACGAACAGCCGAGACGCACAAGAAATATCATGGGCGCAGGAAACATGCGATTCGATGGGCACTTCAGTTGGCTCAATTCCATTTGAGAAGGAGAAGATCCCATTCTTTGAGCCCTTCCAAGCGGAAGCACAACAACCGAGCTATGTCAGTTTCCATTTTGATCTGAGCCATCTTGAGACCCAAGAGGTTGACAGCAGCGCTGTTGAGCAGGCTCAAAGCGACACAAATGCCGATGGCGAAGGCAACAACAACAACAATAGCAGCAGCAGCAGCAGCAGCAGCAATGGAGACGACACTGGACGACTTGACAGCGATGATACGGATTACATTTCCTCGAAGAACTTGGCTCCTGATCATGACACTTCTCGAGTCCTGTCTTCTTCAGCGCCATCACCCCATGAAATTTTTACAATGATGGATCTTCACGCCTCCACACCAAGCACTCCTGTCCCTTGCGCATCATCCAAGAAACGTACATTGGAAGCCAAGGGTGATGATCAACCACAAGACCCACCACGTCCACCTCATGACTCTACAGCCGAACCCAATACCAATACCACTACCACATCTACAATGTTCTCTTCAGCCCGTCCTTTGGTCATCAAGAACGGGCGCGTCGTACCCAAGAAGAAGGGCCGTCCACCCCCACCACCTCGTCGTCCTCCTTACGAGCGGCCAGAATACGAACAGGATATAAGCGAAATAACGGACTCGGTAGCAGAGCAGTTTCAATCTCTGCAGGAACATCTTCGTAAACAAGAGTTGCTTGCCGCAGCAGGCAGCCGTGTCCACCAGCAGCAGCAACAGCTCTTGAGAGACTGGAACACACCAAGTCAACGTATCCAATATCACAAATCGACACCGTGCCTTCCTGTTAGCGCGTCGTTACAGGAACATTCTACCACCGCCATTACGACTGCTGCGACTACCACGAGCCCAGGTCTGCTCAAGGACAGTAAACCTTCCAAGAGCAGATGGAGCTGGCTATGGTGGGGAGGGCGTAAACAGAAACCATAACGGCCGATTTTCTGTTCTCTCAAGCATTTCATTGTACGACAGACACGCTCCGTACTACTATCTCCCTGTTACACCATTGCATACCATCAACACGTAGTACACCAACATCTTTAGAAAGTAAACATCTATGCTGAAGCATAATGATCCCCACACACTTTGTACGATCCCCACATTGCCAAGGGTCGCTCTCATCATCATCATCATCATCATCATCATCATCATCAATGGGTCAATTGGGTTTGAACTTGCCCAGCAAGAGTCTCGGGGTGGGGATTTATTACAGTGTCTAATATGAACAGGTGGTTTTACATGATGAAGCAGTCGTAGGCCCCGCAACTGGAAGTGCTCTTTTCGGAATCCTTAGCGGTATCGACTGGAGCGGCATGGACGGATCCGAGGGTGGCAATAAGGGCCAGGACGGCAGTGAATGCAACGGCAACCTTCATGATGTTGGAGACGGGTGATCTTTTTGGATTAGGGTAAGAGGCCACGGGAGGAGATTGGAGTAGTGCTTCTGTTTGCTGGCTAGCTGATGGGGACTTGCTTGTGAAGGAGGAGGAGGTTGCAGGAGGAGGTTGCAGGAGATGGAGATGGGATGGGAATGGGACAACGTTGGAGGGATGTGCTGAGAAAAGTGTGAGGAAGAGGATGGTTTTATAGTCGTCGCAGAACGAAACGTACCAATGTACCAAAAACAAACGGTTTGCATGAGGTGCATGGGATGCATGGGAGCGGAGCCTGTAAGTCAGATTGACCGATTCAACGATCGGGAGAAAGAGAAAGTCCAGGTTCCGCATATTAGGAGGAGCATCGTTCATTCAAAAAAATCTCAAGGCTCTAGGGGGAGCCTCGAATGTCCCATTAATCACCCACACCCACCCCCCTGAACTTCGACAACCTTCATGGTAAAACTTTACGAGAACTGGATGAACGGGTAAAGGATTCTATGCTCATTTGTCATCGGGTCTGCAAAAAAAAAAAAAAAAAAAAAACAAAGAAGAGTTGGAGGAAT
>Ga0247824_10002500_pt1 | contig 10294 bp, 12 predicted proteins | sample 13C_PalmiticAcid_FD_194412 | JGI IMG/M metagenome (GOLD analysis project Ga0247824, IMG submission 194412) | Soil microbial communities from agricultural site in Penn Yan, New York, United States - 13C_PalmiticAcid_Day48 | ecosystem: Environmental > Terrestrial > Soil > Agricultural land... | reverse complement strand
CGTTAGTCCAACCGTTGGCGACTTGTAAACAAGTGTGATGGGAGAAAAACAAACGGCAGGGGAGGGGGGGTCAAAATCGCTTACACTTGGGGCAGTTGGCGGTTGCCAAGCACATGCCAGACTTGGTCATGTAGTCAGTGTACTTTTGGGTGCCGCGCTCATGAGCGTAGGAGAGGGACTCGAAAAAGTAGGCGCTGTTTGGATCATCAGTGAACTTGGAGTACATGCTCTTGCCAGCATCCTAAATGGAAGGGGGAGAAACAATGAGGATGTGAGAATGTGACGCGCCTCGATCCCCATCATGAAAAAGTGTGCAGAACATCGGCTGAGAGGCGGCACATACGTTCAAGCACTTGGAAACACATGGGCCATTGGGCGTGAAGGGATAGTTGACTGCTTGAGCGCTGGAAGCGAGAGCGACAGCGGCAACGAGGGCGACAGCAGAGAAATGCATCTTGACAAAAAGGTGATCGTACAAAGGACGCGAGCGTGGGAAATGGAATGTGTTGCTTGGGTTGGGATGAGATTCCAGGATTGAACAATGGTGGCCTTTTTATACCTCGATCTGATAACCAAGATCGCTTCTCTTTTCTTCTTCTGCCAGCATGAGCGCCCACTTGGCAATTCACGCGCAGAACCCAGGGGGAGCGGGGATCGCAAGGTTCAACCAACTGTCCCTCTGTTTATCAGATCGGAGCCCGACCCAGACCGAGGATCTGATAAACCAAACGCGCCGTTCCCAGTCTATAGTGTATACGTACTTACATGCACTTTGACTTGGGTATTTCACACGCAATTCTATAGGCGGAGTGTGGACAGACAGAAAGAGAAACCATAGAAGAGTGAACAAGGTTAGCCAACGGTCCTTCGTCCTTATCAGATCCTCTGCTCAATTTGAACATTCCGATGAACGTCCGATTTGTACGACAACTTTTTTTGGTTCGAGTGGGTTGTTCACAGGAAGAAGACACACACAAATAACGCGTCGAGTACCATGCCACATGTACACTGTCATATATGTAGTCCATGGTTCTCCTTTTCGGCCGAATGATGACTACTATATACAATACCGGGATGAAAGGATAGGACTTTTAAAAAAACACCATGAAGAGCCTCACCAGAGATGGACGCCCATCGGTAACGGTCTGGGTGCAGCCTCGTTCTAGCTCGATGGAAAAAAAGCAAGCCGTTGTCATACCTTTCCGATTTCTTCCAAAGCTGCAAGGGACTAGAACTTGGATCGATCGTGTCCACAGTTTGGCCAAACGAGTAAAAAGTACCAAAAAGCAACCACATCCACAGCAGGAGCCGTTGTAGATCACTCGTAAGCAAAGTCAAAGAATGACACACTCCACAGTGGGCGACCTTTCGATGAAGGCCAAACACCCCTTAATAATGGGCGCGATTTTGAGCGCCAGCTCCGTGTTCAACAAAGTTTGTCTTTCTTCTCACAACCGCACCGCACCGCTCTCTCGCTATGTCCGTTACCCATCTCCCCCTGTTTTGTTGTTCTACATCTCTCCATACGAGTTTCAAATCCACCACGAAGGGCATGGAATCTATATATGCAACCGAAGAAAAAACGGGAGCTTAAAAAACTGCTCTAAAGTACGTCATGATGCTCTTCTCACCTACAAGATTGACATGAGAGTATTGTACTTTTTGGCCAAAAGGGAGAAGAGAGGTACCAGTCCGTACCCGATTCCCTTCTCTCTTTGCAAGACCTTGGATTGACTAACCAGTTGGTATCATGAATGACATAACACAGTTTACACGGACAAGACGAGCTCATCCAGTCAACGAAATCAAGGCACTACCGTTTGAAAGGGTTCGACTCGACATCTCACCCCCCGCACCCCGACTTCCTGAGAAAAGAATGGAACAAAGCGATCGTCAACCTCGCGAATCGATGTAGGCTCGTCATTCTGCACAAAAGTTCACCCGGCGCAGGATGTTTTCTCAGTCAACCCCACCATTCGTTCATGATCAATCAGGACCGACCCCCTTCGATGCCAGCGTCGACGTGAATCGTATACTCAAAAGTACACACGCATCTGATAACAAAACGCAAGCACACGCGCACGCTGCCAAAAGTCGGGGGGCGTCCATCAGAAGCGCACTCTTGCTTCTATATTTCACACGCGGTGATGCACCACAATCGAGAAAGGCGTGGATCACAAGAATCGAAAACGCGTTTATGTCAAAAACTTGCATACCGCCCCCAAGTTTATACTCGATGCCGGCAAAAAGGGTAAGAGTTGTGATTTGTCTTTTTTCCCCTATTTCCGCGTCTCTTGCTTTTGCTTTTGCTGAGAAGGCCGAAGGGACAGAGGCGTCAGTCCAGGGCTTGATCTCTCTCCCTCTCTCCTTCCTTCTTTTCTCGCTGCCTTGCTGACCTGTCTGATATTCATGGATAACGTGTTAGGGATGACAAGGGTGGTCGAGTGCTGGAATCAAAGGAGACCCCTGCTGTGATATCAGCTTTCTAATCCATGATTGGTTTTCGTTCAAGATCGACGGTGCACTCTCGAAGGAAAGCAGCCTCAGCGGAGAGCATGACGCCTCATCGCGACAAAGGGACGTCTGTCGAAATCGATCCATCAAGAACACTGGACGTTGGTGTCAACAAAAAACAACCTATCGCTAACGTCTTACCACTACTCAAGGCTGAACCATGGAGCAGCACAATCGCCCACAAGATTTTACCTATACCCGTGGGTGCACAACTCAGAATGAGCGGTCGTCTCAGGACTAAGGATAGTGTGTACTCGAGACAATCATGTAGATGTCATATCGCAGCCCAGGACCCCCAATTCATGCTGCAGTGTGTGTTGGACATGCCAACCGAATCAGACGCGTTCACCCCCTACTGGGCGCCGAGCATTATCCCGCAAAACGCCATGGATGCCGTGCGCTAAAGTCCAAACCAGAGTCGACACCATCATTCGACGATGGCAACCCGAGATGGTAGAGCATGTTCTCTATGCCGGCGTTCAGCTTTATGGCCACACGATTGCCAACTCTCCTGGTATAGAGGGGGGATCTGAGAATTTTTATTCGAGTCCACAGGATGTTGGAGATCAAAAAACAAAGGGAACACGGACGTGATCTGGAGGCGAGGCAGAATTCAAGGGTGTAAGATAGACGGCATAGGCATCTGCTGCGTGATCGACATCGGGACCCGGCGGAAGTCGACTGACGCTCCAACGAGGACAAAAGGTAGCGATACAACGTCAAAGTAGTGAAATGATACAAGAACGTGTTCGACACAACTTACGCAAGAAGCACCCACGCCGTGTTGGTGAGGCTTCCACACCTCAGGAAAAGTAGTCTTCTACCCCGGCTCCAGTTTCAATTTCTCAGATTTCAGTATACTCGGGGGCGCGTTTTTATCGGATGCAAATCGAAAAGCAGTGGTCCTACCAGCAATGTGGGACAACCAAGCGGGACTCTATCACTCGAAAACGCACCAAGATAATATCACAGAATGGGCCGATGGTCGAAACGCTGACACCCTACCCCAACCCACACCCCTCGATGGGTGGGTATCAATGCCCATATGTACACGAGACTCGCTTTGGTCAGAAGTACAGGAATACACTAGAGGATGAACTTTGAGAGAGTACTATTAGAGGTTGGCAGTGTTTGTGTAATAAAATGACCCTTGGGTGATTTTGTGTCGGAATGGTCGAGCGAGATATGTGTAGTGATGCCCTCGTTAAACGCGAAAAGAGGAGCTTGAGCTGATCCTGAGTTGAACACTCGCTTGAGTTGCATGATTGAAATAAGGGAAGCTGCTAAAGTATTGGGTCTTGGATTGGAAGAGTAGGGCAATGATGAAATGGAGATGGCTTCGGACGAGAAGGGTTGCAAGGTACGCATGGAGCCTTGTGATGTGATGTGTGTGTGTGTGGTGGGTGAGGAGGAAGAGGCGTTCTTCGAACAACTACTTTGCACCGCCAGATGCTTATCAGACCTTTTGAATTTTATTCAAACACGGAGACAACACGCAAACTGGATGGAAGGGCTATTTCGCATTCTGTCTTCATGCATCCATGTCCATGATGAGCTGCGACAGACGATAGAGACCTTGAGGGCGCCTGGACTTTGTTGGTTCCGACTCTGTGTGGCAGGCATGTCCAGATCCCAACCGCCGGACACCATTGCCCCTCGATTGGCGGGTCGTAAGGTTATCCAAGACAGTCTTCAAGTCCACCTTTGGATAGGCTTCCGAAAGGGATTCTGCATTGTGCAAGAAGCCGCCATACAAGATTTCAAACGAGTCTTCACTCAAGGAAGCCTCTTGTGGTGGGATAGCGACCGATCCATCCTCATTCACATGAATGTAGACATCGACCGAAGAGATATCCACGCGGGTATAGTTGTCATCTTCAGTATGGAGGGCGACCACAGCCAAGCTCCAAGTTCCGGATAAAGCCTGGTCCGCGGTAGAGGGGATCTGCTCCAGGAATGCAGAAGCCATCAGGTGAGCCCTTGAGGGGGGTTCCCTGCCAATCCTTGAGATAGGAGAGTACCTTCTAGTAATCTCCGTCTTGAGTTCCTCCAGACCACCATGCACACTCATATATAGGGTCTGACTTCCCATATGATTGAAGAATTCAAACTCCTTGACGTTCGTCTTGAAAGCGAGGAACGGGTCGTTGTTTGAATAGAGACCATGCTCCTTGGGTTGGAAACCTGCCTGCTCCGAGAGGGTCTCAAGGATGGAAGCTGTAGCGGTTGCATGATTGTCCCGACGACGGTAGATGTCGATAGGAGAGGCATTGGGGTCAGAGCGATCGACCCCAGTGAAGACGGCCTTGGACGACACTACGACCGACTGACCTTGGACCAGAACGGCGACGACTGATGGGAAACAAAAGTCATGGAAGAATGGGAGAATTGTGTTAGAGACTTGAGGTTGTGGGCAGCATATACTTCAAGCAGGGTTGGAGGGGAGAGGGAAGAGGGGGGGGGAGAGGATACCTGAAAAGAGGAGAAGGGAAGAGTGCACAAATTTCATTGTTGAGGTGTTGAGAACGAGTTGTTGTTGATAGATGGCATGACGGGATGACAGCCTGTATTTATGCGTGCCGAGGTAGCCTCATGGTCAATGCGTCTTTGTTGTGGTGTAGAAGGATGAATGGCAGATGCTGGGTCCACGTAGATCCATTGCGCCCTCGGGGGCTGGTTGTCGGCATTTTACATTAGAGTTTGCTGCAGGATCGTGGTAAATCGTTGTCCGATCTGAAGTGAAGATGACCTTGGACGAGTATGACAACGCCATGGAAACAGGATGCAAAAAAAGGTGCGTTAAAGCATTGAAGTGGCAAAAGGCGCTTCAAACTGGTGAGTGAAATGGAGGACATCCCAGGGAAGGGGTGGTCGCACGGGGCAAGGTTTTGGCTGTTGTTTTGTTGTGGGCGAGAGCAGTGAAAAGGGTGAAATGCGTCGTCGTGGGAAGTTGTTGGCCAATCGCTTGCAGGTTCAATAACTCTGGCCCTCCTCTTGGCATCGCTTGCACTTGCTCCAGAAAAAGGCCCCTCCCTTGCTCCAATACACAAATTCGTCTTGATTGTATTGTTCCGGTCCATGTTGCAGAGGGAGTTGGGAACGAGGTCTCGACAGATCGAGCAAAGGAGTCAAGAGGAATGAGGGAAAGAGGGAAAAGGAATAAAAGCTGAGCAGCCCAAATTGCTTGTTACACGTGCACGCTGTACACCCGCTACACCCACCCTCTGATCTTTTCTTGATCCTTCCTCATCCATTCACCTCGGTACTCAACCACAACAGATTCAGCGCCGTTTGGCTCTAGCGTTGAACGACCCGTCAGGAGGACGTCCCCGTGTCCACAGCGGGGGGGGGGGGGAAGACACATCGCTTAATACAGGAGCCTCACTCTTGCAGCGATTTGAAGAGCTTGGAAATCAGCGGCAAAATGATCGCCCCGGCTTTTCCACACTGACCTGGATTGCACCGCCGCACCCACAGGTAGAAAGCATAATCACCAATAAATGCAGGGGCCAAGGAGATGTGACAATGATAGTTAACATGTTAGAAACGAGGCGACTGGAAGCTCTCCAAAGTTCTCACAACAGCGATATGGAATTTGCTGTCTTTCACTGTCTTGTTTTGCTCCAGTATGCGTTCATTGACGATTTTGCACCGGAACATGGAGCTCTTATAAAAGACGACGGCGATATATGACTGCAGGGGGACGACGACACGATGAACGGACGTGAAGCCATGACCATGCTGCAAGGGAATCATCTGGACTCTGACATTGACATGGTAGACATGGCATCATAGCCTCATCAATGGATGCCACTATTCCGTCACTTGAGGATTCGCTCACTTCAACACCAGCTCTATTGTGTTGAACACATGAGTCAGGATGCGAATTCGATTCCTGGCGAATTCGATTCCTGGGTAACGGATGCAGTGGTCGTAATGGCAATAACAGCAGCAGTGCCATGATAAGAGGGAGCACAGAATTCGAACCCTCGCCCGCAAGGACTGTATTATCAAATCACGATCCAGGCTTGCTAATGAATAGGATGCACATTGGTATGCATCTCTGCATCCATGACTCGAGTCGTGTTTGGTGTCTTCCTGCAACATACACAACTGGACATTGGTCATCTGTTATGAGTAGGAGCCAAAAGCAACAGTGACATCTGCAGTTGATCGTCCGCACCTATGGATATTCCGCATTCGCCAGACTCTTTCAAGGAAGGAGATACACCAAAGGAACCTTCAAAGTGCCTTGTACCAGGACACTACATGGGATACACGAACACCAACTAATACAGCCTACAATAGAGAGTTCAGTCCCGCAATAAATCGATCGACAGAACACGACGCGACCAAGCACCCACTTTATCATGTACGGAAACGTCATTTATTCTTTCAACCTCTTTATCAACCAGTTCTCAATTGCCCGCATGATTGGAATGACAAAACGATCACACAGCAAAACAACAGCCATGGCATGGTTAACCGGGTTTATTCATATCTATGTGAATAGGCGGAGGTAATGACGATGACCAACTGATGTCAAGCTTTGTCTCGATGTCACATATCTAGAGAGTCGTTGGTACCATTCGATCAAGCAGTCGTGAGGTTATCCAAGAGGGTATTCACAGTAACCTTTGGATAAGCGGTAGCGAAGGCTTGTGCATTCGCGATGAGGCCACCATACAAAACGTCGTAGGAATCTTCACGCAAGAAGGCGTCATCTCCTGTGATGTAAGCCTTTCCATCCGTATGCACATAGAGCTGGAAATCGACCTGGGTGAGATCCACGCGGATACGGTTATCATCGTGACCATGGAGAGCGACCAAAGCCACGGTCCAGTTTCCGGCCAAAGCCTTGTCAGCGGTGGCAGGAATCTGATCCACGAGTGCAGAGGCCACAATGACCGATTTCGAAGGGAGGTCCCAGCCAAGGCGTTTGATAGGAGAGTACCTGCCGACAATCTCCTTTTTGAGTTCCTCAGCGTTGCCCCACAGTCTGAGTCGGATGGTATGGTTGCCCAGATAGTTGATGTACTTGAACTTCTTGACATCCTCCTTGAAAGCGTTGAACTGGTTGTCGGTTTTGTAGAGACCATTCTTCTTGGGTTGGAAGCCGGACTCCTTGGAGAGCTTGTCAAGGATGGAAGCTACAGCGGTCGGGTGATTGCTGGTGTAACGGAAGATGTCGGCAGGGGAGGCAGTGGCGTTGTACTTGTTGATTCCGGTGAAGATAGCCTTGGACGACAGCAGAACCGACTTGCCTTGGACGAGAACGGCCACAGCTAATGGGAAACAGAAGTCATTGAAGAATTGGAATGGTCTGTTAGAGACTTGAGGTGGTGAGAGCCATATACTTCAAGCAGGTGGAGAGAGAAGGAGAACGGGAGAGGGTACCTGAGAAGAGGAGGATGGAAGAGTTCAAGAATTTCATTGTTGAAATGTTGAGTGTTCAAGTGTTGAAGAGAAGTTGTTGATGATAGATGTCAAGTAGGGGATGGCAGTCGGTATTTATACGTGTCGAGGTGAGTTAGAGCTCGATCCATTGTTGTCGTGCTTCATCAGAGAATGGTAGAAGAGACAAGTTCCGCGTAGATGGCTCCTCATTGCGCCCTCCTACGGCTGTAGTCTGCAGGATATTTGAGTTGCAAATGATGATCGGATCGCGTTCCCGAAACGTGGTGAAGACTACCCTAGATAAGTATGACTACAGCTGATAGAAGCAGAGTTCAGCCATGTAACGTATAAGGCGTGCGGTGTAAAGACGCGTCAAAGCATTGTGATATAGGGGGAAGGGGAAGAGGGAGAAGGAACATAGTTCAATCTGGCGAGTAGAGTAGAAGACGTACCTGAGAGGAGAAGGGAGACGTTCTTGTGTGCGATCGCTAGGTCGGTAAGGGAAGACGACGGGACCAAATAGGGTGAGGATTGCCCTGATTGCACATGCATGTCGTAGCCAATGGCCAGGTCCATGGCTCAACTGCTGTGTCTCCTCTTGGCATTCCTGTGCTTGTGTGTTACTTTGCTTGCTCTCACACACAAACTCAATTGTGGCAGCAGCGGGAGTTGGTTGCAGTGTCCCATTCCATGTTGGGTCAGTCGGAGGGAGTTGGGCTGTAGCAAGCGGCTCTATGTTGTAACAATATGGCATCTCGGTTGCATCCAGAGTAGCTGGAGGGAGGGGGATGAGGTCTCGGCAAACCGAGCAAAAAGACCAGAGGAATGAGGGAAAGAAGGAGGGAAGGAGGGAATGAGGGTGAGGGTGAAAACGAGGGAAGAGAGTTGGCTGAGAAGAGCCCAACTTGTCACGCTCCGTCACACACATCCAATCCTTTCTTGATCGTTCCTCATTCCTTCAGAACACCGATCGACCTTGGAACCAGCTACTGCCTTGATCCCATCCTCCTTGCCGTGTAACCGCCGGTGTTGCCAACATAGCCACGGTTGAGGGGATCAAAGGGGATGCAGAATTCCTGGACGCCCATATGATCAATGTGTATCGACAAGAGGGAACGAGGTCTTGCTTCAGCAGCTTGGAAGAAAGATCGCCAGGTAGACCAGGATCTCACTATCGCAACCGTTGGTCAGAGAGGCTGGGACAAAACGGAGCATCTCAGTTCTTTGTGGGGCCAAGGATGTGCAGGCTATAATGTAGCCATCATGTCGAAAGCTGCGGTTGGACGCCCTCCTAGGGTCTCACAAAGACGTTATGGACTCGGCTGCCGTAGACGACTTTGCATAAAGCACAGAATTCTACTCGACAATGACATGATGTCGCTCGATAAAGACAACAGTGGCCAGCAACAGGACCTGGCAGAGACCAACGAGAGAGCCGGTATGATGAATACTCGTCTGTGGGTCCTTTTCATTCGCTCCTTTTCCATCGCTCCAAGGCATCACGCTCAGGTACCAAAGTCGAAAAGCACTTAAGTGCACAAGGTCAGGCGAAAGGACTACAGGGCTCGCCGATTGATGTCAGCATTTTGTAGCTGAAGGCTCGTCAGCCAGAGTGTACTGAACCCACGAGTTTGGGTGTCTCTAGCCTCCATGGACGTTGTAAATTGACGACATCTACCAGCTTGTAAACAAAGTGAGCATTTGACTGGCATGCATAGATAATGGACTGAGCGCAATGGCCAACATTGCATGCTTTAATCCACGCTCAAGTCCACTACATGCATGGTCGAGACTGGTGTTGAGTGTACAAGTCCCATGTCCTGGAGACGCGGTTCATTCGTCGCCCTAGAGAGTGAGAAAAAGAAATTAAAAAAATGCAATGGTTAGCACTTGTTGAACCTCATGCAGGAGTTTGGAGTCCTCCAGGTGACCAAGTGCCCCAGAGATGACTCGGAAAGCCTTCGATGACAGTCAGCGAGTGCCTCTCAGGACCCCTCAGGACAGTCAGTGAGTGCCCCTCAGAACAGTCAGTGAGTGCCTCAGGACAGTCAGCGAGTGCCCCTCAGGACAGTTCCAATCCGATCATGTCCACAGTCTGGCCAAACAAGAAGGGGTGCTAAAGGACGACCACAGCCGGAGCTGCAGCCGAGCCGCCGTAGCGAAAACCAAAACCAAAGTCCAATCAGCTCACAGTTACCACCATTACCTTTGTTCCACGACCTTGGTCCCTGGTTTCCATGCAGCGTCGAGGGTGTCGAGGTACGCGGTTGATTTAGAAGTGAAGGATCGAGGGGAAATGGCTTGAGGTCATCAAATGAACAAGAACCCCTTAATCACGGACGATTAAATTCTTCCCCCCCCCCCGTAAGCGTCAAATCCTTAC
>Ga0247824_10002499_pt1 | contig 10297 bp, 12 predicted proteins | sample 13C_PalmiticAcid_FD_194412 | JGI IMG/M metagenome (GOLD analysis project Ga0247824, IMG submission 194412) | Soil microbial communities from agricultural site in Penn Yan, New York, United States - 13C_PalmiticAcid_Day48 | ecosystem: Environmental > Terrestrial > Soil > Agricultural land... | reverse complement strand
ACCCTCAGAAGAGCTGAGCAGCACGGCCTCGTCCACCCCGACGTCGTCGCGCGTCGCGGCGCGGGACGCGGGCCGACGACCGCCGCCGAGCTGCCGCTGTCGCCGCCGGCGGCGGCGGGTCAGCCAGAGGATGAGGAAAGCGAGGGCCAGGCCGAGGACGAAGGCGCCGCCCAGGACGATGGGGAAGAGGGCTGGGAAGGAGTCCGCTGGGAAGGGGGACGGGTTTTTGGCGGTGCTGCCTGATTGTTTGCCTTGTCCCCCTTGGGAGGATGGGCCTTGGTCGAACTCGAAATCCTGGGTGGCCATCGTGCGTGTTGTGGGTGTTTGGTTACCGGGAGTGTGTGTCTGATGCTGCTGGTGCTGGTGCTACTTCTGCTGGTGCTGGGTATTGGTTGGTGTTTCTGCTCGTCGTCAATGAGCTGCTGTTGCCGAAAGAGCGTGTGACCCGTGAGAACGCATGAATCTTGCCAGGTAAGATCAGGTCTTGTGGAAGGGTGTTGGGGGAGGGTGGACGGGGGCTGCGGACAAAGCATGGGAGAGAAGATATCTGGGGGCTGACCATAACATTACCTGGGGGCCAGGCGTGACTGGAATCTGGACGGAGGCTGGTCCAGCTGGTGGTGTGGTGGACTTGGTTTGGTTGGAATGGGTTGTGGCGAGCGACACCATTCCAGCCCACTCGCGTTGTGTTCACACACCACGGCGATTTGGGCTTGCGAGAGACTCGCTGGCGAATGGGAATGAGTGGCATCAAGACCAACTGAAATGTCTCAACTGCCGAGATCACAGGATAGAGGGATGGTGGGCTAGAGTGTCTTGTTTGTTGATGTTGGCTAGGCTCAAGTTGTTCAAATCACTTTGGTCTCACTTCACAACGTTGAATCACTCACAGCTGCAACCACGGGAACAATCACAGCTCAGGCAGTTATGGCGAATACTTGAAGACCACGGGGATGAAGAAAGGTGGTATCTTGCCAATGCACTCCCGAGTAAACACCTTAACACCCATTGCACCGGCCAAAATGCGCCTGGTGGCAGCAATCAATGCATTGCCACAATGCAGTTTTGGAGAGATCATAAAGGGCTCCCTTCCATTCGATACCCCCGAACCATCCCGTCCACGACGCCAAAGTGGGCTCCCTCCAGCCACCAACCCAGTCGACGTCCCAAGCCCAAATATCAACGTCGAAATCAAGATGCCCGAGAGCAAAGAAGCAGGACCGGGAGAAGAAAGAAAAAATATATGGCCATGAGCGTATCCCATATGTGCAACGAAGAATGTCCTAGGAAGGACGGGTCGCACAAGGCAAACCAGGGACTTCACCCACGTCCTTAGTGAGATCCATGCTGGTGGCGATGAAGGTGGTGAAGCTCGCGACGAGCCTTCTCGGCCCCGAAGGTCGCCGTGACGGTCACCGTCTCGGTAGCCAGCATGACATACTCGACGGTCTCAATGACGACGATCTTGCTGACCACGTTGCCATTGGTAACGTAGTCGGTGCGAAGAAGCTCGTAGCCCGTAGGGACAGGCGGGTCCGACGGGGTCGGGGTCGGAGTGGGGGCAGGCTCGGAAGACTGCACTTCCGAGGTCGAGGTCGGGGCCTCCTGGAACACGCCGCCCGGCAGCCCTGTAAACTCTTCTGCCGGGGTAGGGGCGGGAGCGTCAACTGAGGCTGCATCGGCGGAGGGAGCCTCAGATGGGGCGGCGGCAGCGATGGCGATGCTTGGAGCCTTGTTACCCATCGCAGGACCAGGGCCGTACGCAATGGCGACACCTCCAGGAAGGGAGGCGCCAATCACACCGGCAAGCTTCTCGCTCGCAACCATCGGCGGGGTCGGCATCTTGCATTGCCTCTGCTGGTCCTCGTTCAGAATCGTGAAGAGAGGGCAGTCCTGAACCATGCCAGAGGAGGCGGTACACTGTTCCACAGCGGCCTGAAGGAAATCGGCGTCCCAGCCGCTGATGAAGTCGCCGTGGTAGCCGAAGCCTAAAAACCAAGGTTAGCAGTTTCCTAGACCACCAAAAACACGGATCACATACCCAATGTATCGCCGTTGGAAATGACAAACTCGCCCGGCACGCCAGCGAAGGCATTCGTCGCCCAGATGGTTTCGAAAAAGAGACCAGGCAGCTTGACGTCGAACCCTTCGGGGCAGTTCCCATTAAAAACTGTGTCCGGGTACGCAACATGCGACTTGTGGTCCGGAGAGCTAGTGTCTTTGCCGTTCCAGCAGGAAGGGAACATAAGTTCGAAACGAACACCATCCTTGCAGTTGGCATCCAGAAAGGCCTTGTCGGGCAAGTAGTGGCGGAACAGGCTCGGCTCGGGATCGGCGCTGTAGTGAAGGCAATTGAAGCCGATCGCGCGCTGCTCGAGATCGTGCTGGTTCGTCTGGCCCAGATTGCCCCAATCCGACTTGGGCGGATCAGGCTGCGTGACATCGAGTCCTGCAACCGAGTAGTTGCGGCGGGCGCTGTCGCCGGCGATCATGCGGAAGTCGTTGGGGAAGGCGGTGATCCTCTTATTGGGATCCTTCAAGTCTTTGTTCAAGAAGTAGTAGCTCGTGGATAGTTAGCGAACCTGTCTGACGGGACAGAAACTTGGAGAACTCACGCAAGCATGCCGCCAACTTGCTGAACTGCCTCGTAAGTGCCATCGGCGTGCTTGAAGTAAAGGGTCGGCGCCCAGTAGGCCGATTTGTCCTGGGCCACGGCGCACGAGGTGCAGTCGCCGTTGGTCAAGTCTTGGTAAGTCGCCGCCTCATTGAATCCTTGAGGTCGACCAATGTTAGCAAGACAATATCACACGCAACAATGAAGGTGGCCGGTGCCAGCCTGTCTCACTTGTTGAAGCGCATGGACATTACTTACCAGAAGAACCATGGATCGCGTGAGCATGCGACGACACGCCGCCCGGGTTGATCAGAGGATCAATCCGAGCGAGACCAACCTGGCCACGGCATTCCATGCGCCAGAAGGCGGCGGCACCGCCCAGCGATGCGAGAATCGCCAGCGAAGTGTCGATTCTCATGTTGGCGAATGTAAAGAATGACTTTCGGGTTAGATGAAGAGGGTTGAAACGATGCTCCCAGGAACTCTGCCGAGGGATAAGGTCACCGACCGAGGAAATGAGTGTGGGATAATTTGTGGGAAGTGGATTGGGGCTGGACTGTGACCGGCGAGGTTAGTCCTATTGTCGGCGGTCATTCAAGTCATTGTTTGTGGTTTGGTGGGAGGAAGGAAGGAGGGGTTGGAGGTCTCGTGGCCGGCGGGCTGATTTTGAGACGAAGAACACAGCGGAAAGTGAAGGCGAGGGCAAGGAGAGACAACGAGGCAGAGGGCAGCAGGGTACTTGTTCGACTTGCACCGCTCGACGTACCAGTTTGACCAGGCGCGGTGAGTGTAAATTGTCGGGAACCACAGGAGAGGCCCAGCAACCCGACCACGGATGACAGTTCACAGCTGTCAGGGTCACAAGTCTATCCAACTCGTGTCCCCAAGAGTTGTTGTCGCTGCCTCGTCTCGTACCTGATCGGCTGTTTGCGCACAATGTCCAGCTTCCGCTTTTCTGGCCTGGTGGGAAAACGAGGTTGATCGAAGAATCGAAGATGCGAGGTTTGACGATGGTCGGAGTGTGTTGTTGGGTGGCAGACTCCGATGCACCCAGAAACGAAAGTTGGGCGATCAACACAAAATGCGAAATGAATGAAGGCGGTTATTGACGAGGACTCGGGAGGTTGATGTCGTCGCCGGAAAGTAAGGAACGTGGGCCCCGAATCGGGAAATCAGAAACAGTGAAAGTGAGGGTTGAGGGTTGAAAAAGAGTGGAAGAAACGTTTGGCGAGGCAGACGAGTCGCAAAAGGCGAAAGAAGGGAGCGAGTGTAAGGGAGGGGTGTGACACTGCCCGGCGGTGCGCCAGAGATAACCCAAATTTGGCGCCCTGTGGAATCGCTGCCGTGGGAGGGTGCAACGTTCTGTGGTGCGGGAAGGAGCCAGCCAAGGGAAGGGCCCCTTGCCAGGATTGTGCAGGATGCTCTTTCCCGAAGCAGCACTTGGCCAGAAAAAGCAGGCATCTGGTTGGTTGGCGGGGGAGGACAAGCCTGGGCATCTGGATTAAGGGGACGCTTCAAGGATTGCGCCAGATCCCGTGGGGCTTGTGCCTGGCTAACGCAGGAACAACATCACAGCAGAGCAGGGTGTGGGCGAGCCGCTTTTTCCGAGGAAGGAGGCTCGACGCTTGCCTCGACTCTTTGGCGCTGGGCTGCCCCTGCCGATTAGGCATTAACAAGCGCACTGCGTCTATGAGACGGGGACACCACCGCGGCCGAGTCCGAGTCAGACGCAGCTAATAACCAGTGCTAGGTAGTTTAGAATGAGGCGTGGGCACGTTCTTGGTTCTACGACTCCATTTTCTGCGTGGGACGGATATTATTTGGCAATCTCGAGAGCGGCGCAAGCACTCCACACGCAATCATCAGCATCTCACCAGGGAGTCGCACTTGCGACGGAGCTGCCGTTGTTCAACGGAGTTTACGATCACGACAGCTCGTGTCCGGCAAACCCTTTCTGCCGTCCTGGCTCAGGCGTGGCGCCATCGTGATGTTGAGTTTAGGACTGCGACTAAAGTGCGGAGGAGGAGTCGAGTGACTTCAGTGGCTCGCGCCGAACCGTTGGATGGAAAGCGGGGTATGCACGCGATGAGAGAGGGAAGGGGCCTCTAGGAAACCCCAGCATCGGACGAGCGCCAAAGGCTGAAACTGTTTCAGGCCTGGTCGCGCTAAACTCCTTTCCTGGTTGGATCCCACCCAAAGACCCGGTGAACCAATCGCAGCACTGACCCTTGATTTTCCTCCCCACGACAAATTGCCGGGATGTCTGGGCGACGCTTCTCATGCTGCAGGGACCTTGATGAATCCAAATTTGGGTTTCGCGACCCCTTTCCTTGCGCCTGTTGGTGGCAACCAATGGGTTCAAGGGGTCAAGTGACTCTCGAGATGGGACATTCCCTGAAACATGATTCCGTCCTATCGCGGACTGTGTGATTCTCTCCAACTGGACTTGGCTCTCGCTCATCATTCGTGTTTCCAGAAGATTATGCTTGGCTGCAGTCATAAACGTAGTAACGTTGACTTCAGAGATCGACTGATCGGCAACCTTGCAAAGGCCAGCCTCCAGGTTCGGGCAAAAAGAGTCTAGGCGAAACATCATGCATTGGGACGGTGAAATCAAGGTAGTAGTATTCGTAGTATAACTTTACAACAGATCCTGCAGCTCTTTTGCGCTAGCTCCCGTCGCAGAAATGGATGCTGTGTTGTCGGCGCATGCGATGAGCCGCGTTGTTTGTGATGGCAGACGACGAGATGCCGAATTCCCATGCAGCTTTGAATTCGCATGTGTGGAAGCTTGGCATCTCAAGCCTGGCGCGCCAGACTGGAGACAATCCCCACAGACGCCACACTTTATTTTGACAGACTGTGCTGTGCCACAGCTGTGACCACATATGTGGCTGGACCGCGCTAAGATCGCCAGCGGGCGCGGATTGGGCGCGGGCTGGGCTTGGCATCCATCTGGCAACTTGCAACCTCCTATCTGCGACACGAGACCTTCAGTTCCAGAACCCGGTGCCTGCGTGATCCACCAATTCTCTCCCTGATGCCGCGCTGACGTTGTGTGATTTTTGTTTTCATTCTTTTTTTAGACTGCCGACTCCGCGATGGACGATCTTGCTGGCTTGAACTGGTCGGCGCCCAACGCTGGGAAGCCTGCGCAATCGGCCCCGTCCAACCCCGCGTCTTCGGCCTACCCTTCCCTGCGCCCGACCCCGTCCCCCTTCACATCCGGCCGCAACACCCCGCTTTCTGCCCAGGGATCTGGCAGTGTCGGAGCCAAGCCACCAACATCCAAGCCGGCCCAGGACAGCTTTGGCAACCTGCTCAACTTCGGCGCTGGCAAAAGCAATGCCAACCTCAGTCTGCGCGAGCGGCAAGACCAGCTAGAGGCCGAGAAGAGGAGGAAGGAGGAGGAAAGGCGAAAGCAGGCACAGGCACACTATGGAGATGGACGGTTCTTTGACTCGCTTGGGCGCAATCAATCGGGCTCGTTGCGGACGCCGTCGCCCGCAGCACTCGCCCCGCCTCCTGCGGCGAGCGTGAGCCCGGGGATACACAATGGCAAAACGGTCGCTGAATCGGACGATGACTTGTTCGCAGCATTCAACGCCAGCACCAAGGTCGACAACTCCAGCCACTACCCCCCGCCCACAGCCTCGAACAACCCCTCTCCGGCAAACGCCCCTGGTCTCGACCTCCACAACCCACAGTCGTGGAACAAGCCGAGGGAGTCCCCTGGAGGGGGCTTTGATGACGATGACGACGACCCGTTTGGGCTCAATCAGCTCAAGACGAAACCCAAGACCAATTCACCACCCCCTCCAGTTGACGACGAGGACGATGACCTGCTTGGGGACTTGGGCAAACCGGTGGATCAGGTCAGGAAAAAGGCGGCACCGGCGTTTGCGCGGGAGCCCGAGCCCGGGAAACCCATCGAGGATTCGTCCTCGGATTCCGAGGTTGAGCCGCCCGCGCCGTCTAACGACCCCTTTGACAGGGCTGTCGCTCAGCTAGTGGACTACGGTTTCACCTCTGAAAATGCGAGGAGGGGGCTCACAGAGAGCGGGGCTGGGCTCAACGTCCAGGCTGCCGTCAATTGGTTGTTGGATGACGCCCATAGACAGGCAAAGGAGAAGACCAAGGGCGCTGGAGGCGGGAGAGAGCAACCCAGGGACACGGATGAGAGGGGCCCTAGTCAGTCCCGAAGTGGGACGCCCTCCTGGATGCGGGAGGGGCCACAGGGAGATGGCACTAGAAGTAGGGACAGCCGGTCGCCAGCGTCCATGGAAGCGGACTTTGCCAAGACCGCCGCGGCCATGGGTACGAGCCTGTTCAAGACGGCAAACAGCCTCTGGAAGACCGGGCAAAAGAAGGTTCAAAAAGCCGTCGCTGATTTCCAGCAAGACGGAGACCCGAACCAACCCAAGTGGATGCGGTCAGCCGCACAAGACCATCCCGGTGGGGGCGGTGGGCGGCAGATGGCTGATGTCACGGATGAGGCCATGATGTTGGAATCGGGAGGACAGAGGGGCGGGAGAACGGGCAGGCTAGCGCCCGAGAGCCGCACTCCGAGCGAGCCTCGATCCCGCGATCGCTCACCAGCTCTACCGGTCCGGCCAGGGCAGGGACATCAGGTGCCAAAGTGGCAGCAAGCCTCACAACCGCCCCTCGATCCTCGCTCTCGCCTGGGTAGACAGGCAGCCCAGGAGGAGAACTTCCAGGCATACGTTAGCCCGGCGCGCAGGAAGAAGGCCACCCCACAGCCGCAGTCGGAGACAAAGCCACCAGCAGAGCCAGAGCCGGACCTTCTCTTTGGTTCTGCTGCTGCTCCCATGTCCAGGGCGACACCACCAGTTCGGTCCTCGCAGCCGTCACCAGCCGCTCGGCCGGCAACCCGACCATCCCCTGCGCCTAGTCCTGCTCCTCCACGCCCTGTTCGCCAGATACCCAACATCTCATCGATTGCTTTACAAAACTCGACCAAAAACCGTGTCGAAGGCACAGCGCACTTCAAGCGCGGCGATTTCGCAGCGGCCCACGCGTCATACACGTCCTCCCTGACCGCCGTCCCGCAAGACCATCCCCTGACCATCCTTCTCCTCACCAACCGCGCCCTCACTGCGCTGAAGACCGGCGAGCCGCGCCAAGCTGTCGAAGACGCCGACACAGCCATCCGCCTGATTGGTCCCTTTAAAGGCGAGGGCGAACACGTTGAGCTCCAAGGCAGCGGCGGCGCCCCCGCCGAGAAGCGCGACATGCGCGACCTCTACGGGAAAGCCCTCAGCCGCAAGGCCGAAGCGCTCGAGCAAATGGAGAAGTGGGCCGACGCGGCAACGGTGTGGCAGCTGTGCGTCGAGGCCGGGTTGGGCGGCGCGACGGCCACTGCGGGGAGACAGCGCTGCCAAAAAGCCCTCGCGCCGAAGCCGGCTCCCACGCCGCGGCCGGCGTCGACACGTCCGGCATCGGCGCTTGCTCGCCCGAGACCGTCGGCCACTCCGCACAAGAGCTCCGAGGCCGTCGAGAGGCTGCGCGCTGCGCACAAGGCGGCCGAGCAAGAGGGCGACAAGAAGATTGCGCTGACGGACAAGGTGGACGCGCGCATCGCCGCATGGCGGGACGGCAAGCGGGACAACCTCCGCGCGCTGCTCGGCAGCCTGGACAATGTCCTGTGGGAGGGTAGCGGGTGGAAGAAGGTCGGGCTGCACGAGCTGGTGGTGGCCAACAAGGTCAAGATCATCTACATGAAGGCGATTGCCAAGACGCATCCTGATAAGGTGGGTTATCCTCTCTATGCTCAGAAAGGAACGACTGCTAATCAACTGGTGACGGCAGATTGCGCAAGATGCCACGACGGAGGTGCGCATGATTGCCGGGACGGTGTTCAGCACGTTGAACGAGGCGTGGGACAAGTTCAAGGCGGAGAACAATATGTGAGGGCCATGAAGTTACGATGAGCGAGGTCTAGGGGAGGGAGCACGAAGCGAGGGGTACGCTTATAGAGGCTAGAACTGGCACACACCTGGGGCCTTAGGAAGCCCCAAAACCGCTTCAAAGATAAATTTCTGAGAGGAATCCAAAACGCAGTTACATACCCTGCTACTGCCCCCTTCCCCCAAGGGCTACCCGTTAAAATGCCAAACTCCATGTACCACGCCATGCAAAACTCAAAACCAAGTCATTCCTCATACGCCATGCCAACCACATCCACCCCACCCCATCTCAGGGAAGAGCAGAGAAAACGAACAAGACACCATAAATCAAAGCCCCAACATGCGCCTCACGCCCTCGCGCACCTTGTCCTCGTAGTCGGCGCGGCGCTCGCGCCACATCTTGGCCGCCTCCACGTTGGCGGGGCTCTCGTCGTTGGGCTCGGCCAGCATGCTCATGACCGAGAGGAGGATCTTCTCGACCGACTGGATGGGCGACCAGCGCTCCGACGCGTGCTCGTAGTGGTTCGGGTCGTCGCCGGGCGGGTGCAGGATCGAGATGCAGACCAGGCCGCTTGGGTAGACTGCGCGCGCACACACATTGCGAGTTAGAATCGGATCGGGGCGTTGGAAGGGGTGCAAGAGGAGAGAAGAGGGAGGAGGGGAGGAGGGTATATATACCGTTTGGATGCCAGATCTCGCCGAGGAACTTCATTGTCGGCGGGGCGAGCGGGTAGTCCTTGGGGAAGCGCAGCTCGGCGGGGAAGACGCCGCCCTCAAAGGGCGTGCCCTCGGGGCCCTGGATCAGGGCTTCCCAGCGCAGGAGGTCGTCCTCGGAGACGGGGCCGGCGGTGATGCCCTCGGGCGGGTTGTTGGTGAGGGCGCGATACTCCTGGAGGAGGCGCCGGTGGGCCGTTGATTGGGACATTTTGGGTGAAGCCGTTTGCGGTTGGTGTGGGATTAGAGGAGCGAGAGGGCGGTAGGTGAGTTGGTGTGTTGTGTGTTCTTGGAGAGTTGGAAGTTTTGAGTGTCTCAGGGTTCGGGGAGAGTTGTCGCATTCGGCAGGCTGGGGGCATGGTGGGGTTGACGTCTGAAGTGGCCACTGCCGGGGTCTTGACAGGGGCCGAGACAATCCACAGCAGAGTTGAAGCTCTGACCACCTTTTGCAGATCGGGTCTTGGCTTGGCTGCAAGCTGCTGCTGCCGGATCTTTCCATCAAAAAGCTCACAGCCGAGCTGCAATTGTCTTGTCACAACGACAACCTCAAAGGTCACCGCGCCACCATGCCGCCAGCATTGGCCCTCCAAAGGGCCCTGGCCCGGACCCGACGCCTATCCACACCATTAACAACACCATCAATATGCCTCTTCTGCTCTCTCTCTCCGTCCCTCCGCCCTCGCCTTCCCTCCCTCCGCCGAAAACCCCAACCAACCCTCCACCACCACCAACAACAACCACAACAACACCGCGCCGAATCCACCACCACCACCTCCCCTTCTCCGCCCTCAAACCCCCGCACCGACCTACAACGCGCCCTCCTCGCCCTCCAAACCCACCATCCAACCTACCTCAACCTCCCCCGCCTGCAGCTCGCCCTCCGCAACCTCTCGGAGCCGCCCGGGCACGAGTCCATCCGCGTCGCCTTCCTCAGCGCCACCTCCGCCCAAACCACCACGAAGCAGCTGCTCCGCCTCGCGCTGGCCGTCCCGCTCCGCCCGCGCGAGACGTGGGAGGGGAGGCTCGAGGGGCATGATCTCGG
>Ga0247824_10002498_pt1 | contig 10299 bp, 8 predicted proteins | sample 13C_PalmiticAcid_FD_194412 | JGI IMG/M metagenome (GOLD analysis project Ga0247824, IMG submission 194412) | Soil microbial communities from agricultural site in Penn Yan, New York, United States - 13C_PalmiticAcid_Day48 | ecosystem: Environmental > Terrestrial > Soil > Agricultural land... | reverse complement strand
GTATCCGGAGGAGTGAGTCTATTTTCCTTGTTTGTTTTGCTAGATAGGTACTGACGTGAGTGGCAGGCTGCTCAAAGAGTTCCGGTCGCTTCGCTGGGTCCCGACGCAGCCGAAGCACCTGGACTATGTCGGCACACAGTTCCTCATGGTGGGGGAGTCGTCCGGGGTGGAGAAGGCGTTGGAGCCGCAGGAAGAGGATGTGAAGGAGGGGAAGGAGGAACCGGAGGAGGAGATGGAGATGCTGGAGGAGGAGGACGCGGAACGGATGAAGGGGCTGAGTAAGGACGATGCCGGGCGGATTTATGCTGACTTGCAGGTGGATGCGAGGGACTATCCGAAGCTGCAGACGAGCTTCTAAGGAATTTGGGGGGTGCAGACTGTGTTAGGCTCTCCCTGACAGATCTGATTTTGTTTCCGTTGTCAGCTTGACGGTTTCTATTCATCTGAAGAGAGAGGTACATGTCTGTTTGAAATCCCTGAGAGCTACAGTGATGTTTTGGTCGTGGTCTCTTTTCCGTTGAACCACAAGGTAAGCAGGGCAGGTCGTGCTCGTTAACTGCATATTTAAGTCTTCTACGCGGGCTGAAGTCACCCATCACACCCAGTCATTACGAGGAGCCAACGTTCCACTAACGTTAGACGGTTAGATCCGCACTGGTACATTGCTATTTACCTCCAGAAGGCTACATCGCGGTCATTGCCCGCATCACCCCCTCCTCTGGGACTCCTTCACCCCCTGAGTTCCCTCGCAGCCACACACCACGGCAAGAAAAAGAGTCATCCTCAAGGATAGGGCGATGACCCTCGCTCGAACACGCGTCCCGCTTGATCGGCCGCTCACGCCGTGTATCGATGACGAAGAACTAGGGGCACCCTCCAAGGACCATTCCTGGAAAGAGCTGGTTGATGTCCTCGAGAATGCCCGCGGCTGCAATTTTGCGGCCTGCGGTCGGGTAGCCGAAGATCCCGAAACAGTTCTCTTCATCATAGGTCGGTTGACTGAATGCTATCCCTTCGTCCACTCCCTAACACAGAACCCCCTGCAGCCTGGTGGGACCAAGAATCCCTCGACGAATTTCAAGCATCACCAGACTACGCCGTGTTTCTCATGTCTCTCGGCATGTTGGACCTCGCCGAACCTCGAGCAGATGGCGGGCCGCCCCCGTCATCTTCGTCGTCGGTAGCAATCCAAACAGTCAATTTCATGAAGAAGATCGAGCCGGATTACGTGAGAATGAAAGGTTGGGTCTCCTTTTACACCGTTACCCTGCCACACCCTGTCACCGACGCACAGCGCCAGCTACACCGCAACTTGTCAGGTCCCGGATATCTCCCCCGCCGACGCAGCAGCGGCAGCATCATCAGCTACCAGGAATTCTGCATCATGATGGTCAACCTCCCCGATGCGGTAGGGTCCCACAATACACAGCACGGTTGGGTAAAGGAGTTGCGGCAGGTAGGCGGGGAGCCAGGGGGCGAAGCCGGGACTGTCGTTCAGGACGCGTTCTTTTACACGAAGTGGCTGAGTAAGGACGCAGAGGAAGAACAGAAGAGGGCTCTCCCGGAGGTAGAATACAGCTGGGATGACGAACTGCGCGAGATCGGAGCCCTGGCGGCCAAGGAGGAACACGTAGATCTTGTTTGTGTCGCATTTGGACGGGCGCCTGAGAAGCGGTGAATTAGAGTTGAATAATAGACAGTGAAAAAGCTCGATAAAAGAGCTGAGTATGAATCCCCTAGCGGCCACGGAAACACATTTATGCAAGAATGGGAGGCTTTTGGCCTGCCACAAGTCCGCTGTGGTCGTCCCCTGCGATGCCTCCCGAGCTAACATCTCTCTTTGCGGCGGCATGGCTAGAAGCATTAGCCAGAGAGTCGGACTTGGGCTGGGCCCGATGATACAGGAACTAATCTGGATGAGAAACGGAGTGGACATTGCCTACTAGAGGGGGAGCCTATGGATGCAGACTCCTGTTTTGACTTGAATATTACCTGGTTACAGCTGGACTCTCGTTTTGTCATTTCCACAACAACTCATTCAAAGCAACTTCGCTTTATCGTATTCTCTTGTAGCCAGCCACTTGTTCAGTCACTCGCATCTTCAACTTCAATGACTCCGGCCGGCTGCAAGACATTATGGCTGACATGAAACACTCCCAATTTGCGCCAGATTGAGCACTTGCCCATGCCGCTCATCCCACGGGCGCGAGCAAAGGGAGAGATGGTTGAATGACATGCCAACGCCTTGCACACACCCCGCGCCTTGAACGCCACGCGAGAGCTTTTACTCAACCCACCTTACTTGTACCGCTTGTCAATAACACGCCGCCTTCCTTTGTTGAGGGGGACGTATCATGCTCTTCAAGAAACCCCCACCCACTTTGCTGGCTGACATTCTGAGAGCTGCAGGCGTCAGATTTGTCAACTCAGCTTCGGCAGAAAGACCCGGCATATGCCGTCGGGGGAGGTGGTTACCAACAGCGCTCGTTTGGAAAGCCACCGCAATGCACAGAATGAATAAGACGGCTCAAGAAGAAAACCTACTCGACTTTGATCACACCAGACTTACCTCTTCTCCCACCAAACGCCCAACTTCGCCCTCACGCAGGAAACAGCGCATCCCCTTTCATCAACGACCCAACAACCCCTCTCGGAAATACTCACGACGGTCCTCGGCACGAACCCGAGCCGAACCGGCTTCCATTTCTCCCAAGCTGCCCGTGTGGGGGTTTTGCTGACCCTGGCCCGACCCAGAACACTGCCCCCCCAAACCCCAACCAACCCCAGCCAGGCCAGGCCTGACCAGGGTCCTCCCACCAAAGTTGGCCCCAAAAAAGAGAGCGTGGGAGCAGGGCGCGGGTTGGTCCATTCACAAAAGAACCGTGCCAAGAACCAGGCCAAGTGGCCTGACCGCCTCTCTCAGGCTCTCTCTTTTTGCGTGCGTGCGTCCATGGGAACATGGAACAGGTGCGTGCTGACATGACATGGCACACCCTGCTGGGGGGGAGGAAGGGCGGGATGACAGGTCACATGGGATGTGCGTCTGTCGGCATTTCTGGCATATGCGAGGTGCTTGCTTTGCGAATGTGAATGTGAGTGGTTTTTTTTTCTTGTTCTGTTTCTTGTGCTGCTGCTGCCAACCGGCCGCCGGAGATAAGCGGATGGGATGCGATGCCAGATTGTCAGATTGGCGGGCTTGTGGCTGCTGCAAGTGTGAGTGGGTTGGAAGTGGTGACTGGGGCGGTTGGTTCAAGCCCAGGTTCTGGCCCGCCGCCGCTGGCTCGGTTCTGCGTGTGTGAGGAATGAGGCGGAGGGGAGACAGGGGCCAGGGGCCAGGGTCCAGGGCTGGGGGGTGAAGAGAGAACCAGCAGCAGCAGGGGGGAAGGGCCTCAAAACTCGGTTGTTGTTGGCTGTTGGGCGAGACTTTGACGGTGAGCAGCAGGCTGCGCAGGCGGTGCGTGTCCGTGCCGCACAGTCGACAATCAGTTGGCGGCATCTTGCAGCCAGTGAACGAGATGGCCTGCTGTCTAGTGATGTGCGAGCCATGCATGGGGAGCTGCACGTATCCATCCATGCGCTGCAGGATTTGCTGCCTGCGAGAGCAGAACGGCACGATGGGCCCATCCGGCAGGGCCCTGGGCCAACCGCACCGCGGCGCTGTCAGACTGGCGTTGCAGGGGACCGCGAGCGGGTTACCGCGGTCCCAGTCGAGCCCCCTTCCAGAGCGTTGGTTTTCGAGGACTCACCCGCACGCCGCTGCTGCTTTTCAGGATTCCAACGGGCTGGTCAAGATGGGGCTCTTCCCACCGCAACCCCCGGTCCCCCCCTTGTCTGGTATCCGAACAAGCCGGCTGGTCCCTGTCGAGACTGCACGGATGACCACCATGGGGTTGGACGCTATCAGGGAATGACACCTTTGCGGGGCTCGACGGCCGCGAATGATACCACCAGGAACCCGGGGCTTGAGGCAGGGGCCTTTCTACATCTTGTTTCTGCTTGGGTTCATGAGTGCCAACAAGTTATGGGCCCTTCCGCTCGTCATCCGCGCAATCTTGAAAGGGTCCATGTTTCGGAGGATGGCGCCTTTCATCCTCGACGACGAGCGACAGAGTCCCGATTTGATAACCGACGACGTGCCGAGAAACGGCTTTCAAGCGACGGAGGATTTCAAACATGCGGAGGGAAACCAAAGGACCGAGGTTGATTGTGTCGAGGACATATCAATAGCGCTCGAGTGGAAGCTGCTGTTGCCGCTGCTTGCGCCAGGGGCCAAAGACCCGCGACCGGGCGATGAGCGGCCCGTTCTCAAAGCTCGACGACAAGACGACCCGCGGGCTTGCCTGGAGCAGGGCCATGAGCGTGTTGCGCAGACTATCAGGGAGGTGGGCGAGGAGGCCGTCACTCTGGACTCGCTTTTGAGAAAAGGGGGCGAGGAGAAGGACTATTGGGCCTCGAGCTGGGTCGTCAAGAAGGCAAACTCGGCGGAGCCGTTGGACGACGAGAAGAGGCTCGAGGGCTACATCTGGGTTCCGGTCGAGATCTGCTCGCCCAAGATGCGCTTCAAGGACGCCCAGACTCGCGTGCGGATGCAAAGGGTCCTGGAGACGCTCAACGCACGGCACCGGCTCGCCGCCAACTGCACCTGCGAGGTTCACATACACCTCGGGCGGATGGACGGCCGACCGTGGTCGCTGTCGACACTGCAGCGGCTGGGAACGCTGCTCTGGTTCGGCGAGCCGACGCTGAGAAGCATCCGGGACCCGAACTCGCCCAACTTTGACAACATCTACACCTGGGGATTCGCGATGCGGCAGCGCAGCCGGCTCGCGAAGAAGCTGGAAGGTCAAAATCACGCGCCCAGCGGGTTTGGGACGATTCCAGATCGGCAAATTGACCACGCCATTCAGAGCCTCCCCTCTAAAGACCTCAACGCAGTTGTCGAGATATGGAAGGCGGCTTCTCGTCTGGAACTCGGCCATCTCCTATCAGGTCCAGAAAAGATGTACCGGCGACTGGGCTTCAATTTTAGCGCTTTCGGCAAAGAAGACGAGCGCGCGAGGCGAAATCCACGAACCATGGAGTTCCGCATGATGGATGGCTCGGTCGACACGAGTCTGATTCTTGGCTGGCTTGCCATCTGTGGCACCATTGCCGAGACGGCGGTAGGTAGGTTACACAGTCGCTTCGCTGCCGCGCTCGGCTTGTTGTTGCAGAGGCCGGGTGGGAGGGAGGCGCTTGATGAGTGTCGGGAGACGTTGGGCGACCGGAGGGGGAGAGAATTCCGGGAGCTGATGCAGGCTTTGGGCGTTCAAGCAGAGCATTATCGTGGCTTTGAAGACAAGATTAGACGAGAGCATTGGATAAACCCATAGCGTGCCCTGGCATCGGGTGGCTGGTTGAGCATTAGAGACTGGAGAGGCCGGTTGCATTTCAGGGATGGCATTCTGCATTGAATCCAGATACCAGCAGAGGTTTATGTCTTTCATTAGCTCACTACCTACGTACCTACCTAGCATCACCCAACGTATATACCGCTCTGCCCAGACGTCGTACAAGCCACCTCAGCCCGGACCGTTACACACCATACTGGACGTGTCCGTAGTCCGTCCAAGACATTGCTGCCCCTCGTAGCACTTTCGCAGGTGGCGTCGCCCACAATGACCGAGGCGCATAGGCCAGCACATACCAGCAATGAGACATGATTGGCAAACCAAATGAGGGAGAGATGGAATGGTTGTGTTGATCAGGGGGCGAAGATGCATTCCTGTCAGAGCTCGCTGGCACCTAGACAACTCGGGAGATGCCCCCTGAACAGAGATGTCCTCACCACAGCTCACGGAGTATCCGTACCAGCAATGCCTGCACTGCACAAACGCCATTAAAGTATCTAAACCTAGTTATGATTCATCCTACAAGCAACCATCCAAAAGGATAACAATACTTCGTGTCCCGCTGAGAAAACGCGCGCGCTGAAGGGAGCCCACATTCCACCCAGATATAAACAAGACAAACCACAAAACCAAGACAGTCCATCCATCCCTAACAAAAATATGTAACAAACAATAAACACAAAACACGATATAAACATGAACTCATCCCTCACGGCACCCTCTTCCCCCCACAATCCGGAATCTTCAACCCCTTCTTCAGCGTCCGGTCCACCGTCAACAGGCCCCAGTGATCCTCCCACTCCTTGCCCTCGACATTAAACATGAACTTCCACGGCTCGTCAAACGCCTCGAACCAAAAGTACTCGGTCTTCTTTTCGAGCGCGCGGCACACCCAGTCCGCCATAAACACATTCATCTCGTCGATGCCCGCCACGGCCTTGTCCGGGCAGTCCGTCTGCCACTCGTTACCACAAGCCATGCCGCCCTGCGACGGCCACCCGGTCTCGGCGATGATGTTCATCTCGTTGTCGCTCTTGAGGAACGTGCTCGTCTTGTTGCCCCAAAAGTACATGGTCCAGTCCGCCGCGTCGGCGACCTTGGTGCCCGCGAAGAAGGGGTGGATGTTGGCCATGATGGCGTCGCTCTGCGCGGCGAGCGCGGCGGTCCACTTGTCGCCGAGGTCCGACGTGGCGACGGGCAGCTTGAGGCCCTTGGCCGTCAGGTTGTGGCGCACGTCCTCGAGCAGCGTGCCCAGGCTCGTGATGGTCATTTGCTCGCGGAAGAGGATCTCGTTGGCCACGATGACGCCCTTGAAGGGCTCGGCGCCGTACTCGTCGAGAATGTCCCACATTTGCGCGAGCTGCCGCGCGTTGGTGGTCGCGTTGTTGTCCTGCCAGACGCCGAGCCAGATCTTGACCGTGTCTTGGAGCTCGAGCTGCCGGACGGCGTGGATGAGCATCTGCGTCTGGTTGCAGTCGGTGCCGTAGAGGCGGACGACGCTGGTGAGCTGGGAGAGGATGGCGAGGTCGCGGGTCACGTTGTTTTGGGACGGGGGGTTGTGGATGCAGTCGGGGTATTGCGTGTTGAGCGGGGTGTAGTCCATGCCGAGGAAGACTTTGTGGAGGTCGGGGTTGTTCATGAGGGCTTTGATCTCGGCCGAGTTGGCGTTGAGGTCGCCGTTGGACTTCGTGTCGCCGTCGGCGGTGGAGATGTCGCCTGACGAGCTGCCGCCGCTGCTGTTGCTGCCGCCCTTCTTGAAGACGACACCGAACAGGACGCCGAGGACGATGCCCGCGATGATGGCGATGGCGACGACGACGATGAGGGCAATCTTCCACTTTTTGCCGCTGCGCTTGGTGGCAGCGGGAGCCTGCCACGGCTTCTCGCCGCCCGCGGCCACGGGCGCGGCGTTGTAGATGCCTCCCCCACCGCCTGAACTCCCTGAAGCCCCGTCCCCGGTGACACCGGTGTTCACGGGTGCGTATTGGTTGCTCACGCTCCCGCTCCCGTTGCGGCCGACCAACCCGCCAAGCACGCCGCCGGTCACCGCGCCGCCCGCGGCAGCGGCACCGTGGCCCCTGTGGCTGGACCCGAGGCTGAGCATGCTAGTCCGAGGCCCTCTGCGTCCGTACTCGAGTCCGTCGTCACCGTCGTCGATGATGTCGTGGGGGTTGACGACGCCTAGGGTCGAATCTTGGTGGCGCGAGAGGTTCTGGTACGGATCGTCCGAGTAGACGTCGCTCCGCGACGGTGTCCTTTGTCCCGGTGTCGCGTAACCGCCGCCCATGGGCGCCGTGCCCAGTCCTTGCAAGCTCGAGTGTGAGTTTCGGTTACTTGATGCGTAGTAAGCATCCGGCGACAGCATGCCCGTATCGTCGTAGTTTTGGCGCGGTCCCTGGTTATGGTACGGCTGGTTGTGGATCGCGTTGAGACCGCTCTCTCGTGCGTTCTGCTCTGCTATGGTCAAGGCGATCCCGGCCATGCCTCCTGCCGCGGCGTTGCTGAAGTTGTCTGCACCTGGGGTGATGGTGCTCTGAGGAGACGGTCGTTGGGTTGGGGGAGGCCCTTGACCCCATGAACGCCTGTCCGAACGGAGTGGGGACTCCGAGTTGCCGTAAACGTGCGGTGTCGCACCGGCGGCGGCGGCGTACGGCCCTCTGCCTCGTCCGCCGTTTGCGGGTTCCTGGCTGTACCGTCTCTGGGAGCGGAGCCTGTCGAATGACGAATCCGGATGGGCTCCCGGGCGGTACTGGGACGGCGGGGCGTTGTAAGGGTCTTGTTGGTCTTGGTAGGGCTGCTGGAACTGTCGCTGTCGAGAAGGACTTGGAGATGGGCCGGACCGGCCAAGAGGTTGGCGTTCGGCCATTCTGTCGTCTGAATAATATCGGGGCTGCGCCATGGTGGTGGTTGAGACAGGGCGCGGCGCAAGTCGTGGGCCGTGGCTCGTGGATCGCAACCTTGGCTTCGGGGTCCCCACCACGGTGTCGCAGAACTGCCCGTGTGTTTCAACTCTCTGGGCAATCGCAATTCACCTCGTGTTCGGATGGAAAAACGAATGGAAATTGGCGGGCACAATTGAGGAGAGTTTCGGGTGGTACGAGGGGCGCCGTGGCTTAGGGGTTTCGTGTCGAGAACAGTGTGGTGTGCTCAGCAGACACTTTCGGTGCTCGTATTGGGACTGCGCCCCCTGCTGTCGCCTTGGACCCTTTGGCGGAGAAGTTGCTTGTTTTGGGCGCCCGCAGGATCTTTGAGGACCTCCGCGCTGTCGCCGTCGAAGTGTCTCCCAAGCCGGCGCACAAATTGAGAGACGACTGACTGTCTGTGCCTGCGACGCCACGGGTGCCCGCCGACGTTGCGCAAAGATGCACTGTAGGAATGAAGAGATGCAAAAGGCTGCAAAAAGGATGTCGAGGCACAACTTGGATCCTGGGGAAGACGCAAGCAGGGCTCCGCCAAGGAGGGGGCTGCATGCCAAATTTGGCGCTGGCTTGCATCGAGAGTCGGGCCTGCAACGGCTCGGTCCAGCAACAACCCCAGCCGGTTGCGTTGGTCGGGGCACAGCAGTCAGCAACCCAGGCGCTACGGCTGAAAATGGCATCGAGTGTTGCCAGCAAGTGGGGCTCCCTTGAAACCTGGATCGAGATTGGCCCGCGCTCCGGTTGGCTGGGCACCCATCAGCCGCAAGCCTGTTCCCCGCCAACAACGGTGTGGCTCCTGCAACTCACCAGGAGCATCCACCAAAATCGGATGCGTGCGCCAGGCACTGCAGGAATTTGTGCGTGTCATTTCCTCCGCATGCAACAAGTTCCCGATTCTGGCTTTCAGGGGCGAGCGTCCAAAAACAGGACCGCGAGGACGCCAAGGCAGCGTTTCCGTCATTTTTCATGCCGTTTGCACAATTTCCACGCCGGCTCATTTATTCAGCCTTGTTCTCTTCGGACGAAAGTCTCGGTGCGGGCTTGGCGTCGTCGTGGTGCCCAGCCGGGAGCCCCGCCGAATTACATCATGCCGTCGGCACGAGCAACGGGCTCGGGGCAGAAGAGGGACAGTTGTGTCTCGAAGGGAGAGCAGACACGTTGATCCGGTGTTTGCACTCTATCCTCGTAATAGGCACTTCGCGGATGAAGCGGATGAGGCACGTAAGCTTAGACTGCCGTATCCTCAAGCATGTCGATCTCGCGAGTGACTCGCCTGGCTCGAAAGCGTTTTGACTGTAAATGGTCAAACATCTGAGGCAGTCTCGACGAGGTGCATGTGTACTCACCCGGTGCATCGTGGAACCCAGAGACATTGCGAGACCTCCTCCTCTCATCCGGTGGCTGAGATGAGACCGTCCAGAGCACTGAACTTCTGAAGACTCAAGAGGGCTCCGAGACTGTCGAGAAACCGGCAGCCTGGAAACACGATCCCCTTTGTGCACAGGCCGCTCATGGATGACGCAAGAGCGGGCAACCATCTCAGTCAGTTTGACATCATGATGGCGCTGATCTCAGAAACGCGGTGTTGTAGTAGGATATCTGAGCGTTGCAGGATCCTCCGAGAATCAACTTTCTTGTCCCAACTGACAAGATCCAGCTCTCCTTGAAATCAATTGACCGCGTGCCATCGACATTACAGCAATTCATATCCAGTTACAGATAAACTAACCATAGCAAGCAACATGTCTGCCAACCCCGACTCGGTCGGCAAGCAGGGCGGTAGGTACCCCTGGATCCTTTCACGCCGTTTGTCTCCAATAATATCATCATGCAACTAACACATGACTCTCCCTTCTAAACCCTTCGCTAACACTCCCACCCCAGAATTCCACTCCCGGGTGCCGCCGTCCCAGCCCATGCAAACCTCCGGCGTAAGCCCCCCGTTTCCTCCCAACCCCCCTCTCCACCAAACCACCACCCAACTAACACCC
>Ga0247824_10002497_pt1 | contig 10301 bp, 10 predicted proteins | sample 13C_PalmiticAcid_FD_194412 | JGI IMG/M metagenome (GOLD analysis project Ga0247824, IMG submission 194412) | Soil microbial communities from agricultural site in Penn Yan, New York, United States - 13C_PalmiticAcid_Day48 | ecosystem: Environmental > Terrestrial > Soil > Agricultural land... | reverse complement strand
GTTACCGTCTGGGATGATGTCGGCGTCCTTTAACCTGTGGGATTGAAGGGTGGTTAGTTGGGGGGTTGGAGGGGATGGTGGTTAGGGGAAGGGGTACTTGTCGCGGATGTAGTCAGCGGACTCATGGCCCGCGTCGGCCACGATGTGCTGCGCGTGCTGCTCGGCATGGCTCAATGCCAGCCAGCCCAGGGCCACGATCAGGAGGTGAAGCTGCGCCATGTGTTGTCCGTGGATGTGAAGCTACTCTACCGCAACGGTGATCCAAAGGCCGCTTCCAATGGATGTCAGGGCCAAAAATGTGTCGTTTCCCGGTGCACCCCGCGTTTGTTCTGGGTCGGGCATGATGTCATGACGGGCCAACCATCGACTCGGTGCAGCCGTAGCAATACGATTGAGTGGCCGAGGAGAGGTTTCGTCACGCTGACTCAACCCGCCAATACTGGCCACCACGTGGGAAGGCCAGCATGTTTCACCATCTCAATCTTACATGGCGGCCCGTTTAAGCGGCCCGCCGAGATACTCGATGTTGACAGCACAGCCAGCTTTTCCATACCTAGGTACTTTGTCTCATAACCTCCGCTCTTTCTTGTTTTTTCTCTCGTTTTGATTTGCCCTACTGCAAGATTACCGGTTTGCAATTTCCTCGTTGGGTGAAGAATGAACTCCTGGGCATGAGAGATAAGCAGATGGGGGCCTCATGATCACTATGGTCTGGCGGAGAGTTTTTGCGAGGCGGCTAACGTAGAAAGAACCATACTTTGAATTGCCTGGGAACAAAGCCAGTCTGCTGTTGGAAGAGGCGAGCATGGCGGTTGGTCTGGAGTGCCGGTTGTTGGCCGTTTCGTTGGTCGTTTCTGGACGTTGGCTGACAGGCCAGCGGCCAACAAGCCGGGCTGTCAGCCCAGGCGGGATGGGGTGGCCCGGTCCCAGCACTGGTCCAGGCGGACTTTGTTCTTTTCTTTTAATTTCACGGTTCAAACTTCTCCCCTTAGGTTTCTTGAACTCATCGTACTAGCCACGCAACACCAAACACGATGCGGCGCGGCTTCGCATCGCTCCCCCCTGAGCTGCTCTTCCAAATCGCAGAGGGTGCCGACCAGGACGCCTTATGCTCTCTCCTCAGGACCAGCAAATCAATTCATTTCCTCCTATGGCCTGTCCTGTACAAGAGAGAGCTATCCCATCGTCACCCCGTTGGCCTCATCCGGTCCATCAGGCTGGGATTGGCTACGGCAGTGTCCAAGTTCATCGCAGCCGGAGCTGATATCAACGCCAAGATCGAGACAGGCGACTGTGAGGAGTTCACGGAGTACACCTACCCGCTTGCCACAGCCGTCGTACGAAACCAGAAGCAGATCGTCGACCTCCTGCTGCAGCATGGCGCGGACGTCAACGCCAAAATCGACGGTTTCCTCTGCTATACAGTCCTGGCGGACCGGATCCATCCCTGGGCGGGAGTCCTGTCAAACACGCCCCTGACGGTGGCAGTGGCCATGGGATATGTCGACCTAGCGGTCACTCTGGCCCAGAAGCTGGAGAATCCGAACACCGTCGTCTCTATCGTCCTTTTAACGGACTACACAGCCCTAGAACAGGCCGCGAGATGCCTTCGCCCCGCCGTCGTCCGCCAGCTTCTCGAGCGTGGAGCCGACCCAAACAAACGTCGGCCGGGGAATGTCACGCTGTTGCACGCTCTGTTGGAGGACCCCGACCTGCCGTCTTACGTTAACGTCTTGGGAGATGGTGAAGCCGCCTTTGCCGAGGTCATCATGGCACTGCTCCAGCACGGTGCTGACCCCTTTGTCGAGAGGGTCTGTGAGGAGCATGGCGGCGGGGAAGGCGGGAAATGTGAGACGGGTTGTAGTCTGACGGCGTGCAGTCTCGGCGCTCGATCGCCATACTCTCGGGTCCAGATGTATTTCAGGGGTTTGCATCATCGGCAGTCTTGTGGGGAGTTGGCTTGTCGGGGAGCTCGATACTTTCATGGCATCGAGGATCTTCCGCAGCACTGCCGTGTTGATTAGAAGGGGGTAACCCCATACTGAGGCGTACACACGACGTGTTAGGTACCGAATAGGACCAGGAGGAGTAGAAGAAGTTGCAAATTATATTGGCTGGCCCATTAACTCATCTATCGTTGGGAATCATTGACGTCCTATCAAAACTCTCTGGTATTAAACGAGCCGGTCTGTGATTATGGTCGTGTGGTCCTTTGCTAAAGGTTAACGCAGAACAGGGCTTCAGCGGCAAGTCATCCCGGTTGGCCTGTGCGCAGATAGCGTCGAGCATAGCAGTGAAGTCCTCGACTCACTTGCAGGCTGAAACCCTCCCCCTGACGTCAGACTCTCAAAGACGAGACATCGGTGTCGTCACCCTGACTCAACTGGCCATCTCGACGCGCTTGTAAGAGGCGAGTCCCTCGAACGCGTTCCTCGACGACAAGGTACTCGCAATCGACTTGTGCGTTTATGGTTGAAAGCGCCACGGGCAAACCCCGAGCATGATATCCTCATGAAGTGGCTCGCCACCTTGGGCCGCGCATCGCGACGCCCAACAAATCCTTTGTTTGCCATCCTCCCTTTACACCATCACCACTTACAACGCCACTTACAACACCAACAACAACAACACAGCGCAATCCATACCACCCAACCCAGACAAAAGCCAAACTTCCTTGTCCACAGTTACAACATGGCCCATCTCGAAACGGACCCCACACTCCCCCTCCTCCGCTCACACCTCACGCCGCTGCCGCCACTCTCCGAATCCACCATCAAACTCAACCAATTCTTCACCCCCTTTGCCGCCGACGGAGCCAAGGTGATCCTCATCGGCGACGCCTCGCACGGCACCTCCGAGTTCTACACGGCCCGTGCTGCTCTCACCCGCCACTTGATCGAGAACCACGGCTTCAACATCGTGGCTGTCGAGGCCGACTGGCCAGACGCTGAGTCGGTGGACCGATATGTGCGGCATCGGCCGGGACTGAAGGCAAGGGTCGCGCCGGGGAAGGAGGCGGGGGACAGGGCGTTCTTCAGGTTCCCTACTTGGATGTGTGCGTTTATCCACCCCCCCTTTCCAGTCAAGGGATAAGATGCACGGATTGACAACCCCTGAAGGGCGCAACCAAGAAGTCCAACGCTTCACCGAGTGGCTGCGAGCGTACAACAAGGACCGGGACCCCAAGGCGCCCGATGCGGTCGGCTTTTACGGGCTGGACCTGTACTCGCTGGGCACGTCCATGAAGGCCGTCATCGAGTACCTCGAGCACGTCGACAAGGACATGGCCGAGGTCGCCCGCGAGCGCTACAGCCGCATGATGGTCTGGGCCGAGGACCCGCACGAGTACGGGCTCGAGGCGCTCGCGAGCGGGTTCAAGGGGTGTGAGAAGGATGTCGTGAAGGTGCTGCAGGATCTGCTGGGGAAGAGGTTGCAATATGCCGCGTTGAGGGAGGATGGGGAGGAGTTCCACAGCGGCGAGCAGAACGCCCGTCTGGTCAAGGGTGAGTGTCAACACCAGGGGCCCAACCTCACCAACTAACACCCCGCAAGACGCCGAGCGCTACTACAAAGCCATGTACTACGGCCGCGACGAGTCCTGGAATCTCCGGGACAGGCACATGTTCGACACGCTCTCTCGCGTGCTCAAGCACCGCGGCAAGGGCGGCGCCCCCGCCAAAGCCGTCGTCTGGGCGCACAACAGCCACATCGGCGACGCCCGCGCCACCAGCATGGGCTGGGCGCGCGAGGAGCTCAACATCGGCCAGCTGTGCAAGGAGGCGTGGGGCAGGGAGGCCCTCAACATCGGCTGCTGCGGCAACACGGGCACCGTGGCGGCTGCCAGGCGGTGGGATGGCGACATGCAGGTCATGCAGGTCCGGCCGGGGATGCAGAATAGCTACGAGGAGCTGATGCATGCGACGGGGGTCAAGAGCTTCGCGCTGGATTTGCGGGAGGGGCACTGTGATGAGGAGCTGCGGAAGGCGCTGATGAAGAAGAGGTTGGAGCGGTTTATTGGGGTCATTTATGCGCCGCACACGGAGAGGCAGTCACACTACTCGTCGGCGGTGCTGCCGGAGCAGTTTGATGGGTTTGTTTGGTTTGACGAGACAAGGCATGTGGGCGCGCTTGAGGTCCATCAGCCGCATGTTGCGCTTGAGTATGACGAGACGTGGCCGTTTGGGCTGTAGGGGGTTCAGGGGCGAGATTGTATGATAGTGTATGACTTGTACGAGTATTGTCGGGAGGGGACTGCGGCAGTTTGGTGGGCGGGATCGAGATTGGACTAGTTAGGATAGCATTCCTGGCTCCGTCGAGACCGGGCGGGCGTGCTGACGATGAAATTGCACATCCATACGTCATGTCCCCGTAGGCTGTGGACGTTTCCCCGCAGACAGAGAGGCGTGGTACCCCAGGCTCCCCTTAATTTGGGATATCACTGCCGCTGTTGAGGTCTGGTGTCGTCTCGTCGACATCGTTCCCCCATCAAGCACTCAAGTAGTCGTGATTAGCACACCCTCTACCATGGCCGAAGCAAGAAACCGGGAGCGCGGCCTCAAGGCGGCCCTGAGCAACCCACGTGTCTCTGAGGAGGCGAAGCAACACGACCGCGAGCTGTTGGCGAGTGAATTCGGTGAGCACATCGAGGCACCACACCCCGAGGGGCACGCCACGCGGCGTGCATCGGCCAGCAAGAAGAGCGCTTCGACAGGCCCGCACTCGCACAACGCGGAGGAGAAGCACCTGCCGTCCACTGCAGCACCCACCACCCAGACCACCAGGAAGGCGAGGCGGGCCTCGAGTGGAGATACTGGAGGTCTCCAGCAGATGAGTGAGGAGAAGGATAGGGGTAACGTGTAAGTACTAAAAGTTGGGCTGCCCCTGAAATCTTGGCACATAAGTTGACACCAACATGCCTATGATGAAGTATCCGTGGGCTCAAGGCGGCATTGAAGAACCCACACGTCTCAGAGAAAGCCAAAGAGGCGGATCGTAAGAAACTCAGGGAGTTGGGAGAGACGGTCGAGTGAGAGCAGCTGTGCTTGTTAGTTTGTACGAATAGTATTAATCTGGCGTTCGGAGATTGAAACTTTAATCTTACAGTTTACACTTGTGGATCTAATTACAGCGTACTTGTAGAAAAGCGATCTTCCTCGCCTAAAGAACCGGCTGGCGGTGGATAGGTCACTTCAACTGCTCTGTCTGCGGGACTCGGGGATGCTCCACCCTGACCGGTGTCGTCGAGGATCCAGTTCGATCTGGACCCCAATCAGATCGGTCTGACACCGTCTGGGGGAAGATGGCCACCCAGGTCCGTGCCGGCCAGCCAAGTGGCCAGATGAGATCATAGATAATAGACACAACATCACTGTGCCACTTTCCCAAACGCCGACAATGATCATTACATCGCCAATCCCAAACTGACAATACAGAGGACATGGGCGCTCTGTGAACCCCTGAACACGCCTTTCCTTGAGACTGAACGATCAGCAACCAACACAACGAGCACTACCTTGATTCCCCGTCACAACAAATCCACGCTCCCCGGCAACCCCAAAACCAAACACCAAAAAATGGAATCGGAACTCCCCACAAAAACATCCCTCGAATCCCAAGCCGCCTCCGGCCGCCCCATCACCCAAGCCGAGGCGACAGCCATCGCCCACGCCGAGTCCGACATGACCCGCCGTGGACCCATCAAGGGCGGCACGGCAGCGACAGCCCAGCGGCTGCACGACCGCCAGCAGAACTTCTTTGAGGTCGCAGGCGAGGTGGCGCGGAAGCCGAGTGGGGAGGTTACGAAGGACGATGCGGCGCGGGTTCAGAGGTTTGAGGTAAGTCCTTTGGACTATCGTCTCAAGTTGTTTTTGCTACTTTGCGGGACTGGGGATACGGCAAGGCCAGGCTCGAAGTGGGAGAGGGGAATCGGTGGTTACTGTGCTGATGATACCTACTTAGTCTCGGGCGTTGGGACACGCCCCTGGGAGAGACTCGCTATCGGCCGAGGTGCGGAGTCTTGCCGAGCACAATGCGAGGGGGCATGGGGAGGAGGGTGCAAAGTGAGCTTGGAAGGCCACCCGACAACTGGCTTCGGGGGGACTGGACTCGGAGTCATCCAGGGAACGGGATAGCCAAGAGCAAGTGCCGGGCACAATCATTGAGGACCTTGGATCTGGCATTCAAGTTGCGAACAATACCAAGGGGAGAATAATAGGAGGAGAAGAATCGCATGGTCGTTGTTCAATATTGTCGATGAGCTTTTTATGTGAAAATGGTCCTTCAAGGCGGGTTGGACTCGTGATAGCCACAGCGGGAAGCGGCTCATGTGCCTTATACCTGGTCCCTCATCCCTATATATGTCCACCAAAGGGAACTCTGCATCTATCGTTCATCAGTTTGCCCTGATCGATGCCACCAGTTTTTGGCGTGTGAGAGCACCTTCGAAGAACCAATCGCCATCGCGGCACTAGATTGCAACAGGTATGTCGAGGCGAGTCATAATGTCTCGGATCTCTTCCGCTCGCCGGCGAGCTCAGTGATATCACATACTAGTCAAGCCATCCCCCTTCTCGGTCGTCTCCCTCCTGGTCCCCCCCCCTTCCCCGCTCCGGCTCATACGCCACTTGATCGCTTCGCTCTCTCGTTGTTACGCTTAGAATGCCGATTCGTCAACTCCCCACAAGTTGTCTCACCCTCTCAGCGCCCCCCAGAACGACACTGCAGCCCATGGCAACTCTCGAAATCATCACACCACAAGCCGGCTCCCATGTTGCCCTCTCCAGAGCAGCCATCGCGTCTCCATTGCATGGCCGTCCTCCCAATCTTGACCTGGCTAGACTCAGCCTAGCACTCGCCAGGGGTGCAGTTGTTCCGCCCCTCCCCACCACAGCAAAGGGCAAAGGCTCGGTCCTCCGTTCCAAGGCTAAGGCTAGTGCAGACCGGCCCCTGGCCCACAAAGCCGGGCGAAAGGGGCAAAAGTCAGTCCCATGGCAGGCGGTGGCAGGCGGCTGCCTCGCACGCAGGCGTGCAGCAGACGGGATCACATACACCATTGAACGTGAGAGCGCCGCCACTGACGCTGCAGCAGAGCGAGGTGCGGATGGTGGCTGTGGACCCGTCGTCCTGCACGCAGACGCAGGAGGAATCGCATGTCTGGCGACGGGTGAGGGCCGAGTCGCCAGGGACAGGCGTGGCGGTCACCGAGGCCGCAAGGGCGAGGGTGAGGGCGGCGAAGAGGATCATGGTAGGTGGCTGCCGCTGGATGGTGGTTGTTGTGGACGAGGATGGTGAGCAAGAAAAAGTTTAGAAAGCTCGGGGAGGGAAACGGTAGCTTTATACTTGATTATGAGCTGCCCTTCTAGCGATGAACATGCCACAGCTCGAAACATCTCTGTGTGTCCTGCCGATTTGGAACTTCTCCTATGTCTCGGTCACGAATGGTACCCTGGAGTAGTATCGGGGGCGAGGACCAACACGAATCTCCCCGTGGTCTAACCGAGAAGATGTTTCAAAACGAAGCTCAATTCCCTGATTCCCCTTACCATTTGCTGATTCCAAGGTCCATGCTGTGACCCTCGAGAATCCCAGCGCGCTTGGTCTACTCCAAGTACTGATTTATAGAAACCTTGTCTTCTCAGGTATTCCTTTCCTTTCCTCACCCGCATAACTGGCTCGGCCTAACGCCCTCATGTAACAAGCATCGCCACCCTCCGCCCACTTGGTGACGGCCCGGCTCGTCGTGTCCCAGCAGATATTGACCAGCCCCAGCCCCTCCAGCGAGGACACCCCCGAGCGAGCTGCCGAACGCGCCGCCATGAACCCCGAGATCATGGAGGCGCTGCAAAGCCAAACTCGCCCAAAACCCACGCCTCGACCTCAACAGCGAGTTTGCCCAACTCCTGCTCACAGCCAAGCGGAAACACTTCCCGCACCCGCACGCCGTCCTCCTCCAGCAGCGCTGCAAGCCCCCTAACCCCAAGACCACGGGCTCCCCAGCCGGCTTGCTGAGATCCCCGGGACAACCAACCATTCTCAGCTCGGTGTTGGTGTTCATGTCGTACATCCCGTCGGCGACGTTGAGGAGCGTGTGGCCGGGTTTAAGCGAGGGGAAGAAGCTCGCCATTCGTCACCAGTTGGACCAGCCCTTCACGCGGCTGCGCCGGATTCAGCTGCCGCCAGGTGGGCGGGGAGGGGGTGAGGGATTCGCATGCGTGGGTGGACCACGCCGATGGGGAGACGGTGATGACCACCGCGGCGGAGTTTAGAGAGTTTCAGTTTGCGATTGAGGCGCCGTGTGGGCGAGAGCACGCGGCGTTCTTGGGGAGTTTGGTGCTGGGGTGGGTGGCGATGATGAGTCGGCGGTCTTTACGCATGGGGATGTGTTCCTCGGGAATACCGTGGTTGACCGGGACCGGCAAACTCAGGAGAGTACAGGGTGGCGGGGATTATTGACTGGAGGAGAGCGGGTTCTACCCGCCGTGGTTTGAGTCGAGAAAATGCTTTCTACCTTTAATGAGGATGGCCGGACCGACATGCAGGACTGGTGGAAATATGTGCCGGGTTGTATAGCTCCGGCCAGGTATTCGGTTGCGTGCTGTGGGACAAGGCAAACGGTATCAACGCTTAGGCGGGGAATTGTTGGAAGAGGGGGCGGCTCATATCTCCTGCGAGGGGAGCAACGGCCTTTGTTCTAATGCATTCATGACAGCTATTTAACGCGGTCAGTATGTCCGGCTTCTCTCAATGGTAACTCAGCGGGCTCCAGCACCTCTGAACGCCTTGAGACCTACCGAATACCTGAGGAGGATGGGCTGCCACCGCTGGCTTAGTACTACGTAGTGGTACGGTTGGGTATTTCTCCAGCTGCTTCTGGCGTCATGGCTGCTTACTTACACCGTACCGTGCCGGAAAGGGATGACCTCCTGCACTTCAGGCAGGCAGCAGGAGCATAGAGATACCACATCTAATTGGCAGCTGGTGTCTGAATTCGCTATCAAGATTCTACCGACCTTCAACCACGACCTTCAACCACGACCTTCAACCACGACCTTCAACCACAACTTTACCCACAATCCCAAACCACAACTCTCGACCCCAACCTACGCAAATCAACATTGGGCCGGGCAGGCGAGTTCGCGGTCCAAGTAGCAACGTGGGAGACAGACTTGATAGCCGCGGTCCTGTCTGCTCCCTGTGACCTCCTTCCATGGCGTGATCAGGGCCGTGGACTCGAGATACGCAGTTCGTGCGGAGGTTTGTGAATAGAGCTGACGATGTTCTTGAAGGCCCGAGGCAGAGGCCAGAGGCACCGGGTCGAGGTCGCAGACCAGCGAGAGGACGAGACTTTCGACCCCAACTCGGAAAGTTAAGTAGGCTGCGGTGTCGTGCCACTCACTCAGCATGGCTTGGGTTGCCAAATGGACCGACCTCGAGTCCAAGTCTGCCCGTGAGGCCGGATCGAGTAACGGAAAGCGGTGAAGGTGGCCATGGTACTTGGCGAAATGCTTGCTAACTCTTCCAAATCACCGCCGAGTCATGGCCCATGATTGTAGCCGGCGTCATAGCACCACCAATGGGAGGGGAAGTCTGATGAGCCGGCAGGGTGGTGGCAGGACGATTTGTTGAGAAAGATCTTGAGACTGACCAGAGAAGCGAGGGCCGAGGGTACAGAGCGCGAAGAGGTTCGAGGGAGCCCTTGCACGAGTAGAAGATGACGAATCGGTGGGCCGAATACAGTACGAATAGACCCGCGGTTTCTGTATAACACACCGCTCAGCAGGACAACAATCTCGCGGATTGGCCAAGCAACGATCAGACCAGCCCCTGCACAGCCCATCCTGCCGCTGGCATGTGGCGTCCAATCCGTTGACGGATGGGCGTTAAAATCTGCCCCTCGCCCGGCTTGTTGGCTGTTAGGGAGGGACTTTGACGGACAGCGTACAGTGGCTACTTTTCAGTGTATTGGCTAACAGGTTTGGCTAGAGGCCCAGCAAAGTGGCCCCACGAGGCCTCAGGGGTATAAACTCGGGCATGTCTTCCGCACCGCGCGCCATCTCCACCAATTTGTCCACACACCTTTGTCCTCACACCTTTCTCCTCACACCTTTCTCCTCACACCTTTGTTCTCACACTTCATATCCTGCCCCACGCAGCAAGACTTGTCCAAACCGCGGCATCACATTGGGGCCGGTCCTTGCGATCAGGCCCCGCGGCACGGCATCCCGCTCCCTTGACTCCACGACGTCCAGTCAGTCAAGCTGCGCGGATCCTAAGTCCGCGCCCACACCATCTCTGACGAGCAC